>Ga0302144_10000799_pt1 | contig 11497 bp, 12 predicted proteins | sample I_Bog_E2_2_FD_192436 | JGI IMG/M metagenome (GOLD analysis project Ga0302144, IMG submission 192436) | Peat permafrost microbial communities from Stordalen Mire near Abisko, Sweden - I_Bog_E2_2 | ecosystem: Environmental > Terrestrial > Soil > Wetlands > Peat | place: Sweden: Abisko, Stordalen...
TCGGCGCTCATGCCGCGGTAAGAATTGTCCAGAAGGATGCCTTTCGGCAGATGCAGACCCGCATCGACAAGCAGAGGGTTTATCGCGTAATCACAAGCGATGTTCCAGACGCGCGGGTTGCGGTCGCCGCGGCGGACATGGTGCTTGAGGGCCGGGTGCATGACTTCGTGGGCCAATACGCCGACCAACTCAGCGGGCGCCAGGTCCTCAACGAAGTTGTCGTTGTAGAACAACGACACGCCATCGGTCGCCATGGTGGGCTGCCGGTTGTTGGGAACCGGCTTCAGACGGTAGAGGAGCGCGCCAAAGAACGGATGGTCGAGTAGCAGGGTAGTTCTGGCTTTGGAAATGCGGTGTGTGGCGTTCATAAAAGCCTCGGGAGTGGGCCGCGGCGGCAATACTCTGCCGCCGCGCCACTGCGTTTAAGCGCAGGCCGCGCCTGCGTAGCCCATGTAAGCCGACATCCGCGTGACAATTGCGTCGGCTGACTCCTCAGGCGCCAACCTGGTCTCAGCTGCGGGGAACAGCAGCGGAGCGGCGGCGGCAGGAGTGGTGACAGGCACATCTGCGGGATCCGCAGGCCCAGCCGTGGTTTCAACGGGCGCCGCGGATCTTTCTGTTTCGCTGGAGCGGGACAATTCGGCGAGCGTGGTATCCATTTGCCGCGCCAGAGTGGCGGCTTTGGCCGCGGTTTCGGCACGGAGTCTGTCGTTGTCCCGCAGGGAGGAGACGGAGAACTGGCAGAGCTGAGTTTTGACTTGTTCGGCCAGCACATTCAGGGCGGGGTCGTTGGTGATGTTGAGCTTTGGAAGGATCTCGGCCATCTCCGCAACCTTTGTGAACACGGAGGCATACAGCCGCGCATCGGGGTCGCCCAGACGCTTTGCAAAGTGGGAGACCACTTCGTACATGCGAAACCAGAGATCGCGGTTGCTGCGCGCCAGCGACTCGCGCACGTTCGCGTCGATTTTCTCCGCGATGAGCGTCTTCTGCTCTTCGCTCAGCTGGACGCGGAAGTCCGCGCCGCTGGGGATGGGCAGAACCTCCAGCTTGACTCCGAACTTCTCGCGCAGCTTGTCCGCATCGGGATAGTCTTCTTCGCGGAACAGGCCATTTAGCAGCGGGCGAGTGCTCCTGACATACTCCGGATACTCCACCAGGAAGTCATCCACGGCGGAATGGAATTCCTGCTCGAAATCGCGCATCTTGGAAGTGAGATCGAAGTAAAGGTCTGCCGGCAGAATCCGCAGACCCTCGTCGGACCAGGGCAGGGTGTTCTGGTAGAAGTAATTGCGGATCTTTCCGGCCAAGGTCTGGATGGCTTCGAGCTTGGTGCCTTCGGCCAGGAGCCGCTTGTTAAAGCGGCCCAGTTTTTCCTCCGAGTTGTGCGTCACGGCCACTTCTTTGCTGACCGCGCGGTCGTGCTTGCGGGCAGTCCAAATGCTGATATGTACTGCGACCAACATTGCTTTTTCTGCGATTGCGCTCATGCGAGCATTCCTCCGTACTTGGTGGCGAAGCCAGTGAACTCTGGCGTGTGAGTGATGGCGCGGTCGCGCATGGCGGCATCGCGCATGGCAAGAACCACGAACTCATCCGGCAGGCGTTGCAGGTAGGTAAGTCCGTTGCCGATGGAGTGCCCGGTGATGACACGGCCAAGCCCGGTTGCCACGGCGATGCGCGCGGACGGATCATCCGGTACGGGCGCATGTTGCGGGTTCAACAGAATCTCGTCGATCGAGGGGAGCGTGCGGAGCAATGTCAAGAAAGACATGAACTCCACGGTTACGCCCTCTCCAAGAGTTCCGGCGAGTACCGCGTAGGTTGTTTCCTTGTCAGCACCCCGGGAAATCAGCCCATCCATGGCCCGCGAGGCCATCTCATAGGTCCGGGGACTGGCCCACGCGTTATCGTCCGCCTTCCCCGGTTGGAAGAGTAGCTCCCTGCGGAGGCGCAGAAACGCCATGATCTCGTGCCGGATGCGGTTGCTTTTAACCCCCCACATGCACCATTCGTCAAAATCGGGATCGAGCGTGGCGTGGATGAAGCGATTGCGCAGGGGCCGCGGCATGGCAAAGTGGACGCCGCGCTCACTGGCAGGATTGCCTGCAGCGATGACGATGTAGCCGTCTGGCAAGGTGTATTCGCCCAGCTTGCGGTCGAGCACGAGCTGGTAGCAGGCCGCCTGGACCATCTGCGGAGCCGATGTCAACTCATCGAGGAAGAGAATCCCTTTCCCATCGGTGGGCAGGAACGCGGGCGGCGTCCAAACGGTTTTGTCGCCGTCGATGCGAGGCAGTCCACGGAGGTCCACCGGATCGAGCAACACCGCACGAATGTCGCACAGGCTCATCTTGCGCTCGGCGGCAACCTGCTGCACGATTTGCGACTTCCCGATGCCGGCGGCACCCCAAATGAACAGCGGCAGACGCTGATCAATGGAGCAATCGATGGCTTGAATCAATTGCGAGGGTTTCACTGGTTCTCTCCGAATTGCGCCTGCACTTTAATCAGGGCAGGGTGGGTTGTGGGGAAGCCGGCATCCGCAAACTCGCGGTTGAGCGTGGCGGCTTCACGCTGATAAACGGCGATGCTGCTCTCCGGGACGGTGAACATCGAGCCTTCAGGCGTGGGAAGCGTGCCGACATAGCCGGTCACGTTGAAATACAGCTGGCCGATGCGCTTTTCGTAGAGAAGAACGTCGTAGCGATCCTGTCTTTCGCAGCAGGCGCAGCCGTGCCGAGTGCGCACAAGTGAGATGGCTTTCTTTTTGGGCATGAGGTCTTTGAAGGGGAGAAGGGAGGAGGGGCTGGTATGCAGTGCGGTCAACGGATGCCTACTGCTGGTGCTCGCGGATTGCCGCGCTCGCTCTCAGTCTCCTGATTGCGCCAGCGAGCAGTTCGTGGAGACCGCCGGCGATGTCGCAGGCCGCCTTAGGGGCCGTCGGGTAATAATCTTCACCTTGTGCGATGCAGTACCTGCGGTCGGTGGGATGTGGCGCGGGCGCCACAACAAATCCAGGCAGCGCGGCGGAGCAGCCGTCCAGGGCCACCAGGATACTAAAGGCGAGTCCGGAGAGACGCTCGTCCTGCGACTGATTGAGATTTGGATCATCCCAATACTGGACCTGGGTTGCTATGTGATCGAGGAACTGCTGACGGACCTCTTCGCGCGTGTAGACGCGGGGTTTCAATGATGTAGGCATGAAAATTCCGTTCTCCTACTGCTTCGGCGAAATTGGGAGCTCGGTGCGTGCAACGTCGGCGCCGACGGTGGCCGCTTCTCCGGTGCCCTTTGCTTCGGCTGAATGTTTGATGGAGAGGGCTTCAATCGCGTCCGCGATGCAATCGTCTGCACTGGCGAGTGAGTCGACTTCCTCGGTGTCCCGATAGGCCTCGATGTGACTTAAGGCTGCTTCGAGCAGTTCGGTCGCTTCGTTTAACTGCGCAATAACGAGTGGAGGGACGACGATTGCTGCGGAGCAATATCCCTTTTCGTCGGGAATGAATGGCCCGATGATGTTTGCCAGCAGTTCGCGGGCAGCATCTTCGGTGTTGCGGTCAGCGATGGCTTCCTCAGTCCGGACATCATTCTCTTCGGGGTTGACACCGTAGACAGACCAGATGACGCGCTTGCCTTCCATACCGCCAACGATCTGGCGGGCATCGAAACCCTCGCACTCGCGTTGCGCGTCGGCCAGCGTGGCCTTTGCCTCGCTTGCTACGCGGCCGTTCTCGTCGGTGGATTCGACAACAGGGCGAATTCTAAAAGCTTCGTACAAGTGTGGCTCCTTTCGCGCAGTTGGCTGAGCCGCTGCGGAGGATAGTTGAGCGCGGTGTAGATGTATCGGGAGTGAGGGAGACTGATGGCTGGGCAATAGCAGGAACGCCGGAACGGGTCACACCTTATACGAAGGTGGGTCCGAGTCACAAATAACCGCCCGAGCATAAAATGTGAAGGCCGCTCATGTGAGCGGCCCGGGGAGTGAGACAACGATGCCTAGACTTCGTAGTAGCGCCAGATCTTGGTGAGATCGAGGGTGAATCCCTCCACTGGACCGTGTCCCTTGAGGCTCTTTCCTGTAAAGATAGTCACCTCTACTCCAGGCTGGAACACAAGAGCCATCTTCTGATATGGGTCAATTAGCCAGCCAAGCTGAACTCCGTTGGCAACCCAGCGCTCCATTTTATCCTGGGTCTTCGCTAGACTGTCCGACTTCGACAGAAGTTCAATAACGAAATCGGGGCACACTGTATAGAGACCGCCTCGACCGCTTTCGGCGCGCATATTGTCCAATGTCTTCGGCAGGATATAGGCGGCATCCGGACTCAGCATTGAGCTGTCCGGAAGATAGAAACCTCCGTTTGAATCTGCCACTTCGCCGCGTTCATGTTCGCTCCACCAAGCAAAAAGGCGCGCGGAGATTTCGATGTTGGCACGTGTAGTTTCCCTACCTGTAGGTGGGTTCAAGCAAATCACTCCTTCATTTGTGCGCTCGATCTGAACGTCATCGTTTTTGATACAGAATGCCTCGAACTCGGCATCCGACATGGGAGGATTGACGACGAGGCTTCTAGGCAACGGATTCGCATCAAAGCGAGGGAGCGTGCTCATGACCTGATTTTACCTCCAAATCGGATATCGGAAGGGTTTCTGCTCACCGGAGCTTTGTTCCCCGGCAAGGCGTTTGTTGGCTGCTGTAGGTTCCTGGAACCCAAATTCCTGAAGAGGAGCTGCTCCAGCACCTATCCGACCTTTTCCGGGAATAGTCCGGGCATCCAGCGGTGCCCCAAGGCAGCGGGGAAGGTGAGGCGCAAGGGTCCGCGCGGGGTTTCGGATTCCAGCACCCCATGCTCAATCAATGCCGAGACAATGCGCCGTGCTTGGCGTTCGCCGGTTCCGACAATGGTATCGGCCTCACCGCGCGGCAATTCACCACGATAGAGAATGGCTCCCAGAATAGCGCCGGATTTTGGCGGCAGAAGTCCGAGCCGGATTTCCTCCTCTGCCCAGAGCAGAATTCGGGTGCGCAAGCGGTCCGGTTGCATCAAGCCTTCCATGAAGTTGACTTGATCGATGCAAACGGTCAGAAAGAATCGTGTGAATTCCGCTAGTGCCTCTTCGCCCAGATTGCCGCGTCCGTCGAGATCGTTACGGCGGGGCAAGTCACAGTTGGCAAGAAGAGTTTTGTACTCATGGACGTTGCGGGCCAGGCCGCGCGCGACGGACCAGACTGCACCAGTATCGAGCGTGCCCAGCAACATGGCATGGGACATCAGCCGCGCAACGCGGCCATTCCCATCCAGAAATGGATGTACCCAGAGAAGCCGATGGTGAGCAGCAGCCGTGGCAAGGATCGATTCGGACTTGCCGATGTTCCCGTAAACCTGCTCGAATCGTCCCAGAAAGCGGGGCAGGGCTCCGGGACTGATAGCGACGTGCCGGCCAACCTGAACGTCCCGTGTCCGCAAATCGCCTGGTACGACGCGGTGGCGTTCTTTGGTGACTGGGTCCTCTACCCAGAGAAGGTCTTCAGGCAGCAACTCGCAAAAGCGCCGGTGAATCTCCTTAATTTCTTCGACGCTCGATGCTTTTCCGCTTTTCAGGCCGCCTTCATCGATCCACCGCTGGACATGGATGTGCGCCTTGGCTTCAAGCTGCAAATCCCGCTTGTGCGCATCCTGGCTGAATTCGTCTTTGAGCGCCCGCTCAATGTCTATCGGGTGGGTGTCGTGCCCTTCAATGAGATTGGAGTAGTAGCAGTTCATCGCCCGCACTAGCGTGGCCAGGGAAGTGAGAAGACTGGGAGGCAGGCTGTTCTTGAAACCGGCAGACTTCTGGGCGAGGTCTAGCGCAAGGTCGGCGAGCATTTCTCGATGGCGTGAACTGCCACCAAGGAGCAGCGGCTCCATGAGAGAAACGGTCTCGCCTCGGTCTTCCGGTCTAATGTCCGCTTTCATGATCCATCCACTGTGAAACACAACTACAAATTTATCAATATGATAATAAACAACACAACGCATGTAAAGCCTATTTAATGTCCGCTATTTTGTCCGCATTGAATTCTGAAACGCTCTTCAGGTGGTATATAGACTTTTCCGCCACAATATCGCTGAAGTTGCGCAACAACAGCACGTAAAACTATCTCGCATTTGCGCGACACCGGGGGAGGCAGAAAGGTTGGAGCGCAGACCTTCAAGCGATCAGCGGTGAAGGAAGTGAGCAAGCCTAGCCTCCCGCCGCAAATGTTCTGGCAGCACCCAAAACGAGAGGCGCAACCTGATCGAGGTTCTTTTCCCTCAGCATGCGAATCGGGACACGATCTCCGAGTTCGGGGTTGAATCCCATGAGCCAAGCTTGTACGACTCGGGGAGAATCGTGGGTGCTCAAAATCATGACGACGTGGTAGGCCAAGCGCAGGCGCTGTTCTGCTTCGTTGTATGACTGCGCGCCATCTATCCAACGGTCGATCGCCCGAGTGTCCTTGACGCCGGCCACAAAGGCCGTCATCTTCTTCCCAACCACAGAGACAAGAGCCTGTACGATTTCAGGCAGAGGAAGCATCAGTGAATCCCTATGCGCTCCAAGGTCGGGCCTGGGAAGAGAGAGGGTCGCCATGTCAAAAGCCTCCTTATACGTTCATAATAGACTTTTCCGCCACAATGTCAATGAAATTGCACAATAAAAGCACATAAAATGCAGAAAGTGTGGCGGTTAGTTGCCTCGTCTTTTGCGCGACAGAGGGCAGGCAGATGATGCGTCTGCCTGCCCGAGTGTTTCAACCGAACAGGGACAGTTGAGCCGGTGCACCAACCGAAAGGGGAGGGAGTGCCTTGGACCGCTTCTTCTCTTTCGGCTGGAACCCGAACTGCAACAGACCCGTCAAGGCTGGTTGAACCGCTGGTGCGGACGGTGGGAAGAAGGGAAATTGAGCAGAAGTATCCTGCGGTAGATCCTCTTCTGAGCCCTCACTGAACATGCCCGTTAGGGTTCCGGGCTCTTCCGGCACGGCTTCGCCCACAGCCCCTGCAACCGTCACTGGTGCGCTTACACCGAGCAGCTTCTCCCGTTGTGTCCGCAGATCGCGCCAGATTTGCGTGGCGGATTCGCCTACGCCCCCCTTTTCGACCAGCTCGCGGGCCAGCGAGGTCATCATGTCTTCGTCGCCCATGGAGTTGAGCCCTTCGCCGGAGAACTTGCCCTCCATGGCCATTGCCACAAGCATTTTCTTGCCCATGAGACGGACACACCGCTCCTGCATTGTGTCGCTGTAGTGGAAGAACATCACCGACACATCATGCCTCTGACCGATCCTCCAGGAGCGCCGGCTGGCCTGCCGCAGGGTATGCAGCGAGTACCCGGTTTCGTAGAAGATCAGGGTCGGAAAATCAAGCAGATCGAGGCCGGTCTCGACGAGTTTCGGATGGCAGATCACCACCTGAGTCCCGTTCTTTACCTGAGATTCATACCATGCTTCACGCTTCTCCGTGGGGACGGATGCCTCAAGAACGGCGGAGCGGACTCCGGCGTTCAGGAGTATCCCCTGCAGGCGGGCAAGCATGGAATGCTCACCGGTGTAGGTGACAAACACCTGGCACCGACGCCCTTTTGCGAGTTGCGATTGGATAGTTTCGATCAGCCGCTCCTCCTTCGGATAGAGCGCCCTCTTCGGAAGATCCGGCGCGTCGGCAATCCATACACGCTCGAACCCACCGGACTGCTCGTCGAAGACGCGCGCGGTGATCGTGCCCAGATCGAACGGGTGATCCGGGTAAAGCAGAAGCGTATTCAGCATGGTGCTGATGACGCTGCCGCCCTTTCCGTATGTCTGGATCGCTGTTTTGAAGCAGTCCTCCAAGTACTCGTAGGCCTCGGCCATCTTGGCCGGCATATCGACTTCGACGACTTCCTCATCGTACGGAGGGAGCGCCGCGGAGATGTCTTCAAGGTTGAGGAATGCGGTGTTCGGCATCAGAAACCTGCCGAACATCATTGGCGAAGCGCCGGGCTTGCGCTTCACTGTGATCTTTCCCTTGGACTTGCGCGAGCAGGCATTGTCCTCTTCGTCATAGATGGTCGTGGTTTCGATCACACCGTACTTGCGAACGAAGTCCATTCTGCCGTTGCCGCCCCACTCGAAGCCCTCGCGAACCATTTGCGGGGCATCCATCCGAAAGAGCGTGTTGTAGATGTCGTCCGCGTATCCGCCGAGCAGCGTCCCGGTCAAGCCGAGCAGCTTCCTGGCGGCTTTTGCGAGTGCCCCCAAGGCATTGCCCTGGGCGGTATCCCCGGCCAGCTGGTGCAACTCGTCGGCGATGGCGTAGTCGAACCAGTTCTTCAGATAACGCCCGATGAACTCGGCGGGAGCCATCCGCTGCATTTTGCTTGGATCGGCGGACCAGAGAGGCGAAAACATTTGAGTTCCCTGATTTGGGCGTTCGATCTGTTCGGAAATCCGCTTCTTCGCGAAATCAAGCCGCGTGTAGTAGCCGCCCTCGGTCGGGTTTTCGACGGGAGCCATATTGTCCGGGTTGAGCGGGTAACCAATCCTGCTCCCGGTTTTGCTGGTGGTGTAGGCGTGCTGCCAGAAATAGCCGAGCTTGCCCTTGTCCCTGCCCATGACGAAGAAGCAAGGGTAGGGGTGCTGTTTGAGCCAGTCGGCACGCCGGGTGCGGCGCAGGCGAGTGAGGGAGAACTGTTCACCACGGCGCGTTGCTTTGCCGTCGATAAGTTTGACCTCGACGACCCCGTGAGCCTTGTTCGGATCGCCGCCATTGCGCATGTCCTCAATGAGAAAGACCCGGCTGCGCGGGATCGTGATAAAGGCCTCTCTCGCCCACTTGAGGGTAAGGTGCGGCGGGCACATGATGATGCCGGCGTAAGGCCTTCCGGCCGAGTGGACGTAGGTGGTCGCCAGCGCCATCAGGGTTTTGCCGGTGCCGCATTCAGCAACGATCTTGGCCGCATCTTCCTTCTGGAGAAAGTTGCTCAGGCCCTGAATGGCGAGCGCTTGTGCCGGCAGTGGGCAGCGCAGGAGGTGGTCCAGCCGAGGGGATAGGGGGTCGTTCGCCCCCTGCAGAGGGGGAAAAGTCTCAAGGATGCGCTCCCCGAGAGAATTCGAGTTATCGCGCATGTAGTCGAAGATGCTGTGCATTTTCTTCCTCTGGAGGGGGATGGATGTGTGTGAAAGCGGAATTGCACCGCTCAGCAGGAGACCGCGTCGAGCGCGGCGGAATCGAAGGCTGATTCGCATTCTTCGAGGGCCTCCCGCATCGGGATTCGCGGGAAGCGGAGCGGCTTGTTGGTCGATGGAAACGGGAGATCGTCTGATGTCACTCCGAGCCTGATAAGGCGGAGCATCTCGTCGCGGGTGGTTTCAATCGTGATCATCGAAATGCCGCGGCCTTCGAGGGGAGTGATTTTTTCGTCGTTGACGAGCCGCTGGTATATCCACTGATCCCACTGCGGCATGGCCGGAAGACCGAGTGTGTGAACGAGGGTGTTCCAAACGATGTCGGACCTGCTGCTGAGGCAGAATACGGTACCGAGCGACCCGTTTTGGATGATGTTCTGGCTGACGGCTACGATGTGGCGCAGCTTGGTCTTTTTGTTCGGAAGCTGGATTGCACTGCGGTAGCAAACTGCGTCCTTCTCGAAGGATGCGTACCGGTCTTTGGCTTCGGGGAACCGCATCCGCAGCGAATTGGCTTTCATGATTGCGCCATGAACGGCGGCAACCTCGGCATCGTTGCCGAAGATACTGAGAATCTGAAGGTAGCCATCCGAGTTGATTGCGTACCGGTCGCAGTGGGTGGAAACGTTTGTGGACGAGTTCTGGGTATGTTTTGAAAACGTGACCGTTCCAAGGCGTTCGTGTGCATTTTTCATCGTGGAAACCTCAACGAGGGGAGGCGTCGTCTCCGGGCGGGGGGAGACGCCGTAAGTGTGTGTGCCGCGGATTAGGCCGCGTGGGTTGCGCGCATGAAGGCAAGCCAGGCATCGTTGGCAACGCGAAAAGCTTTGTGGAGGCGCTGAAGCTCGGGAGTGGCTGTGCCACGCGCGTCATAGCGCGCATCGCCGGCAGCTTTCCCATACTGACGCGCCAGTTCGACGTGCCAAGCCTCATCTGCCGTTACGGCAGCCAGGTAGAGAGGATGCATAAAGAGGCTCCATTCGACAGAGAGTGAGCTGACGCGCCCGGCCCACGATGGGGAGAGACCATGCGAGCCGGGGCATCATTCACAGCGGCGTCACCGTAGGCTGTACGGTCCGCCGCGCGCTTCACCATCGAGCAGATGCTGGGGAGAGGCCAGTCCGCTCTAGGTGATTTCGGGGTTGTCTTTGGGTGTTTCGGTGAGCAGAAAGACGCGGCCGTCCTCGTAGACGCAGGCAAGTTCCGTCGAAAAGCGCTCGGATTTCTTGACGATCTTCACTTCGCCGTCAAACTCAACGGTTTCGTCGATGTGCTTGATCGAGCGCCATTGCGCGATATGGCGTGCGCTGCCTTCGCCGAGGACTCCGTTCATGAGGCCTGAGGTGCACATCAGGCCAACGTGCCCGGCGTGGAGGGGGGTGAGGGGCCGGGCATCTTCAACTCCGGGGCTCGTAGTGAAGAAGTTGCTGATATTGTCCCAGCTAGAGGAGCCGAGCAATCGGTCTTCTACCTCGTCGAGAGGAAGGCCCCTGTACACGATGGAAGCGCGCGGCGAAGGCGGCACGGTATACAGCGGAACGTCTGTGGCCTGGAGCACCGGCAGTTTGTCAGGACGGTATGTGCAATCGTACCGAAGCCACCGCTTCATCCTATCCGCTTGATCGCCGGACACTCGATCATTGACGCCAAAAATCGCGACCTGATCGTACTTTTCGGCCTCGGGGTCCTGAAGGCGATAAACCCGGAGATCCCTGAAGTGATGGGCGAGAATGGCCGCGCACGGCTCGATCGCTGCCGATGGAATCACCATGAGCAAGACTCCGCGCTTCATCAGCCAGCGAAACGTGTGTTCGAGGAACAGATACTCCATCCGCTGGTTCGCATAGGACCCGGTCTCGGAGTCATAGGGTGGGTTGAGGTAAAGGAGCGAGAACTGGCCGCTCTTTGCGCTGGTCTCAAAGGCGTTGCCCTGAAGAACCCCGATTCCGGCGGCGTGGGCTTCGCTGGCGCGATCGGCGTCAAGCTCAACACCATAGCGGGATACGTCGGCGCCAGAAGTGAGCTGCAGTAGCGCAACACCTTTGCCCACACAAGGATCGAGGACGCTGGCATGAGTCGGGGGAAATATGAACAGCGAGCGAAGTCGTTCGCCTTCGGCTGGAGGCAGCGGGTAGTACCCAAGCTTCATGCGAGCTTCAATGCGCACGAAAATTCCTTTCTATCGCGGTGTCTTTTGTGTGAAATAGAGCATAATTTGGCTGGGAATAAAGCATATCTTGGCCGCGCCAGAGGGACGCGCTGGTGGTAATCTGCCGGCGAGCTACGGGAATTCCACGTTGGCGG
>Ga0302144_10000816_pt1 | contig 11382 bp, 10 predicted proteins | sample I_Bog_E2_2_FD_192436 | JGI IMG/M metagenome (GOLD analysis project Ga0302144, IMG submission 192436) | Peat permafrost microbial communities from Stordalen Mire near Abisko, Sweden - I_Bog_E2_2 | ecosystem: Environmental > Terrestrial > Soil > Wetlands > Peat | place: Sweden: Abisko, Stordalen...
ACCCCAATCGTGAGGTTTGGAAAGTCATCTCCGGCGGGACGATCCGCATTCAGCTCTTCCACGCGCTTGAGCATCGCCAGGGCGGTGCGCACGGCATTTCCGGCATCCACATTTTCGCCCTGCGAAAGCGGAACGCCATAAACGACCAGCAGCCCGTCGCCGATGAACTTGTTGAGAAAGCCGCCATGGGCGCGGACCACCTCATCCATTGCGGTGAAATAGCGATTGAGCCAACGCAGCACAGTTCGGGAAGGTTTTCCGGCCGTAATGCCGGTAAAATTGCGAATATCGCTGAAGAGCACCGTGGCGATGCGTTCGTCGCCTTCGAGCCTCACCTCATCGCGTCTCAGCCAGATAGCATTTGCCACCTGCGGATCCACGTATCGCGAGAACATCTCCATCAATTGCTCTCGCTGCTTCTCGGTTTCAGAGCGCAACAGGTTCGCCTTCACATACTGCCAGGCCACACCGCATGGCAATGCCGCCGCCACGCCGAGGAGTGTCTCCAGATAAGGGAACCAAAGATGAAATGCCGAAAACAAGATCTGCGCGGCGGCATAAATGGCTGGAATGAAGACCGCTGCCAGGGCGAAGGCCATCTTGAGCTGAAGACGCGTGAAGACCCATGTGGCCGCGAACAGCAGGCCAAAGTTGACACACCATTGGATCCACACTGGGACTTCGCCGATAGCGTGCCCGTTCAGCAGGGTTGCAATGGCCGCCGCGTGCAGTTCCGTCCCGGCAATCCGCTCGCGCTTGTCATTAGACAGCCGCACGCGGAACAGCGGCGAAAAATCCCGATCGCGCGCCGCGTCGCTGCCTTGCCCTATGAGCACCAGTTTGTTGCGGAGCTGAGCCGGCGCCACCGCTCCCGTGAGAACATCCCACGCTGAAATGTGCTGCGCCGGGTGCGGCGACCAGTCCCCAATGCGAAAGGTTCGCGCCTGGGGATCGCGGTAGGGCACGCGGTAGCCCCGGAACTGGGCGTTGCCTTTGTCCAGCGCTTTCAGGGTGCAGTTCCGGCACTGCGGATCGACCTGCGCAAGATACTCCTCCGCCATGAAGACCGGAAAGCTCTCAGCCTTCTGTTTCCCCCACACAATCAGTTCGGCATCGCGCACATAACCGTCGCTATCAAACGGCATGTTGACTCCCGCATAGCCGAAGGCTCCCGGCTTCCCATCCGCACAGAACCCGGTGGGCAGCGCGGGGTTTTCCGGCTGGCAGAATAGGTCAAGCGGCAGCAACGCCGGAAGCTGCCCGGTGGCCGACTGAGCTGCAACCACCACGTTGCCCGCGGAGCTAAGCGCACGCTGCATTGCCGCATCCTCATCCGCATTGCGCGCTTCGGAAAGGAACATATCAAGGCCGATGATTGCGGGCTTCGCCTGACCTACACGTTCAACCAGGTCAGCCACCGTCGAGCGCGGAATAGGAAACTTTTGTATCTTCGCAAACGTGGCATCGTCAAAATCGACAAACACAATGTCCTGAGAAGTGGGCGAGTATCTTCCGTGGTTGACCAGAAAGTCATAAGTCCAATTCGCCAGGTCGCCATACGGAGTCCACCGCTCCAGCATCGACACCAGGAAAGTCAATCCCAGGGCCACAATGGCAGCGACAATCAGACGGTCTGGCTGGCGGCGCTTCATGGATGAGAGAGGTAAGATTGCTGCGCCAGCACCGCATCGATGTTGCGCACGTATTTACGCGACCGATCGGCTTCGTTGGCATCGGGATTCTGTTCGATCACGCTTTCAAAGTGCTTGCGCGCCGCCGCCAGCAGCGCCACACCGCCCAGCTTGTTGTACTGCTCGGAGTAGAGAATGCCGAGCCGGTAATTGGTGAACAGGTCGTTGGGCGTAAGGGTCAGCGCGGTTTGACAATAGTGGATTGCCGAATCGAATTTCTTCAGCATCCATTCGCAGTCGCAAAGCCCGGTGTTCGCCTGTCCGCGCAACTGTTTCCAGATATCGGTTTGCGCCGCGCGCTTTTTCACGCCGTAGCCCAGCAGATAACCAGCGACATAGTAGTTGATTTTGCCGGCCATGCCGCTGTCGAAGTTCGATAACGCTAGGTAATTGTCGTACTGCGATTCCGCTTCGGCGCACAGGTTTTTTTGCCGCAGCGATTCGGCCAGCCAGAAATGCGCCTCCGCGTTGCCGGGCGTCAACTCGATGGCTTTTCGCGCCGCCTGAATGGCATCGTCGTAATCGCCCTTGCGCGCAAAAGCCTGTGAGAGCAGGTAGTAAGCCATGCCGCTCTTCGCATCGCGCTGGGTAACCACATTCAATTGCCGGATTGCCTCGTCCATATCGCCCGTGTCGAGCAAAGCGCCGGCGTAGCTCGAGCGAGCTTCAAGATAATCCGGATCGATGGAGATCGCCTCTTTGAAGTACTCGAGCGCCTTCTTGTCCTGGTAGAGGGCGTTGTAACTGCGCCCGGCATAGAGCGCCGCCTGGCTGTATTTGGGGTCTATAGCTAGCGCCGCTTCGAACTCCGCCGCAGCCTTCCGGTAGTTCTCTTCGTAGCCTTTGTTATAGAACTCGATGCCCTGGTTGAAGTGCTCCAGTGCCGCATGGTTGCGGTTGCGCGCAATCAGAATGCGCACGGTCACCGTCGTCTCCTGACCTGGATACACCTCTTCCTGGCGGGGACCGTCCGGTTCGTAGCCCATGTGCACCGCCTCAACGGTGTGCGCGCCCGGCGCGATGCCGGGAAGTCGCAGCGCCGCGGCCTTGTTCACAATCCCCACGCTTTGTCCATCGATAAGCACTTCGACTCCATCCATATTGGATTCGATGACAAGCGTCCCGTATTTTGGCGGAGGCAAATTGGCAGCCGTAACGTGGGTCGGATTGTAGGCAAGCACCATGTTGGGATCGAAGCTGCCGCGCTCCGATGTCGGATTCTGCGCCGCATTGGTAGCGTCGCGCACGTTGGTGTGAACGTACTCCGCCAGCTCATCAGCGCTAACAATCCCGTCGCCGTTGGTGTCCGCCTCTCCCTCCAGGCCCTTCACCACGTAATACGTGAAGATGCCATGCCCGCCGCCCCACTTATCGCTCTCAAAGCTTTGCTCGCGATCGCGGCTGGCCGTAATGGAAAAGAGAGACTTATCCAGGTCAAGCAGCGTGCGATTGACCGTGGAGCGATCGGCCTCCGGCGTAATCGCCCCAGAGTGGCAGGAATCGGTGATCAGCACTTTCCACTTGCCGTTCGTGCGCGAGCCAATGTCCTTGCCCAGCGTGTCCATGGGATATGCGGTCGCCGCAATATTTTTGAGATCGATGTCGTGGGGCGCAATGTACGCGGTTCCATTGGAAACAAAACCATGGCCCGCGAAATAGATCAGAACGCGGTCGTCGGCATGCGTGACAGACGGCAGCCACGTCTCCAGTTCGTGCCGGATATTTTCGAGTGTCGCCTGGCCATCGATGAGTTTATGCACGTTCTCGGCTGGAAACTGGCCGCCCTCGGGACTGATGAGTACGGTATAGATCGATTCAGCGTCCATATCCGGGTACTGCAACTGCGCATCCGGCGCCAAGTTCCTGTATTTTGAAATGCCGATAACCAGCGCATAACTGCGCGGAATCTGAACCGTGGTCGAGGCGGCCGGAGCAGTCCCCTCCTTCTTGAAATTCAGGTCGCGATTCTGGTCCGGAGCGGTGGCCTGCGGCTGGGCAACCTGCGGTTGCGTACTCTGCGCCTTGAGCGCAAGGCCTGCCCATAACGCGAGTGGAGCAAGAAGTGTTGCGGTACTGCGATTCATGCCTTCAACCCCATGAAGATGCCTCTCGCGATGGTTGTCATTTATGAGCGAGCAGAAACTCGTACACCACGGGCCCTGAAATAGGAGCCCCGCTGCTCACTGTGGTGCCTGAGGAACTAGTGGTAATCTTCAGGTCTCGTGAGGCCCCGTTCGCCACCTGCGTCAAATCACGTGGCAGCACTTCTCCCGGCGAAACCGCCTTCGGCCCCGCTCCCTGGTCAACGCATTCGCCGCGCGCCTTGAATACCGCATCGTTGCATCGTGGGCGCATGGTCGCCGGAGCGGTGCCCTGCGGAGGCATGGAAGCTGCGTGGTTCTGGATTTGTCCCATTGTCAGGGCAGCCGGGCTGAGCACGAAATAGAGCTTTTCATATCCCGCCGGACCGGTAACTTCGAACCAGCCATTCTCCGTGGCCGGCAACAGATAATCCCGGCCATGCACAATACGGTTGTCGTTTCCCGTTTCCGCGCGCGGAAACAGCACCTCGTATTTCCCCGATGTGTTCAGGTCCAGCACGTAGAGATAACCATCCACCGCCGGTTTCAGTCGCAGCCGGACCGTGTCGGCGCCTTCGAAAACATGCGTGGGATCGACCGTCCTCACCGCGTCGCCCGCCTTCATCTCCAGCACAATCGAGATGAGGCTCACACCGGCGGAATCCTGCGCAGCCAGCATCGCGGGCGACGACGCCGTAAGCAGCGTGACAAACCAAACCAGTTGCTTCCGCATAAGACCTCTAGACCGCGCCAGGTAAGCCCCTCAATCCAATCCGCGGCGAATCGCGATCGCCTTGCCATCGGGGAAAGTATCGCACCATCATACCGCCGCAAATCGGGAAAGGGAAAAGAGATTTTTTGCGCCATTCGGACTCATGTGCCTACCAACTTTTCAAGGGCCTTGTCCACTTGCCGCAAAATGCTTTATGCTCCGGTCCAAATCTTCGAACGTGTACATTAGAGTCTGTTATTGGCTATCGCGCGAACAGCGCCGGCAGCCAGCTTATCTCAGGCGGAATGACAGCCGATGCGATGGGGAAGAACATGCTCGATATCGAAAGCGACATCCGCGATGAATCTTAGGTTCTGGGGAGTGCGCGGTTCCATCCCGACACCGGAGCCGGACCGGCTGCGCTACGGCGGCAATACCACCTGCCTTGAGATCGGCTCGCCCGGCGCGCAAGAAGCGGTCATTATCGACTGTGGCAGCGGCATTCGCGCATTGGGCGACGAGTTGCTCCAGCGCCAAGTCTCTCGCATCCATATCCTGCTATCCCACTTTCATTGGGACCACCTCCAGGGCCTGCCGTCCTTCGCTCCGTTGTTTCAACACGGCGTTGAGATCGTTTTTTACACAAATCGCGAGGCCGATCAGGCGCGTAGCCTTTTCGATATCCAGATGGCCGATCCATTCTTCCCTTTGCCATTCGCCGAGGCCGGATCGCAGACTGAATTCCGGCACATGGAATGCGGCAAGCCATTCCAGGCAGGTTCGCTCACGGTGCAAGCTTTCGCTCTTTACCATCCGCAGGGCGCGGTAGGATTTCGCCTGGAGTCGGACGGGCAGGTTCTGGTGCATGCCTCCGATCATGAACACGGCAATCCTGAGATCGATGCGGGGCTGATCCGCGCGGCGCGGAACGCCGACATGCTCGTTATGGACGCCCAATACACGCCCGAGGAATATGCCGGCAAAGTGGGTTGGGGACACTCAAGCTATGCCCACGCAGCCCAGGCAGCCCAAAGCGCCGGTGTTGGCCGCTTGCTGCTCTTCCACCACGACCCGGCACACAACGACCTGTTTCTCGATGAAATGCTCGCGGATGCGAAGACACTGTTTAACTCGACTGAAATGGCCTGTGAGGGGAAGGTGCTGAATATTGCCCAGGCAGGCGCGCCGCTGCCGTCCGAACCTCCAGATTCAGGCGGATCGAAAAAAATGTTCGTCCCATCAAGCGATTCAGGTTGACCAGCGGACCTGTGGACCGCAGAATGAAGGGAGGATCGATGCTCGCCCGACAAGCTGCCCCTTACCTGGGAGACGATTCCAGTATCCGAAGAGATTGAGGTTTACATGCCCGCTTATCTGCTATTGTTGCTTGCTGTGCTGAGTCGTCTGGCTCTAGGGCATATGCCCCATCCCGAGTGGTTCAACTTTACGGCGATGGGCGGCGCGCTGCTCTACTTTGGCGCGCGGCGCTCGTGGCGTGAGATGCTGCCTCCGCTGGCGGTGTTAATGGCGACCGACTACTACCTCACCGTCTTCGTCTACCACTACGCCTTCCGCTGGCAGGGCTACGTGCCAACCTGGGGCTGGTATGTGGCGGCCATGGTTCTGGGGCAGATTCTGCTGCACGCCAAGACCAGTTTTGTGCGCGTGGGCGCGGCCGCTCTGTTGGGGCCAACGTCGTTCTGGCTGGTGTCGGACTACGCATACTGGGTAACCGGCGAATTGTACCCGCGCACACTGGCCGGATTGGTCACCTGCCTCGTGGCCGCGCTTCCCTTCTACCGCAACGACCTGATTTCCACCGGCATCGTCGCTGGCCTCGCGTTCGGCGTTCCGGTGCTGGTGCGCCGCATGAAGCCGGCTCAGCTGCAAGTCGCAGGCACCGCCCGATAAGTCACCGGATCGTCGTCAATCGCGGGCAACAGCAGTGCTGGCAAGACGGCGCGCTTTGATGTCCCGCATCGGTGGTTGGCCAAAGAACCGGCCGTACTCTCGATTGAACTGGCTGGCACTTTCGTAGCCGACTTCGAAGGCTGCGCTTGCGGCATCCAGGCCATCGTTGAGCATGCGCTCTCGCGCAACATGCAATCGAAGCTGCTTCTGGTATTGCAGCGGGCTCATCGCGGTCAGCGAGCGGAATTGATGATGCAGCGTCGATACGCCCATCCGCGCCATGGTCGCGAGCTGCTCAACCCGCAGCGGTTTGGCGTAGTTCATTCTCAGCCATTCCACCGCCTTCGATGTTCGATTGCTTTGCTCGCCCAGCGTCGCGATGGCGCGGAGATGTTTCCCTTGCGGACTGCGTAGCAATCGAAAAACAATCTCCCGCTGGATCAAGCTGCTCAGGAATGGAATATCCTGCGGCGTATCCAGAAGATCGACAAGCCGTGTGCACGCACTCAGCAGTTCGACCGAAGTAACACCGACAGCCATGCCGCGCGCGTCTGCAGATTCCTCGCGAAGATGAAACTCCTGCTGCGAAAGAATCTCCCGTACCAGCGGCATTTCGAGCTTTAGCAACAAGCCGAGCATCGGTTCCTTTTCGGTTGCAGAAATCACCTGGCTCACCACGGGCAAGTCGACGGAAGTCAGGATGAAGTTCGAGCCGTCGCACACAAAGGCCGTCTTGCCAACGTTGATCCGCTTCTGTCCCTGCACAAAAACAATCAAGCTCGGCTCGTAGGCTGCCGACGCACAAGCGCTGGGCACGGAGCGGCGGGAAAGGCCCAGACCGGGTATGTCAGTGAAAGTGACTCCCTCCACCTTGGCACGATCGGCAATCTTGCGAGCCAGCTCTGTGCGCATCTCAACCAGGCTCTTAGCCGGGCTTTGAGCTGATCCCGTATCTTTGTGCGCCGCAGCTTTCGCTTGCTTCACTTCTTTACTCCTTCACTTCTTCACTCGCCCAAATCCAAGTTAACGCGGAATTCACGAAGCGATGCACAAAAATGTATGCATCGACAGAAATAGGCAAAAGATCGGCAGGATCGGGATACCGCTCAAGGAGCCGGGTTGCGTAGTCTGACTTACGAGCGAGTCGATCGCCATTTGCCAGGAGGTTCAGGTCACTTCATGTACAACGCAAAAGCCTATTCCGTTTCGAGCGCCAAATCGCCGTTTGCTTCCGACACCATCGCGCGGCGCGATCCCACCGAAAAAGACGTCCAGATCGAGATCCTCTTCTGCGGCATCTGCCACTCCGATCTACACCAGGCCCGCAACGAGTGGAGCGGCGTGATGCCCACTGTTTACCCCTGCGTCCCCGGCCATGAGATCGTAGGTCGAGTCACCAAGGTTGGCTCCGCTGTATCCAGGTTCAAGCCCGGTGACCTGGCTGCGGTCGGCTGCCTGGTGGATACAGACGGGACCTGCCCCGAATGTCAGGCCGGATTCGAGCAGTTCTGCCCCAACTTCACCCTCACCTATAACTTCCCTGACAAGCACACTGGCGGCGTGACGTATGGCGGATACTCCGACTCGATCGTCGTCACCGAGCGCTTCGTGCTCAGCGTTCCGTCGAACCTCGACCTCGCGGGCGCCGCGCCCCTGCTCTGCGCCGGAATCACCACCTACTCGCCCATGCGCCACTGGGGCGTGACCAAGGGCAAGAAGGTCGGCGTCGTTGGTCTCGGCGGATTGGGCCACATGGGCGTCAAGTTCGCGCATGCGTTCGGAGCCCACACGGTTGTTTTCACAACCTCGCCCAGCAAGAAGGAAGATGCACTTCGCCTCGGCGCCGATGAGGTCGTTCTCTCTCGAAACGCCGACGAGATGGCCAAACACGCCGGCAGCTTCGACTTCATTCTTGACGCAGCCGCCGCCGATCACGACATCAACGCTTACATCAGCCTGCTGCGCCGCGACGGCAATATCACCCTGGTCGGCGCTCCTGAAAACCCGCTGCCTGTCGCCGCATTTGGCCTCATCATGGGTCGTCGCAGTCTCTCCGGCTCCCCCATCGGCGGCCTGCCTGAAACCCAGGAGATGCTCGATTTCTGCGGGGCAAACAACATCGTCTCCGACGTCGAGGTCATCCCCATTCAAAAGGTCAACGAAGCCTACGAGCGGCTGCTCAGGTCCGATGTGAAGTACCGCTTCTCTATCGATATGGCTTCGCTCAAAGCGGAGTAGCATTGGATGTCTCAGTATGTTTGGATGCCTCAAGTGTGTTTGGATGCCTCAGGCGTGTTTCGAAAGGGCACGATTTGAATCGTGCCAATCAGCCTCCGAAATAGTCGTCGGCTTTACCCGCTGAGGGATGTTTAAGGCCGCAGTGGACGGAAACTCGCCTATTCAAGGGCTTCTATCCCCTGCACAGCATGTTCTGGAACTCAAGGAGAAACGCAGTGAAGATTACACGCATCGGTTCACAGTCATCGGCCAAAGGACCGTCCGATTGGTTCACCGGAACAGTACGTCTCGATCAGCAATTCCAAACCTCCGATCCGGCCCGTGTCGCCGGCGCAGTCGTCACCTTCGAGCCCGGCGCGCGCACGGCATGGCACACTCATCCGCTCGGCCAGACCCTGATTGTGACCTCTGGCTGCGGGTGGGCTCAGCGCGAAGGTGGTTCGGTCGAAGAGATTCGCCCTGGGGATGTGATCTGGTTCGAGCCGGGAGAAAAGCACTGGCATGGCGCCACACCCACGACCGCAATGACGCACATCGCCATCCAGGAAAAACTAAACGGCAAAGCTGTCGATTGGCTGGAGCACGTCAGCGACGAGCAGTATCAAAAGTAATTCACACCGGTGGTATAGGAACTGGAGCAAACATGCAGAAACGTAAGTTGGGAAACAGCAATCTTGAAGTCTCGGCTCTTGGCCTGGGATGCATGGGAATGACCTGGTCTTATAAGCCATTTCCGGAAAAATCAGCCTCGATTGCCCTTCTCCACGCAGCCGTCGAGCACGGCATCACTTTTTTTGACACTGCCGAGGTCTATGGCCCGTTCAACAACGAAGAACTCGTGGGCGAGGGTCTTGCGCCCTTCCGCGGACAGGTCGCCATCGCGACCAAGTTCGGATTCGAAATCAATCCTGACGGAACGCACGGACCGAAGGGCACCGACAGCAGTCCGGCGCATATTCGGCAAGCAGTGGAAGGCTCACTCAAGCGCCTGAAGACCGATGTCATCGACCTGTACTACCAGCACCGCGTCGATCCCAAGGTTCCCATTGAAGAAACTGCCGGCGCAGTCAAGGATCTGATTGCCGAGGGCAAGGTCAAGCACTTCGGCATGTCGGAAGCGGGCGCAAACACCATTCGCCGCGCCCACGCCGTGCAGCCGGTTACAGCTCTGCAAAGCGAGTACTCCCTCTGGTATCGCACCCCCGAGGAGGAGATCATTCCCACGCTCGAAGAGCTCGGCATCGGCTTCGTGCCCTTTAGCCCGCTGGGCAAAGGTTTCCTCACCGGCAAGATAGACGAGACCGCGACCTTCGACAAAACCGACATCCGCAGCTCAATCCCGCGCTTCACGCCCGAGGCTTTGAAGGCGAACCAGGCAATGGTCGATCTTCTCGCCGATATCGGCAAGCAAAAGAGCGCGACGCCAGCGCAAATTGCGCTCGCATGGCTGCTTGCAAAGAAACCGTGGATCGTTCCCATTCCGGGCACCACGAAGCTGCATCGCCTTGAAGAAAACATGGGATCTGTCGCGGTAGAGCTTTCCTCAGACGACCTTCAGCAGATCGAAGATGCCTCGTCGAAGATCCACGTGGAGGGCGCCCGGTATCCGGAACACATCGAAAAGATGACCGGCCTCTAAGCGGGTCCGTTCCTCAGCCATCAGGCCAAAGCGCGTGTAGTGTCCAATAAATAGCTGAATGGGTGGAGTTGGGTTGCGACATGCTCGGGTATGCCGCGATCTTCCTTGCCGCTTGCTGTCTCTGCTCAGCAGCAGGAACGAATCGAGCGCTGGTTGGCAGCCCTGGGTACGGCACAACAGGTGGCGCTGAGGTGCCGTATCGTCCTGGCCGCAAGTTCCGGCAAAACCGAGTTACAGATCGCATCCGCATTGAACGTCAACCGTAAGACAGTTCGGTTGTGGCGGGACCGTTTTACCCGCGAAGGCTTGCATGCGGGCTATGGGAGATCGCGCCGGGTCGCGGACGTAAGCCAACCTATGGCCCGGACCGTATCAAGGCGGTCATCGACACAACTCTGCAATCGAAGCCGAAAGGGAGCACGCATTGGAGCTGCCGGACCTTGGCGGCCGATCAGGGTGTTAGTAAGTCGACGGTCAATAACATCTTGTGCAGTCACAATCTCAAGCCGCATCGCGCCAGGACTTTCAAGTTGTCGCGCGCCCCCGGTTTCTGGAGAAACTTACAGACGTGGTCGGGCTCTACATCAATCCGCCGGACAAGGCGATCGTCCTTTGCGTCGATGAGAAAAGCCAGACTGGGGTCCCCGGCAAGCGGTCGTTGCTTGCTGGGGTGGAGATACAGGCGCTCAATCGGACCCAGCCGAGCCTGCCGCTCAAGAAAGGCCGCTGCGGCGCCATGACCCACGACTACAAGCGGAACGGAACCACCACTCCGTTTGCCGCGCTCGACCTGCTCGAAGGAAAAGTTATAGGAGACTTTCACAAGCGGCACCGGCATCGGGAGTTCCCTAAGTTTCCTGCGCTCGATCAACCGAAAGCTTCCCGGAAAGACAGCTCTGCACTTAGTCATGGATAACTACGGAACGCACGGCCAACCCAATGTCAGAGAATAACTCGACAAACATCCACGCTTCGTCGTCCACTATGTGCCGACCAGCTGCAGTTGGCTCAACCTGATTGAGCGCTGGTTTGCCGAACTGACCGAGAAAAGCATACGGCGCGGCTCCTTTTTCGGCGTTGACGATTCGGTCACTGCGATTGAAAATTTCC
>Ga0302144_10000829_pt1 | contig 11292 bp, 7 predicted proteins | sample I_Bog_E2_2_FD_192436 | JGI IMG/M metagenome (GOLD analysis project Ga0302144, IMG submission 192436) | Peat permafrost microbial communities from Stordalen Mire near Abisko, Sweden - I_Bog_E2_2 | ecosystem: Environmental > Terrestrial > Soil > Wetlands > Peat | place: Sweden: Abisko, Stordalen...
ATCAACAGTGTGAAAGCCCCGGGTAATTTACCCTGATAGTAGCTCCCAATTGCGTCCGGCCTGTTCGCCTTGTGCGTCTCGCCGGACAAGTATGGCGAGCGCGGACTTTGAAACTGGTGAATGGATGCGCGCAGGTTCTTATTTTATTTCGGCAACACTTTTTGCGGTGTCTGCAGTTTTGGCAATGTCGCCTCTTACTTACTCGCAGCAGCCTGGTGTCGTGTCGACGGTGAGTTCGACCGAGGAACTTCCGGATGTTCCCGGGCCGCAGGGTGAAGTTGCCGACGCGGATTTCGGCCAGGCTCAGAGCCCGGCAGCGCAGAGCCAAAGTGCTCAACCGACTGCGGCGCCAGCTCAGAACTCCGCGCAGAGTAGTTCCAGCTCTCAGCAGCAGGTCCAGGAATCCGCCGACCAAAAGAGCCAGCGCGAAAAGGCGGAAGAACAACTGAAGGAACAGGAGAAGCAACGGGTGATGGGGGTGATGGCTACCTTCAATACCACGAGGGACCCGAATGCGGTTCCTCTTTCTTCGGGACAGAAGTTCAAGCTCTTTTTCAAAAGCGAGACCGATCCATGGCCGTTTCTGCTGTCGGGCGTCGTTTCCGGTATTGGCCAGGCAGACGACAGTTATCCTGAATGGGGCCAGGGGGCTCAAGGCTACGCCAAGCGATATGGCGCGGCCTACTCGGATGCATTCATCGGGAATTTCTTCGGAAATGCAGTGCTGACATCCATACTTCGCGAAGATCCGCGCTACTTTCAGAAAGGGACGGGAAGTCCCATCGGCCGAGTACTTTGGGCTGCGTCCAGCACTTTCTGGTGCAAGCGCGATAACGGCCACTGGGGTCCGAATTACGCAAACGTTGGCGGCAACCTGATTGGCGCGGCGATTGCCCGCGCGTACTATCCAGCGTCAGAACGCACGGTCAGCGATACGATCACCGACGGAATTACGGTGTCTGTCGAGGGGATCGTCGGCGCGGAAGTCATCGAGTTCTGGCCGGACATGGTGCGGGCGCACAACCGGAAGAAGGCGGAGAAGCTGGCTCGGCAGGCTGCACAGAGCGATGCAACACCGGCTGCCGATCCTGCGGCGTCCCCGAATGCGGGAGTCAAGCCTTAGCAACTATGGGTTGGGCTATCGCTTTGCGCTGGTTCGCTTGCCGCCGGATGCTTTCAGGCCACGTAATATCGTTTGATTCTTCTGGATGAGCGCGTAACGCTGCTCAACACAGGCGTGGCTGCGGAGTGGGTCGGCGGGGGTATTCTGCACGTAATCGAGCAGTTTGGCCACTGTGGTTGTGGCTACGTGAAGGCGCGTGTCGGATGAGGCGTAGTAAATGAAGACTTCGCCCTTCTTGCCTTCGATCCACCCGTTGCTGAAGACCACATTCGAGACGTCGCCGACGCGCTCTTCGCCCTCCGGCGCAATGAAGTAGCCCGCCGGCTTATGCGTGATGATCCACGGGCGCTCGAGTTCCGCGAGAAAGAGATATAAAACGTAGCGAAGGCCAGCCGCCGTGTTGCGGACGCCGTGAGCAAGGTGCAGCCAGCCTTCGGGCGTCTTGATGGGCGCGGGACCGAGGCCGTTTTTCACCTCTTGAATCGTGTGGTAGGCGCGGTTGTCCATGATGGTTTCGGTCTTGATCACGGCCTTTTCGATGCTGTCTGCCAGTCCCCAGCCGATGCCGCCCCCCTTGCCTGCCTGGATGAAGTCATCCTGCGGGCGGGTGTAGAAGGCGTATTTGCCGTCGATGAATTCGGGGTGTAGAACGACGTTCCGCTGTTGCGGGGATTTTGATTTCAGGTCGGCCAGTCGCTCCCAGGATTTGAGGTCTCGGGTGCGAGCAATACCGCACTGTGCCACCGCGGAGGAGGTGTCCCACGATGGAGTTTTGGGGTCTTTACGTTCTGTGCAGAAGAGGCCATAGATCCATCCATCCTCATGCTTGACCAACCGCATGTCATAGACATTGGTATCCGGATCGGCAGTTTCGGGCATCAGGATCGGATAGTCCCAGAATCGGAAATTATCGACGCCGTTCGGGCTCTCTGCAACGGCGAAGAACGATTTGCGATCACCGCCTTCAACCCGCGCGACCACGAGGTACTTCCCATTGTGGAGAATTGCTCCCGCGTTGAATGCCGCATTCACGGCGATGCGCTCCAGCAGGAATGGGTTGGTGGAACGATCCAGATCGTAGCGCCAGGCGATGGGCGCGTGCGCGGCGGTCAGCACAGGACGCTCATAGCGGGCAAAGATTCCATTGCCGCCGGGCGATTTCTTATTGCGCCGCGAAAGCAGCTTTTCCTGCTGCTTGATCAAATCCTGAAGACTTTTCTTGAATGTTGCCTGGTTCATCTTTCTGCTCCGGTCTCACTATCTTTACGTGGTCTGCGTGGAAATGGAATTGGACATTCGATGCAGCCGTTCCATCAATTCAAAGCAGGTGCGGCTATTGTGGTAGGGGCACTTCCACGGGCCCACCTTGTCTTTTTCGTTATCTGGCCTGCCGTGTTTCGAAACCAGCCAAAACCATTCACCATGCTCGTGATCCACGATAAACTTCTCAATAAATGCCCAACTCCGTTGTGCGGCCGAAAGGAAGTGCGGCTGCCCGGAAAGCTCATAGGCATTGAGAAATCCAACGACTGCTTCGGCTTGTGGCCACCAATGTTTGTCGGAGTCGATGATGCCCGTTGGGTCGGCTTCATACTGGAGGCCACCATCACTATAGATGCCTTCATCCTGGACAGCCTGAGCCATCTTCACTGAGATTGTACGAACCCGTTCCAGCAATGCGGAATCGGCAAGGATCTCCGCAGCTTCGCATAGCAGCCAACTGCCTTCAATGTCGTGGCCGAAGGAGATGACGTTCGACCGACGGTTCCACTGTTCATCGAAGAAGAGAATGAAATGATGATTCGCCGGATCGATAATGTGGTCGAGGAAGATTTCAATCAGCTCGCGCAAGCGTATGCGAACCTTCTCGTCTTCGTGAAGGTGGAGCAGTGTCGCGTACGCTTCCAGCATGTGCAGGTGTGTGTTCATCGATTTCTTTTCGTCCATGTCCACATCGCTCAGTCGCTGGTCTGTTGCCAGTGACCAATCCCGCTCGTAGGTTTCAAAGTAGCCGCGGTGCTGAGGGTCGTGGGCTGCGGCTTCAACCACTTCAACAAGGCGCAGCGCGCGTGCAAGAACTTCGGCATCACCTGTGGCGCGGCAATACTCTGCGAGCGCATAGACACAGAACGCCTGCGCATATGTGCGCTTCTTGGTGTCCAGGGGCTGCCCCAGACAATCGACCATCCAATAGACGCCGCCAAACTCATCGTCCCAGAAGAAGCGGATCAAATATTCATAGGCGCGGCGAGCAGCCTCTAGATAGACAGGATTGGCGTATACGCTGAAGGCCTTCGAAAAGGTCCAGAGAATGCGCGCGTTCAGGATGACGCCCTTGGCGGCCTGTGAATCGATGGTCAGGTCATTCGCAATCTGCCCGCGAAAGCCGCCATACTCGTCGTCGACTGCGTGATTGAGCCAGAAGGGCAGGATGTCAGAGAGTAACTCCGTCTCAGCTTTTTGCCTTAAATCTTGCACCGAAGGGCTCCCTCTGAAAAGCAAGCAGTGCTATGAATGGATTGCAGGACCGCGTCAGGCGCCTTGGTTAAGAATCGCGTCAATTCGGGTCAACTCATCGGCTGAAAAAGCCAGGTTGGACAATGCTGCCACGTTCTGTTCAATCTGTTCCACGCGGCTGGCTCCGATCAGCGCAGAAGTCATGCGCTCGTCGCGCAGTACCCACGCCAATGCCATCTGCGCAAGGCTTTGACCACGTTCCGCCGCGATGCTATTCAATGCGCGCGCTTCTGCTACGTGGTGCTCGTCGACGTCCTGCTTTTTAAGGAACGTGTTTGGCTTCGATGCCCGCGAACCGCTTGGAATTCCCTGCAAATAGCGGTCGGTGAGCAAGCCCTGTGCTAGCGGACAGAAGGCGATGCCGCCAATGCCCTCATTGCCAAGCACATCGAGCAATCCGCCTTCGACCCAACGATCGAACATGGAATACTTCGGCTGGTGAATGAGGCAGGGCGTGCCAAGCTCGCGCAGAATCTTTGCGGCAACCGCGGTCTGCGATGCGGTGTAATTGGAGACGCCCGCGTAGAGAGCTTTCCCTGACCGCACGGCCTGGTCGAGCGCGCTCATTGTTTCCTCGAGTGGCGTTAGGGGATCGGGCCGGTGTGAATAAAAGATGTCGACATATTCCAAACCCATGCGCTTCAGACTTTGATCAAGACTCGATAGAAGATATTTGCGAGATCCCCACTCACCGTACGGACCTGCCCACATTAGGTACCCGGCTTTCGAACTGATGATCAGCTCGTCGCGATACGGCCTGAGGTCGCGCTTGAGAATTTCGCCGAAGTTCGATTCCGCGCTGCCGGGCGGCGGACCGTAGTTGTTGGCCAAATCGAAGTGCGTGATACCGAGGTCGAGGGCACGCAGCACCATGGCGCGGCCATTCTCAAAAACATCGACGCCCCCGAAGTTGTGCCAAAGGCCAAGCGAGATGGCCGGTAGCTTGATGCCGCTTTTTCCGCAGCGGCGATAGGTCATTGTGTCGTAGCGCTGTTCGCTTGCGATATACAAGGCTATTGCTCCTCTGTTCAGCTAACTCAGAATCCCCTTGACCACAACTTCTTTTCGTCCATCCGTGGGCACAGGCACAACGCTACCGACAATCGGCGCGCCATCCACCGTGAGCGCAATTTTATTTCCATCTCCCTTGCGCTCGATGGAGATTTTGAAGACGACGCCGCGAAAAACGCGCGTGGCTGTAAAGCCAGGCCAGCTTTTCGGAATGACCGGAGCAATCTCGAGGCCGTCCAGAGATGTCCGAATGCCCAGAATCCATTGAACGATGGCGTAGTAATTCCAGGCGGCTGTTCCGGTGAGCCACGAGTTTTTTGCTTCGCCGAATGTTGGTGCGTCTTTGCCCGCGATCATTTGCGCGTAAACATAGGGCTCGCAGCGATGGAGATCGCTGATCTCTTCGCGCGCTGAAGGATTGATGCGGCTGTAGTAGTCATGCGCCAGGTCGCCATGACCGAGTCGCGTTTCGCCAATCATGACCCACGGATTGACGTGACAAAAAATACCGGCATTCTCTTTGTATCCGGGCGGGTACGAAGAGATTTCACCGAGCTGCAGATAGTATTTGGAATACGCCGGTTGCTGCACGACGATGCCGTGCCTGGTAGCCAGATGCGTGCCCACAGCCTTCATTGCGCTCTCCGCTTTACCGTCATCGAGGCCGATCCCGGCCAGTACGCAGAAGCCATTCGACTCGATAAAGATTTTGCCTTCATCGCATTCCTTAGAACCGATTTTGGCGCCGAAATCGTCGTAGGCGCGAAGGAACCACTCCCCGTCCCAGCCGTGTTCGGCGATCACCCGCAAATTCTTCTCGGTTTCGCCGATATACCTGGCGGCCTCGGCATCAAGCCCGCGATGCTTTGCGATTGCAGCCAGCTCTCGGCCCGCATGAACAAACAGCCCGGCGATGAAGACGGATTCAGCCACTTTTCCGTCTTTGTTGGTTGTGGTTTGGAAGCTCTGACCCGGTGTGTCGGAGAAGCAATTCAGGTTCAGGCAATCGTTCCAGTCGGCGCGGCCGATGAGGGGAAGTCCGTGCGGACCCATCCTATCAATCGTGTATTGAATGCTGCGTTGAAGGTGTTCGTATAGGGGCTGCTCGGAGCCGGGTTCATTGTCGTACTGAACCGGCTCGTCGAGGATGCTCCAGTCACCCGTCTCTTTCAGATACGCAGAAACTCCTACGATGAGCCATAGCGGATCGTCGTTGAACCCGCCGCCAATGTCGTTGTTGCCTCGCTTGGTCAGAGGTTGGTACTGGTGGTATGCGCCGCCGGTTGGCAGTTGCGTCGCTGCAAGATCAAGTATCCGTTCGCGCGCCCGCACCGGCGCCATGTGTACGAACCCAAGAAGGTCCTGGTTGGAGTCGCGGAAGCCGAGCCCTCGTCCAATTCCAGATTCATAAAACGACGCTGAACGCGACATGTTGAACGTGGCCATGCACTGGTAGGCGTTCCATATATTCACCATTCGGTTGGTGTGGATGTCCGGAGTAGTGACTTGGAAAACGCTTAGCAGGCTATCCCAATACACGCGCAGTTTCTCGAATGCGGCGTCGGCCTGCTTTGCATCGAGATACTTTGCAATGACGGGCTTGACGGTTTTCTTGTTGATGGTCTGCGAGCCGGGCGGATCGAACTTATCATCGACCGGATTTTCATGGTAGCCGAGCACAAAGACAATCTGGCGCGTTTCGCCGGGGGCGAGTTCCAGCTTAACGTGGTGCGCGCCCATGGGCGACCAACCATGCGCGATGGTGTTCTTCAGCTCGCCTGCTTCGACGCTTGCTGGACGGTCCCAGCCACGGTAGCGGCCCAGAAAAGATTCGCGCTGCGTCTCAAAACCGGCTCCCTTCTCTGAGCAGGCGAAGTAGGCAAAATGATTGCGGCGCTCGCGGTATTCGGTCTTGTGGTAGATGACGCCGTCTTCGACTTCCACCTGGCCGGTATTGAAATTCCGCTGGAAGTTGGTGGCGTCGTCCTGCGCATCCCAGAGACAGAATTCGATGCTGGCAAAGGATGAGATTTTCGCTGGTGTATCGCGCCGATTGGTGACGGTCAACTGCCAGATTTCGAGATTCTCATCGAGCGGGACAAAGTAGCGCGTCTCCGCCTCGATGCCGGTGTACTGGGAGCGGATCTTCGTGTAGCCCATGCCGTGGCGGCAGGTGTAGTTTTTCAATTCGGTCCGGGTAGGCTCCCATGAAGGGGACCAGAATTCCTTCGACTCATCATCGCGAAGATAAACATAGCGGCCGCCGAAATCGAGCGGCACATTGTTGTAGCGGTAACGGGTCAGGCGACGGAGGCGCGCGTCTCGATAGAAGGAATAACCGCCTGCCGTATTGGAGATGATTCCGAAGTAGGCCTGGCATCCCAGGTAATTCATCCACGGTAGCGGTGTATCTGGTTGCGTTATCACATACTCGCGCTGCTGGTCGTCGAAATGTCCGTACTTCATTACGCTTGCTCCCTTACCCGAAAACGCTCCGCAAGTATAGCCCCCGCTTCAAAGCCAAATCAACTCAAACGATTTTCCAGAGGATTTGTCAGCATTCTGCAAATTCGAAGATTCCATTTGCGTATCGTCGCGCGAACGTGGAGAATGATCTGCGCGAGCCAAGTCATTCAATCTCCCGTTGAGTTCGGGAACGTTGTCAGTGATCAGGCTGATGTGAAAGACTTCTTGCGTTTTTCCGTTCAATCTGGACGGCTTACGCGAGGCTAAGCGGTAAACGATGCCAAGTAGGTTGTCGCTGTTTCGTCGGAGTCTGCGCGGTGGCAGGACCTTGTTGTCCCTGGTCTCTGTTCTGCTTGTTTTCCCGCTTCTACTTTCCCTCGCTCGTGCGGCGGAACCGTCGGCTTCCTTATCGATTAAAGTGGACCAGGCGGGCTATCCGCTGGATGGCCCGAAGGTCGCGTTTGTGAGTGAGCACGCCGAGTCGTTTGAGGTTCGGAGTTCCCGCGACAATGCGGTTGTTTTCCACGGCAAACTCGATGAGCCGAAGTCGGACGCGGACACCGGCGACCAGGTGCAGGCGGCGGACTTCTCCAGCTTTAAAAAGGCCGGCGAGTTTTATGTCTACGTGCCCGGGGTCGGCCGCAGTTGGGATTTTTCACTAAAACAAAACGTTTACGAGCGGGCCTACTATTTAGCGATGCGCGGCTTTTACGGGCAGCGATGCGGGACGGCGGTTGATATGGGGCCGGAGTTCCCCGGCTACTCGCATCCAGCATGCCATTTGCACGGGGAGTTTCACGCGTCATCCGGCGCCAAGGGGCCGCGCGATAACATCGGTGGCTGGCACGATGCGGGCGACTACGGACGCTACGTGGTGAATTCGGGGATCAGCACGGGGATGCTGCTTTGGGCCTGGGAGATTTACGGCAGCAGGCTGAAGGGCATTTCGCTGAAGATTCCCGAGTCGGGCAATGGAACGCCTGACATTCTGAATGAGGCGCGCTGGAATCTGCAATGGATGCTGAAGATGCAAGATGACGACGGGGGCGTGTGGCACAAGCAGACCAGCGAACATTTTTCCGGTTTCGTCGCGCCGCAGGACGACAAGTTGCCGAGCGAAGTGATCGGGACGGGGTCCGCACCCTACAAAAGCACTTGTGCTACGGCGGATCTTGCAGCGGTTGCGGCTATAGCGGCGCGCGTCTACAAGCCATATGACACCGCGTTTGCCGCGCAATCGCTGCAGGCTGCACGGCGAGCTTTTGCGTGGACCGAAGCGAATCCGAATGTCACCTTCCGCAATCCGCCCGGGGTTTCGACTGGGGGCTACGGGGACTCGAACTGCTCCGACGAGCGGTTCTGGGCGGCGGCAGAGCTCAGCCGGACTGCAGGGGAAGCGGCTTACAGTAGCTACTTTCTTACCCACTATGCTGATTTTCTTTCGGGCCTTGATTCGCCGCCTGCTGAAGGTTGGGGATCGGTGGCGTCCATGGGTCTTTGGACCTATGCCCTGTCTCATGCACATGGCGACGACTCCGGGGCCAATGCCGCCATCCGCCAGCGGACGCTTGCGGCGGCTCGGGCTGTAGTGGAGCGGACGCACGCTTCCGCTTATCGGAACAGCATGAAGACGAGGGACTACATTTGGGGATCGAATGGCGTTGCGGCCGGCTACGGGATTTATCTGCTGATCGCGAATCAGTTTGAGCCGGAACCGGCATTTGTGGACACGGCTCGCGACAATTTGCATTATCTGCTGGGTCGCAACTGCTTCTCGCTATCGTGGGTCACCGGCATAGGCGAGCATGCCTTCATGCATCCGCATCATCGGCCGAGCGGTTCAAGCAATCTTCCGGCGCCTTGGCCGGGCCTTCTTTCAGGTGGGCCGAATGCCGGGCGTGGAGACGCGGTGTTGAGAGCTTTACCCAAAGATTTGCCGCCCGCCAAGGTTTATGCCGATCAGTTGGCCTCGTACGCAAGCAACGAGATTGCAATTAACTGGCAAGCTTCCCTGGTGTTTTTGTTAGCGGGCCAACTGCAGTAGAAAGAGGCATTCGTATGCATCTGCAATTCATCGATTTGGCCATCATCGTTGCTTATCTATTGAGCACGGTGCTCATTGGCTACTGGGTATCTCACCGAGCTTCGCAGAGCATGCAGAATTACTTTCTGGGCGGCAACACGATGCCGTGGTACATGCTGGGCATCTCCAACGCTTCGGGGATGTTCGATATCAGCGGCACCATGCTGCTGGTGTCGTGGATGTTCGTCTACGGGCTCAAGAGCGTTTGGATCCCGTGGCTCTGGCCGACCTTCAACCAGATATTCCTGATGGTCTATCTTTCCGCGTGGCTTCGCCGTTCCAACGTCATGACCGGCGCAGAATGGATCCAGACTCGATTTGGCACCGGACGCGGCGCGAAGTGGTCGCACATTATCGTTGTTGTTTATGCGTTTGTAAGCATCATCGGATTCTTCACATACGCATTCAAGGGCATCGGCAAGTTTGCGCAGACTTATCTGCCATGGCATCTTTCGGCCAACGAATACGCACTGATTCTCATCGCGATCACTGCCATCTATGTGATCAAGGGCGGCATGATAAGCGTGGTCATCACGGAGGTTGTTCAGTTCTTCATTCTCTCGATTGCATCCTTCGCCGTAGGCATTATCGCCATGAGCAAGGTTGCGCCGGACATGCTGCACCGCGTGGTACCCGCCGGCTGGGACAACATCTTTTTTGGGTGGCACCTTGGCCTGGACTGGTCGACAATTCTTCCGGCGGCGACGCAGAAGATCGCCGAGGACAGATACGAACTCTTCGGCTTCTTCGTGATGATGCTGCTGTTCAAGGGAATTCCGATTTCGGCTGCGGGACCTGCTCCGAACTATGACATGCAGCGCGTTCTCTCTGCCAAGGACCCGCGCGAGGCCTCGATGATGAGTGCCTGGGTCAACATCGTGTTGACCCCACCCCGTTACTTCCTCATCATGGGCCTGACGGTGCTGGCGGCGGCCTTCTTCGGTCCCGACTTGCGTGCCATGGGAACGCACATGGATTTTGAACTGGTGTTGCCGATGGCGCTGGCGCGCTTCGTCCCTATGGGGCTGCTGGGCTTCCTGATCGCGGGCTTGCTGGCGGCATTCATGTCGAACTTTGCTGCAACGGTCAACGCGGCTCCGCCGTACTTTGTCAACGACATTTACAAGCGTTACATCAACCCCAATGCTTCACCCAAAACCTATGTGCGGTTGAGCTATCTGGCTTCGTTCAGCGTGATCGTGATCGGCGTGCTGTTTGGCTGGAACGTCACTTCAGTCAACGAGGTCGTGGTCTGGATCGTCTCTGGCCTATGGGGAGGCTATACCGCGTCGAATGTATTGAAGTGGTACTGGTGGCGCTTTAATGGCTGGGGTTATTTCTGGGGCATGTTGACCGGTATCGGCTCTGCACTGCTTGCTCCAAAAATCGTTCCCATGTTGCCCTTTGTGCAGAATCTACTCGCACACTTCAGCATCAACATGGAAGTTGTCGTGATCTTCCCGATGGTGGTGGGCATCTCGCTAATTGGCTGCCTATTGGGAACGCTGCTGACCAAAGCGGAAGACGATGCGGTGTTGATGGACTTCTATCGCCGCGTGCGGCCATGGGGCTTCTGGGGGCCGGTGTTGAAGAAAGTGCTCGCCGAAGATCCCAGCTTCAAGCGCAACAAAGACTTCTTCCGCGACATGTTCAACATCGTGGTCGGCATCGTCTGGCAGGTCTCGCTGGTGGCGCTGCCCCTGTATATCGTGATCAGGGAATGGGACCGCGTAGCGATGGCTGCCGGCTCGATCGCGGTCACCTCGCTGATTCTCAAGTTCACATGGTTTGACCATCTAACCGAAGGCGAAGTGGAAACAGACAAAGCCGCCAAAGGCGAGCGGTAAACCCTGATGATGTCCGAGCCCATTGACGGAGCTGAAGATCGAGGCCTTTCGGCATACAATTCTTTCTGTGATGGATCAACTCGAAGACATTGATGCTCTAAATCGTCGCTGCGGCCTTGATGGAATTGCGCAGATCGTGCCGGGAAATGGCGGGCTGCTTAAAGTCCAGATCACGTCCCCAGCGGCCACTGCGGAGATTTACTTGCACGGAGCGCAGGTGACCGCTTGGAAGCCGACGGGCGCCA
>Ga0302144_10000834_pt1 | contig 11268 bp, 9 predicted proteins | sample I_Bog_E2_2_FD_192436 | JGI IMG/M metagenome (GOLD analysis project Ga0302144, IMG submission 192436) | Peat permafrost microbial communities from Stordalen Mire near Abisko, Sweden - I_Bog_E2_2 | ecosystem: Environmental > Terrestrial > Soil > Wetlands > Peat | place: Sweden: Abisko, Stordalen...
CGCCGATCTCCACAAACTCGGCCTGAATCCCGTCGATGTTGCGCGCATTGATGTGCTCCACCAGCGCGCCGGGAAAGCTGTTTTCCATGCCAAACAGAACGCCGATTTTCTTCATAGCGCCCTTCGCCTCCTGGAAACTAGATGCCGTACGGGCAAGGTTTGCCGCCGCAAGCATCCATCCCTAGTCTAAGGCACACGTTCGTCCAGGCACCCTCGGTCGTCGCACCACCCCGCCAAACTACGAAATAATCAAACAGATGCAGCCACCGAAACCTCCCTTCGACGCCATAGGCTTCGACTTCGGCACAACCAACAGCTCAGTCGCCCTCGTCCAGGGAGACTCGCAAGTCCGCCTCGCCTCGTTCCCATCCCTCGCCGGCGACACCCAGTCGTTTCGCTCCGTCCTCTATCTTGAGCCGGCCAGAACCAGCGCCGGCCCCCTGCGCACCCACGCATTCACAGGCCCTGCCGCCATTGAACGCTATCTACAGGCCGAGGAAAAAGGCCGCCTCATCCAATCGCTCAAGTCCCACCTTTCCAGCCGCACGCTTACGGGCACTGAGGTGTTTGGCCGCCGCTACAAGCTTGAAGACCTGATCTCCCGCATGTTGACCGACCTGCGCAAACACGCGGAGCATCAATTTGATAAGCCCGTCCGCTTTGCCATGGTCGGCCGCCCGGTGCGCTTTGTGGGTGCGGAGACAGCGGAAGACGACGACTTTGCCGTCGCCCGCCTTCGTGAGGCATTCGCAGCCGCGGGCTTTGAGCATGTCGACTTCGAATTGGAGCCAGTCGCGGCCGCCTGTGCATACGAGTCCACACTTGACCACGACGAGCTGATCCTGATCGGCGACTTCGGCGGCGGCACCAGCGATTTCTCCCTGCTCCGCGTCGGCCCCGACCTGCGCCGGCGCGGACGCACTCCGCAGGACTTGCTCGGCAACAGCGGCGTGGGCCTTGCCGGAGACGCCTTCGACGCGCGCATCATTCGTAAACTCGTCTCGCCCGCGCTGGGGTCAGACTCCGAAGCGCGCTCGCTGAACAGGCTGCTGCCCGCTGTGCCGGCCTGGATTTACGCCAACCTCGAGCGCTGGCACTACCTTTCCTTCCTGCGCACCAACAACGTTCGCGAAATCCTGAAGAGCGCGCGCATTCGAGCCGTGGAGCCGGAGAAGATTCAAGCCCTGATTACGCTCATCGAAGAAGATCTCGGCTATCAGCTTCATCAGGCTGTGCAGCAGGTGAAGTTTGAGCTGTCGCGCACTGAGCGTGCCGAGTTTCGTTTTCGCGATGGAAGCCCGATTCATCCAAGCATCGACCTGCGCATCCCCGTCACACGCTCCGATTTTGAATCCTGGATTGAACGTGACTTGCAGGCTATAGAGACTTCAGTGGACGGCCTGCTCTCGACCTCCGGCGTTCACCCGCGCGCCGTGGACCGCGTCTTCCTCACCGGCGGAAGCTCTTTGGTCCCAGCAGTCCGCCGCATCTTCGAGACGCGCTTCGGCAAAGACCGCATTCGCAGCGGCAACGAATTTACATCCGTTGCGCACGGCCTGGCCCTGCGCGCAGCGGAACGGTTGCGGCAGGGCGCGTAGCAGGTTACGGGTTGCCGCATCCATGCCGTCCGCTAGCTTGCTGAATTCATCCCCCGCCGCTCCTCCTCGCGAGTTCCTTCCTCTTTCTAATTGCGGCGCCTGTCACAGACCCCACGTTCTCCGCAGCCTATAATTGCCAACCGCAAGGGCAACTCTGGGCCGAATTGCGTATCAAGCGCAGAAAAGTCCTTGAAACCACGGCGTTCCACTCGAATCCCTTGTAAGGGGCAAAAAATGCAATACCGCGTATTGACTGTCAACCGGGAGTTCGGAAGCGGCGGGGGAAGAATCGCGCAAACCATCGCCGAAAATCTGGGCTGGAAGCTGCTCGACAAGGACATTATCGACGCCATCGCCTACGCCGCTCATGTCGATCCGAGTGCGGTTCGCCGCTACGATGAGCACGTGGAATCATGGCTGCGCCGCCTCAATCAGCAGGCCATGCGTTCGGCAGCCCTCGCCGCCGGACTCGAACTGCGTGACAATGCCGTCTTCGACGCGCAGGAGATGGTCAAAATCTCTCAGAGCGTCATTGAGCAGGCCTATGCCGACGGCAATTGCGTAATCGTCGGGCGCGGCTCTCAATGCGTCCTTCAACACAAGCCCGACGCGTACCACGTCTTTGTCTACGCGCCGCACCGCCAGCGCATCCTTCGCCTCCGCGAGCGCCTTGCCCAAGGCATCGATGTGGAGGAGCGCATCCGCGCCGTCGACGGACAACGTGCCAAGTATTTGCAGCAATACTGGGAAAAATACTGGCTGAATCCCCACCTCTACGACCTGATGATCTCGTCCCGCGAAGGCGAGGATTCCGCCGCCCGCATAATCCAATGCGCCATGGCCGAAACGCCGTGAACACAATCTGGGAGCCAGAAATCAGCGGTTAGTGGTGAGTTGTTAGTGGCTAGTGGTTCTTCGCTAGTGGCTAGCGGTATGTGAGCGACTCTGGCAGCCTTCACTTTACCTCCAAGACATCCGAGAAGACGTAGCTACTCTTTGGCATTAGAACAGCTTGCAAAGGGATACGTTTTGCGGTGGCAAGATCACTTTCACCCCCGATTTATTTCGGTTTCAAGCCGAATTTGCCCAGTTTTGGAGCAAATAATCTCGTAATCGTGAAGGATATTCAGGCAAGAAATGAGTCGTGCCGATATCGTTTTCTTACGATTCCGGTATGAGCACGTCTTCAAGCCATCGGCGCAACTCAGGGTCTTGCGGCCATTTGTCGATGCACGGTCTGGCTGCCATGAGGACCTGAAGATTCGCGGTGTGCAGATGGGTGCAGGCCGCAAGATCCACTTGGGTTGTGGGCTTCTTCTGCAAAGCTTCGAGCAATGCCTCAGCCTCTTCCACTTGTACTGCGTCCCGAAAAACCAAGCGGTTCTTCTTGAATTCGATAGGCATCAGACGATCTCCCGGATATTCATAATCATCAGCACGGAACCATCGCCCATCAGCGCCGAACCAGACCAGGTGGACAAGCTGGACAGAAAGCCCGCCATTGGTTTCTGAATCACGCCAAGGGTTCCTCTGAATCCGTCCACCAGCAGGCCCACCACCCCGCCGCCCGCTTGAACAAGCAGTACAGACAGTTCATCGTCCGCATTGGCTGTAGGTTGAGCGACGATTCCCAGCAGACCGTTCAGAGCCTTCAAAGGAACGACGCGTCCACGCAAAACCGCGGTCATGCTCTGCTTGATTCGATGAATGGAATTCCTGGGAACACGCACGGTTTCCAGGACATGGTCCATGGGAACGCCAAAGAGTTGGCCGTCCGACTCAATGACCATGACCTGAGTCACGGCCATCGAGAGCGGCAGCGAGATGCGGATCGATGTGCCCTTGCCCAGTTCGCTTTCAACAATCACCGAACCGTTGAGCTTTTCCACTGCCGTTCGCACCACGTCCATGCCCACGCCGCGGCCCGACAAGTCTGAAACCACCGCCGCCGTGGACAGGCCGGCCGCGAAGATCAGGTTAAGGGCCGAACCGTCGTCCATGCGCTCCAGAGCCGCTTCGTCAATCAGCCCCTTCTCGTATGCCTTGCGCTTGATCACCGCTGGGTCAATGCCCTTGCCGTCGTCGACAATCTCGATGACCACGCGGTCGGCTTGCTGCGCGGCGCGAATCGTGAGTGTGCCGGTCTCCGCCTTAGCGCCGGCTCGTCTCCCTTCAGGAGTTTCCAACCCGTGGTCTAGGCTGTTTCGCACGATGTGAATGAGGGGGTCGGCCAAAGCTTCGATAATGTTCTTATCGGCCTCGGTCTGCTCGCCTTCGAGTACAAGTTGCACTTCCTTGCCGAGTTTGCGGGAGATGTCGCGCACCAGTCGCGGGAAACGCTGAAATATAGTCGAAACAGCCATCATCCGAACCTGCATAATCGCATCCTGCATTTCGTCGGCGATGCGATTGATGACCGAGTATTGGCCCTTGATCTCACGCGAAAGCTCACGCACGCCGTACTGCGCCTCCGCCCTCTGGGCCAGATAAGGCAGCGCGTTCTTCTCCACTACGAGTTCGCCGATCAAGTTCATGAGACGATCGATCTTGGCTTGGTCGACCTTGAGACTGCGCTGACCGGTCTGCTTGTCTTCGGCGCGGCGGCCGAACTTGACTCCATCGTCGGCGGTTGGCTTGGAAGGGTCGGATGCGGCAGGTTCTTCTTCAGCTTTGGCCCGGCTTCCATTCGCCGCGGACTCCGCAACAAGGCTCGACGTGAACTGGCTCCGGTGAGCATTCAGCCATTCCAGCAGCGGCAGACCGCTGGCGGAAGTCAGAGCCGCCGCAAGCGAGGCTTCAATCTGACCTTCGGCCTCGGCATTGCCCTTGGAGCCTGCAAGATTCCTGAGCACCGCCGCAACCGCTTTGAGCCTTCCGGAGAACCAGGCGGGATGATCGTCAAGGGCGAGAATCTGCTGTTGCGCCGTCAGAATCCATGTGAGCGCGCATGCTTCTTCGATGGATACCGGGCTCCTGTTTGATTCGGAAACCCGCGATCCGGAAACAAAATCGTCTTCAATTCCAGCTCTGTTCCCCGGCTCGCGTTCGGAGATCGCCAGCCACAATGGATCGACGGCGACCATCTCAATCTGATCCGGCACAAAGCGAAAATATTCGACCAACTCTTCGCGAAACGCTGCTGTCAGCAAATGAAACCTGAGCGAACACCGATAAGTGTCCAACTCGACAAGAGGCGGGAAGGGTTCGGACGGCAGAACCCGGCCCCACAGCAGACCCGGCGTCTCGCGGGCACGATGAAATGGATCGTCGCCTTGATAAAAGCACTCTGGATCGGGCCGATAGACAATCCAATGAAGCTTCTCCCCTTCGCCGCATCGGCGGAAGGCTTCCATGCGGAGCGCTTCTGGAACCTTGCTGAGCGGCGGTATTCCGGTGAGCGGGACGGCGGTTGATTTCGTCGCGGCGTTAGTCGATCCCGCAGGACCGGGTTTAGCCGAGTCCGGAAAATCCGCTATCAGGGCCCGCAGCGACTCCGCCAGACGAGCGGAATCGGCTGCGCGCCCAGCGTCGATGCACCCTTTGGATTCGATTTCATTCCCGAGCAGGCCGACAAAATCCATTGCGTCGAGCAGGCGATCCGCCAACTCCCGCGAGAACGTCATCTCACCGTTTCTCACTTTTCCAAGCAGGTCCTCGCCGGCATGGAGCACGCGTGTCATCTCAGGGAATGTGAACAGGCCGCTGTTGCCCTTCAGCGTATGCACCGAACGGAACAGGTCGTCGATCGTAAGCCGGTCGTTGGGTGAGTCCTCCAGTTGCATCAGCTTTTGGCCAATGCCTTCCAGAAGCTCGCGGGATTCGGATAGAAACTGCTCCAGCAACGGATTGTTGGGCAAATGGTTCATTGCTCCGCCTCCCCGAGCATCAGACGCGTGTACGCCAACAATTGCGTTGGCTGTACCGGTTTGATGAGATAACCGTTGGCGCCCGCCCGATGCGCCGCCGCTTCATCGCCCGGCGCAGCTTCGGTCGAGACCATGATGGCCGGCTGCTGTGGAATCTCCTGCTGGCGGAGTTCCCTCAAAAAGCCATAGCCGTTCAACTTGGGCATATTGACGTCCACGACATACAGGTCGAAGGGAGCTTCGAGGGTCTTCTCCAGCGCCTCGATTCCGTTCATCGCCTCCTCGACCGCATAACCGGCCGATTCCAATATGCCTCTGTGATACATACGCACGGTGGCTGCATCGTCGACTATCAGAATGCGTTTGGAAATCACGACTTCATTCGCCATGAGGCTTTCCATCATCTGGCCTCCAGACTCTTGCGATAGACAATTGCTTCGGGGAACTTGCGCACCTCGAACAAAGATGAAATGCGGCTCATGGATTCCGAATGGCCCAGGCAAAGATACCCGCCTGGGTTCAGAGCTTCATAGAAGGTGTCCGAGGCCGTCTTGCGCGATGCGTCGTCGAAATAGATGAGAAGATTACGACAGAAGATCACGTCGAAGTTGCGATAACCCAGCGTGTCTGCCGGCTCCGCAAGATTGACACGGGTGAACTCGACCGACTGGCGCAGATTGTCGCAAAGCTGATACTCGTCGCCAACGCTCTTGAAATATTTCTTCAGCCATGGCTCGGGAATATATTGCACCGAGCGCGGCGAGTAGCGTCCGGCGCGCGCGCGGCGCAGAATGCTGGTGTCAATGTCCGAGGAAATGATCTCCACGTCCCACTCCCTGATGCCCGCCCAGGTCTCCAGCAGATACATGGCCACCGAATACGGCTCCTCGCCGCTTGAGGACGGAATGCACCAGATTCGGATCGCATCTTTGCCGACTCTACGATGGACGATCTGCGGAAGGATGGAATCGACCAGGCACTTGAACTGATATTCCTCGCGCAGAAAGTAAGTTTCATTTACAGTCATGGCATTGGTGAGCTGTTGCATCTCTTCGCCCGAAGCCTGAAAGCGCAACAGGGTAAAGTAGCCGCGAAAAGTGCCCATGCCGGTGGCCTCGATGCGCTCAATCAGCCGCTTATCCACAAAGTAGCGTTTGGATGCCTCGAAGCTGATGCCCGTGCGGCGATAGAAGAACTCCTTGAACTTCAGGAAGTCCTCGTCGGAGATCGTTTCGGATTCTGGCTGGGACGCGTATGCGCTCATCGGCGGGTCAAATTTCTCGTATGCGTTTCAGAGCCAGATCGGCGGCAAACTGGATGTAGGGTTCGTGGGCAAAGCGGGCTTTGAGATCGAGCAACGGATCGATGGCCGTCTCGGTTCCCGCTTCGCAAAGCAAATCGACCGCCGCTGCGCAGACATTTAAGTGCTCGTCCCGCTCAATGACCTCGATCAACCAGCGCTCCGCATCCGGGTGACGCTCGGAATCGAGGATATTGACGGCGAAGATCCTGACATCCGGATCGGAATCGGAAAGCAACGATCGCAGGACAGGCGCTACTTCGTCGCCCAGTTGCTTGAATGCCTCGATGACATCGTTGCGCAGTGCCGCATCTTCGCTGCGCAGGCATTCGGCGAGGCCACTGCCTGTTAGCGGGTCGTGAAGACGCAACAGCGTATTCAGGATTGCTTCTCGCACGGCAGTGTTTTCCTCGCGCTTCAAGCGGCTCACCAGCGCCGCGGCGGCATCGAGGCAGGGCGCGATCTTCCGTGCGGCAAGGCGGCGAACCGTTGCATCGGAATCCTCAAGCGCCGCTGCAAGTTCCTCGCAACTTCGCTGCTCTCCCGGCTCGGTTTCGACTTCAGTTCCAACCGGCTTTCCTTTGACGAGTCCCATCGCTCTTTCCTTACCGGCCGGCCCAGGTTGATAACTGCGAGGCCACTTTTTCCACCGCTAGAACCAAACTTGCTCCACCCTTGGCAACCAACTCCGCCGGCATCCCGTAGACCACCGCCGACTCTTCCGATTCGGCGATTGTGCGTCCCCCGCGCTTCTTGATCTCGGCAAACGCATCGGACCCGTCGTAGCCCATCCCCGTCAATAACACCGCTGTCACGCGCTTTGGATCGTAGTGTTCCAATACCGACCGGCCCAGCAACTCGACCGAAGGGTGCCACAGAAATTGCGAGTTCTCCGGCATGGGCAGAACGGTCAGCCTGCCCGCTCGGCTGGCCAGCGCCATATCCGCCCCACCCCTGGCGATGTAGATCTTGCCAGCTTCCACCGGCAGAGCGCTGCTTGCCTCAACCACCTGCAATGCGCAACACTGATTCAACCGCTCGGCAAAGGCCCTGGTGAACGCCGCCGGCATATGCTGCGCCACCAGCACCGGCCAGGGGAAACTTGCCGGCAATCCCGATAACACAATCTCCAGCGCCCGCGGTCCGCCCGTGGATGCGCCTACCACCAGCAGACCATCGCCAGCGCTCCGTGGTGCGCCCAATGCGGAGGAAGCGGCGACAACTTTCTTTCGCTCCTCCTGCATTCGTCTGGCAATAGTCGCGGCGACCGATGCCTTGCCTCTGGGCCGGGAGCGAGCCGCCGCGCGCACCTTCGCCACCAGTTCCTCGGCGATCCGGTCAATCGAAAGCGAGATTGTGCCTCCAGGCTTGGCAATGTAATCCACCGCACCCAGATTCAGCGCCTCGAAGGTTGCCAGCGCCCCCTCGTTGGTGAGCGAGGAGACCATCACCACGGCCACCGGCCGCTCGGCCATGATGAGGGAAAGCGCGGTCAATCCGTCCATCTCCGGCATATTGATGTCCAAAGACACAACATCCGGCTGGAAATCCCGGTTTTCCCTCACCGCTTCTTCACCGTTTCTGACCTGGCGAATATCGAAATCCCCCTCGGCCTGAAACAGAGTCATCAGCTGGCGGCGCATCAGCGCCGAGTCATCGACAATCAGCAGCTTGATCATGACCTTAACCCGTAACCGCGGCCAGCGCCTTCAGTTCTTTCTTCGCCATCAGGTGCGGCGGGTCGATGAGTTGAACCAGCCGCTTCTGCTTTTCCAGATTTGCCATCCGGCTTAACAACAGGCTTTGCTCGGCGGAAAGCTGCGGTGCGGGTTCAATCGCCGATTTGGGAATCTTCAGCACCTCGGCCACCTCATCGACGATGAAGCCGGTACGAACATCGCAGATGAGAAAGACCATGATGCGCTGGCGGTCAGTGCGCTCCACCTGCTTGAGGCCCAGCCGAAGGCGAAGATCGATTACCGGGAGCACGGTTCCGCGAAGGTTGATGACTCCCTCGACAAACGAAGGGGCCTGGGGAACCCGGACCAATTCTTCCGGCACGCGGACAATCTCCTGCACACTGGCGATCGGCGCTCCGAACTCCTCATTGTCCAAACGGAAGACGACCACTTGTTCGTCGTCGTCCAGGTTGTCGTCCACCTCTTTCGCCTCTGTGCCCGTCTCCAGCTCGCTCTCGTTCACGGTGTTCAGCGCCTCCTTGATCGCGGAATGGTCGAAGAGACTGCGCGCGGTCATGATGGAGACCAGGCGCTTTCCATTGTCCAAACGGCAGATTGCCGTGACCTCGGCCAGATTGCCGTCGCGGGCCAGCAGAGCTGGCAGCGCGTCCACGCCGGATTTCGAAACCCGGAGCACCTCGCTGACCGCATCCACCACCACGCCCACCGAGATTCCGTTCAGCGTCAGAACCACTATGCGGCTCTTCTCGTCCAGGTCGCTGTCCGGCAGGCCGAAGATGCGGCGCAGTCTGACAAGCGGCAGCAGGCGGTTGCGCAGCGTCATCACTCCCAGTACGTGCGACTCCGAATGCGGCACATGAATCACTGCCTCCGGTACCTGCACGATCTCTTGCACATCCTCGATGGCGATGGCGTACTCCTGACCCTCGACATTGAAGCTGACCAGTTGCAATTCATCGCTGGATTCCTCTTCCTCGCTCTGCGCCTGAGCCTGCGCGGCGCCGGCTGCGGAAGTATTCTTTGTGATCGCCGCGATCTGCGAGAACTCCCGCTGGATGAGCTTGGCAAAGTCCAGCACCATAATCATCGCGTGACCACCCGCATCCTTGATGAGGCCGGAAAGCACCTCGGTATTCACTGTGGCGCCAATGGACCCCACACCTTCGATGTGGCCGGCATCGACACCCATGACGCTCGAAACCCGGTCCACCACAAAGCCCAGCGGTTGACCAACGTCGATCACCAGGGCGCGTGTGGAATCGTCATGCTCCAACTCGGGAAAGCCGAAGAGCCTGCGCAGGGAGATGATCGGCAAGACCTTGCCACGCAGATTCGCGAGGCCTTCCAGCGCCGCGGGTGCAAGCGGAACCCGCACCACCTGGGGAACGCGGATGATCTCCTTGACCGGAGACATATCGGCCGCGAAGACCTCGTCGCCGGCGAGGAACGTCACAAACTGCTGCGTTCCCTGCTGCGTTGTGGAGGCGCGCCCGCTTTCGCGACGATCTTCGGGGGCCGCCTCGATCGGTTGATGGTCAGGGGCGCGCTCGTCGAGGACGGGCTCCTCGAGAAGCGCCACACCCGCATCCTGCTTCGATGTTCTTTTCGTCATGGCGTCCCTCTAAGCTGCGCTCTGCAGTTCGTCGGCCAGCGAAGATATCTCTTCGATGGCTGCTGCCAGGTCCTCGGCCCCTTTGGATTGTTGCTGAGCCGCGCCGGCCGCTTCGGTGGCTGCCTTGTCGGCTTCCGTTGCCGCGGCGGAGATTTGCTCGATGCCCTTCTTTACCTGGGCGATGGCAGATGCGATCTCGTTGGACGCGGCGAGAATCTCCTGCGTCCCCTTTTCCACCGCAAGAATGTCGGTCTCGATGGACACCAGGTCGGTCGTAGTGCTCTTGGCTTTTTCCACCTCGGAGATTGCCCCCGCCACGATCTCGCTCAGGTCGCGTCCCACCACGCCAATCTGATCCTGTACTGCCTTTACCAGGTCCTTGATCCGGTCGGCGTTTTCGCTCGAATCATGGGCCAGATTGCGAATGTCGGTGGCTACCACAACAAAGCCTTTGCCGAATTCGCCGGCCCGCGCTGCTTCGATGGCGCCATTGACGGCCAGCATGTTGGTCTGAATCGACACTGTGCTGATGGCTTCGACAATCTTGTCGATGCGTCTGGATACAAGTTCCAGGTCGTTCATCTGCTTGATGCTGGCGCGAGAGGCTTCCGCCGAAGTGGAAAGGCCCTTGATCAGCCCATTGACGGCCGTTTTGTTTTCGCCCAGCAGGTTCCTGATGGCTACAACTTTCTCTGCGCTGGCAGTCGCGCGCTTCTGGGCCACATCCAACCCCTTTTCGATCTGGTTAGTCGCCGCGGCGGACTCTTCCGAAGCGGAGGACTGCACCTCAGCGCCCTTGCGAATCTGGCCCAGCGCGGTCATGATCTGTGCGCTCGAGCGGTTGATCTCCTGCACCGCCGAAGACAACTCTTCGGACGAGGACGCCACCTGTTCGGCGCTCTTGGCCACGTCGGTCGAGTTCTTCAAATCCTCTGCCAACTCCGACAGTGCCTGTGCCGCCTGTTCGCACTCGGCCAGTGCCTGGGTCTGCTCGGCCACCGTCTTGGCAGATTCTTCGGCAGCGGATGACTGTTCCTCGGCTGCGGCCGCAATGCTCTGCGAGCCCTTGAGCGCCTGCTGCGAAGCGATGTTGGACTGCGAGGCGTTGGCGCTGATCTCCGTGATGCCCTTCACAATCTCTATGGCATCGAGGCGAATCTGCTCCAGTTGCAAAGTAATCGTTTTACCCTTC
>Ga0302144_10000835_pt1 | contig 11264 bp, 13 predicted proteins | sample I_Bog_E2_2_FD_192436 | JGI IMG/M metagenome (GOLD analysis project Ga0302144, IMG submission 192436) | Peat permafrost microbial communities from Stordalen Mire near Abisko, Sweden - I_Bog_E2_2 | ecosystem: Environmental > Terrestrial > Soil > Wetlands > Peat | place: Sweden: Abisko, Stordalen...
GACGGCGTTCCGATTGTCAGCGCGAGCAACACAGTCACCGGCTCTATTCCTGGAGTGACCTTGAGTCTTTTGGGTGCTGCTCCTGGCAGCCAAATAGCCCTGACAGTAGCAGCGGACGCTTCACAGGTCTCAACGGCAATCAATCAGTTTGTCACGGATTACAACACAGCTATTGGTCTTGTGAACTCGCAGTTCAGCATGAGCAGCACAACCAATGCGCAAGGGGTGCTGGGTTCCGACCCCACTGTCCGCAGCCTGCAAACCACGCTCGAGCAGGCAATCAACTACGTCAATAAGCCGGCAAGCGGAACTACGTCGGTCACAACTCTGAGCGACTTGGGCATCACAATGGCCAACGACGGCACTCTATCGCTCGATTCGAGCACCCTGGATGCTGCCCTCGTTAACCATCCGTCCGATGTCCAAAACTTCTTCGAGGGAACGGCGCTGAACGGTTTTGCCAGTTCGGTGAATACCGCGTTGAATGCCTTCACCAGTCCAGCGAACGGTGCGTTCACCGTGGACTTGAGCAGCATCAGCGCCTCGAATGCTGCCCTGACCGCGGAAATCAGCAACTTTGAGACAGGCTACATCGCAAGCCAGCAAACACTTCTCACCGCCGACTTCACTTCGGCTGAAGTCGCGCTGCAACAACTGCCACAACAGATGGCGGAACTCAACTCTGAATTGGGCTTTACTAGCAAATCTTCGTAACGGGTGACGCTAATGACGACAGAGCTTTCTTATCGGAAATCGGCCATCGAGGGCGCAAGCACGATTGGCCTGATGATTGCGCTGTTCGACACCCTGGCAGGAGATCTTCGCCGGGCCGCCGCTGCCATTCACAACAACGACATCCAGACGCGGTGCAAAGAGTTGAACCACGCGGTGCTCGTACTCGGCCAGTTGGAAAGCTGGGTCGATCTGACAAATGGTGGAGAGTCGGCGCAAACTCTATCCAGGTTCTATGCATATCTGCGATCAAGGATGATGGAGGCATCGATCAACAAGTCAGCCAACATCCTCGAGACGCAGATTGACATGATCCTGCATATCAGGAGTGCCTGGCAACAGCTTGACGCTCCTCCGGTGCAAATATCGGAATCTAATGGCGAAGCGCCAGTCAGACAAATAAGTGCACGTTACACAACAGCGCCCGAAACAGAACCAGACGGCGCGAGATTCTCAAGATCCGCATGATCCGGGAGTAAGCGGACTAGTTGCAACAGAGCCATCCACGCAACTCCGCTTTGTCATTAAGCTTCTGGTGGCGTGGGTCACGCGTATCAAGGCCAGAAATGGATGTGAGGAATGGCGCCTAACTCGTTGCGTATGCTCTGTAACCAACCCGAAAGCGAAAGAAGAGCGCGCGCATCTATGAGCGCTTGTTCTTGGCGTAAGTTCGTGGAAAGCTTATGAAGGCGCTGGTGCTGGAGAGTTCCAATACGATGAGGTCAACCTTGCTCCGGATACTCTCCGCGCGAGGATTCGAAGTTGCCGAAGCAGATAGTGGCAAGCAGGCCTGTGAGGTTCTTCGCGGCATGGGCGATGCAGACCTTGTTCTTGTAGATTGGAGCCTGCCCGAGGCAGACAGCTTGGAGTTCATAAGCCTGCTGCGGCAAGGGACCGTGTATAACACGGCGGTTGTCATGCTGGCAGTGGCCGAGCCGGGAATACGGGAGCTTCGTCGTGCGCTCAAAGCCGGAGCTGATAACTACTTGACAAAGCCCTTCACTTCCCAGCAGTTAGATGCGAAGCTTGCAGAGGCTGGGTTTGTCTGGCAGTTGTAATCGCGCCGCAGCATCTCCCCGCAATTGCGATTCATCCATTCTGGCCGATGTCCTCCCCGCAGCAGCACGCTAGAATCCCGGCTGAATCAATGTGGGTATCTAAGCGCTGGGAGCAGACTGTGCCGAAAATGCTGTGATAGAAAACGTCCAGACTGCCGATAGTAAATCTTGATTACATCGCAGGACAAATCAGCAGACTCAAGAAGGCGAAGGCGGCTCGATGTGAATAAAGGAACATTGAGTGGAATAGGCGTTGCGCTTGCAGGGATAGCTGTCGGCTTATACCTGGACGGCGGCAAGGCCGGCCAAATGCTGCAACCGACCGCCGCACTGATTGTATTTGGAGGAACGCTCGGGGCGGTGATGGTGCAGTTCCCATTCTCTGTCCTGATAGAGGCGGCGCGGCAGTTAAAGAGCGTCTTTATTCATGCAGATGATCCCGCCTCGCAGCTCATTGCAGATTTAGGCCGTTACGCGGCAAGAGCTCGCCGAATTGGAATGATGTCACTGGATGCGGAGCTCGAGTCAATCCAAGACCCGTTTTTGAAAAAGAGCCTTACTCTCGCCGTCGACGGAACCCATCCGATCGAGTTGCGCCAGACGATGGAACTTGAGATGGAGATAGAGATTGGTGCCGAAGAGTTGATACCCAAAGTGTTTGAGGCTGCTGGAGGGTTTGCTCCGACTATTGGCATTCTCGGAGCCGTAATTGGCCTCATCCAGGTTATGCAGCGGCTTGAGAATATCAATGAAGTTGGCAAAGGAATTGCAGTGGCATTCGTTGCCACCATCTATGGAGTAGGATCTGCAAATATCTTCTTCCTTCCATGTGCCGGCAGGATGAAGATGTTAATGCGAAGAAAGCAAGTTCTCAGGGAGTTAATTCTTGATGGGGTGATTGCCATTGTGGAAAAGACGAACCCAAGGATTCTTGAATCGAAGCTCGCAGTCTACTTGGGCCGGTCTGCTCTTGAGGTCAAGACGAACAAGCAGATTGGACGAGAGAGCGTGGCGGCGAAATGAAGAAACGAATCAATCATGAGGAAAACGTTCACTCGGAACGCTGGCTGGTTTCGTACGCTGACTTCATGACCCTGATGTTTGCTCTGTTTGTTGTACTGTTTGCGTCGGCTTATCACGACAAGAAGGCGATTCAAAGGGTATCCACAGCGGTTAAGAGCGGGTTTCAAGAGATGGGAGCGTTTTCAGGTAGTAATGGATCGCAGGAAAAGTCAACCTCAGTCAGGTCTGGTCTCGACAGTTCGGTCAACTCGGCTGGGAATGAGGGTGCAAGTCTGAATGCTCAACCGGCTGGTTCAGGCATAGACGTCGCGGAATTGCATAGAAAACTCAACCAGGCGCTTGGCAAGGAGATTGAGCGCCAGGAGATTGGCATACGCATGACCCCAGAGGGCTTCGTAATCAGTCTTCATGAGCTAGGGTTCTTTGACAGCGGAGCAGCAAGGCTGCAGCCTGGAGCAGAAGACAAGGTTAAGCGGATTGCGGCAGTGTTGACGCAGTACGGTCTCGATATGAGGGTGGAAGGACATTCAGATAACGTGCCGATTCATAATGCAGCGTTCAGTTCAAATTGGGACCTGTCGACCGCGCGAGCAATGGCGGTGGCGATGATGCTGATTGATGAGTCAGGAGTTGATCCTGGCAGGATTTCGATTGCGGGCTATGGGCAATATCATCCGAACTCCAGCAACGATACTTCCGAGGGCCGCAAGGCTAATCGGCGGGTGGATATTGTGGTCGTTGCTGATGTGAATCGTTCCCCCGCGAAGACCCCTTAATATTGTACCGATGCCGTGGGGCGAAGAACTTCGCGCGCAGCGATAACGCTTCTCAGGCGAAAGCAAGCCAGCATCCGCTTGACGCAATGCCAGCAGGCCGATTGATATATTTGATGGATGGGGATAGGCGACACGTGGACAGACAACGTTTGGTTGCTGGCCTTTAGCGGGCTACAGCACTAGCCGGAACGGCCTGGGAAAGGATGGTGAATTTACCACCTTGATAACCCTCGATTGTGACGTTGAAATAGCTCCTGTGGTCTGGCTTTTTGTAGACATTGCCAGCAGCGCCGTCAATGTAGATTGGGTCGGTTACCATCTTGGTGAAAACCGCTCGGCCTTCTGAAGTGAGCGCGGTGGCCACAATGTTCAGGACCTCGCATATTGCGTCGCGAAGAAGTTCTTCAATTGGTGTCGGCCGAAGGTGTTCTTTCACCGCCAGGTCGGGAAGTCCAACAAGCGCTCCTCCAAAAGATCCCATCAAAGGGAGATCAGCCTTGACGATAATCGCAGTCTCGTGAGGGAGAAGAGTATAGATGCCGTATATTTGCGTGACCTTCATGTCCAGCGTGAGGGTGGTTTGGACAAATGTCACCTTACGGCCGACCAGCTGGGAAAAGCACCGAGAAAGCCCAAATGGAGTAGGTTCTGACATGGGTTAACACCCTCCTAAAATCGGAGCCAAGGCATTTTGCACATCCTCTGGACTAAAAGGCTTGGCAATTAGAAAAGTCGCTCCTGAACTCATGGCGAGGTCTTTCATACTTGTTGAGTTCTCTGAGGTGATGAAGCCGAAGGGGACCATGTTCTGCTCTGATCTTACTTTCATCAGGAAATCGATCCCGGACATCTCCGGCATATTCCAGTCTGAAAGGATCAGCTTCGGCTGTTCTGCTCGAAGCTTATCCAAAGCCTGAATAGGGTTCTCCGCTTCGCCCACGGTAAGGGTGCGATAGCCGGCTTGGCGGATCGCACGCTGGATTATCATGCGCATCGTCTTGCTGTCGTCCACTAGAAGAATATCCATGAGAGTGCCTCAAAAGACAAATCTTGCCGCGATAGGCGGCAGAGTCAGTGGAGGATACCACTGCGCTTTGATCACTATCGGCTCAATGTATCGAAGCGGTCAGAGAAAAATCAAATTATCATCGCTTGTGCTTGAAATTGGATGGGCCACTTATTAGATGTCAGACAACTCTGTTAGCGCCAGACGACTCGGCTGCAGGGCCGCTCCTCTCCTGAGCCATGCCAATGCACTGGTCCAGTTCGCTTGAATTGTAACCGTACTATGACAAATGGTGCAGGCCGGATCAGTGCGTGTCTGCCTCGTTCCTTGCTTGGCGCCGGAGCTGAGCCGAGTGAGTTGTGCAGAGTACCGTAAAGTTCCACCTAGCGAGTTTGTGGTTGTTCGCCAAGTATGCTCGGGATGCGGTGCAAAACTGACGTCGTTCGCTCAGGAAGGAAGGCTGAGGACAGACCTGTCTAAATCTCTTGAATTCAATAGAGTCGAGCGAGCAGGATTACGCGCTTCAGTTCTTTGAACCAATCCGTTCGATATGCCGATAGACCATGCTCGGACCGATTCGTCAGCAATAACCTCAAAAAGCGTGGCGGAGCCTTTACGCGACGTAGGGGAACAGGAAGTGAATCATGGACGACACTTGTTTGGAAGATCAAGAGACAATTCGAGAGTTCCTGGTCGAGAGTCATGAAAACCTCTCTCGCCTGGATCAGGACCTGGTTGAGTTGGAGAAGCATCCACAAGACGCGGGTCTTCTGGGAAACATTTTCCGCACGATTCACACGATCAAGGGAGCGTGCGGCTTTCTGTCTTTTTCAACTTTGGAAGGAATCACTCATAAGGCGGAGAGCCTGCTGAGCCAATTACGTGACGGCAAGCGGAAGCTCACTCCCGCCCTCGTGTCCCTGATTCTGGAGACTGTTGACGCAACTCGCAATGTATTGGCCTCAATTGAGACCTGCGGGAAGGAGGGCTCACTTACCTTTGAGGATCTAACAGCGCGCTTGCGCGTTGCGGCGGAAATGAAGGATGAACCTGAAGCCCCGTCAAGTCCAGAGCCGTCCGGTCAGGTAGAGGCGCCTTCCTTAAAGGTGGAACCTCCAGTTGTTGAGAATTCTCCGGCTCTTCAGGAAGCGATCCAACCCGTGAATGAAAAAGTGGATGACAGACGCAAGGGTGAAGACAGGAGAAAGGAAGAAGGACGGAGAGAGGAAGATGTCGAACGGCATTCTGCGGCAGTGGATTCCAATATTCGGGTCGGAGTCGGGCTGCTCGATAAACTCATGGATCTTGTGGGGGAGTTGGTGCTTACCCGTAACCAAATACTCCAGTTCAACACCGAGCGAGAGGACGCCGCTCTGAACGCGACCTCGCAGCGGCTGAACCTGATTACCACAGAGTTGCAAGAAGGCGTGATGAAAACGCGCATGCAGCCCATCGGAGTGGTGTGGAACAAGTTCCCTCGCGTGGTACGGGACATGGCTGTCGCCCTGGGAAAAAACATCCAGTTACAAATGGATGGGGCCGAAACGGAACTCGACCGGACAATCATTGAGGCCATCAAAGACCCGCTGGTGCACCTGGTCCGCAACTCGTGCGACCACGGCATTGAATTGCCAGAAGTCCGCTTGAGCGCAGGTAAACCGCCCCAGGGAATACTGACCCTTCGCGCCTTTCACGAAGGCGGTCAGGTGAATATCGAGATTAGTGATGATGGGGCAGGGATTGACGTTGCGCGTGTCAAGCAGAAGGCGTTAGAGAACGGGCTCATCAGGCCTGAACAGGCTGAAAAGCTGAGTGACCGTGAGGCTATGAATCTAATTTTTGAGCCTGGATTCTCGATGGCCAAGAAGATTACCAATATTTCTGGACGCGGCGTCGGCATGGATGTGGTGAAATCCCACATCGAGAAGATCGGTGGTGTCGTTGATGTTTTCAGCCAGCCCGGCGAAGGCTCAACAGTAAAGATCAGAATTCCACTCACGTTGGCCATTATTCCCGGTCTTGTAATCACCAGCGGCGGCGAACGGTTCGGGATTCCTCAAGTTAGTCTGCTCGAACTGATCCGGCTTGAAGGAGATACTGTTGGGAAGCACATCGAGCATGTGCATGGAACGCCAGTGTACCGGCGGCGCGGAAGCCTGCTCCCCGTTGCTTACTTGAATCAAGTACTGGGGCTGAAGTCGGCCGATCTGTCTGAGGCAGTCAACATAGTTGTCCTGCAGGCGGAAGACCGCCAGTTTGGGCTTGTTGTGGACGGCATCAACGACACACAGGAAATAGTTGTCAAACCTCTAAGCAAGCAACTGAAGGGGCTAACTCTGTATGCGGGTGCGACGATCATGGGTGATGGCCGCGTGGCCCTCATTCTCGACGTGCTAGGCATAGGTCAGCGTTCCGGCGTGTTTGGCGAGTCACGTGAGCAAACGCGCGTTGTAGACAAACAAAAAACGCAATTGGAGTTGGAGCAGCAGCGATTGCTTCTATTCCGCGCAGGTTCATTCGATCGCTTGGCTGTTCCACTCTCTCTCGTCGCAAGACTCGAGGAGTTTCCGCAGTCGGTCATCGAACACGCAGGCGGGGGCCAAGTTGTGCAGTATCGGAGCCGCATACTTCCTCTGGTGTCTCTCAGGGATGTGCTGGAACCCGGCGCTCATGACGATGGCCAGGCGTCTGGTCCGGTGCAGGTGATTGTTTTCAACGACGGCGACCGCAGTATAGGCATGGTGGTTGATGAGATTGTGGATGTGGTCGAAGAGACGGCCACCGTGCGAAAGAAGTCGGATCGCAAATGCATTCTCGGCTCGGCGGTCGTGGGCAAGCGTGTTACTGATTTCCTCGATCTTAACGAGGTTATTCACGCGTGCGAGGGATACTGGGAGAAAAACACGGATGGGCTAAGGAGCAGCAAGAAGATTCTAGTCGCCGATGCTTCTGCGTTCTCGAGGGGCATGCTCCGAAGCAGTTTGGATATGGTGGGCTATGTGGTCCTTGAGGCCGGGTGTTTGGACGATGCCATTCGCTGGCTGGAGAAGGTACCGGTCGACGTGGTCGTAGCGGCGCTGGATCTTCCTCCCCATGGCAGTTCCGCATTGCTCGCGGCAGTTCTTAACAGACCGGAGTGGGAAAAGATCCCAGTCATGGCGGTGGCTGACTCGACAGACCATGTCCTGGCATCAGCCATTCGGACGGCGGGTTTTCAGGACTGTCAATCGAAGTCTGACTCAGTTGCAATTCTTGATGCGGTAGCTCGGCTTTTATCAGCGGCAGCCCAGGCGGAATTGACACCTGAATGTGTTGGAGAGAAGGGATAGCCAATGGCAATCGAAACCACGACAGCGAAATCCGAAGTGGCGCAGACAAGTGGACAGTTTTCAACGTTTTTCGTGGAAGACCTTTTCTTCGGCGTAGATGTTCTTCACGTCCAGGAAGTGCTGCGCCCCCAGCAGATGACCTCCGTGCCGCAAGCTCCTCATGTCATTGAAGGGTTGATTAACCTCCGCGGCCAGATCGTCACTGCCATTGATATGCGGCGGCGGCTGAGATTGCCACAACGCGCAGGAGACCAGGCGCCGATGAATATTGTGGTCCGCACCATGGACGGGGCTGTGAGCTTGCTGGTTGACGAGATCGGAGACGTGCTGGATATGGACTCAGCCACTTATGAACGGCCTCCTCAGAATCTTGATATTGCGGCAAGAGAGCTTATCCGCGGCGTCTATAAGCTAGAGGACCGGCTGCTGCTGATCCTTGACACTGAGAAGGCGGTCGATGTGGAGAGCAGCCTTTCCTGCCGGAACGAAAGGCTGGATTTGGCATATCAGGAAGAGACACTTGGCGATGAGGGTCCTGTCTCATCGATTTTGGGCGCTGGTACCCAGGACTCGACGAAACCGGCACTCTCGCAAAGTCCGACAAAAAGCCGAAGCAAAAAAAGGGCCGCAAAATAGACTTAGCAGAGTGGAAGACGAGGTTGAAAGCCGGGCCGGAGCAGCAGGCCAGCTCACTGCGGCCGGGGGAGCAAACCTGACACGGGCTGCAGTCAAAAAGGAAGCAGAATCACAAAGGCTAATTGTGCGGGCTAGACTAACGAGTTAATAAGTATCTACAACTCGAGCAATAACTGACAATCTTAAGAAAACAAGCTACTCCGCCCCTCGTATTAATTCCGACAGTAAGACCGCGCGGGGCAGAGGCGCGTTTGGGCATAAAGAGCAGCGGTGCAGATGTTTGGCTCTTTCATAGAATCGACTGGTGTCCACAGGGACTGTGATCCTCGTCGCAGTACGGGCACATTGAAACGAATGCAATGTTATGCCGATATAGAGCGCGCGGGAGATAATCTCGGGTTTCAAGAAGCCCTGGCTCCTAGACCAATCGAGTTCAAAGGACAGCCACTAATGAAAAACACTTCGTTGCTCTTTCAGTCAACTGGATCATCTGTGTTTAGACAAGTTACACCCACTCTTACAAACAGTTCGTTCGAATCCCCAATGAAGTACTGAGCTGGTCCCGGTAGTTCGGACAGTTTTTGCTTTTTCCTTAAGTGGAAGTTCTTGCTTTTGTTTTTAGGCTGCCATGGTTTCAGGCAGGCGGTTGAAGTATACCTGATCGGGCGTGAGCGCTTTCAGGCTGGAGTGCGGTCGGATGGAGTTATAGAACTCCAAGTAGCGGCCGATGGAAGTTCTGGCCTCGCTGACCGAGGCGTAGGCATGCAGGTAAACCTCCTCGTACTTGATCGAGCGCCAGACCCGTTCGACGAAGACGTTGTCGCGCCAGCGGCCTTTGCCATCCATGCTGATCTTGATGCCTTCTTCCTTTAGCCGCCCGGTGAAGGCCTCGCTGGTGAACTGGCTGCCCTGATCGGTGTTGAAGATCTCCGGTTTTTCATTTCTGGAAAGGGCTTCTTCGAGCGCCTCGATGCAGAAGGAAGCCTCCATCGTGATCGATAACTTCCAGGCAAGAACTCTGCGGCTGAACCAATCGACCACCGCTGCGAGATAGACGAAACCGCGCGCCATCGGGATGTAGGTTATATCCATGGCCCAGACCTGATTGGGCCTTGTGATGGTCAGGCCGCGGAGCAGGTACGGATAAATCCTGTGTCCTGGCGCGGGCTTCGACGTGTTGGGCCGGCGATAGATGGCCTCGATGCCCATCCGTCTCATCAGCGTGCGCAGATGACGGCGGCCGATCTCCAAGCCCTGATGGCCGAGCAAATCGCGCAGCATGCGGCTGCCGGCGAACGGATAGTTCAGATGCAACTCGTCGATCCGGCGCATCAGCCACAAGTCTTCGGCTGATACCGGACGCGGCTGGTAGTAGACCGTGCTGCGGCTGATGCCCAGTGCTTCTGCCTGTTGCTTGATGGGAAGATCGTGCTCCGGGTCGATCATCGCCTTGCGCTCAGCAGTCCCGCCTTGGTGAGCGCCCCTTCTAAAAAATCGTTCTCCAGCGCCAGGGCGCCGATCTTAGCGTGCAGCGTCTTTATGTCCACCAACTCTTGAGCCGCAACAACCTTGGCTTCCCCGAAGACGCCCGCCGCGCCATCCAGAAGCTGGCTCTTCCACTGCGTGATCTGGTTCGGATGAACGTCAAACTGCTCGGCCAGCTCGGCCAAAGTCTTCTCGCCCTTGATGGCAGCCAAAGCTACCTTCGCCTTGAAAGCCGCCGAATGGTTCCTGCGTGGACGTCTGCTCATCGGTTCTCCTCTTCTCAGCCATCTTAGGCTCCCAAAGAACAGAACCTCCACTTAAACCCCTGTCCGATTTTGCTGAGCCAGCTCAGTTGGATAGAATTGTTGCTCGTCGTGGCCGTAACCAGGGACCCGGCTGCCGAGTTGATGGCCGAGCCAAGGCTGGTGGCAAGATTGCTGGCACTGTAGGATGCCGAGCCGCCCCACGGAACAGCCGGGGTCGTGTAACTGACCGAGGGCGTGACCGAATTGTTGGTGATGGTGGCCGTGGCCGTCCCGGCGTCGTAGACGGGAGTGCCGTTGCTTCCGCCAAGCATGGTACTGCTGGAAGAGGAGAACACAGACGACCTTAAAGACTACCTTTATCTCTCAATCTGAAGAGGAACCAGAACAAGAGGTTCATCCATATCGCAGAGACTAGGTAAATGATAAGACTCCTTTGGAGAAAAGCTCCTTGGAGAAGCGTTATTGCGGAGAACCCTAGAATTCCGAAGTTCATCAACACATAGCAGAATACCTTGACTTTGACGCTAACTTTCATTGATCTGACTCCTTCAACACCTTCTGTGTTGTTACACTTCATAGAACTCACTCTCCTAGTCCGATTTGTCTTGTTCTTTTGCTCAACAACCGATTCGTGGCGGTTAACGTTGATTAGGCACGGCCCCATACTACTTTTCCTGCTATTTGGGCTGGCTGGTTTGAGCCTGCGGCATCACTGTGTCTGGATACAGATAGTAATCCGTTGGTGGCATCTCTATCTGGTCCTGGCCCGCCTGCGTTGAAGCCGAATTCAGAATATTCACGGTCAAATCCACCGCTCCAGAGACTGCGGCAACTGGATCCCCTGTCGCGATATCTGAAACCGAGGCCGCAACTCCACCTACTTCCATGTTTCCACCACTGAGTACTGTACCTGTAAATCCCGATGGGTTTGTTAACGTCTGTGCGGGACCAGC
>Ga0302144_10000848_pt1 | contig 11143 bp, 10 predicted proteins | sample I_Bog_E2_2_FD_192436 | JGI IMG/M metagenome (GOLD analysis project Ga0302144, IMG submission 192436) | Peat permafrost microbial communities from Stordalen Mire near Abisko, Sweden - I_Bog_E2_2 | ecosystem: Environmental > Terrestrial > Soil > Wetlands > Peat | place: Sweden: Abisko, Stordalen...
CCAATCGACGGGTGCCCCCCAAGTCTCGATTATGAGACTTGGGATAGCACGAGCCTCCACCGTCAAATGCTGTCGAAACTTCGCGCACGGTTTATGCACCTCGGTTATCACCTTAAAACCGGCCATACGTTATCAGTTCAAAACCGGCCAACGGGATTGGCCGAAGACGTGATTGTTTTACCTTGCCGGAGCGTGCGTATGCAAGGCTACGATTGAGTTGTCGAAGTCATGTTTGATATGTTGGTTTCGCTCCTTGGGGGTCGCGCCCTGCGGAGTGATCCATGGCCGATGACACGGGGCTGGCTCCGAAGGAATCGGTAATCGATGCCCTCCGCGGTCTGCCTGCTGGGCTGGCTGTCGGAGGGTTTCGTGTTTCTACCAGCATTCCTAAGGTGAGGCTCCGGTGGGGGAGGCCCTTGGATCCCGAGTCGCGACGCCGCCGGGCGTTCTTTGCCCGGCATCCTTATCGTTTTTGATTTTGCTGTTGTTGGTTTTGTCATTGGCTTTCTCCGACGCCGCCGGTTCTGGTTCGCCAGCTGCGTGGGCCGCATTTGAGAACATGTCCGTGGTGCAGAAGTCGATCCAGCATGGCGGAGACGGCGGCACTATCGCCGAGCAGCTTTCCCCAGTCTTCAACGGGTCTGTTCGATGTAATCAGTGTGCTGGCTCGTTCATAGCGTCGCATGATGATTTCCAGTAGTTCCTCGGCGGCGGTCAGGGGCAGCTTGCGCATTCCCATGTCATCGATGATGAGAAGCGGCACCGTGGTGAGTAGTTCGATGTGTTGCCTGCGGTTGCCGTCCAAGGTGGCGTCTGCCAACTCCTCGAGCAGTATGTGCGCTTCGCGATAGAGCACTCGGTAGCCCTGCTGGATGACAGCGTGACCGATGGCCTGGGCACAGTGGCTCTTCCCGCTTCCACTTGGGCCAAGAAAAAGTGCGTCCTCGCGCCGTCCGATCCATGCGGCAGTAGCCAGGTCGAAGACGAGACTGCGATTCATCTTTGGATTGAACTGGAAGTCGAAGTTATCGAGTTGCTTGTTTGAGTCACGGAACTGCGCCTGCTTGTGGCGCCGCTCCAGCAGTCGCTTGCTGCGACAGGCAAGTTCGTCTGAGACCAGGATCGAGATCAGGTCGATGGGAGCCATGGCCTCAGACTGAGCCTGCAGCAGGCGCGTTTCGAGCACGGCAGCCATACCGCTCAGGCGCAGTTGCACCAGGGAACGATTCAGTTCGATTAGGTTCATGATTGTGGTTCCTCGAAGTTGATGCGTTGTTGGATCAGGTCGCGATACTGAGTCAGTTCGCGGATCAGTGGATCGACTTGCCGCAGACTGAGTGGTGCCTGTGGACTGCGTTCCAGATAGCGGCGTACGAAGCGATACTCGGGAACGCGCAGCTCAAGCGCCGCCGCACAGGCATCGTCTGAAGCAGCGCTGCCATATTGCTTGACCAACTGGAGAACGCCCTGGATGCGACGCATTCCGAGTTCGCCCTGACGAGCATGTATGGCATCGCAGACAGCGCCGATGTTGGCTCCTGCCTTGTGCCCACGTGCCAGCAGTTGAAGCAACTGCGGCGGCGTACGACGCGGGCGATCTGCATCGCGGATGCGGTGCCCGCCACGCTTGCCGCTCAGATGCTCGCGCAACAACTCGCCAGTGCGGGGATCAAGAAGCCGCACGAACATCGAGTCCCATTGCACGTTGACCTTCCGCCCAACCCAGCCCGGCGGCGCTCCGTAATAGGCCGCTTCAACCTCGACGCAGCCATCCAAATGCACCGTGCGCTCGCCATACTGGTAGTAACGGAACGGTTCCAAGGGCAACGGTTGCAGGAAGGGTCTCTCTTCGGCGAACATCGCTGCAACCTGCCGCTTGGTCCGGCCGTGGATGCGCTTGTCTGCCCAGTTTTCTTCCCAGTGGTCAAGGTAGGCCTGCGCCTCCTCCAAGCTCTCGAACTTCTTGCCCTTCAGCGGTGTTTTCTGTGCATGGGCTACGCCTGATTCCACTTTGCCTTTGCGATCCGGATCTCGCACTTTGCACGGCAGTGCCGTCACACCATAGTGCGACAGAACATCGCGATACAACGGATTCAAGCCCGGATCGTAGAAGTCCGGAGACAACACGCCCTCGCGCAGATTGTCCAGAACCGCGACCCGCGGTGATCCGCCAAGCCGGCGAAATGCCTTCTCATGAAGCTCGGCCCATTTCCGCGCACTCGACCGGAAGGTAAGCAGCCGAACACATTTGCGACTACAGCCCAACGTAAGCACGAACAGTCGTGTGCGACGGTACTTGCCGCTGTCGGGATCGCGAACCATCGGGCCCGTGCCGTAATCAACCTGGCACTCTTCACCAGGTTTCGTCTCGATGATGACCCGCGCTTCAGCCGATCCTGCTCCACGCAGCTTGAGTACCAATCGCTGAACACTCTGATAGCTGCTCGTAAACCCGTGCTTATCGACCAGATCCTGCCAGATGCCCATCGCGTTGCGGCCCCGCGACAGCTCAAGCTCGATCTGCTCCCGATACGGTTCACTGGCTCCGGAAGGTCGCTTCACTGACTGTTCCGGCAACGTCACTTCCGGCAAAAAGCCGGTAATCACTTCGTTGGCCGGTTTTGAATTATCGGCTGCTATGGGACCGGAAAAGCCGGTGATCACTTCTATGGCCGGTTTTGCCGCCTCTTCGCCAAGCTGTCCGGTGGTCACTGAAGTGGCCGCTTTTGGCGGTGGCCTCCGACCCCAGCCGCCCGGCGCCCGTAAACCTATTCCGGCAGACCTCAGGTAACCGCCTGCCGTCTCGCGACGGACTCCCGTCGCCGCCTCGATCTGACGAAGGGACCAACCCAGACGTCCCAGCGCGATCACTTGTTCCTGCTTCGCTTTTTCCAAAACATTACCCATGCCAACAGAGGCTAATTTCCCCCGTCGGAAGCTAATGTCTTAGGTCATTCTCTATGGCCGCTTTTGAAGTGATAATCTATGGCCGCTTTTGGGTGATTACCGAGGATGCAAAATCGCCAAGGCACGCTTTCACGGTAATGGCTCCTGGAAACGCGGGTTGCCCTGTTAGCAAAAGCTGACTTTCAACATCAACCGATTGGTGAGCGGATCGTTGAACGCTGTGCGCCTTTGGTACCTATCCTGAAGAATTATACGAAGGCAATTACCGCCCTACTTGCTGACCTGATGTGGCTTGGGCATTCTGGCTATCTGCGTCCCATGCGATAGTCCACGTACAGGATGTGAGCTTTGATTTGGTCGCCCGCTCGGTACTGCGGGAGTTGAGCCATTTTCAACATATTGAGGATCGCGCCGGGGTTCCCATCGCTCCATTCAACAAGCGAGGGCAGAATCGCTTCCAAATTGGACGCCCACAGCTCGATCTTTTCGGCTTCGCGCTGGGCAAATGCTAAAGCGATTTGCGGTGGCAGGTTCTTTAGTTCCAGGCGTTCTGACTTGCCCGCACACAGAGGGCGCAGCGCGCCAATGTCCTCCATATGGGGAGATCGCGACGCAAAGATTACTGGGGTACGCCCGTAGTAGTGCAAATCTTTGATCATCCCGGTAACAACGCGGGAGGGCGCGTTGAGATGGTCCAGAACCATCAAAAAGGGCCGCGTATCAAGCGCCCGGTTTGCGATGCCCTTCAATCCGGATGTGGAGAGAGCAGCGAGGTTTCCGGGAATTCTTAGGTTGTGGTCTGCTGAATGCAATGCTTGGAGCAACCCGAGAACAAATTCGCGCGGTGATCGCATCTGCTCGACGTAAAGCGCGAGCGCCTGCTTTTCGACGAAGGTGCGCAGCAGACGCGATTTGCCAACTCCTTCGGGTCCGAAGACCAGAAGGGATTTGCGTATCTTGGCTTGGTTCCGGAGACGGCCCAATTCTTCCTCGCGCTCAACGCAATTCAGATACTCAACGGTCGGCTCGCGATGGGCAGAAGACGAAGGCATCGCAGCGGGACCTCCTTCCCCGAAATTAATTAGAGGACACTGCTCTTCATGTAACGTTGATGGCTGGCTCGGATGCTCTCCTGCCCGAAGCGCATGAACGGAATTAGACGAGCGCCGAAACATCTCTCTCAATTCGATTGAGCCTTCCATTTGCCGACTGTACAGCAGGAGTTCCTTCTTCTTTGACTTTCCGTGCCCGGTCAAGTGCTTGTTCTGCAATGCGGCTGACTTCATGCAGCAGCTTGCGAATCTCGACCTCCAAGCGGTCCCGGCTTTCCTGAATGCGATTGAGAACATCATTTTGTACGCGCGAGCTGTTAATTTCCAAAAGATGCCGCAGAAAGTATCGAGCATCGTTTGTGATTAGTTTGCGTCCACCTACAATCGGCAAAAAGACGTCAGCGAGCCAGCGCAGTGGCGATGGGGGTTGCGCAGTTCCGATGAAGTCCTCGAAAATGAACCTGGAACGGACGCGGAAGCCTTTCTCAGGATCGAGCGCATGGGGCATCCGCGTCAGTTCGCTAAGGCCCGCATCCACCAGCTTTTTCAGAAAGTTGTTTCCCATCTCCACAAATCTAAGGGCCACCGCGCGATATTGGCGCTCGCCCTCTTCCTGCTCAGGTTTGAGCCAAGGCGTTACCTTGCGGCGCGAGATTTCCTGGGCGAGGTGCATCACTCGGCGCCGATAGTGCGGGCCAAAGCCGAGGGGAACGGATGGTAGCTCCTCACCAAATTCTGTTTCAGATTTCATCCACGCGGAAGTGAAGAACCGCTTGTGCCTTTCACCGAAGAGGTCCGAAATCCGGTGCAACTCCGCCATAAAGAGGTAATCCAACTCGCTCATGGAGCGCTCAGCCTCGTTGACGGTTGCCTTCATCAGCTCGATGCGCCGTTCAGATTCTTCGATGGGCCGCTGAAGCGCATCTCGGTCCTCACTGATGATAGCCAGCAATTGCTCGCTTAAGCGCTGGAGGCCCCGGTCGCAAGCCGCGCGAACGAGATTTCTGCCCGAGTCTTCAACGAGGTCATTCAAGCTCGCCAGCAGTCTTTCCCAATCCCGCAACGGACCGCGGTTTTCCATCCGCTCGGCGGCACTAACCTCAAAGACATCACCCATCGGGCGATGCAGCCGCTTTTCCAGAACCTCGCGCGTGAACCTGGCCGCCGCTGCACGCTCCGGATCGGTGGTGCGGTCGGCTTTGTTGATCACCAGGATCAGATCCTGAACTTGCTTGCCGACCGCTTCTACCAGCGCCAACTCATCTCCCCCAATCGGCGGATCGGCTCCGACTACAACCAATGCCGCATCGATGTGAGGAATGAACGCCTGCGTGGTTGCAGTGTTTCCCGTGAAGACTGAGCCCAAGCCTGGCGTGTCCACAAAGCTCATGCCGGAAGACAACAAGGGGCTGGGCACGAAGACTTCCGCGCCCTCGACGGCCTTTTTATTTTCGGGGTTAAATTCTTCGGTCACGTAGTCCTTCAAGTCGGCCATTGCAACGTCTCGCCAAAGCCCGTCTCGCATGCAAACGCGCGCGTGAAGTTCGTCACCAAACCGAATCACTGTGGGCACCGCCGTGACCGGAACAAACCCGGTCGGAACGACCTCGTGGCCGACCAGAGCGTTCAGTAGGGTAGATTTGCCTCGCTTAAACTGACCGACACAAGCTACATAGAAACGTCCTTCGGAAACCCGCGCTGCGAGGTCACGTACTTCCTCGTTGACAGCTTCAGCCCCAACTTCCTGAGCCAGATTGGCAAGCCGCAATAGGCGGGAGGCGCCATCCGCACACACGGGTGTCTCTGTCGGAAGGCTGCCATAATCCTCCATTATCGATAAATCGGACTTCATTATGCTCTTCCTCAGGGTGTCTCCTGCGCCATTTCGGGATTGCGAGAATAGCGGATCACTTCGACACGGGACATGGCGATGAGACCTTCTTCGACCATGACGTCGAGATGGGGAATCAGCTTTTCAATCTGCTCCTCACGGTCGATGACAGTCAGCATGATCGGCGCGTCCTTCGAGAACGTCCAATGACTGGCATGGTGAATTCTGGTACTGGCCCCGTACCCTTCAATCCCTCGGTACACGGTCGCGCCAGCCATCCCCAGCTCCATACACTTCGCCACAATCGCTTCGTGCAAGGGCCTACCCTGCCATTTGTCACTCTCGCCGAAATGAATCCGCAACATGCGCGCTTGAAATTGGTCTTTCATTGTTGAGCCTCCACTCATGCAGAAACGCTTCCCGCCTGCGCCTCTGGCAGATCAACGTCCAGTGCGCGGTAGGAGTACTTGATGATGTCCACGTCTGATAAGACGACAAGACCCTCTTCCACCATCTGGTCTACAAGAGGCAAAAAGGATCGCAGCTTCTCCTCCGTATCAACGGCTGAGAGCATGATCGAGCAATCGTGCGACAGGTGGAGGGCCTTATCCTTGTGCATCCGCCGGTGTGCGCCATAGCCGAGGATGCCGCGATAGACCGTGACGCCAGCAATATCGTTGGCCCGCATGGCTTCGACGAGTGCGTTGTAAAGAGGCTTGTCTTTCCAGCGATCCGATTCGCCAATATAGATGCGCATCATCTTTGCTTTGCCCTCCATCTTCACATGCGCAGGAGGAGTGGCCTTCTTTGGCTTAGAGACCTGAGCGGGCTTCGCCAGCGTAGTTTCCTGAACCTCAATCATTCCGCTTCCGGCCAATTCCTCCAACTTTCCGAGCAGTTCGTTCACCTTTTCGCGAGACTCAATGAACTCAATTTTCAGCGGGAGATGGTCTGAGATCTCGACAATGCTGGCGGAGTGCATGTGGTGATCCGCGCCGAACCCGGCTATCCCCTTCAGGACAGTTGCGCCGGAGATGCCTCGGTAAAAAAGAAAGTCGAGGATGCTCGAATACGTTGGGACCCCGTGATGCGTCGAGCCCTCGCTCAGGTAAATGCAAACTTTCATTGCCTTTCCGGCACTCAACATAATTCCTCCTTCATGAATGTAGCCCGCGCTGTGACACAAGGAACTCGGCGGCACGCCCTATTGCGCCCCAGCCAGTTCTGTCCGGCTCCGCTTCATCACGCAGATGTTGCAACTCTTGCGCCAACTGCTGGCGGCAGTTTTCGATGATGGCGTCGATCCGGGCAGCAAGAACAGGCTGGACTTGTTTGCGCAGCTTTGCCCCGTGTGGGATACAAAGCACTGCTGGCCCTCGCAGCCAATGCGAAACATCTGTCCGTGTAATGCAGCTTACAAACTCGCGGAGGCGTAGGTCCTCCTCTGCAAGAACCTCCCTGCAAACGTCGCATCCGGAATCTTCCTTGGAGAGTGAGGGCGGTTCATCGACCAGCTTGATGAACACCTGCGCCGCCGCAGGCGCATTCTGGACCGCCGCAAGACCCCACGCATGAAAGTTGCACAGACGGTGGATGTCCTCTTTGGAGTGGTTCTGGAGGCGAGCCGTCTGATATTCCTTCAAGAATCGGCAGAATGGGCAACCCGTTTCCTGTAGCACCTGCAGAATCGATTGATAAACGACGAGCTGTCTATGTGTTCTCATGAGATGAACTCCGCTATGGCGGAGCCGCCCCACACAGCAGCGAGCCCAAGAATGAGACTGCTGACTGCATAGATTGCGGCCAGTGAAAAAGCGCCGGTTCGAATCGTGGAAAGGGTCTCCCACTCATACGTGGAAAAGGTGCTGTACGCACCGATAAAGCCAACTGGCACTAGGAACCTCCAGGCCGGATTCAGCCCCGCACGCTTGGCCAGGAAGGTGAGTGAGAAGCCGATGATGACGCAGGCGGTGATATTGATGACGAAAGTGCCATAGGGGAACTTCGTTCCCATCCGGTTGGCGATCGTCGAGCCGACCCAATACCTAGCCATGGAACCGAGTGCGCCTCCAAGCGCGATAAGAACATACTTCTGCAACCCAATCCCTCCTCACCCGTGGTGTAGCAGTGCTCCGCTGTTCTGCTTTGAAGTCCAATTCCCGAGAACCGCCAGATCCTGCTCAAGTCGAGGCACGTCTAAATGGTCGTTGGAAGTCCCAGCAATCCTTTGGAGTTGAACCCGATAAGCATCGGCATTTGAGTTGACCAGAACCACCATCCTGCTCACGTATTGGTGGCCCCACTGGGACAAAGCATTACCGTAAAGATGAAGCGCCTGTTTGACCTCGGCGCCAACGCTTCTAAGCAGATTGCTTTTGATCCTGGCGCGGACGACGCTGCTTCCCAGAAAAATCCAGGTGGTCATGTTGATTCCCTCCGGGGCCATTCCCAGTTCAAAGCGCGGGATGTCGCGCAAAAGAGCCTCCGCCTCATCCTGTTCAGGTATATCGGATCGACCCATCTCCCGTGCCACAGCTCGCAACGCTTCGATTGCTCGCTCGCTTATGCCCTGTGCCGTCTCTATTACGCGCTCCACGGAGTTCCTAACGCCATCATGCATCCATTCCGAAATCTGTGCCGGCGTGACGCGAGGTTTGGAGTTCGCACGCATCCAGGAAAGCGCGCTTTCCGCCGTCAGGTTCAGGATTGTCTCCGGCGTTTCCCCAAGGGTGAAGAACGCATGGTCGAGAACGGTACGCTGTTCTCCCACCTCTCCGGTCACAACTCGCAGCCGCTCTTCAAGATCATGGACATCGGCAGGGAGACCGCGGCCTCTGCGGTTCTGCTGGTCGAGCACAGTCTCAATGGCCGTTGTGACCGCATCGCGCAAGGCGCCGATCTTTCTGGCAGCGGAACTGCTGCGGAGAACTCGTGCTTGATTGAATCGGGGAAGCAATTCCTGCTCAAAGAAGTGATCGAGCAGGACGGATTGTTCAGGGAGCGAACTGATAGGATGGACATTCAGTGTCAAGCCCATTTCCTGTTGCAGTTGTTCATGGATGTAACCGGTGACTTGATGAAGATCACCTTCCCCCAGTAGGTCTGCCTTGCTGAGCAAAACGATGGCGGGAATTGCGGCTTCATAGAGCAGGCGCAATGTTCCGACATCTTCTTCATTCAAAGTTGTACCGGCGTCAATCAGCAACAACGCAAGATCGCAGGATGGAAGATAGGCAAGAGTCTCTGCCCCGCCGCGTCTCGCCAAAGAGCCAAGACCTGGCGTATCCACCAGCACAATGCCCTGCTTGAGACGCGGCGAAGGGACTTGAACCATCGCTCGTGTGACATTGCGCAGATTTCCGGGGTTCCCTTGCTCTGTCACAAGTTTGCCAAGCTCTTCAACTGTGACGATCTCATTTCGTCCATTGCCATAGGTGACGAAAGCACGCAATGTTGCTCCATATTCCAGCTTGGTAGGCACCGCTGTGATTGGATTGATGCCAACGGGCAACACGTCTGTGCTTAGGAGCGCGTTCAGCAGCGAGGACTTACCGCTGCTGACTCGTCCAAACAGCGCCACTTCCAGGTTGTTGTCCTCCAGGCGAGATGCAAGGGAATCAATGCGCGGGCGAAACTCCACCAGTCCATGGCGCGTGACGAGTTGTTCAATGCACTGCAAGAGACCTACGTCACAACCGGTTTCTTCCAGCCTCCGGAGACGCAACTCCAGATTCGTTCCCAGATCCTGGCGGAGATAACGTTCCATGCTTCCGACCAGAGATCGAAGCTCATGGACAACACCATTCAATTCGCCAACCGCATCTTCTGGGATCGCTCCACAGCCGCTCATATAGCTTGGCCTGAGTTCTTCAATTGCGATGTCCACAAATGCCAGGTCTGTCATCACCGATCGAGTCACCGGAATCTCTGGCGGATCGGGCTTCATGTGTTGCCAGTCCAATGCCCGCAACAATTGAGAGCGGAAACGGCCAATATGGTCTTCGATGACCCGCGTCTGTGCAGGGGTAATGTCCACAACATGCCGTGCAAATGGAGAGGTAGATTCCGCGGAATGGAGTGCCTGTTCGATGTCGCACAGCAGTTTGTCGATGTACTTGCAAGTGACGCTCAGTCGCCGCTGTTGCGCGTCGTTGAGCGCCCCTCGCGCTCGTGCTCCTACGATCTTTGGTCCGGGTTCGGGCATGACTCCTCCAAGTGATTTTCAGCTTCGAGGAGTCATCTGCCCAGTATGAGCGGTTTTCAGGTGGACTCCAACACCACCGTTGCTGCTATGCCTTCACGGGCTTGTGCCAGCGCTCGTACACGCTTGCTCCGGCGTAGCGGGCCTTTGTCCCAAGTTCGTGTTCAATCTCCAGGAAGCGGTTGTATTTCGCGATGCGTTCGCCGCGACTGGTCGATCCCGTCTTGATCTGCCCCATGCCGGCGGCGACGGCGAGGTCGGCGATGCTGGTGTCATCGGTCTCACCGGAACGGTGCGAAATGACCGCGCCGTATCCATTCTCGCGAGCAATCTGAATGCATTCGAGCGTTTCCGTTAGTGTGCCGATCTGGTTGAGCTTGATCAGAATGGCATTGGCGATTCCGTCTTTGATGCCCTGGCGGAAGATCGTCGGGTTGGTGACAAAGTTGTCATCGCCAATCAACTGAATCCGGCCCCCAAGCGCCTTGGTCAGATGCTGCCAGCCGGCGTGGTCGTCTTCGGCAACTCCATCTTCAATTGCCCAGATTTCCGGATAATGGTCGAGAACACCTTTCCAGAATTCGACCATCTGTTCCGGCGACTTTCTGCTCTTGTCCGATTTGTCGAAGGCATAGACACCGTCTTCAAAAAGCTCGCTGGTGGCCGGATCGAGCACGAGCACGATGTCCTTGCCAGCTTTGTAACCTGCCTTCTGAATGGCTTCAAGAATCAACTCGATAGGCTCTTCATTGGATGTGCACTGAGGTGCGAAACCGCCTTCATCGCCGACGCCCGTGTTGTAACCCTTCTTGTGCAGAACAGCCTTGAGTGCGTGAAAGGTTTCCGCAGCCGCGCGCAGTCCTTCGCTGTACGAAGGCGCTCCAACCGGCGAAATCATGAACTCTTGAAAGTCCACATTGCTGTCCGCGTGGCTCCCGCCGTTCAGCACATTGAACCAAGGCGCCGGGATGAGGTTGGCCTTCTCCCCTCCGAGGTATGCATAAAAGGGAAGACCATGGTCCGCAGCAGCCGCCCGCGCAACCGCTAAAGAAACGCCCAGAATTGCGTTCGCACCAAGGCGTGCCTTGTTCGGCGTCCCGTCGAGTTCGCACAGCTTCTTGTCCAATCCCTTCTGGTCGTTGGCATCAAATC
>Ga0302144_10000862_pt1 | contig 11030 bp, 11 predicted proteins | sample I_Bog_E2_2_FD_192436 | JGI IMG/M metagenome (GOLD analysis project Ga0302144, IMG submission 192436) | Peat permafrost microbial communities from Stordalen Mire near Abisko, Sweden - I_Bog_E2_2 | ecosystem: Environmental > Terrestrial > Soil > Wetlands > Peat | place: Sweden: Abisko, Stordalen...
CTTCTTCTCGTGGCAGTTGGGGCACTCGGAAACGCCGACAGCGGTGAGGAAGTCGTGGGCGCGGCGGTTGGCGGTACGGCGCGTTGAGTGGCGCCTTTTCGGATTAGGCATAACAAAATTCCTTTCGTGTTTCCGACCGCTGCAACTTGAGCCATGTGGCCTGTGGCTGCCTGCTACGGCGAAACACCCTCAATTGCTTGGGGTTAAGTTCAGGACTTGATCCGGCCGCGGAGCCCAGCGAGCGCTTCCCAGCGGGGGTCGCTCGGACCCTCTTCGCAGGCACACGCCGTGCTGTTGCGGTTCTCACCGCAGCGCGGGCAAAGTCCCTTGCAGTCAGGCTTGCACAGGGTCCTGACCGGCAAGGACAAAAGCACCTGCTCACGCAGCACATCTTCAAGCAACAGACTGTCTTTTAGATAATAACCGATTTCTGTCTCCGGCGCAGTAATGGAGCGTTCCAGGGGCTCGGAATCTGCCTCGGCGGGGCGGAAAATGAGGTCGAACTCGGCGGCCAGGTGGATTTCGACTGGCTCGACGCAGCGGGCGCAGGGAACCTGGAACTTGCCCGAGAAGCTTCCCTTGAGCCGGATGTCGGCCACAATGTCTTTGGGCCCGCGGTGCTCATGGAGCACTTCAACATGGCCGGCCGTGGCCAGATTCCCCACCTGTTCGGCTTCCTCGCCCAGTTCGACCGCGCCTGGGGCCAGTTCCAGGTCAAAGTCGATTGGTTCCCTCTCCAGCTCTACTACCTTGAATTCCATGTTATGAGCCTACGGCGCGGGGAGTTGCGCGTCAATGCGGGAGGGACTCAGGGAACCATGAAAGTCGCTGCCGGGGCGCGTCCCATGAAGAATAGATCCCGAAGGTGGAGACGAGAGGGAAGCGATCGAGAGGGGTTCGATGAGTTATTTTCAGTAAAGTCGAGATGTGGCGCGGTGGTGTAGGTCTGGTCTATCTGTTCCCGGCTCTTTCGTCTGCCGGTGCCTCATTAACCCGACCGTGCTCCGTTTCCACATCCCGCTTATCGAACCGGACAGGCGCTATTCACGCATCCGGCTCTCGGAGGAAACATCACGTTTTCGCCCACGGAAAGTTTGCGGTCCGCTGAGTGAGTTCAATCAAGCCATATTCGGCATGAAGGATGTCATCAGAGTATCTTCTGATTCTTCCTGCCCTCACCTTATGTTTCGCGCTCAACCACCGGCGAAGCCTACGGGTCGTATGTTGATCGATGGCCCGGTAGGCCTTACTGACAGGACCAAGACAGAAGTAGTTCGACCAACCGGATAATTTCCGGTTGATCATCTTTACCACTGCTTGTGCATCCTGCTGGGTACATTGAAGCCGCGTGGCTTCGCTGATTTCTCGACAGATGCGTTGCACTCGTTTCTTCGAAGGCGTGGTGCCCAGATAGGCTTTGCCCGTCTTCGTCGAGTAGCATCGGCCGATACTGTATCCCAGAAAATCGAAGCTCTCTTCCGGCAAGCGGCAGACCCGTGTCTTGGTCTCGTTGATCGTCAGCTTCAGTTTCGCCATGATCTGTCGTGCCGCCATCAGAGCCTGTTCCGCTCCGTGGCCACAGCAGATAACGAAGTCGTCCGCATAGGATACGATCCGAGCCTCAAGACGTTCGTCGTAGCCGAGCTGTTTCCACCCCAGCACGAAGCGGCGCATGTAGAGATTGCTGAACAACGGTGAGATCGGAGAACCTTGCGGCGTACCTTTCCCCTCGTCCCGATTGCGTGTACTGCGATGGCGATGTCCACGATCGTCTATCTCTTCAACCGGCGCTTCCAGCCACATCTTTAGCAGATGCAGCATGGCTCCATCGACAATGCGACGGCGAAGCGACTGAAGAAGTTCGGCGTGTGGAACCTCGTCAAAGTAGGAAGACAAATCGGCGTCAACGATCTCGCGATGCCCCGTGTTGACCAGTTGATGGACGCGTCTTACGGCATCCAACGCACTGCGGTCCTTGCGATAACCATACTGTTCTGGCGGTAGATCGGCCTCGAAGATTGGTTCGAGGATTAGCATCGCCGCCGTTTCCGCCACCCTATCACGGATAGCGGGGACGGTCAGCGCAAACTGCACTGACCCACAGTTCGAATTTGGGATGGGCGGAAATCCGTCATCCGTTTCATCCACTTCGAGGCCGGCGCTTCGAAGTACTCAAGAAGCGGCGTGTAACCGGCGTCGATACGTTGATTCTCCGCGAGTGCAAGTACGGCAGTTTCAGCATCGCACGCGAATGGACGGACTGGGCCGATCCGTCTGTTTATGACTCGCTCAACTTCCCACCCTGCCGGCTCGAGGCCGAATCGCTTTTCGAATTGGTTACTCTTCTGGAACATCTTGGGAAGGGAGAGGATAAATGTTGACAAGCATCTATTTGACTGTTCTATTATCAGACCAGTGTGATACGTGGTCTGATGGATATACAAAAAGAACCCGCTGTCGCGCTGCGAAAACGTCGCAACACTCTTGTGCGTCACCTGCCCCCGCTCAAATCGATTCTGCGGGGCTCCCTCATCGAGCGATACAAACGATGTGGCAAGCCGGGGTGCAAATGCGCCGACGGCCCCGGACATGGCCCCAAGTACTATCTGTCGATAAGCTATCCGGGACAGCGGCCGCAGATGGATTACGTACCGCAGGAGGATTATGGGCAAACGGCGGAGTTTATCGCCAACTATCACCGGGCCCGCGAGATTCTGGAGACAATCTGCGAGATCAACCGCGAATTGCTGCGCCGTCGCGAGGCGCTCTAGAGAGACACCATGAGCGAGTCATCCGCTGTCGCCCACGCCCTGATCGATGTGGAATTCGGCGGCGCGCTTCTCGCCAATATGCTCGCAGGCTGGCTCGACAGCAACCAGGAGAGTTCGCTCCCTGTGGAGGCAGCCGATGAATACCCCGATCACCGAGCAACACCTGAGCAAGACCGCCTATGTGTATGTGCGTCAGTCGACGCTGGCGCAGGTCCGCCGCCATCAGGAGAGCACGGAGCGCCAGTATGCCCTGCGAGAGAAGGCCCTGGAACTGGGCTGGAGGGAACCGGCGGTTCAGACTCTGGACCGGGATCTGGGCAAGTCGGGAGCGCAGATAGCGGGGCGGGAGGATTTCAAGACTCTGGTAGCGGAAGTCTCGATGGGGCAGGTGGGCGCAGTTCTTGCGCTGGAAGTTTCGCGACTGGCGCGCTCGAATTTGGACTGGCATCGATTGCTGGAGTTGTGTGCACTGACCGATACGCTGGTAATCGACGAAGATGGCTGTTACAACCCGGCCGATTTCAACGATGGCCTGCTGTTGGGATTAAAGGGGACAATGGCTCAGGCCGAACTTCATTTGTTGCGCGGGCGCCTCCTTGGTGGCAAGCTCAATAAAGCAAAGAAAGGCGAACTGCATTTTCCCCTTTCGGTTGGGCTCAGCTATGACGGGGAGGGCCGGACCGTTCTGGACCCGGATGAGGAAGTGCGGGGAGCCGTAGCGCTGGTGTTTCGCCTTTTTCGCGAGACAGGTAGCGCCTTCGCCGTGGTGCAACAATTTGCGAAAGCCGCATTGAGATTTCCCCGACGATCCTACGGCGGGGCGTGGAATGGCAAGCTGATATGGGGTTGCCTGACACACAGCCGTGTGCTGTACATGCTGAAGAACCCGTCCTATGCAGGGATGTACGTCTTTGGCCGTTTTCAATATCGTCGTCAGATCAACCTCTCGGGTGAGGTGAAAACAAAGATGCACCCGGTTCCCATGGCGGACTGGCGCGTCAGCCTGCAAGAGCACCATGAAGGGTATATCAGTTGGGAAGAGTACATGAAGAACCAAGAGCGCCTGGAGAAGAACCGCACCAATGGCGGAGAGATGATACTGAGCGGTCCAGCACGCGAAGGACTGGCCTTACTCCAAGGACTCCTTGTGTGCGGCCAGTGTGGCCGAGCGCTCACCGTCCGCTATAGCGGCAGCGGCGGCATCTATCCCTGCTATCAGTGCAACTGGTTACACCGCGAAGGTCTGGCCAGCAAAAGCTGTATGAGCTTCCGTTGCGACTTGCTCGATGCCGCCATCGCCAAGGAAGTTCTGCAGGCCCTGCAGCCGGCCGGACTCGAGTTGGCTCTGGCAGCACTCGAAGAGTTGGAAGTACGGGATCACACCCTCGGACGCCAGTGGCAGATGCGGCTCGAACGTGCCGAATATGAAGCCGCGCTCGCCGAGAGGCGCTATCAGGAAGTCGATCCGTCGCAGCGGCTGGTTGCAGCCACATTGGAGCGACGCTGGAATGATGCACTGGTTCACTGCGAGGAACTCAAACAACAAGCCGCGGAGTTTCAGCGCCAACAAGCGCGTGTTGCAACCCCAGAGCAGAAAGCAAAAGTGCTCGCCCTGGCTAAAGATCTGCCGAAATTGTGGCACGCTCCCACTACACAGGCCAAAGACCGCAAGAGGATGTTGCGCCTGCTCATCAAGGATATTACCGTCGAAAAGTCATCTGTTACCAAGCAGCTTCTGGTTCACATCCGCTGGCAGGGAAATGCCTGTACCGACCTCACTCTCCAGCTCCGGCCGAACGTAGCGGATCGCGTGCGCTATCCTGCCGCAGTTGTCGATCGTGTACGGGAGCTGGCGCGCCACCTCACTGACGCCGAGATCGCTGAGCAGTTTTGCCGGGAAGGTTCGATCAGCGCCACAGGCAAGACTTTCACGAATCTGATCATCCGCGAGATCCGCTTCACTTACCGAATCCCTCCTCCTGTGCTGCGCAAGCCGGAAGAGCTGACCGTCGCACAAGTAGCAGAACATTTTGGTGTCCGTGAAGGCGTTATCTACTACTGGATCGAGCACGCTCATCTTCAGGCGCGTAGACTCAACGCCGGGTCCCCGTATTGGATCACACTCAACAAAACAGACGAACAGAAGCTTCGAGACTGGGTGCGCAACTCAAGCCGGATCAAGACCGCATCCTCAACGCTGACAGAGGAAGGTGCATTATGAAACAACCGTCGGAATACCCAGGGGACGGAATTGTCCTGGTTTTCCGGCCTTGGGGATGAGAATGCGTCTGGATGGGCTGGGCCGATATGTGCCGGAGCGCAGTTCAGCTTGAAGCTTTTCCAGAAAACGTTGCTCACCCTTGTTGGTGCGAATGTGCCCCACGGTCATCCCGTCGACCCCGGCAGTGCGTGCGCCTCGATTCGAAGCTACGCGCAGCCATGCGCAGCGGAGAGTGCGGATGTCGGTTAACCAACCCCACATATCTCGCCACTGGTCGCCAGGATTTGCCTGACTCCACTGATAGAGTTTGCTTTGAACGCTGAGTATCCAGGCCTCATCAGCCTGACGATCCATGTCCATGGATCATTCCTCCGTCGTGCAAGTCCATCGTCTTCCTGCTTCCCTTCGCCATGTGCATGGCTTTCCCATGCTCGGACTACTACGAAAGCTCCGTCCTCGGACTCGTCCGTTTCCGGTCGTCGCGGCTAGCCCAGCTCCGAGTTGGGCAGACGAGCCGAGTTCCCGTGTTCCGATCTTCAACCTTAGTGCCGTTAGGCAGCGAGCTATGCCCCTTGCGACTCTGGAGATGGGCTGAGGAGAGCCGTTCCCATCTCGAATGCGATGATCGCATCCACCAGCGCGGAATATCGAGCCGTGCCAGTTCTGTTCACGTTACGTTGCCTCCCACGCCATCGCGCGACTCGGAGACGTTTTCGGATGTAGAGGCGTCCGACGCTCACTTCGTTATCTCACCATGGGCACTGCGGTAGCCCGACCTACGCCGATGGGCGCATCCGGTACAGTTAAGGCCGCTCTGCTTATGACACCCCACCGGCGACACCCGATAGAGCTTTGCGGCCCCCTTCCATCTACTGCTCTCTGCAGAGGGGCGGCATTGCAGCCGCCGGTGGAAGATCAGCAAGTTTGGGAGGCAATATCTAAGTCACGATAATCCTCCCGCGCCGTCACGGCGCACCCAGATCCTCCGAAAAACGATAGTCGCCAAAGTGACAGCGTTTGAGTGCGGTGCCGCCTTTGAAGATGAGGAGGTCGTGGAGCTTGCTTTGGCTCAGACCGACCAGGAACCAAGCCAGGCAGTAGTCCCGCTCCAGCACGGCCTCGGGGATACGCCGCCCACCATGCTCCTTGTATAGCCGGTTTGCGAGAAGAGAAATGTTGCGCTGCGGAATCATGTGTGCGGAATAGCCTCCAATTCGTCGATACCGATGTTGAGTTGCAGACGCCAGCGCGCCTGGAAGGGACCGGACTTCGGTAGCGTCGGGTCCAACCGGTCATAGGTCGAGGTCAACTTGGCCCGTAGCGACTTGAGTTGGTCCGGCGAGGCCATCGCATAGAGTTCCAGCAGGAACCCGAGCCGCCGTCGGAGAGCACCACTCGAAAAGTGCTGCACATAGTCGAGGAGTTGCGGGACCTTGATCTCAGTCCGGCTCACCCAGAGAGCCTTTGCCACCTCCGGGATGCCGCCTGCGTATTGCGGCTGCCGAAGCCCATCGAGGATGGTTCGTTCCTTATTACTGACCATGACGGACTGCTGCTTCGTGACCCACACTTGCGTCAAACCGAAGATCTCTGTTGGCTTGACCGTAACGAAACGGTACTCGTGTCCGTGGATCGAGCGCGGCGGCGTCCGCAGCGTAGAACTGACATAGATCGTGAATTGCGGCTGCGTAACCATGCGGTGCAGTTCCATCGCGGAAGCGTGCGAGAGGAAGTAGGGGTGTCCCTCGCACATCTCTCTGGCGATCACATACGGATCACCAACATACTCCGTCGCCCGGCCCAGTTCGAAGGGAACAAGTGTATAGAGGCCAGCGCGAAGCCGAGTGACGAGCCCCCGCCGCGCCGCTTTGTGAATCAGCGTCCGGGCCGAGGAGCCGCGCAGCCCGGTGATCTCTTCGACATCCCGAAGGCTGAAGGTGGTATGGCCGCGTTCGTTGAGTTCCACCCATAGGGTGGAGGATCTGGAGCCCAGTGTTTTCAACGTGGGTGCAGAAGTTTCCAATCTGGGTGGAGCATTTCGCGAATTGTATTCTGTGCTCATATTGTTCCCCCAAAGGGAACGAACCAAGAACACAGTATCAGATGTCGATGCTATTGTCTGCATGAAACGTTCCTTCACGGGGAACATTTCGTGATTCAGATGTCATTCAAACCCACGACCTCTGCCGTTCTGCGGAAGAGGTTTTTCGATTATTCTTCGCCAAAAAACGCGCAAATCCGCACTCCCCACGATGCAATCGACAGAGGTCTGGTGGACAGAGGACGTGGGTTCGTTAAGGGCGCAATAAAGGGCACCAAGGGGGTCTCAGGGCTCCCAAAATGGCCATCCGGGCTCCTGATTTCTATAAGTTACAAAATCGCTCCTTGCTGTCACGGCAGAGGTCATTGGCTGGGGCGGATTGATCCCGAGAAATGACGATGTCGCCGGGAGGGATTGCCGCTTTACGGCAAATTGCAGTTCACTCATTGAGAGCCGCAGTCATTCTTAGAACGCGAGCAATCGTGAAGGATGCGGCCGTTGTAAAGAAGTCAATCCTCCCAAGGGCCTCCCGCTGGCCATGACCTATTCCAATGCTCCTTCTTTGTCACCCCGATCACGAGCGGCATAAGGAAGCTTTCGATGTCGCTTACAACGCGCTTGAGAGGGACTGCCTCGATGTAGAGTTGGTTCTTCGTATTGAACGCTCCCCACTGCCGCTGCTTCGATTCATCTTCAAAGAATTCGGAAGTGAACGCTCGCGGCGGCGCTGAAATCGTGGGCAATGCGGTTTTGCGCCGTTCAAACGTCCTTACAATAGCCTCGGCGAGGACCGGGCCGTAGAATGGAAAATGCTCCGACAGGGCACGGATGTCATGAAAGTCTTTCATCCGACTATTGGCAATCCCAAGCTTGACCATAGCCTCGAAATTCTCAGCCACCACGGTCTCTTTGGGATATGTGAGCAGCGACGGTGCAGGTCCGTTTAGGATCGTCGGAAACGATGTCTCGATTGGCGGTGGCGTTACGGTATCTCCGAATCCAATATCGATCTGCATGGGAATCCGTGCCCTCTCCAGATAGCCCAGGAAGGTGACACGCACCCCTTCATAGTCCGCATCTTCCTTGATGCGCTGCGCTTTGACGCTGTCCGGATCAAACTGGAGGCCGTCTTCATCGACGGGAAGCGCACAGATTTCCTTGAAGATTGATTGGAAGCGACTCGGCTCGCTGTCACCAATGGAGAGGAAATCGGCGTCCCGTGTCGGGCGGTGGGCTTGCTCCGTCCAGAGTTCAAAAAGCAGTGCGCCCTTGAGAACGAAAATCTTCTGGTATTCCGACTGGCTGATGCGGAAGAGAAGGCGTTCCAGTGCATACCTCGTGAGAAGTAGCCCGAAATCCTCATTCCTCTGCCGCGCAAGGTTCGCCAGACGTTGCCGGACAGAAGCTGCGAGATTGGTGACACTCTTGGTCAAGTCAGGGACTCCATATATGGCCGCATCACGTTGGCGACCCGGCAAATCTTCGCCGCTTCCCAGAGTTCGTCCATTGACGCCTTCTTCTCGCGGAAGCACTCCCGAAGAGCTTGAATCGCAAGTTCCGTTCCTACCTTCGACCGGAACTTGAAACAATCTGCAACGGTTTTTGCCGGGCTGTAGACCTTGATTTTGGCGCCCTCAATCGTATGTTCCACTGCGCCGAAGGTGAGGGACGAGCCGGAGAAACGCACTACGCGAATCGGAGGATACTCAAAGCTGGGCGTCCAGGCTCCCTGCTTGAGGGCGATCCAAACCTCAAATGGATTCTCGGTCGTGAGTTCATGGAAGCGCAGCGCGGACGAGAGGCAGACGACAGCCTGTGGCACTTTGCGGCAGACCTCCACCAGCGTCCGATTCTCCGTTGGCGGATTCTCGCTCGAAGAATAGAGTCCGTTGCCAACCCGTTCGAGCTTTCCCGCTCGGACCAGTCGGCCCAGGTAGTTGCGCGGTATGTGCAGCCTATCCAGATCACGCGGCCGTATAACGGGCTGCTGGCCAGCGTACTTCAGCAGGCGATCCATGTGCGTCTCCATGCCGGAAGTGTACCATATCCAATATAGATGTTAATATCTATATTGGTTCTGAAACACAAAGGTCGAGAGTCAAAAGGAACATTTATCTTGCTCCATGTGCGCCGAGCAAAGATTACCCTGCAAGCGGTTCTGGATGGTCAGCACGAGCGTACTTCCGCAGGTCGGCCACTGGAATCAGAACACGCTTGCCAATTCTCCTGGTCGGTAGGCGCCGAGTTGCTACCAGATAATCCAATGCACGCTGGCTGATGGAGAGCAACTGCGCAGCATCCCTTCGGCTCAGGAGCAGCTTCTCATCAGCGCGCATTGGAGGCTTTTTGTCGGCATTTGGTTGAGAACGCGGAGATAATTCCATATTGAGCCATTCACCTTTCCCAGCATGTTGCATTGCATTTGACTTGCGCCCGGTCTCACCGAACGCGCCAACCGTACAGCTTCCCTTCATCAGCCTTGGGGTAACAGATCCCGGATTCCAATTTCCAGCCAGGTCGGTCGCAGGCGGTCAAATGCTCCAGATCGCCCGCTTTCCAAAGCTCGTATGCCCGCAAACCATCCGCGGAGAGCGCCCATGATGCCGCAAGATGCCCCTCTACCCCGGCATTGAAGCCACGAGCACGCCCGTGATCGAACCCGAGCCAATACCCAAGAACGAACATGACGGCGAACACAAACACCCCAGCCGTGGACGCAATGGCGCTCCACTTCACCAGTTCGCGGCGGCCCTTCCTGGCCGCCACGGACTCTGCCGCGCCGATCACGGCATCGGTCAAAGACGCCTGCAATCGAACCCTGGAAGACTCAGCTTCAGCCGTGGCGACCGACCGAATTTTATCCAGGATGCCCTGCACGGTTACGTTGATCTTTCCCGGAACTGCCTCGTACAGGTCGCTATACCGGCCGAGCACGATCATCAAAGCCCATACGGCATCGGTCGGCTCGATGCCGAAGTTGTCCGCGTAATGCCTGACGCGGTTACGTTCTTCCTCCGACAGGTCCGCAAGAAAAACGCTGTACAGATCGTCACTTGTTGAGATCATCGCCACAGACCTTATCGAAGATGTTCAGGGCACATTCGCGACGCCACCGCTCAATCTCTGCGCGGCTTCCAAGCGTTGCAGATTCCCGCGCCTTTTCCAGTGTCAGTCGGCTGCTCTGCACAAGATTGGTGACGCGTGTAGCCAATTGTGGAAGGTACAACGACAATCCCTTCCTGACCTCTATCGACTGCCTCAGTGCCGAAGTGTCGTACAACTCGAAGAGCGATGGTGCCAAGCCGAAGAACCGATTACGAACAACATGAATTGTGCCGTGTTTCACCACGCTCATGTATTCGGTCAGCATCTCGCAACTATCTCGCTGCTGATTGATGAGGAATAACGAGATGAAAGGCCAATCGAATTCATGCAGCTTTTCATCGAACATCGAGCCGTAACGATTGACTCCTTCGTTGTTTCGTGCGGCGGTATTGACGACCACTTCATCGTCCTTGCTCGCATCCACTATGTCCAAAAGATCAAGCCACCCCTCGTTCTCATCCAGGTTTACTAGCGAGAACGACTTCACATCCTTCTGGTAGGCCTTGCCAACATCTGGGTTTGCTGTATCGGTCTCCACCAGCGAGACCTTTCGATTCCTCATCTCAAAGTAGTCGAGAAGTGCAATCGCGCCCACAGACTTCCCAACACCGCCTTTGCTGCCTGTTACGAAGTACACCGTTGCCATTTACCTCTCTCCTTTCTTACAGCGTTACGTCCGGTTTCATCTGAAACTGTCCACGCCTTCCCTCACCAATCGACGACACCGCAGGGCTCACCTTACGAACCTCCTTTGGTTGCGCCTCTTCTCTTCTGTGTGCGAGTTTCGTCAGGTAGGTCGAAAGGGCGTTGGTAGTGATTACAACGCCATTCTCTTCAAAAATACGGACCAACATCTTCAGCGTGTAGCCGTTCTCCCGCAACTTTTTCAACT
>Ga0302144_10000888_pt1 | contig 10864 bp, 5 predicted proteins | sample I_Bog_E2_2_FD_192436 | JGI IMG/M metagenome (GOLD analysis project Ga0302144, IMG submission 192436) | Peat permafrost microbial communities from Stordalen Mire near Abisko, Sweden - I_Bog_E2_2 | ecosystem: Environmental > Terrestrial > Soil > Wetlands > Peat | place: Sweden: Abisko, Stordalen...
CATGGTCAGATCCTCAAAGCGATTACAGGAAGTAAGTTATAAAAGGTCAAAGGTGAGAGCTCAGATTGAAGAGGTCGAAGATCACAACGGTTTCACCTCTGCAATCTGACCTCTTACCTCCGACCTGGTTTTACCTCTGACATCGTTCTACTACGGCACAAATTTATACCCGGAACTGTGTACCGTGCGGAAGTGCAAAGGATTCGCCGGATCCTTCTCTAACTTCTGCCGCAACCGCAGGATGTGATTATCCACCGTCCGGGTGCTGGGATAATTCTTATAGCCCCAAACGTGGTTCAGCAATTCCTCGCGCGAGAGGACGCGCTCCGCGTTCTGAATCATGAACTTCAGCACCTTGAACTCTTGCGACGTCAATTGCACCAGTTTCCCTTCCCGCCATAGCTCCATCTTCGTGAAATCGACCTTCACATCGCTAAATTGGAAAGTCTCGGTCAGAGCCGGCCGCGTCGAGCGCCGCATCGCCGTGCGCACTCGCGCCAGAAGTTCGCGCGGACTGAACGGCTTGGTCACGTAGTCGTGCGCGCCCAACTCAAGCAAGAGCACTTTGTCCATCACTTCGGTCTTCGCACTGAGAATGATAATCGGCAACGAAGGCGCTGCCTGGCTAATCTCCCGGCACACATCTTGCCCGGGAGTCCCTGGCAAACTCAAGTCCAGCACGAGCACGGACGGAGCCGCTGCCCGGAACATCTCCAGACTGGCGGCGCCGTTGCCTGCAACATCGACGGCGAACCCTTCGGCTTCGAATAATCGTGTGAGAGCTTTTTGCACGGCGCGGTCATCCTCAATCACCAGAATGCGCTCCGAACCGGCCGGTACCGTTGCCACCGCTGCCCCCACTGCTGAGGTAAATCGATTTGCCGCCGCCAATGTCCGCTGGTCAGAGATCATACCTCTAAACTCTAGCCTGATATCGGGTTAATCGGTGGTTTCGGGCTAGAAAGTGACAGGAATTTGACAATTTGTTGACAGGTGAAGGGTTGATCGGAAATCGGATATCCATCATTCTCTCGCGCGATTGAGCCAGCGAATACGACTCGCGGTCGCACACGCCGGCGGTTTCTTAACGGCCCGCAGAAGACTTGCTTGCGTTCCGAGAAACCTTGCTATAATTCCGCAAGGTTTTGTGTCGTCGCCACATGTGGGGTGGAAGCAACGCAAGGAACGATTGCCAAATGACTGAGAAACCAGGGACCGGAAGACGGACGGGCTGGCTGCTGGGATGCGGCTTGCTGATTGGTCTCGTGGCCGCTTTCACCGGGCATCAGAGCGTGAACTACACCTCGACGGATACCTTCTGCAATCAGGCTTGCCATTCGCACCCGCACGCGACGCGATTCTGGGTTCAGTCCGCGCACTATTCCAACCGGCACGGCATTGTGGTTCACTGCACAGACTGCCATTTGCCCCCAGGCGGAATCGAATACCTCGCGGAAAAGGCCCGGCTGGGCACCCACGATGCCTACGCTCAGATGTTCCGCGACGTTTCCAAGGTCGACTGGGCAAGAGAACGCAAACTCGACCGCGCGGTCACCTTCACGTACGACGCGAGCTGCATCCGGTGTCACAGTAACCTGTTCACCGCGGGGCTCTCCAACATTGAGGGCAAGCTGCCTTCCGGGGATCAGGAAACCGATGCCCACCAAGTCCGTGAGATGAAGATTGTCGCGCGCAGAATGGAAGCACACCTCTACTACCAGCGCAATCGGGAACGGTTGCACTGCGTAAACTGCCACCTGTTCGCCGGACATTCCATGGAGAAGAACACTGCTCCTGAAGCCATGGCCGCAGTCGAGGATTCCCGGTTCCCACTCGCTGCCTCGGGCTTTCACGACTATACGGAAGCGGTTCCGGGCGTGGCCGTCAAGTTCCACATGATCGCGGTGGCCGGTGGAACGCTCGCCGCGGGCAGCCCGGAACTGGGCGCTTGCCGCTTACGGGACGCGGGACCTGTGCACGCGGTGAACGTGAGCCCGTTCTGGATGGCGCAGGCAACGATCAGCGACCACGACCTCGAATTATTTTCCGCCCAGCGCAAATTGCAGGAGAAGCCCATCGCAGTTACGGCGCAGATCGCCGAGGCCTATGCGCAATGGTTGTCGCAGGCAACGGGGAAACAATACCGCCTTCCCACAGAAGCCGAGTTGGAATATGCCTGTGTCGCGGGAGGAACCATGCCGGCCTGGGACCGAACGGACAGCCGTGCGGATTCGCATGTTCCTGGCACGGCTGTGGTCAATGCCTGGGACTTCTTCGACCTGCCCGACAGCACACCCGAGTTTCGACTGGACGGTCCCGAGGAATCGGATGGCACACGCTCGAACTTTGAACTTGTCCGCGCCGGCGCCAGTTTCCGGGTGGTAAGGGAACCTGTGGAGAAACCGGCTACCCGCGCCAGCATCGGGCCCAGCATCGGGCAATGAAGGCGTCGAAGCAACAGAAAGAGCTGAGATCTATGAAGGATCCGCGCGATCACGAACTGGGGATGGACCGCACCATTACCCGCCGCGATTTTCTGAACGGAGTCGCGGTTGGGATTGGTAGCATGGCCCTCGGTTCCATCCTGACTGGGTGTACGCGGCGCGGCGAGTCGGATTCCAGCGCGGCACAGGATGGCGCGGGTTACGACCCTCCAGCGGCGAGCGGGATGCGCGGCGACAATGTAGGCTCGTTTGAAGCCGCGCACGGCTTGCGCGACGGAAGTTTTTGGCAAACCGCCGGCACGGCCACTCCCACGGATGCCACCTACGATCTGATCGTGGTGGGCTCGGGCATCAGCGGATTAGCGGCGGCCCATTTCTTCCGCAAGCAGGCTGGCGCCAATGCGCGCATTCTGATTCTCGAAGCGCACGATGACTTTGGCGGGCACGCGCAGCGGAAGGAGTTCCACGCGGGAAACCGGATGCTGCTCGGTTATGGCGCGCAGTCGATTGAAAGTCCATCGCTCTACAGCGCGGAGAGCAAGGGCTTGCTGGCCGACATAGGCGTCGACGTACAAAAATTCTACCGCTATTACGACCAGAGTCTGTTTCCCTCGCTCAAGCTGGGAAGCGGCATGTTCTTCGACCGGGAGACGTTCGGACAGGATCGCTTGGTGACAGGCTTTGGCAAGATTCCGCATGGAGAATTCTTCGCCAAGGCTCCGCTTTCCGAGCAAGCGCGCAGGGATATCGTGCGCCTTTACACGGAAGAAGTGGACTACTTGCCCGGCCTGACGCTGGCCCAGAAACAAGCCGTGTTGGGCAAAACCAGCTACGCTGACTTTCTGGCCAGAATTGTGAAGGTCGCTCCCGAGGTGCTGCCCGTCTTCCAGACCCGCACGCATGATCTGTTCGGTGTGGGCATTGACGCGGTTTCCGCGCTCGCGTGCTTCGAAGAGGGCGACGACTATGGCTATGGGTACCCCGGGCTATATAGCATGGGGTTGGGCCCGAATGGAGATCGTGGCGAGCACAAACCAGATCCTTACATTTTCCACTTTCCCGATGGCAATGCTTCTATTGCTCGCTTGCTGGTGCGGTCTTTTATTCCGGGAGCGATGCCGGGGCACACCATGGAAGACGTGGTCATGGCCCAGGCCGACTACAGCCGTCTCGACCGCGATTCCTCCCCCGTGCGTATCCGCCTGAACAGCACTGCCGTTGGAGTGCGGCACGACGGCGACCCCAACTCGGCAAGCGAAGTGGTAGTAACCTACGCACGCAATCGGCAACTCTTTCAGGTGCGCGGACGCGGTTGCGTGCTGGCTTGCTACAACGGCATGGTCCCCTACCTTTGCCCCCAACTTCCCTCGACGCAGAAAGAAGCGCTGGCTTATGGGGTAAAGACTCCGCTGGTGTACTCGCACATTGCCCTTCGCAATTGGCTCCCATTCCAGAAGCTGGGCGTGCACCAGATCGCAGCCCCGGGATGCTATCACCCGTATGCCGCGATCGACTTTCCGGTGAGCATTGGAGAATACAAATTCCCAAGCCGTCCCGAAGAACCGATGGTCGTGTTCATGGTGCGCACTCCGTGCCAGCCGGGGTTGTCGGAACGGGAACAGCATCGCATTGGGCGGGTGGAGCTTTACGACACGCCCTTTGAGACCTTCGAGCGCAATATTCGCGACCAACTCGCGCGCATGCTGGGCCCGGGAGGCTTTGATCCAGCCGAGGACATCGAGGGCATCACGGTGGGGCGCTGGGCGCACGGCTACGCCTACGAACTGAACTCCTTGTTCGACCCCGACTTCGCCGAGGGTGAAGCGCCCAACGTGGTGGGACGAAAACGGTTCGGCCGGATCGCGATTGCCAACTCCGATGCGGGCGCGGTCGCCTACATGAATGTCGCCATCGACGAGGCGTATAGGGCGGTGCGCGAGCTCTCTCCACAGCGGAACTGAAGAAGAGGTTCCCAGCTCTTGGAGTTGGACCATAGAGCAGCATATTTATCGCATTCGTCGAGATCGCAATTCGTCCACCGCGCCGTTCATGAAGCCGATACTACGGTTTGAGATTCCGTGGAACCAACCCACTGGGCAGCGAATCGAATAGGGCTAGGTAGTCATGCAATGACAGCCGGTTCCGATTTCGCGCCACCCCAGCAATCTTCCCAGGCTGAACGTAAACTCGTTCCCGAAGAGGGGCGCTCAAAAGGAGAAGCCGTGCTCGCGCGCATCGGCAACACGCCCTTGCTGCGGCTGGATTCGCTGGTACGCCACCTTCCCAACGTACAAGCTCACAATGGGCAACCTGCGACCGTAGAACTCTTGGGCAAGGCGGAATGGTACAATCCCGGCGGATCCGTCAAAGATCGAGCGGCCGCAAACATTGTGGTCGAGGCGCGGAGCGCGGGGAAACTCGCTCCCGGAAAAATTCTGCTCGATTCCACCAGCGGCAACACCGGCATCGCCTACGCCATGCTTGGCGCCGCTCTCGGATTTCCGGTCACGCTCTGCGTGCCAGAAAATGTTTCCCTCGAACGCAAGCGGATTCTACAAGCATACGGAGCAAATATTCTCTACACCGATCCAGGGGAGGGTTCCGACGGCGCCATCAAGATCGCGCAACAATTGGCCGAGCGCCATCCCGACCTTTATTATTACGCCGACCAGTATTCGAACGAAGCCAACTGGCGCGCGCACTATGAAACCACCGCGAACGAAATCTGGCAGCAAACCGGGGGACGCATCACGCACTTCGTCGCGATGCTGGGCACCACGGGAACTTTTGTCGGCACTACGCGCCGTCTGAAAGAGCTGAATCCCAGCATCCGCTGCATCTCGCTGCAACCCGATTCCGCCTTTCACGGCATCGAAGGCGCAAAGCATCTGCCCTCGGCGATCGTGCCGCGGATTTACGATGCATCGCTTGCCGACGAAAATCTGGAGATCGTCACCGAAGACGCGCACGCGATGGCCCGGCGGATGGCGCGCGAACAAGGACTGCTGATCGGGGTTTCCGCCGCAGCGGCCATCGTGGGCAGCCTGCAAGTGGCGGAACGGCTGAAGATGGATCAACGCGCCACAATCGTCACCATCCTCTGCGACTCGGGCGAAAAATATCTGAGCGAGAAATTCTGGAATGAGGGATGACCTGGACAAGAGCGCCGTTTCGGAGATGCTGCGGCACCTTATGCTCGAAAAACGCAGGGCGAGCGCTTTACCCTTCCTCGCAACTCGACGCATGTAAGCTGCCACGAGGCACACTCATAGCCCGCCGCACGCCGATTTCAGCGAACACGTCAAAACTTAGGAGACACTCCAGCCGGCGAATGACCACTGTCCCTCGCGGCTTGAGCCTAGTGCTGGTCTGCGGAAGCCCTCCGGACCATCACACTAGGGCGCCGGATTCACCACCAGACACACCGAAGCCATTTCAGAAGTGTAATCCGCATTCGACGATGGAACAAACGTGACCTTCAGCGTATCGCAGGTCGCCGGTGGTGTCGGCACCCTTGGTGTCGACCCTGCCGCCGGATTGTATGTGAAAGTGCCAGCGACCGGCGAACTATTGTAACTGGCGGTTGCATCCAGCTGCGTAGCGCTCAACTGCGTCCCATACGTGATCGGCGCTGGCGTGGGCCAGTCGATCACCACGACCGCTTTCTCAGCGGGCACTGCCAAGCTGTCAGTAGCGGCGGAATACGGACCAGCCGCCGCCCATCTGGCCAGCGGTTTACAAGTGCCAGACCCACTGGACATGGTGATCGTGGCACTGGCGCTCGCGCCCGCATTGGTCGGAGGACCGGCCGTGCAGGAGCCCGATGCCGTGATCACCGGAGTAGCGATTTCGCTGCCAGTCTCATTCGACGATGCGGTCACGACGAACGTATCTCCGTAGGTCGCGTTGGCCGGCTGTCCCGTAAAGGTCACGATGGGTGCAACGGCCGCGTTTATGGTCGTCACAAACTTCAAGTGCGGCGCCCACCGCCAGTTGGCGTTACCCGCCTGGCTCAGCATCCCATCGCATTGACCTGATGTTCCAGTAATCGTGTAGATTCCTGAGGTGAGACCGGCAGTGCAATGTCCGGAAGCCGTATACGTGACCGGCAATCCGGAACTCGCAGTGGCCACGACCGTGAAGCTGGTGCCATTCACAGCCGTCGCCGGAGCCGGTGTAATCAACGTGATGGTCTGGTTGGCCAGCAGAGCCGTCACCAAAGACGTAACCTCAGTCGCAGGCAACCAGTAGGTATTGCCCGCCTGGTCGGCAATCACCGAGCAGTTTCCGGTTCCGCTCGTCATCGTATAAGTCGCGCTGTTGGTCGCCATACCCGTAATGCTGCACACTCCGCCCGCCGTGAAGGTGACGGGGTTGCCGCTCGCGCCACCGGTAGCCGTTACGGTGAAGGAGCCGTTGTAAGCCGCACTTACCGGCGGAACCGTGGTGAACGTGATGGTCTGAGTACCCGGAGTCGCGGTCACAGTCTCTGTTACTGTCGCTGCCGCAGAGTAGAAGCCGTCCCCCGGCTGGTTGGCCGTGATCGAGCAGGTTCCGTCGCCTGTCATGGTCATGGTGATGACCGTCCCACTACCGCTGCCGTACCCGCTGCCGCTGCACGAATCTGAAGACGTTATGACCACGGGTAGGCCCGAAGTGGAGGTTGCCGTCACCGTGAAGGTGGAGTTGTAACCGGCATTGGCCGGTACGGTGAATGGGTTGATGGTCTGTGAGCTCTGTGTCACGCTCGTCCACACGCTCGATTCCACCAGGTTATACGCGTTGACGGTGCCCAGCCCGGTCGCCAAATCATAGCCAGGAGCGGCGCCGTATGCCGGCTGGTACGTCGAGGGGGCGGTTGCAATGCTGGTGTTCGCTACCGCGATTGCGCCAGTGCCGCTTCCGGTCAGCGTGATCGGAGTCTCCGGCTGGTACCCAGAGCCCGCCACCGATATCGTGATGCCGCTCACGTAATTCGGGCCTTGGCCCTTGGTCGTATTCGTGATGTAGACGTCGGAGGCGCTGTACTCCGTGTTCGGGCCGAACTCCGTAATGAAGTTGCCAGCCGCGCCTGTCGCCGTCGCGGTTAACGTCACCGTGTGGCCCGAGTAGGTTGCTGTTGCCAGCGAGCATGCGCTGCTCGCGATTGCCGCCTGCAGGGCCGATGCGATGGATGTCGCGGACGTTCCAACCAGCGTGTATGGCCCACAGCTAGGCGACCCGCCGGGTGCCGCCAAAAGAATCTCGATCCCTGCCCCGTTGGTGCTTTGAACCGCAACCGTCCAGACGGCTGTGGTTGTGCCGGTGCTGACCGCTGCCGTACAAGTAGCCTGAGTGCCGCCCGCATAAAGGGTGCTGCCAGTCGGCGATTTGTAGGGCGAACTATTGCTCGGCCCCGCGATGGTGCAGGTAGGCGGGGCGGTGTAACCGCTGCCTCCGGTGATAACAGTGGCAGCGGTGATCACGTCGGTGCTGTCCACGCCGAAGGTGCCGGAGGGTAAATAGCAATGGGCTTTTTCCAGACTGGCGTTATCCGTGCATGCCAGGTCGATATCGCCCTGGGTTACGTCGTTGAAAGCGCATCCGCTGCCCGGGCCACCGGAGCCGCTGGAATTACAGCTGCCGCCGAGGAAGGTTCCGCCAGAGACGCCGTACTCGTTTTGCGCGATCTGGTAGTAGATGGGGTTGGGGTTGCCCCAGATCTGATTGGTCTGTTGATTCACCAGAGCTTGGATGCCTGCCATGGCGGGAGAGGCAACCGAGGTTCCGCCCAACCCGGACCATGTACTCGGGGCGCCGCTGCAAGAAGCCGCTCCGTGCGAGGTTTGGCTCGGGTCAGACCAGCAAATGGTTTCGAAGTGCCCCCAAATACCGTTGCCGGCGAAAAGTGAAACGTCAGGAATATCGCGCACGCCGTCCGAGGGTTGCCCGTATACAGCTTGACCGCCTGTCAGCGAGGAACCCGACTGCCAGGAAGGTTTGGCATAGCCCTGACACTGTGGGTCTGACACGCCGTCGGCACCCGCATCCAGGCCCCCGGCTCCCGTCGCACAATTGCTCGGGCCTCCGCCGGCGGCGCTCGCAACCAGGTACGAGCTAGTGGCGTTGAAAGGACTGGTGTTGCAGGTACCGCTGCTGCCATAGGTTGTGAATGTGCTGTGGGCGATTTCGGAGATCAGGACGTTGGCGCAGGAATCGTCCCAGGGTATTTCCGGAACGTACTGCAAGGCCGAGCCGTAGGACGAGGTATTCGTCGGACTCCAGTAGGTGCTCAGGGGGGTTCCCCCCTTGTCGGCGTTATAGACGTCCTCGAAATCCGTTCCACCGACGGCAACGTTGAACGGCGTTTCGGTCCATCCGCTAACGCTGAGGCTGGCTTCGTTATATTCCGTCTGCGTACCGTTAGTGAGGTCGGCGGAGCAACTGGACGGGCCTCCATCGCCCGTGGCACCGAAAACCGAGACGCCCTCGGCGGCGGCTTGTTGAAATGTGTTGTAGAAGGCCGCATTGCCTCCGTTACCGTTAATGGCTTCGCACTCGCCATAGCTGACGCTGACGATGGCTGGCGGCAGTCCGGCCCCGTTGATCAGATTTTGCAGAGCGATCAGGCCGCCGAAAGTGACCGTGCTCGACGGACACGAGATGTTCTCGATGGCAGCGTTCGGCGCAAACGCGGTAGCCAACTCCACGTCGATGGCCGCTTCGCCGTCGTCGGCGTTCGTGCCGGGATCAGCGCAGCCGCCAGGATGAACCTGCGTGTAACTTCCTGAAGGGTAGGCGGTCGACAGTCCGAAAGCATTACGATAACTCGTCCAGTCTCCCGTGCCGTTGTAGGTGTCACTGTCCTCGATCACCGCGATCGTCTGGCCCAGTCCCGTGATGCCGCCGGTGAAGAGCGGATTCAAGTTGTAGATGGTGTAGTTGTCCTGCGGCGTGACCGCGTAGCAAGTACCGGGTTCGGTTGGCACCGACGCAGAAGAGGCGCAACCGGCGAAGGTATAGTCCGGCTTCGCCTTGTACATGGCACGGGGCTTGAAGTCGTTGAGCGAGGCAAAACCCTTCACCACGGGCGCCAGCGCCAGCGGAATTCGCGGATCGCTTATGTTGGAGAAATGCATCTGGCCGTTGACATCCAACTGATGCATCTCGGTGTGGAAGGCCTCACGCAGTTGGCCCGCCGTACCCGAGAAGTCGATCAGAATTCTGCTGAGGTAGACCTGGTTGACGCGAAAGCCATGCGACTCGAGCCAGTTGGTGATGGTGTCAATATCTTCCTGCGCCACTCCAAACCTTTGCCCAAATTCAGCCGCGGTCAGCCAATGGTGGAAATTCGGCGACTTCCTGTCGTTGAGTTGGTCGATCAGTTTGTCGAGCGCCTGTTCCTTCTCGGGAGAGCGCTGCAACAGGAGGAACATGTGATCGATGTCGAAGCTGTCCGAGACCGGCCCCCGATCGTTCTTGGCGTTTGCCTCCGGGCGCGTGTTGTGAGCAAGCCGCACCGTCTGGTTATCGTCAATCGACTGAGAGATGCGAACAGAGGAACCCGTTCCACTATGTTCGGACGCGAAAATTGTTTGCGGCAACAGGGCGAACGCCAGAGCAAACATTGCGACAAACAGAATTGTGTGAATACGGCGGGCGGGTACCATGACTGTTCCTCCGGGAGGCGAACAACGACAATCTAACGAAAACTGAGATCGACAGATACTAACAAAGAAACAGGGGAAAGTCAGTGAAAATGAAGGTATCTTGATCGGAACTTCGTCTCAGCTTCAAGGCCGATAATGGGCTGGCGAACGGGCGATTTTCACAGCTCGGTACTGTGAAAAGACTTTCATCTGAAGTGCAACGAATCGGTGTGCGACACGAGCCGACGCAGACGGAATGCTCGCCACAAAAAAAAAGCGGCCCAGATTTCGCTGGGCCGCAATCGTTAGCGTCGCGAGCACTCGTCCGCTGTATCGCTCGTTACGGATTCACGACCAGACATACGGTCGCGGTTTGCTTGGTGTAGTCGGTCGCTAGAGTCGGAGTAAAGGTGACCTTCAACGTGTCGCAGGTCGCCGGGGCCACCGGTACTTTCGGCTTCGTCCCCGCCGCCGGGGAATACACGAACGTGCCTGCAACGTTGGCGGTCGCGTCCAGTTGCACGGAACTCAACAACGTCCCATAAGTAATCGCGGCCGGCGTGCTCCACGCCAGTCCGCTCGATGCCTTCGCCGCGATCGTCTTCTGCGTCGCAGTCGCCGCCTTATACTTATCGTCCGCTGCCCACGCTGCCGTCAGCGTACACGTCCCCGTTCCGTTCACCATCGTGACCACGTTGCCGCTGATCGTGCACACCGTGCTCGGCGCCGCCGTGATCGTCGGAGTCGTGCTCGCGTTCGTCGTCGTCGCCACCGTGAAGGTAGACAAGTACG
>Ga0302144_10000893_pt1 | contig 10815 bp, 10 predicted proteins | sample I_Bog_E2_2_FD_192436 | JGI IMG/M metagenome (GOLD analysis project Ga0302144, IMG submission 192436) | Peat permafrost microbial communities from Stordalen Mire near Abisko, Sweden - I_Bog_E2_2 | ecosystem: Environmental > Terrestrial > Soil > Wetlands > Peat | place: Sweden: Abisko, Stordalen...
AAGATGGCAGAGCATCATAGGCGTGGCGCAACTGGCGTCGGCGGCGGCACTTCCTCTTGCGATCGGCGGAGTGTTTTAAGCTGGATTTCGTTCGGTTGGGCTTATGACTTCCATTGCTCGTCGGCAACAACCACGATCGCCATGAACAGCCTGGAGAGTATTACGGCAAGCTTTACACCGTTCGGATCCGGGACAACGGGGACCACGAACTTTGGTTCAGCGGATATCGGTACACCGAGTGCGTTGCAACCCGTGACCGTGACCAACATTGGCAGTGCGCCACTGGCTATTTTCAGCATCGAGATAGTCGGCGCGAACGCTTCTTCGTTCGTATTCCGAAATACCTGCGGCTCGAGCTGCGCAGGCAAGTCAAGCTGTACCATTCATCGGCATGGGCACTTTGCGCCGACGGTAACTGGCCCGCTCCCGGCAGCTATCGTTGTCACAGATAACGCCGGGAAACACCGCAATCGATCAAGCTGACAGGCACAGGACGGTAGCGCGAAAGTCTCAACACAGCCAGACGCGTGGCTGCTGTTTCCATGGAGTGACATGCTAGGCGCGGTGTTAGTCTATGGGGAACATGGAATCACTGAGAATCCATCCCACCCTCTTGATCCTTGCTTCTATGGTCTTTGCCTGCGCGCCGATGATTGCACAAAAGGTGAAGGAGGTCCCCGCCGATCCGCCCAAGGTTAAGGAACTTCATCTAGTTGAACGGTCCGTGCCGTTTTCGCTTGAGGCTCGTGGCAATACGGACTCGATCGAATTCCGCACTGTCGATCAGATGAATTCGAAGGATCGCGATCTGGTCGCGGATGCAGAGTCTTCGATCGGCGAGCGTGCCCGAAGGATGGGGATCGAGTACAGCGAAGGCCAATGGAATTACCAGCAGGTCATTTGTCCTGCGTTGCCAAATCACATCTTTTTGCAATATATGCGGAACAATGGGACGAGGGACACGAGTGTTTTTTCTGCGTCGATTCCAAGGTCCGGCGACGGCAAGTTGCGCATCATCCCGATACTCCTCAGGAGCTATTCGCTGTTTTCTCCCGCACCGATTAACGCACTGACGATCTCGGCCTTCAATCACATCCGTGCTGAAGAGCATTCTGATGCGGCCGCTGAATGGCTTGGGACCGGTCTCTGCTACGCGGCGCTGGCGGGAGCGCATCCCCAGGCGGCGTTGTTGGTGCAGGACCCCACAGGCGTAAAACCTCGCCTGGCAATGCCGGCAGGGCTGGAGATTCCAGATCGTGGCAACGTGATTCTCACTTTTGCGGATGTGTCCGCGGCTCCACGGCCGATGCAGTGGACGATGACCTTCGACGTTAAAGGAAGATTGCTGAAGGTTACACACAAACCGGCAGACCTGGTTTCAGGAAAAATAGTTCCTCCGACGCCGATCGCGGAGAGGGGCGATGCAGTCGTACCGTCTAATAAGACAGCCGACTCCATTCCCAAGAATTGATTTTGCTGGAGACTCTGCGTCTCCGCCCCTCCGGAAACTGACGCACTTAAAGCCATATCGGCCCGGGTAGACGTCACAAATTGAGCTTGCTTAGCCACACTGTTTTGTGATGGAGTGAAAGTAATTGTTTCTGCCATACTGAGATATGCGGAGTGAAGCACTTGCAGCATTGCAGGCAGGAATAAGGGAGTCGCCAGAAATTAAAATGCACAATCATCTGGCTTTGATGATAACTTTGTTTGAAGTTTCGACTTCACAAAATCGCCCATTTTCAGGGAGTAAGCATATGCGACAGGTGGTTGGTTTTGCAGGACTTTTCCTCGTATTGACATTTCCAGCTTTTTCACAGGTGGTGCCCTCAGCTTCCGGTAGTAGCGGTCCTCCCCTCGCTGTTGGCGCGGGCTTCTCTGTCTACAACACGGACTGGGCCAGTCACTATATGGAGGGAGGAAGTCTCTGGGTGGACTGGAGCTTCACTGGTGGTCCATCTCTTTTGCACGGATTCGGGCTGGAGGCAGAGGCGCGCGATATCAGTCTTGGCCGTGGTACCCATAGCGGTGTGCCCGCCAACTTTCGTTTGGATACGGCCGGCGGCGGTGTGATGTACACTTGGCACCACTTCCACAACTTAAAGCCCTATGCCAAGTTCTTACTGGAATACGGCGGTATTGACTGGGATAACCCCAACCCTAACTTTAAACACGAAACTCGGTCTGTCCTGGCTCCCGGTGGCGGAGTGGAGTACCGGCTATTCCGGAGTATCTCGTTGCGCGGCGACTACGAATATCAGTCTTGGCCTGACATCGCTATTTATCGGCCAAACAGCACACACATTCTCGACCCCCAGGGCTTCACGATTGGCGCCATGTACGACTTCAGACATCGCAATTCTTTCTAGCGATATAATTTGAGGCCTTTGTCCCCGGTCGGCAAAGCCTGTAGTTCTTGCCCCTTGGTTCCACAAAGAATGTTACGTTCTGTGGTGACGACCGCACAAAGCGCTGGTCTCTCCGAGGCTGGCCTTTTGCCGCCCATGGACAATCAAAATGTGGAGACATCAATCGTGAAATTGGCCATGAGCGTTAGAATCAGGTTGAAGCAGATCTGAAGGATGGAACTTCATTCTGAGGTCTATTGAGACCGTATGACGGGGCAAATTGATCGACATTCATCATCATTTAATCTACGGAGTAGATGACGGGCCTTCCGATCTGGAAACATCTCTCGCCATGGCTAAGGAATCAGCGCGAGAGGGTGTAACGCATGTAGTCTGCACTCCGCATGCAAGCGACGCTTTTCCATATCAACTTTCGGTGGTTCAGCAGCGTCTGGAGGAGTTGCGCTTCTTGCTGAGCGGAGTTATTGAGCTAAGCTTAGGGTGCGATTTCCATATGAACGCCCAGAATATCTTTGATGCGCTGGCCAATCCTTTATGTTACTCAATAAACGGCAAAGGATACTTGCTCATCGAATTTCCTGATTCGGTCATTCCTGTTCAGTTTACCGACGCGATGTTTCGATTGAAATCGTTAGGTTACACCCTGATCATCACTCATCCGGAACGCAACCCCGTGATCCAGAGGCGCCCAGAACTGTTGGCTGAGTGGATTCGGCAAGGGTGCCTGACGCAGATAACCGCCAGTTCCTTGTACGGTCGATTCGGAAAGCAGGCTGAGGCCTTTTCCAACGAGTTGCTCACGCGTAACTGGATTCACTTCCTTGCCACCGATGCACACAATAGCAAGTGGCGTCCGCCGCATTTGAGAAAGGGCTTTGAGTATGTGGCCAATCGTGCCGGGATGGAGACGGCGCAGCGACTATGCACCGCGAATCCGCTAGCCGCTGTCGAAGGAGCCAGATGGCCCGAGCAGCCCGAACCACTTGGCCTTTGGGAAACTCTGCCCGTGAAGTTTGATCTCAAGAGAAAATCGGCGAGCTCCAAATCCGCTCCAGGCGAATCCCAATACAATCAAAACGGTGGAAGGGCTCCCGGGCAAGGCGACAGGGGATTCTGGAGACGGCTTTTTGGCCAACAATAGCTTTGGATTGTTTGCGACCGGCCACGCGAAAGCTCGGGTGCAATCCGCTATGCGCCGTCACGTTGTCGACGAGGTCGTCAGCAACCCCTCAACTTGGAGCCACATCGTGGATATATGGAATCCAGGGTCTCGTCATATTGTAAGCGTTCGAACTTCCCCTCTTGACGGGATGAGAGTGTCCAACAAGTGTCCGCTTGTTTTTAAGCGGACACTTCAAGAGTGAGTCTAAGCAGCCTGGGAAGAGTCGGTCCGGAGCGAGGCGGCGAGGTTCCAAGGCAGGAGCTGTTCGATACGGTTGATTGGATGTTCGGCGATCGTCTCCAGCACCGTGCGCAGGTAGAAGACAGGATCGAGGCCGTTCAGCTTTGCTGTGCCGATGAGGGTGTAGAGCGATGCGGCTCGCTGGCCACCGGAATCAGCTCCCATGAAGAGGTAATTCTTCCGTCCGATTGCGATTCCACAGACATTCTGCCCATATCGGTCAAGAACTAGAGATTTACTATCGCTGGCACCCGCTTTATGGGCGCAAGGTTCGCTTTCGAGATAGCGAACAACGCGCCAGCGGGTGTTTCGTCCACGTGGACGACGGGTCTGGCGCAATCACTGTGGTTTCCGCATGGATGTTGGATCCAGTGTTATGCGTGAGCATGAAGCTTGGTGAGCCGCGGATCGCTGTAGCCGCTTTGCGTGAGCTGCATAATCTGCTGGTTGAGCGCGGCTTGCGAGGAAACTCCTCTAACGATTCCACTTTCGTTAAGGAGGAGTGCAATGAATTCGATTTGCAAAATCATTCGGCGGCCGCTTCAGCTGTCTCCGACATTGCCGCACCAAAGCAGCCTGGCGTTCACTTCAGTTCAGCTTTCCGGGATGAATTCATCACAGAGAGCGCGAGCACTAAGCTGTCTGGCCAACTTGCTGATGTTGGCCGCCGGCTGGACCGCAAAGGAGGTGAATGATGACCAATGCTGATTGTTTGCCTGCTGTGGTGCTGAAGCGGAAGGCAGTAGTCTACGTCCGGCAGTCGACTCAGGCACAAGTTCAGATGAATCTTGAGAGCCAGCGCCGACAGTACGATCTGGTTGGCGAGGCCAAGCGTCTGGGCTTCCGTGAAATCGAGGTAATTGACGACGATCTCGGGCGTTCCGCCAGTGGAACGGTAGCCAGGCCGGGCTTTGAAAGGCTGGTAGCGTGGCTTTGCGCTGGCGAAGTTGGAGCAGTGCTGTGCTTCGATGCGTCCCGGCTCGCAAGGAACGGGCGTGACTGGCATCATTTGCTGGAGCTCTGCGGTCTGGTCCAAGCCCGGGTTATCGACCCGGACGGGGTATATGATCCGTGTCGCGCAAATGATCGACTGCTACTGGGAATGAAGGGCAACATCAGCGAGTTCGAATTAAACATATTGCGCTCTCGTATGCTGGATGCAGCTCGTGCCAAGGCCAAGCGTGGTGAGTTACGCATTAGCGTGCCGGTGGGCTATGTATGGCATCGTGAACTTGGCCTGGATTTCGATCCCGACCAACGGCTGCAGCAAGTGATCCGAATGATCTTTACGCGCTTCCGTGAACTCGGCAGTGCGCGGCAGTTATTTCTGGCCTTGCGGGCCGACGGGATTCACTTTCCGCGCCCTTCAGATGGCAGGACGCTGGTATCCTTCGACTGGACGCTGATACGGTACCGCAACGTGATCTCAGTTCTTAAGAATCCCTTCTATGCCGGAGCCTATGCGTACGGCAAGAGCGAGAAGCGGATCGTGATTCAGGATGGACGCGCTCACAGGAGCTATGGCCATGGCAAGCCGTTCGACAACTGGGAGGTATTGATCAAAGATCATCACCAGGGCTATATAGACTGGGAGGAATTTGAACGTAACCAAAAGCAGCTCGCTGCCAATGCTTATGGCAAAGTCGGTGATGTCAAATCGGGGCGAGGTGGGCCTGCGTTGCTGGCTGGTCTACTCATGTGCGCTCGTTGCGGACGCCGTTTGTCGATAGCCTATAGGGGGCATGCTCCGAGGCAAACCGTCTATCGGTGTAATAGCCTCGACCTGACCGGCGCAGAGGCTCGATGCATGACTTTTGGAGGCTCTCGTGTGGACGCTGCCCTCGCCGGAGAGTTGGTACGCGCTGTGCAGCCGATGGCTATCGAAGCTGCCTTGGAGGCCGAGCGTATGCATACACAGACTCTGAACGAACAGCTACGTATCGTGGAGATGGAACTGCAGCAGGCACGCTATGAAGCTGCGCTTGCCGAGCGGCGCTATGCTGCCTGCGACCCTGATAACCGCTTGATTGCTGCTCAATTGGAGAAGAGCTGGGAAGGCGCGTTGCGCCGTGTCCAGGCTTGCCAGGCGCGGCTTGATGCAATATGTGCACCGACCCCGGACAGCGCAACTGCGCCAGATTTCAAGGGGCTTGCCGACGATCTTGAGGGGGCATGGAACGCTCCCGGTGTGACAACGCGCGCACGTCAGCAGCTTGTGAGAGCCCTGATTACCGACATCATCGCCGACGTGGATGAGGAGTCGCGTGAAGTAATCTTGATTATTCACTGGCAAGGAGGGCAGCACTCGCAACTGCGGGTACGCAAGCCAAGAACAGGCGAGCATAGCCGCCGCACCTCTGAGGAGGCGCTCGCTGTCATCCGAAGCATGGCTTGTCGATGGTCCGACCAAGACATAGCAGCATCTCTAAACCGTATGGGTATGCGCACAGGGCAGGGTATGACCTGGAATGCGCACCGCATAAGTTCTCTGCGACGTGAGCATGGCATCCACGCCTATCGTTCAGCCGAGAAGAACGGCGAGTGGCTGACGATGTCTGAAGCTGCAAAGCTGCTTGGCGTGACCAATCATGCGATCCGACGCCTGATCAACGAACGAATTCTTCCTGCTCAGCAGGTCGTACCGGACGCCCCGTACCAGATCCGAGCCAGCGACATCCACAGTGAGGCCGTTACTACCGCTATTGCACGCAAACATCGCCCGTGTCGAGTCGATGCCGACGGCCAACTTCCAATGTTTATCAGTACTTCAGAAGGAGGGGCACAATGAACACTCCATCGCAATGGCACGTAGCGCTCTTTCGGCCGAGTTGTTGTCGATTTCCAGCAAGCCATCATCGACATAACGTGTCAATGCACGCCAGTGTGAGAGGGCATAGCGGATCGCGCCTGCGGTCTCGCTCTTGGTTGAGAGTGAGCGAAGCGTCTTCTCCATCCACTGACGCAGGTCATCGAGCAGCGGCTTGGCACGGGTCTGTCGGATCGAGCAGCGAAGATCTGCCGGCTTGCCGCGGATCTGCTCCTCGATGCCGTACAGGGCTCCGATCCGGGCAAGCGCCTCGGTAGTCGCTGGCGACGCGTGGGCCACATGGATGTCATGGAACTTGCGCCGGGTGTGAGCCCAACACGCGACTTCGTAGATGGCTCCTTCCCCGTAGAGATGATGAAAGCCGGAGTATGCGTCGGCCTGCAGCGCACCCTTGAAATCCTTCAGGTGCCGCTTGGGGTGTTCGCCCTTGCGATCTTCGGAGTACGCAAACCACACGGCTGGAGCCGTCTTGAGGCCCGCAGGCCGATCATCGCGCACATAGGTCCACAGCCTGCCGGTCCTGGTCTTGCCGTTGCCCGGAGCAAGCACTGGAACCGGTGTGTCGTCGGCGTGGATCTTCGCCGCGGCCAGAACATGCTTGCTGATCTGATCGACCAGGGGAGTTAATAACTCGCTGGCCGCTCCCACCCAGCCGGCCAGGGTCGAACGATCGAGATCGACGCCTTCGCGGGCATAGATCTGAGACTGACGATAAAGCGGCTGGTGATCTGCGTACTTGGAAACCAGCACGTGGGCAAGCAATCCCGGACCAGGCAGTCCGCGGTCGATGGGCCGTGCTGGAGCTGGCGCCTCAACGACACTCTCGCAGCCTGCGCAGGCAAACTTCGGCCGCACATGACGGATCACCTTGAAGCTTGCGGGGATGCGTTCCAGTTGTTCGGAGACATCTTCACCGAACTGCCGCAGCGCACCGCCGCAATCGGGGCAGCAGGTGTGATCGGGAAGGTGGGTCACCACTTCACGCGGAAGATCTTCGGGCAGAGGCTTGCGTGCAGGGCGAGAACGACGCTTCGAATCAGTTGGAGTCGAAGAAGGTTGCGTTGCTTCGGCTGCCGCCTGTGCGGCTTCTTCGGCAGCTTGTGCGGTCTCCAGTTCTTCGAGCCGGAACTCAATCTGTTCCAGTTCTCCAGTCAGCTTTTCGCTCTTCCTGCCGAAGATCATCCGCCGGTACTTCTCGATGACCAGCTTCAGATGTTCGATCTCTTGCGTGTTCGAAGTGAGCTGCTTATGTTGCTCCATCGACTCCGAGTGCTTGGCAAGAACCAGAGCCTTCAACGCTTCAGGGGCGAGCCCGTCGAGGTCGGGCAACGAAGCAGGAATCATGACCGCAGTATGCCATGAAACCGAATGGAAATCATCCACAAAGGCCGTGTGAATAAAGGGGAATCACGCGTGTCAATCACACCGCAATCTCAGGCGTCCAGGTCCTCTGTGGACGACGCCAGTCAATGCCTTCCAGCAGCATCGACAACTGCGCACGCGTCAAACAAACAACCCCTTCGGTAGCCTGCGGCCAAATGAATCGTCCTCGCTCAAGACGCTTGGCAAACAAACACAGACCATCTCCGTCCCACCACAAAAGCTTCACGATGTCGCCTCTGCGGCCGCGAAAAACGAAGACATGTCCGGAGAACGGCTGCTCGTTGAGCACCGTCTGTACTTGTGCGCTCAGGCCATCGAAGCCCCGCCGCATATCGGTCACGCCGGCTGCAAGCCAGATCTTCGTGCCAGTGCGCAGCTCAATCACTTGCGCAGGCTCTCAAGGATGGAACGCAGCAGTACTGGATCTGCGCCGCTCTCTACGCTGATCGTCGCTCGACCTGGAAACTCGATGTGAATAGAACCAGTCGAAGCTTGCTGTTGATGTTGGGCAAGCTCCCGCGTCTCAGCCTCGCTCGAAGCAGCCACTGTGACCGGAAGCAAAGCTGTGCACGCGGCGGTGGAATCCAGCAACTCGCCACGCTCGAAAGAACGCCTCCACTTGAACACCTGGTTCGCGTTCAATCCATGAGCACGTGCTACCAGCGCCACGCTCGCGCCCGGTTCCAACGTGAGATTTACAATCTGCCGCTTCTCGGCAGCGGACCGAAATCTACGGACCCGACGTGCCGTCCCTTCTGCCTCATCCATGAACACATCGTCAGACCCAGACCGGTGAACGAGCCAGAGGGGAAAACCGAACGCTTACGTCATATTTGCCTGGTGGACGTCAGAAGGCCAATATCCTCTATTGCCATCGCCGCTCTTTCACAACCCACATTTTACGGGAACAGTCTTGTCATACTCATTCTCTATAGAAGCGTGACCCCTTTTGCGTAGCTCCTTCGACCATGACTTTTCAGCAGGCAGGGCGGGCAGTTTGCCCTGACTGCGACTTCGGTTATGCAACCTGGAGTAGCACGGCGCTCAACGCGGGCACGTAACATGTGACCGCTTCGCCGGTGATCTTGGGTGCGGCCCACGCAGGACCCGGAGTGAAGCTGCCATCCAGATTTACGGCGGCTCCCTGGATCATGACGCCGGTGGTCGCGGCGAGATCTGGTCCTGTCATCTGAAGCAGGGAGGCTTGTTTGACCCTCTGTCCGCAGGCGATGTTCGTCTGCACGTTCTGGTTGGAGTCTTTATTGACGAGAAGGATGTTCAAACGGCCGCCGGCGGGCCGCACGGTGTACGCAGTGACGTTCAAACCGCCTGCATTTACGGTGGTGTTGAGCATTTGACCCTGACCGAGTAGGTTAAACATAAGGAGGCCGTAGTACTCGGGACGCGCCTCGACTACGACGCCTTTGTTATCCTCGATGGGAGTGTAGGTTGCCCCGTTTCCGCCACCGTGCATATTGACGCCGACTCCGCCGTTGAGCGCAATTGTGGCTAGGTGGTCGATAACCCACAGTGAAGAAGCATAGCTGTTGCTTACGCCTATGGAGCCCCCGTCGTAGAAGGAGTTGGTTTCGCTCATTCGCCAGGGAATGCCAATATTCAGAGCCGCCGCCTGGAGTTGCCGGCATTCACCCGGCAGCGCGGTGTCAACACTTACCAGTTCCTCGGCCGTCGATGAAGGGCTCAGCCCGTTGCCGCGATAGTAGTGTTGGGTGAGCAGCGCAATCTGCTGCCTGGTGGCAAATTCGCCGAACGGCACGGTCCAGAGAGAAATGTATCCCCCGGAGGCTGGTCCAGTGAAAAGCACGTCAGGAGCGGCGGGCAGAATGGCAGCGCGGAATTGCTCCCATACCGTTTCGAACCTGGATAGCGGCCATCCATAGAAATCGCACTCATTGCCGAGTTCGATGCCGTACAAGCTGCTGCCAAGGGTCTTTACCGCATAAGCCACTTCCGCTGCCGCCAAAGCCGGGGTTGTTTTACCGGAGGCCGCTCCACCCAAATTGACGCCGTAAAGGCATTGCCAACCCGTTGCCTGGAGGAAGGCTGCAAGTCCATCTATATCCGGGGGCGCTACTTGACCCGAGGTCTGCCCCTTGCCATTTGCATGCCATACCGTCCTATCGACGGAGAGGCCGCCAAGTCGGAGCAGGCTCGTCCCCAGACCCTTAAACATACCAATCATGTTGCTGTTGGATCCGGTAAAGAGCGGCTGCGACGAAAACGAACCCTTCTCGTAGCTCAATCCCGTGAACGCAGCACCGATGGATGCGCCGGCAGAGCCAGTTACCCTCACGGTCCCTTGGGCCAGCGGGCCGGCGGGCGCTGGTTGGGGCGGGAGGGTGGATGTTACATCGGAATTGCTGCCTGTGAGGCTGAAGCCGCAACCGGATAACACGGAATTTCCTGCCAAGGCACCCATACTACAAAGCAAAGTCCGACGATTCACGGTATTTTTACGGAGACTGTCGACATGCATTCCAGTCAACACCTTCCTGCCATTCAAATCGATGTTGAGGCGGTGTCTTCTTTTTACACCTATTCAGTTGGAATGTGGAGTGAAAAATGTGCGAATTAAAGGTCGCAATGGACCTTTACACGGAAGGAAAATGCGCGCGGGCCCTTCAGCGTCCTTAATGGTCAGCGGCACGGCGCTCACCAGAAACACCGGGATGGCGATCATCGTCCTCAAAAATGACATCATTCCGGAGGAGGGCCAGGATGCTTAGGGAAGATCACTGGACGGGGGCGGTCGTGATAATAGCTGCCGTGGATCTAGAAGCTGATTTTCCGATTTGGGAACCAGGTGAGCTGAA
>Ga0302144_10000909_pt1 | contig 10664 bp, 9 predicted proteins | sample I_Bog_E2_2_FD_192436 | JGI IMG/M metagenome (GOLD analysis project Ga0302144, IMG submission 192436) | Peat permafrost microbial communities from Stordalen Mire near Abisko, Sweden - I_Bog_E2_2 | ecosystem: Environmental > Terrestrial > Soil > Wetlands > Peat | place: Sweden: Abisko, Stordalen...
TCTCCGACCCGTTGAAGGCGAAGCTGCCGTTGAAGATCACGTCGGGGTGGGTGTTGATTTGGTTGGCATGGATTTCGCCGCCGGCCTTGAAGCCGTGCTTGCCGACGATGCGGCTGAAGGCGTCACTCGCCTCGTAGATATTCTCGGCCTGCACGATGGCGGTGGTGTCCACACCGAGGGTGAAATCGTTGAAGGCGATGTTTTCGATGCCTTCGGTGGACGGTTTCAGGGCGTCGATGCCGCTGAATCCCTGCGCCGCGAGCGACGGGCCGACGCCGCCTTTGGGCTGGCCGACCGAGTTGGCGTTGCGCATAAAACTCAGATGAAACTCGTTGAGCGCCGTCTGGCCGAAGGTGATGGTGTGGCCGAGACTCGCGAGTTGCGCGAAGCCGTTGGAGGTTGCGTTGAAGCCGGGAACGCTGGCGCCGCCCGTGCCGGTGGGGTAGGGATTATCCAGCGAATAGCCGTCGAGAAAGTAATAGCCGGTAAGAGTTCCCTTGCCGTGGGTCCAGTCCATGCGCAGCGCTCCCTTGTTGTCCTGGAGGGTTTCAGCCTCTTTCGCCGTGGCGAAGAGCGCGGCTCCGATATTGGGCTGCGGTACGGATGCGAGCAGGTACGTTGCCGGCGGGGACCAGATGGATGAAGGAATCTGGCCGGTGGGAAAGACGGTGGAATAGGGCTCGCCGGCGGTCACCTTGCCAGTCGGGCCAAGCAGATTGGCGTGCTGGAGCAGGGTGGTGAGCTGCGCCGCCCAGGCGTTGCCGTTCACGCTGCCGGTGAGCGGGTTCTGGCTGAAGTCGCCGCCTCGTTCAGTAGTGGAGGGAACGGCAATCTCGCCGGTGTCAATGCCTTCGGTGAGCCTTGTCCCCTGGTAGTCGGCAAAGACGGCCACGCTCTTGTGGAAAGTCGTTCCGCCCACCGTGCCGCCAAACTGGTTTTGGCGATAGGCGGCGCGATCAAGCGAAAAATAGTTGCGCGCGTCGAGAGATGTGTTGCGCAGGAATTCGAAGGCCGAGCCGTGCAAATCAGCCGTGCCCGACTTGGTGATTACGAGCACCTGTCCGCCGCTGGAGTTGCCGTACTCGGCGTCGAAGTTGCTGGTGAGCACGCGGAAGCTGTCAATCGAATCCAGATTGGGCACGATGGATGTGCCCATGTTCACGTCTTCCTCGGCGTCGCTGCCGTTCACCCTGAATCCATTGGAGGCCTCGCGCTGGCCGCTGATGGAGAGGTTGCCGGGGTTGGCGTTTCCCGAGGGCGGCGTCGAGGCCACGCCGGTCATGATCACCGAGCCGGGCTGCGCTGTGCTCACCGGAACGATGCCGGGCTGGACTGCCATTAAATCGGTAAAGCTGCGCCCGTTCAGGGGCACGCTTTCCATCTTTTTCGTGTCCAGCGTCTCACCTAGCTGCGTGCTGGTGGTCTCGGCGGCCAGGGTATCGGCGGTTACCTCGACGGTTTCCGTGTGCTCGGCGACCGCCAGCGACAGGTCCAGATTGGCGGCGGAGGGTTGGGATTCGCTCAGGTCGGCTTTGACGGCAAGGAGAGCAAACCCCTCCGCGACGATTTCGATTTGATAGCTGCCCGGACCCGGCACTTGGACGAGAAACACGCCCTGATCGTTCGTGACGGTCTCCAAGGGGGCTTGGGAGCCGTCACGCCGCACGGAGACATAGGCATGAGAAATGCGATTGCCGCTTGAGTCATGCACGATGCCGGAGACGGTGAAGGCGGGCGCGGCTGGGACAGGAGCGGCGAAAACTGGAATAAGTCCATTGAAAATGAGGAAGATAGAAAATAAGGCGAGCTTCAAGAAACGTACCCCGGAATTCCGTGAGATTTGCGTGCGAACCGGTTTGTCCAGAAAGAACTTGGTGCTAAAGACGAGCGAACCGAGCCTGATGTCCGACAAATTCAGTCCTTGTTCAATATACGACCTATTCGGTCGGCGATCAAGTGTGCGATGGAGAAGGACAGGCCCGGCAATGAGGCTTCGGGCTCATATAGAGCCAATATAAACAACTTGAGTGCCTCAGCTCCGCCGGGAGAGCTCTTGCAAATTATATAGGACTATTTTAGTCTTCTTTCAGTATGCGACCGATTCGGTCGTAGTTCCCCTTGGAGGATTGAATTTTGCTATCGATACTGTTCAAGAAGGCGCTCGACCGGAGCTGTTGGCTGGCCGTTTGCGCGGCGATTTTGATTTCTGCAGTCGGAAGGGCGCAGGACAAGCCCTACTTCGTGACTTATTCACACGATTTGGAGGAGCCGGGCAACCTGGAGATCGAAACCAAAACGGCGCTGGCCAGACCGCACGACGGCAACCGCTATGGGGCCACGGCAATGGAGCTGGAGTATGGCACGCGAGCCTGGTGGACGACCGAGCTTTACCTCGACGGTCAGGCCACGGCGCAAGACTCGACGCTCTTTACCGGCTGGCGGCTGGAGAATCGGATCCGGCCGCTGATGCGGGACCACGCAATCAACCCCGTGTTCTATGTGGAATACGAAAACACCTCCGGCGCGGACAAGACGATTCTTGAGGTGGTGGGACACGACGGGCAGGCCGACCTGGCGGAGCCTAACGGCGAATCCCGCCGGGAACACCAGCACGAGGCGGAACTGAAGCTGATCTTGTCATCCAACGTCAAGGATTGGAACATCAGCGAAAACTTCATCTCGGAAAAGGATCTGAGCCACGCTCCGTGGGAGTTTGGTTACGCGGTAGGGGCTACGCGTCCTCTGCGCAGCGCAGCCGGCAGCCGGGAGTGTACCTTTTGCGCCGAGAAGTTCATTGCCGGCTTTGAGGGCTACGGCGGGCTGGGAGACACCTTTGCGCTGACCATGCGCGATACGTCGCATTACATCGCGCCGCTTGTGGGCTGGCAACTGCCCAAAGGCGTGCGATTCAGCTTTTCGCCGGGCTTCGGGCTGACGAGCACAAGCCTTGCGCGGGTTTATCGCGTGGGTCTCGCTTACGAATTCAATCAGATTGGCAATTGGTTCCACGGCTCCCACGGAGACACGGACGGAGGTGCGGAATGATGAGACGGAGCCTTGCTGTTCTCTTGATTTGGCTGTGCGCCGCGGTGGCTGTAGGCGCGGTTTCCAGTTCGCGCTGGGAGCGAGTGCCGCCCAGGGATCACGCCCGCGCCAATCCTCTCACTGGACAACCCGAAGCGGCTCCGGCCGGGGAACTGGTCTATCGCGAGCACTGCCAGCAGTGTCACAAGGCCAACGCACGAGGAGACGGGCACAAGCGGCCCTCGCTTCACAGTGAACGGCTGCGCTCGGCAAGCGACGGCGACATCGAGTGGTTTCTGCGCCAGGGCGACGTGGGCCACGGAATGCCTTCGTGGTCGAGCCTTCCCCAGGCGCAACGCTGGCAAGTTACCGCTTACTTGAGGTCTATTCAGTAGACTGCACAAATCTCCTGGTATGCCTTTTTCGGCCTGCCTGACTCCAGCCTTGTCTTCAGGGCCTGTCAACACTAGTGGGGCCAGCCACCTCAGTAGTGTTAACAGGCCCACTGCATCCGGCAAATAAATACTGTTTTCGTTCTATCCCACCCTGGCCACAAGAACAAAGACGTGGCGAGGGTGGGGCACCCAAACATTGTTGGTATTTAGTTGCCGGATCAATAGTAGTCTTGCGCGGCCAGCTTGCTTTGTAGCGGAAACCGTCGCCTGCCAGCATCACGCGATAGAATCAGCTAAGTTACGCCGTCTTGCGGCGAATTGTTGGAGCGGTATGTCCTCTTTGGATCCTCAGGCTGTTGCGTCGGCATTCGGGCATTCGCAGCTTGTGACTTGGGAATGGAATCCCACTGCGGACGAACTGCACTGGACCTCTCGACAGACGGAGATTTATGGCTATTCCGCAAGCGAGATCAACTCTTCGGCCGCGTGGTTTGCCATCGTGCATCCGGAGGACAGGGAGAGAGTCCGGCTGGCGATGGAAGGCGCACTCCAATCCATACCGGGCTTTCGCGAGCACTTCCGCATAACCACCAAGGATGGGAAGGTCCTCTGGGTCCTTGGCTATGGACAGCTCGTCCGGTTGCCTGACCAATCTGTCCGCATGTTGGGCATGAATATGGAGGTCACGGATTGGGTTGAAGCGCTGGCGGCAAGCGAGACCAGATTCAGCGCAACCTTTGAGCAGGCGGCCGTTGGAATCGCGCATGTTGGCCTTGATGGAAACTGGCTGAGTGTGAACGGCCGGTGCTGCGAGATTGTGGGATATACCAAAGAAGAAATGCTCAAGCTGACCATCGCTCAGCTTACACATCCAGCCGATCTCGACTCGGACCATGCATTGATTCAAGAGCTGCTGCGCGGAGATCGTTCAAGCTATTCCGTGGAGAAGCGGTACTACACCAAGAACAAGCGCGTGGTCTGGGCCAATCTGACGGTTTCACTGGTGCGCAAGAGCAACGGAAGCCCCGACTACTTTATCGCGGTGATTGAAGACATTACAGCTCGAATGCGAATCAAGGCGCAGCGGGACGAGATGATCGAGATCCTCGAGGAGCGCGTCCGCGAGCGCACCGCGGCGCTTGAGAAGCTCTCGATGACAGATGCGCTTACCGATGTTGCCAATCGCCGCCGCCTCGACGAGCAGATGGTGATGGAGTGTGACCGCGCGGTGCGCACCAAGAAGCCCATCTCGATCCTGATCATCGATATTGATCACTTCAAGGAGTTGAACGACACGCTGGGCCACGGGCCCGCCGATGGCGCGCTCGTCGCGTTTGCCAGCGAGTTGAAGCGGATCGCCCGGCGCCCCGGCGACTTGTGCGCCCGCTATGGAGGCGACGAGTTCGTTCTCGTGTTGCCTGATACCGGTCCCGACGGCGCAATGTGTATCGCGCAGCAGGTTCAGGTGGCGGTCGACCGGATCGGTCTTTCCAATCCCGGGTCGCCCATCTCCGCAAAGATGACCGTCAGCCAAGGCGTTGCTACTGCGTGGCCGGCAAAGAAGGGCGCCAGCCGCGACCTGATGCTCAATGCCGATAAGGCGCTCTACACCGCAAAAGAAGAGGGCAGGAATCGCTTCTCCTGGATCGCCTGCTCTGAGCCGCCCGTGGAAAGCAATTGAGAGGGTGCGGATCTCTCGGCTTTTGATCGCCTGGCCTTCCGAATGACCTTGACGGATCTCTCCTCTTCTCGCCAGCCGCTTCCGACTCCCAACATCAGGTGATCAACGGGCCGGAGACAGCTTGAGCGGCCTGAGTTGCGCGGGGCTCAGTGGGGGCCGAGCCTCGTGTCTTACAGAATGTCTTACACGCTTTCGGCTTGTCTTGCGTGTCTTACAACTTGTCTTACAGCGCCGTCTGCGCCCGCTCACTGGCGGCAGACGCCCGCATCATTTAATCTCAAATTTCTACCTCTATGCCCAATGCCGCCGCACAAGCCCGCTATCCGCTGACCCAGGGCGTGAACCCGTGGCTGGTGACGCTCTCGGTGATGCTGCCCACCTTCATGGAGGTTTTGGACACTGCGATTGCTTCGGTGGCCTTGCCGTACATTGCCGGGAGCCTGTCGGCGTCAAACTCCGAAGCCACGTGGGTGCTGACCAGCTATCTGGTGGCGAACGCGGTGATTTTGCCGGCGTCGAACTGGTTTGCGCGGCGCTGGGGCCGCAAGCGATTTCTGCTGATCTGCGTAACCATTTTCACCGTGGCCTCGTTCTTCTGCGGCGCGGCGCCCTCGCTGGGAGTGATTCTGCTGGCCAGGGTGATGCAGGGCGCGGGCGGAGGAGCGCTGCAACCGCTCTCGCAGTCGATTCTGCTGGAAAGTTTTCCCATCGAGAAGCGTTCGATGTCCATGGCCGCCTACGGCCTGGGCATCGTGGTCGCTCCGGTGATTGGGCCCACGCTCGGCGGCTGGCTTACTGACACCTTCAGTTGGCGCTACGCTTTTTACATCAATATTCCGGTGGGCATTCTGGCGTTCTTCATGGTCACACGGTTTGTGCATGATCCGCCGTACATCAAGAACGCCAAGGTCGGCCCGTTCGACAACATCGGCTTTGGCTTGCTGATGGTCTGGACAGGCTGCCTGCAGATCGTTCTCGACAAGGGCCAGGAGGACGACTGGTTCGGCGCTATATGGGTGCGGTGGGCCGTGACTGCGCTGGTGGTTGCTCTCATCCTCTGGATCTGGCGCTCGTGGGCCAATCCCAAAGGGCTGGTTGATCTGCATGTGCTGAAGGACCGCAACTTCCGCACGGGATGTTTTTTGATCGCGATGCTGGGCATGTGCATCTACATCACCATCGCCATTTTGCCACTCTACTACCAGGAAGTGATGGGCTATACGGCTTTTACTGCAGGCCTGGTGGTGTTTCCGCGCGGCGTCGGTTCGTTTATCGGCTCGCCGGTGGTTGGCATTCTTGGCTCACGCATTGACCAGCGCAAGCTGCTTTGCGCGGGATTTCTGGGCTTTGGCATTTGCGCCTTGTTCTTTGGCTTGGTCAATCTGGATATCGGCCCGTATACGCTGCTGATTCCCATCACTCTGACCGGCTTTGCTCTCAGCTTCGTTTTTGTGCCGCTGGCCACCATGGCCACCTCGACCATTCCTCGCGAGGAGATGGGCAACGCCACGGGCGTCTTCAATATGCTGCGCAATATCGGCGGGTCGGTGGGGATTTCGATGGCCACCACGGCGCTGGTTCGCCGCGCCGCGGTGCACCAGACGGAGATTGGCTCGCATCTTGGGTCGTCCAATATGGTCCTGCAGCAGAAGTCGGCTGCCATTGCCGGTTATGTGGGCCACCAACTCGGTCCGGCCCAGGGCCGTCCCGGCGCCTTTGGCCTGATGTACGGGCTGATGGAGCAGCAATCCGCGCTGATGGCTTATGTGGATGTCTTCCGCTGGACGGCGCTGCTGGCATTCTTCTGCGCGGCGGCTGCGTGGCTGTTCAAAAAGCCCGCCAAGCACGCGGCGCCGCCGCCGGGAGTGCATTGAGGAAACAAGTGCGGGTACCGTCGCCTGCTCACTTGATAAGGCGCAATGCGACCACCGACCTATTCATCTCAGCAAGATCAGCTTCTGATTTCGCATTGCACCTGAATACAATCAGGAAACTGCCGATCTGTGCGGAGATGGCCGAGGTGTATTCACCGTTTGTTGTGTAAATGAGCTCATCGAAAGGAACGCCATCTGCATTCGCAAAATGCTTTCGCGACTCGATCACTGCGTGCTGTTCTGGATTGAATCGCGCCACACGATCGAGAAAATCTGCACCATCACGGATGCCCCTTGAGTGCGGAGTGATCGCGTTCAGCCTTTCCGCGACAACGAGGACTCCGTATGGTTCGTCTCCCAGCCTCGCGGAAAAAAGCATAAACTCGTTTGCGTAAGGAGAGCTTTGCGGAAGATTCAGCGACTTTGTATCGTAGGGCCTGAGCATCGCTGGCCAAGTGTAGGAAAACTTGAAATAGGAGTTCACATAGGAGTTTTCCAGCACCTTTCCATCGTTAGGAGACTGGGAAAATCCGTTCGAGGCTGCAATGGACAAAGACAAGAGAATCAGATACACGGAGCGCATTTGCTCGCTACCATCCTTTCAAATCAGAGTAACCAATATATTCCATAACCTACGCAGGATCGCCAAATACCCGCCCACCAGCTTTGTGCGCTGCGTCTGCTAACTGCCTGTCGAAAGTGGCAAGTGTTTTTCCGGTACGCAAAGCGAGTTCCAGATAGGTAGCGTCATAGGCAGTCAATCCATGCGCTCGCGCCAGGTCCAGCACGCTGGCCTGGCGTCCGCGGGGAGAAGCCTCATCGATTGAGATCTCAGCAAGAGAGAGTTCGTTGAGAAAAAATGCCGTTTGGGTGGCCGAAATCACCCCCTGCCGCTCACCGCGCAGCACACCGTTTGCGACCTCCGCGAACCACAGAGATGGAACAATTGCTGATTCGGACAACAACTCCTCAAGCGCCTTCTCCGCTAGCAGAATCTCGGCCGGGTCGATGCGTTTGAATTGCCACGCCAAGGCCATAGAAGCATCCAGAACTAAGCTCAATGCCGGCCTTCCTCAATCCACCCTCGAACCGTCTCTGGAGAGATGCCTGTGATCTTTGTCATGGCCATTAGCCGCCGCACCGCTTCAACTGCACGTTGCCTGTTCCTTAGTTGGCTGGGCACAATGTCTGCCACAGCCCGCCCACGCAGAGTGATCGTGAACCTCTCTCCCTGATCGACCTTGCGCAAAATCTCGGAGAGCTTCGTCTTGGCGTCAAAGGCGCCGATTTCGGTATAAGCGCGTTCCGTTGCCTGCATATACACTCCAAGTTGCTACTCAAACCAATCAACCAGTCTACAAACTAGTGTACTGCAATTCACGTCCATTCCACGAGTTTTTCGTGGAATTTTCATGAAATTTACCCTACCAGCGGCAAGAACTGCCCCGTTTTTTCGTCATACTGTTCAATGCGACCGGTAAGAATGTCGTAATACCAGCCATGCACTGTAAGACGGCCTTCCTCAACCGCCCGCGACACTGACGGCTGGGCGCGCAGATTCGCGAGCTGCGCCACCACGTTACCGCGAATCAGCGAGGCCAGTTCAGCCTGCGCTCCGTCGGCGGGATTTAGCGGCTGGCGGTACGCGTGGGCCGCCTCTACGTGGCTGAGCCAGCGGCGAGCTTTAGGCAGGTTTTCCAGCGACTTGTGGTCCAATTCAGCCTTGATCGCCCCGCAGTCCGAGTGGCCGCACAAAATGGCCTCCTTGACCCGCAGAACTTCGACGGCATACTCGATGGTCGCCGTCACGCCGTCCACGTCCGCGGTGGCAGCGGGCACCACGTTACCGGCGTTGCGCGCGATGAACAGATCGCCGGGCCCGGTGCCCAGAATCAGGTCTGGCACCACGCGCGAGTCCGAACAGGTGATAAACAGCCACTGCGGCGCCTGCCGCTCGGCCAGCAATTGAAACTCGCTCCTGCGGCCGGGAAACACCTCGGCCAAAAAATGCTTGTGCCCCTTGATCAACCGCTCCATCTGCCCTCCGTTGAACTCCGCCGTTGTCTTCTGTCAGCCTGTACCAACCCATCTCTAGTCGGAATCCATTCCAGAAGCCGCCCCAGAACCCGTCCCAGAACCCGTCTCTGATACCTTAATCGTTGTCGGTTCAGTCAGCATACAACCGCGTGCGGAGGAAATTTTTGACGATGAATAAGCTGAAACGGGTTCTGGTTTGCATGGGTGTGATGGTACTGGCACTGGCCTCGGTAGCCGCGCAGGCGCAGACGATCAATGCGCTCGATCCGGCCATCCGAGAGAGAGTTGACCGCATCGCGCAGCAAGTGCTGGAGCAGACCGGTGTTCCTTCGGCTTCAGTGGCCGTGGTGAAGGGCGGCAAGCTGGTGTACACGCACGCCTACGGAAAAGCGCGGCTGGCAAGCGGAGACGCGCCCGCCGTAGATGCTACGCCGGAGATGCGCTACTCGATTGGCTCGATCTCGAAGCAATTCACGGCCACGGCGATTCTCCTGTTGCAGGAGCAGGGCAAGCTCTCGCTGGATGACGCGGTGGGCAAGTACATTCCCGGCCTCACGCGCGGCGACGAGGTGACCATTCGGCAGATTCTCTCACACACTTCCGGCTACCAGGACTACTGGGCAGAGGACTACGTGATGACCTCCATGGTGCATCCGGAAACCGCGCAACAGATCATCGACGCATGGGCCAAAAAGCCGCTGGACTTTGAGCCGGGAACGCAGTGGCAGTATTCGAACACCAACTTCGTCATCGCCGGAGCCATCGTGGAGAAGGTCACCGGCCGGCCGTACATGGAGTTTCTTACGCAACACGTTTTTCGCCCGCTGGGAATGCAGTCGGTGTGGAATTCCGACCAGGTGAAGCTGACCCAGGTGGATGCGACGCCGTATTATCGCCACGCGCTCGGGCCGCTGCGGGTGGCGCCCAAAGAGGGCCTCGGCTGGATGTTCGCGGCTGGCGAACTGGCCATGACTCCGCATGATCTGGCGCTGTGGGACGAGAGCCTGATTGCGCAGTCGGTGCTCAAGCCCGAGAGCTACAAGCAGATGTTTACTGAGGTGAAGTTGAAGGACGGCAAGGGAACGCATTACGGGCTGGGCGTCGATGTGCTGGATATTAATGGCCATCGGATGATTGAACACAGCGGCGAAGTCTCCGGCTTTGTTTCCGACAGCGCAGTGCTGGTGGATGATGGCGTGGCCGTGGTGGTGTTGACTAACCAGGACGCAGTGGGCGCGGCCACTACCATCGCGCGCCTGGCGATGCCGATGGTGGCGGAGTTCCCGCCCACGGATGCCGAAAAACAGGCCATTGCAATCTTCCATGATTTGCAAAAGGGGCACATCGACCGGAGCCTTCTGGCGCCGAATCTGAGCGACTACTTCACCGACGAGGCGCTGGCAGACTATCGCGATAGCCTCGCGCCGCTGGGCGAGCCGCTCACCTTCCACCAGGTCAATACCGAGCAGCGCGGCGGCATGACCTTCCGCAGCTTCCAGATCGTCTACCCCGGCAAACAGATGAGGCTGACGACCTATGCCTATCCCGACGGCAAACTGGAACAATACCTGATTGCGCCGGCGGAATAGCCTCCGCTTATTGACGCAAAGCAGGGTGCCCCATGTATGACAGCGTCTTCTCCTGTCAAGGCCA
>Ga0302144_10000926_pt1 | contig 10520 bp, 7 predicted proteins | sample I_Bog_E2_2_FD_192436 | JGI IMG/M metagenome (GOLD analysis project Ga0302144, IMG submission 192436) | Peat permafrost microbial communities from Stordalen Mire near Abisko, Sweden - I_Bog_E2_2 | ecosystem: Environmental > Terrestrial > Soil > Wetlands > Peat | place: Sweden: Abisko, Stordalen...
GTAGGCAACTAGGATTCCGATGGTAATCGCCAACTGGAAGAGAGATACCTGCCAACCGCGTGCGCTGGCTGGAGATATCTCCGCAATGTAAAGAGGAACGACGGAACTGGCAAGGCCGATTCCGATTCCCACCATAACACGTCCCAGGATGAGTATCTGGATGGACCCAGCGAAAGCGCATACCAATGCGCCGGCTATGAAGATGACCGAAGTGATGAGCAGCATCTTCCTGCGTCCAAACCGATCCGACAGGCTGCCGCCGGTAATGGCGAAGACAGCGGCGCCGACTAGTACCGAACTGACGGCAAGCTCCTGCTGGAAGATGGACAGTCCGAAACTCCGCTTGATGAAAATGAGCGCACCGGAGATCACTCCAGTGTCGTATCCAAACAGCAATCCGCCAACCGCGGCGAAGATCGCGGCGATATAGACAAACGTCTGGCTTGTGGTGGGGGCTTGAATGGAGGAATTGATTACAGCCGGTTCAACTGCGGAAGCATTCATTTTGTACATTCTTTCTGAATACTGCGGTAGTGCTCAATCAAAGCGTTTGTGGAGCTATCATGCTTGAGATTCGGCTCTGTTTTGGACTCAATCTCGGGAATGATGCGCTGAGCCAGAACCTTTCCCAGTTCCACTCCCCACTGATCGAAGGAATCAATCTGCCAGATAGCTCCTTGAACAAAGACGCTGTGCTCGTACAGTGCAACCAGATTGCCCAGCGCCGATGGAGTAAGCTGACCCAACAAGATCGTGTTGGAGGGCCGATTGCCTTCGAAGGTGCGATGAGGCGCAAGCCAAGCTGGTGTGCCGTCGGCCTCGACCTCCTGCGTAGTCTTGCCAAAAGCCAATGCCTCAGCCTGCGCGAAAACATTTGCCAGTAGTATGTCGTGATGACGTCCGATTGGATTCAGCGGCTTACCAAACGCGATGAAGTCGCAGGGAATGAGCCTGGTTCCCTGGTGGATCAATTGATAAAAGGAATGCTGGCCGTTGGTGCCTGGCTCTCCCCAATAGATCGGTCCGGTTTGATAGTCAACTGCCTTCCCATCCACTGTGACGTGCTTGCCGTTGCTCTCCATCGTTAGTTGTTGCAGGTAAGCGGGAAACCGCTTTAGATATTGGTCATAGGGCAGGACCGCGACGCTATGCGCGCCAAGAAAGTTGTTGTTATAAATAGCCAGAAGGCCCATGATAACCGGGATATTTCGCTCGAAAGGAGCAGTGCGAAAATGAACATCCATTTCGTGAAGCCGGTTAGCATTCGGCGGAAGTTATCTGGACCGATCGCAATCATGGTCGAGAGCCCAATCGCCGAGTCCATCGAGTAGCGCCCGCCCACCCAGTCCCAGAACCCGAACATATTGGCTGTGTCGATGCCGAATTTTTCAACTTCTTCGGCGTTGGTCGAGACGGCAACGAAATGCCTGGCAATCGCGGCGGAATGTTTCAACGTCTCTAGAGCCCAGACACGTGCCGTGTGCGCGTTGGTCATAGTTTCAAGCGTCGTAAAGGTCTTGGATGAGATGATGAACAGCGTCTCTTCTGCGTCGAGATCGCGTGTTGCCTCGGCAATGTCCGTCCCGTCAACATTGGAAACAAACCGAAAAATCAGATCGCGCTGGGAATAGTGGCGCAGAGCTTCGTACGCCATGACGGGACCAAGATCGGAGCCGCCAATGCCGATGTTGATGACATTGCGGATCGGCTTTCCGGTGTAGCCCTTCCACTTTCCGCTGCGCACGCTGTTGGAGAAGACGGCCATCTTGTCCAGAACGGCATGGACCAATGGCACAACATCAACTCCATCGACAAGAATATTGTCTCCGATTGGAGCGCGCAAGGCCACATGCAGAACCGCTCGCTTCTCCGTGACATTAATCTTTTCGCCAGTGAACATTGCGTCAATGCGTGAACGCAAGCCAGACTCCTCGGCAAGCTGCAAAAGCAGTTTTATCGTTTCGTCGGTAATGCGGTTCTTCGAATAATCAAAATAGATGCCCGCCGCCTCTACTTTAAGGCGATCTCCTCGCAATGGGTCCTGAGCGAAGAGATCTCTGAGATGGAGAATGCGGCTTTTTGCGGCATGCGTCTCAAGTGCCTTCCATGCCTCGCTTTCAATGAGTGATGCGATGTTTTTTGTCATCTTCAATTCACCTTTCGATCGGTCATTCTTATGAGGTCCAAGATTACTAACGAGACCATAATTGCACCCGTACACTTTCGTACCTGCCTTGTTTTGCTCAAGCGTTGTGTGCTTGCGCCAAAGAGCAATTCAATTGGAAACCGGTGGGCGAACAATCGCCACAGAGCATCCAGCTCGACGAGCAACCGACTCCGCCACGTTGCCTAGAAATAAATCGTGGATGCTCCTCTGTCCCTGCGAACTGACCGTTATGAGATCTGCACGCCATTGGGCCGCTCTGTCGAGAATGGTCTCGGTTACGTCTCCAATCAGGACCTCCGCTTGAGCTGCAAATCCAGCCCGGTGCAATTCCTCCGCAATCCGCTCGACCAAGACACGAGCGGGCTGCTTCTCATCCTCCAACTCGGGAGCGTAGTTCTGGGCCATTTCAGGCGGAGGCACGGGTTCAACTGGCTGCAGCACATGTAAGACCAGAACTTCGGTATTCGCATGGCGAATCCAGGTCTTGACAGAACGAATCACGTTTTCAGAAGACGCTGAATCTTCAACTGCTATTAGAACTTTCATGAATTCTCTTCTTTCACGCGTAAAAGGCCGCGCGAGCGAGTTCCGGTGAACGCAGACGGAAGCATCTTTTGCGGTATTGTCTGTCGACGTGACACCTTTTCAAGCCCCCCATAATCTCTCGCGTTGCGTTGCGAGTATCGAATAGGCCAGCTCAAGGATGCAGGTCACTATTGCTCAACAGAGAGATTCTCTGTGTCGGTGCCGCGATTCGCCATGGCTGCCAGAAGAACATCTGGCCACTGGACCGGAACTGTGCAAGAGTGAACATCCATTGCTTTTCATGGAGAGAACAATGGTGGTTTAGTCGCGCCTAAAGTCCGGCAAGGAGACTGTTATGTCTGAACACCGCGTTTTGCAGACCATCCCTACAAAGATTCTGTTGCCTATCGACTTCAGCCCATCCTCCCAATCGGCACTAGAAACGGCGGCTGACCTCGCTTTACACTTCCAGGCTGAAATCTTCCTCGTGAATGTCATTCCATACTTCTCGACCTTTACGTCCGAATATGCTACTCCCCAGGTGCAGTTTCAACATGAGGCGAAGACGCGTGCCGAGCAGCATCTGGCGAAGGCGCAAGCAGTCCTCACGGCCAAAGGAGTAAGGGCAGGCTCCAGTGTCGAGCTTGCGAATGACATTTCTGGGGCCATTATGGAAGTAGTGGAGCGCGAGCATATTGACATGGTAGTGATCTCCACGCACGGCATATCCGGCTGGCATCCACTTGTGTTTGGGTCGATTGCCGAGAAGGTCATTAAGCTCGTGCAGTGTCCGCTTCTGCTTCTCCGCTCAGTCAAACCAGAAACCGGCATCACGCCGCCGTCGAATCGTTCTATGGAATGGTGGTAGTGAACGTAGCAGCAAGGACCAGATCAACAACATGAGGTAGGGAAGGCAGATGTTAATGCGTCCGAATGACGCTGCTCCACAAGGACCAAGGTCGCCCTGGCTTCAGATTCTACGATTCCTGTTGCTGGCGGCATTGGTAATCGCACTTTTTCTGCTCGGCCAAAGTATGGTGCATCACCGCTTCTTTCGCGGCGGCCGCATGGACCGGTACGGCCACCTAAGGCAGAGATAGGGGACGGAATGACTCTGCGGCATTGAAGGGCGAGCAAAACTGACCAGAACTTGAGGGGAACACCATTCATCGTGATGACAGGAGAGAGCAACCATGGCGGAACAATTTGAGAATCCCGAAGCAACCAAAGTTGAAGACGAAACCATCTCGGAGACATCTGCGGAAAAGCGGATTGAGCGCGTTGCCGAAAAGGCGGCGGAGAAGGGTTCTCACACAGAGCAGGTTTATGACCAGGGATCGAATGATCTTTTCAAAGTAAAGTGACGCCGAGGTCTTCAATATCCAACGACCGCGCTAGTCCGAGCGACACTGCTCGGCCCTGCCCACCCTGCCCGTCGTTCATTGCTGGCTATCTTCGCTCTACAGGAAAACCCTTTCATGGAAGCGATGATGTGGTACTTGGCCTGCACGAATTGGAAGCTGAAGATCAGGTCGGATCACCGGTTGCGGCGTTGCTTTGCTCGGATTGCAGCAATGACCCCAGGTCAACGGAGCAGGAGCAGGAGAATGAATTCAAATGGAATCGAAAACAGAGAAGGCCAATCCCAAGGATGACAAGGATTCGCTGAAGACGCTCGCCATGCCGGAGCTGATGAAAAAGCTTGGTGCATCGGCAGACGGACTCACGCAGGCCGAGGCTGTGAAGCGCCAGGCGCAGTATGGCCCCAACCAGATCGAGGAAAAGAAGACCAATGAATTCCTGAAGTTCCTCTCTTACTTTTGGGGTCCTATTCCGTGGATGATTGAAGTCGCCGTGATCCTCTCCGGGGTCGTCCGCCACTGGCTCGATTTCTTCGTCATCCTTGTGCTGCTTTTGTCCAATGCCCTGGTTGGATTTTGGGAAGAGCATCAGGCGGGCAACGCCATCGCCGCTCTCAAGGCCAGGCTGGCGATCAAGGCCAAGGTCAAGCGTGATGGCAAGTGGGAGGACCCCAAGGCAAGCGAGTTGGTTCCCGGCGACGTCATTCGTCTGCGGTTGGGAGACATTGTTCCCGCAGATGCGCGGTTGCTCGACGGCGATTCCATCGAGGTAGATCAGTCCGCTCTGACCGGCGAGTCGCTGCCCGTCACCGCCAAGGCCGGCGGGGCAGTCTATTCCGGCTCCATCATCCGTCAAGGCGAAATCGATGCGATGGTGTATGCCACCGGCACAAACACCTACTTTGGCAAAACCGCGCAACTGGTGCAGTCCGCGCACACTGTCAGTCACTTCCAAAAGGCAGTGATGAAGATCGGCGACTACCTGATCATCCTCGCGGTAGCGCTGGTCGCCTTGATCCTTGCTTTCGCTCTCTTCCGCGGCGACAAGGTTCTCACCACGCTGGAATTCTGCCTGGTGCTTCTGGTGGCCGCGATCCCCGTCGCCATGCCCACCGTGCTCTCGGTGACCATGGCCGTCGGTGCACGCCTGCTCGCCAAGAAGGAAGCGATCGTCACCCGCTTGTCGGCGATTGAAGAACTGGCTGGCGTAGATGTTCTCTGCTCGGACAAGACCGGCACACTAACACAAAACAAACTTACCCTGGGCGATCCCTTCTGCATTGACGGAATCGCTGCCGCGAACGTCGTTCTCTGGGCTGCACTGGCATCCCGCGCGGAGGACAAGGACACCATCGACCTGGCGGTAATTGGCGGCGTGAAGGATGACAAAGAACTGAAGAGTTGCCAGGTGCTTCACTTCATGCCCTTCGACCCGGTGCATAAACGCACGGAAGCTACCGTCAAAGGGCCGGACGGGAAACAGTTCTTTGTGGCAAAGGGAGCGCCGCAGGTCATCCTGCAGATGGCGACCAATGCCGGCGATGTCAAGACAGCGGCAGATAAAGCCATCCTTGATTTTGCCGGCCGCGGCTTTCGCTCTCTGGGTGTGGCCAAGGCCGATGAGGAAGGCAAATGGAAGTTTGTCGGCATACTGCCCTTGTTCGACCCGCCGCGCACAGATGCCAAGGAAAAGCTGGCCTCGCTGCAGCACCTTCACTACGCGTCACACAAATATGCGTTGCTACTGATCTTTCAGGGCATGGACGGTGCCGGCAAGGATGGCGCTATCCGGCACGTCATGTCCGGCGTCAATCCAGAGGGTTGTGAAGTTTTCAGCTTCAAGCAGCCGAGTGCCGAAGAACTCGATCATGATTTCCTGTGGCGTACGACGTGCCGCCTTCCCGAGCGCGGACGCATCGGCATCTTCAACCGTTCCTACTACGAGGAGGTGCTAGTCGTCCGTGTGCATCCGGAGATACTTCGCGCTCAAGGACTTCCTGTGGAGCTGAGCGACGAGAAGAACATCTGGGACCAAAGGTATGGTTCTATCGTGGACCTGGAAAAACACCTGCATCGCAACGGCACGCAAATTGTCAAGATATTCCTCCACCTTTCCATCGAAGAGCAACGAAAGCGATTCCTCGCACGCATTGATGAACCGGACAAGAACTGGAAGTTCAGCACCTCCGACATTCACGAGCGGAAGTACTGGAAGCACTACATGAAGGCCTACGAGGATTGCCTTCAAGCGACAAGCACGCATCATGCTCCATGGTTCGTTGTCCCCGCTGACGACAAGGAAAACGCACGGTTGATCGTCTCTCAAATTGTCCTTGATACGCTGGAGGATCTCAAGATGGCCTATCCCAAGACAACCGAAAAGCGCTGTCTCGAACTGCTCGCGATCAAAAAGTTGCTTGCGAAATAATGTCAGGCAACCTTCGCAGACAGGCCCAGACAAACCGATCTCTCAAAGCCAACAACGCGCTGTTCCTCACAGCGAAGAAAAAGAAAGGATACAAAACGATGGCCACCACCGAACTCCCCATCAAAGTTGAGAACCATGAAACCCCTCAACCATTCAGCAAGAACTTCGATCAGTTTGGCAATTCGTCCGGGTTCATTTTTGACGTGAGCCTGTCGACGGCGATTGCGGCTGACGGAAAGACTGAAGAGAGAGCGCCACAGCCAAAGGGACCGCTCTCGCCTGAGATGCTCGACAAGATGAATCGATACTGGCGTGCGGCGAATTATCTATGCATCGGTCAGATCTATCTGTTTGAAAACCCCCTGCTGCGTGAGCCGCTCAAGGCAGAACAGATCAAACCAAGGTTGCTCGGTCACTGGGGCACCTCGCCTGGACAGAACTTCATTTACATCCATCTAAACCGGTTGATCAAAGAACACGATGCCGACATCATTTATATTTCAGGCCCAGGCCACGGCGGCCCTTCGCTGAATGCCTGCTCATATCTCGAAGGCTCTTACAGTGAGGTTCATCCGGAGATCACGCACGATGAAGACGGCCTGCGGCTCATGTTCCGCAAGTTCTCCACGCCGGGCGGAGTGCCCAGCCATTGCGGGCCGCACGTGCCTAACTCTATGCATGAAGGCGGAGAACTGGGTTATTCGCTGGTTCATGCATTTGGCGCAGCCTTCGACAATCCCGACCTGATTGTCGCTTGCGTGATTGGGGATGGCGAATCAGAGACATGTCCGCTGGAAGGAAGCTGGAAGTCAGTCAACTTTGTCAATCCCGTGCGCGACGGTGCAGTGCTGCCGATACTGCATCTCAACGGATACAAGATTTCAGGGCCAACTGCCCAGGGACGCACGAGTGATGAAGACTTGAAGGCCCTCTATGTGGGTCGAGGTTACAAGCCTTACTTTGTTGAAGGCGACGACCCTGAAGTCGTGCATCAACTATTGGCTCAATCTCTTGAAGATTGCTATGCTGAGATTCGTGGCATTCAGCAGGAGGCTCGCAAGAACGGATTCAAGAAGCAGCCGGTCTGGCCCATGATTATCTTTCGCACGCCGAAGGGATGGACGTGCCCCAAAGAAGTAGATGGAATCCCCATCGAAGGCACCTTCCGCGCACATCAAGTTCCGCTCGCATCGGTTAAAGACAATCCAGAGCATCTTAAGATCCTTGAGGCCTGGATGAAGAGCTATAAGCCGGAGGAACTCTTCGACAAGAACGGGAAGTTCATTGATGAACTCGCGGCTCTCTCGCCTGTGGGCAATCGGCGCATGGGCGGCAATCCCCATGTGAATGGCGGACGTGAGTTGATCACTCTTGCACTTCCCGACTTCACAGAATATGCGCTTGACATTCCAGGGCCAGGACAAGTTCTTGCTGAAGCCCCGCGCAAGTTGGGCGATTTCTTCCGCGACATCTTCAAGATGAATCTGAAAAACTTCCGTATGTTTTGTCCCGATGAATCAAACTCCAATCGCTTGAACTCCATCTTCGAAGCCACCAAACGCTGTTCGATGGCGGAGATTGTCTCGATCGATGACGAACTGGGTCCTGATGGTCGCGTGATGGAAGTGCTGAGCGAACATCTCTGTCAGGGATGGCTTGAAGGCTACTTGCTTACGGGCCGTCATGGAATGTGGTCCTCTTACGAGGCGTTCGCCCAGGTGGTCGATTCGATGACCACCCAACATGCCAAATGGCTGGAACAATGCGAAGCTTTCCCTTGGCGGCGGCCGCTCGCGTCTCTCAATGTTCTGCTCACAAGTCATGCATGGCGCAATGACCACAATGGTTTCAGTCATCAGGCCACCGGATATGTCGACAATGCGTTGGCTCGGAGAAGTGAAGTGATTCGCGTGTACTATCCACCGGATTCCAACTGCCTCCTCAGCGTCTTCGACCATTGCCTGCGCAGCCGCAACTACGTGAATGTTGTCACTTGCGGTAAACAGCCGCAGCTTCAGTGGTTGAACATGGATGAGGCTCTGGAGCACTGCTCAAAAGGCGCGTCCACATGGAAGTTTGCCACCAACGATGGAGGAGGAGAGCCGGACGTTGTGCTGGCCTGTGCCGGCGACGTGCCAACGATCGAGACCTGCGCTGCCTCTTGGCTGCTGCATAAACACGTTCCTGGTATCAAAGTGCGTGTGGTCAATGTTGTGGACTTGATGACACTGATGTTCCCAGACAAGCATTCGCACGGGATGGACGAAATGTCGTTCAATGCACTGTTCACAGAACACGCACCGGTGATCTTCGCCTTCCACAACAATCGCTGGCTCATTCATACTCTGGTTCACGGGCGTGCCAATGAAGCTCGCTTCCACGTGCATGGTTATATGGATCACGGCACGACGACCACGCCCTTCGACATGGTGGTATTGAATGAGATGAGCCGCTTTCACCTCGCGCTGGATGCACTGAAGCACGTTCCACGGCTCCGCGTGCAGGCTGCGGCTGCAATCGATCTGTTCGGCAAGAAGCTCGAAGAACATCACGACTACATTCGCGAGCATCTGGAGGATATGCCGGAGATCAGGAACTGGCAGTGGACGAAGGACTTCAGTGATGCCGCCGCGCCGGCTCCGATGGCCAAGGGGCATCCCGAGAAAGCAATGTTCACCGACAGTTAAACAGCAACGCAAAGAAGAAGCAGAGGCCATTCGACAAACTGGGACCTCTGCTTCTTTGTTTTGTGCCAGGAGGAAGGATTGAGCGAATCAGAGACAGCAAAGACACTGCCCAAAGAAGAGGGTGTTGACGCACTCAATGAGTTGGCGCTTAACCTGCACTGGTCATGGAATCATGGCGCAGATGAAGTGTGGAAGGGCCTCGATGCAGAACTTTGGGCGACTACGCAGAATCCTTGGGTCATTTTGCAGACGGTCTCTCACGAAAGGATCAAGGCTGTACTAGGCGATGTGGAGTTCCGCGCCCGTCTCGACAGCCTGCTTCAGCGCAATCGAGAATCCTATCAAGCTGACGCATGGTTCCAGCGCAAGCATCCGGACAATGCTCGCACGACGGTCGCATACTTCAGCATGGAATTTATGTTGAGCGAAGCACTTCCCATTTATTCAGGTGGGCTTGGAAATGTAGCGGGAGATCAGATGAAAGCGGCCAGCGACCTGGGTGTTCCCGTCATGGGCGTTGGGCTGCTCTACGGTCAAGGATACTTCCGTCAGGACTTCGATTCGGAAGGCCGCCAGCAAGCGCTCTATCCTGTCAATGATCCTGGCCAGCTACCCATCAGGCCGCTGCGGCAGAAGAACGGAGAGTGGCTGCGGTTGCAGATCCACCTGTCGGGAGCACAGATCTGGCTTCGCTGCTGGGAGGTCTCTGTTGGCAGAACAAAGCTCTACCTGCTTGACACAAATGACTTCGCCAACACTGCTGCGCATCGCGGAATTACAAGTGAACTCTATGGTGGCGACGCAGAGATGCGTTTGAAGCAAGAGATCATTCTCGGGATCGGTGGATGGCGTCTTCTACGGGCGCTTGGCTTGCAACCGGAGGTCTGCCATCTCAATGAAGGCCATGCGGCGTTTGCGGTGCTAGAAAGAGCGCACTGCTATATGGAGGATCATACAAAGCCGTTCGATCTGGCATTGGCCGTTACGCGGGCCGGAAATGTCTTTACAACTCACACTGCGGTCACCGCTGGCTTTGATCGCTTTGACCCACAACTCATCCGGCAGTACCTTGGCCACTATGCGAAGGATGAACTCGGCATTTCGCTTGACGAACTGCTGAAGATCGGAAGACAGAATCCTGCTGACAATGCAGAGCCTTTTAATATGGCCTATCTCGCTCTTCGGGGCAGCGGCCGTGTAAATGGAGTGAGCAAGCTGCACGGCGGGGTGAGCCGGCAGATTTTTCAGCCGCTCTTTCCGCGCTGGCCACAGGCAGAAGTCCCGATTCGCTCAGTGACCAACGGCATTCATGTTCCGACCTGGGACTCGGTTGAGGCTGATGCGCTGTGGAC
>Ga0302144_10000944_pt1 | contig 10421 bp, 9 predicted proteins | sample I_Bog_E2_2_FD_192436 | JGI IMG/M metagenome (GOLD analysis project Ga0302144, IMG submission 192436) | Peat permafrost microbial communities from Stordalen Mire near Abisko, Sweden - I_Bog_E2_2 | ecosystem: Environmental > Terrestrial > Soil > Wetlands > Peat | place: Sweden: Abisko, Stordalen...
AGAGAAGGATTTGCATAGGAGGAATGGCTAAATGGCGTCCATGTCTAAGGCCCCACCGTTTTGGGAGGCCGACGGAGCACTTCGGGCCTATGCCAACAGGATGGCAGTTGTCGCCTGCTGTTTGGCGCTTGCCGTTGCGGGGCTAGCGAGCGAGGTGATCATCACTCGCGTGAAGCCGCCCACAGTGATACGCATCGGGGCGGACGGACAGGCGACGGTGATTTCACCTGAAACGCATGGCGTAGCGGCGCCAGCACAGCTCGAAGATATCCACGCCGGGGAAGCACCAACCGCACTGGAAAAAGAGCATTTCGTCGTCAGCTTCGTGAATGAGTACATGGGCTACGACGAGCACACGCTAGGACAGAACTGGGCCGACGCGCTGTCCATGATGACGGCAAACCTCAAGCTCGATGTCCTCGAAAAGATGCGACAGGACAACACCGTGGGACAGCTTCAGGATCAGCACGCCCGCTCTGTGGTCAAAATCACCTCGGCGCAACCCGACGCATCGGATCCCCTTACCTGGCACGTTTACGCGACACGCAATGTCTCACATCTGGTCGACCGCCGCGAGGTTTACCAGAAGCTTGCCGAGGCCTACACTGTACGACTTGTGGAAGGCATAAGGTCAATCAGCGACCCGAGTGGCCTGATGATCGCAGAGTTTCACTCCCAACAAATCAGCGCGGACAACAACGCGCCCCAGCCATAGGAAAGGAACGTGATGGATCAAAACGCTGAAAGACCGCAATCTGAAGCACGCCCCGCTCGCCGGAGGCGCGCCGAGAGGAAGAAAGAGACTCCGCCATCGTCGGATTTCATCTATGCGCTCGCGTCGACGGAACCGGGGGAGAACGGCCTTCCCCAGCTCACCAAGAAGTTGGTTGACGAGCCCGAGGCCGTGTTGGAGGCGCATCTGACCCGCGTACCCTACTACAGGCTCCAGAAGTGTATCGTCAGCGTTGAGAAGGAGAATGGCAGCATCAAACTCATCGGCGTGCCGGCCTAGCAGGCGGTGCATTGAAAGCTATTGGCCTGTCCGGAGCGCCCAGAATTCGTTCAATTGGGCGCTCTGTGCATTGGGAGCAGAGGCCTGGGGGGCCAACATGCCTCCGCCTCCACCGAACTTAAGTCGCTTAACATAAATGACTTACATCCCAGTCCCAAAAACCCGGTGGGTTTAATCCCAATTATGCCACCCGCAACCGTGCTCGAATACTGCTCAAGTTGTGGCGGCTCAACGGGGAACGTCACTGCTTCTGCACCGAACGCGGGATCCCTCCTGTCCCGACAGTCTCTCTTTATGTGCCTGTCCATTGCCGAAGTTTGCCGCGGGATGAAGTGCCGAGAAAAGGTTGGTTTGATTCCACACGATCAGATGTGTGGCCGCGACCGAAAAGTTTGTCGCAAATAGCGCCGATTGGGCCCTTCTTGCCGACTCGTCACACTCGTACCAGCGGCAGAAGCCTGTGCGGCGCCCGAAGCTTGGTCCGTGGCAACGCGCCATCGACCATCAGGATTCTGTGGCTAGGCGATTTTGCCCAAAATCCGACGCCAGCCGTAAACAAAATGCCGGTCTCTCAGGACGGAGCTTAGAGCGAGTTGATCCCATGCCGTAGCGACTTGCTCCGGGAAGAACATCGTGGCTCCACGCTTGTGGTGAGGGGCAGTCTTCCAATTCTCTTGAGGTGTCCAGTATTCATCGTATGGCATGTAGGGTTCAAATCGCGGCTCGCCCAGATGCCGTCCAAATTGGCTGAGATCGTTGTCCACCTCCATGACTGGAAGAACGATGTCCACTGCAAGGAACTCGTTTCTCGCCGCGTCGTAGAGCTCCTGATCTTCGAGAACGCTCGCCAGATCGAGAATCAGCGAAGCCACGTAACTCTCTGATCTCCGCCGCAAAGAGACGTGTTCATAGGGCGGTCCCAAGAGTCGGTTTGCTTCTTCCGTTGGCGAAGAATACGGCCCGGCCAGACCCAGATTCCCTTCGTCATATCGATCGGCAATCCAGGTTACCGCGGACAGCAGGAAAGAGTGAACGACATCGGCCTCTCCGTGTCGTGCGAGCAGCAACGTAACTGGCGCCAGCGAGATTGCCCAACGATCCGAAATGGGATGCGCAGCGCCAGCATTCGCCTGCACAAATTGGGTCAAATATTCTGCGATTGTTTCGCATAGGAGTGGCTCTGTGGACTCCACGAGCAGTGCGAGCAATGCGATTATTTCGAGCAGCGTGAGGCATCGTACCGGATAACTGAGGAAACTAGCGGGCGTGCGGTCCTGCTGAATCAGTTCGTCCGGTTGAAGGAATCTGCCGCGGCAGGATTCCCATAGTTGAGTGGCGTAGTAACGGAACAGCGCCCTCGCGGTGTCGATTGCCACTGCCGCGGTCTCCGGAAGCTGGCTTGTTCCGTGAACCGTCGCAAACGTTGAATGGAGCGACATCAAAGCGAGGTAACAGGCAAGATCGATCCGTCTCTGTTTGCGGCAGTGGCTGGCGATCACGGCAGCTTCGAGTAAATCGCGCAGATTCGATGGACTGCTTCCCGACCGAATCCATCCTCTCGAATGAACTTCGAGAACATCGAAGTTGAGGTCCTTTCCTTCGGTTTCCAAAATCTGCAGCAGGGAAAGAGGGGAGCCACTGAGGCTGACGGGATTGACCGCCAGCATCTCGACCAGTGTGTCTCTGTCCCAGGTAACAAACTCACTTTCCCTGGGCTGAGCCAGATGTTCTCGGTACTCTTGAGCATCCAACGCGGCGCCGCCGACTAGCCTTCCTGTGGTGACGAAGCGGGCTTTCCTCGGCATCGCTTTGTCGAAATTCGGATGTGCGAGAGCGTTGGTGCGGAGCATGTCGATTTGTCCCCGACATGCCCTCCAGTCGGACAAGCCGAGATCGCCTGCCTTGGTTTGAAAGGCATACTGGTACTCGACTCCATCCTTTTTCAGCTTGGCGATGAAATCCTTGCCGAACTCGAAGGACCGGTGCAGGAAATGAATAAAGGTGAACCCATGAAGTCGAAGCAGGGCGATAAAAGGCGTGTCGAACTCCCGTTCTGTGAGGGAGTCAATGTAGTTTCCGATGGCGGCGGCGAGCATTGAATTCCGTGCGCTTCCTTTCGATCAGTTCATCCAGCGCTTTCTGCTGGGCGGGCGTGATGGGCGGCAAAGAACGGAGACGTTCGGCCATCAAGGGATGCATGACCAATGTCGGCAATTCTGGCTTGCCTTCCCGATCAAATTGGAGCTCAATTCGTTCGAGTCCCTCCAGGTAGAGCTCAAAGCTGAAAGGCCGGCCACCGGCATCCGCACCTGTGCCCGCCGCATCGCAGGTGCGATGAAATACGTCAAAAACGTGAGGCATCACCTGAGCCAGCCGCTCTTCGGATGCGTTGTTCACCTGCTCAGCGAGCGCCTCAAGGTTACAAGTACGGATATCATCCCATTGAAAGACTACGGTATGGACGGTGATGAGGAGGAGGAAGGCGATCATGTCGATCAAGACGATGATCAACGAAATGGCGTTGCCCATTTGCCGCATGGTGCGCACACACTTTACCCGCAAAATACCGAGGGGTATTCACGGAGAGCCGGGGGACATTGATTCCCAAACCTGGCACCTCCACAAATGAACAATATCGCGCGATCGCAATCACCCCCGCTCTGCTCCGATGTCAAGGTGGACTCGTGGTGCTGAATGCTTCTTCCGTGGAACTGGGGGTCGACTTCCGGCGTATCAGCGCTGAACCCAAAGGGGTCGGACTCATCTTCAGCCACCCACGAACCCTTGCCCTACGGCGAGGGCCACGGATTCATGCCGAAAGTCCTTTTCGGATGGAGATCAGAAGCCGACAAGGACAGCCGCAATCCCAGACACTGGTCTTGCGAGATGATCAATTTGCCCAATTACCTTGCCAGAATCGTGCTGTGGCTCCAAAGGCTACTTGAGTGGCTGTCCGTTTTCGGTAAGTTGCGAGAGAAGTGCTTGGCCTTGACGCTGAACGGGAGGCGGCAGTTTCGCGTAGTAAAGTTCTTCGGCCACATCCTGCCCTGTCGTGAGCGCATATGCGATGTAGTCCCTCAAGGCTGCCTAGTTTCCATCGAGGCCCTTATCCGATCCTGAAGCATCTTGGCGTTATTGGCCTGACCGTCACGCTCTACCTGATTGGAACAGGGCTCTCCATGAAGACTCTCCGCGAAGTGGGTGCTCGCCCTTTCCTCCAGGGTGTCCTTCTCTGGCTTTTCGTCGCGGTGGGATCGCTTTCGCTTCTCCTCAGGGGCTGGATTCACCTTTAGGGCTACCAGGCTCAGAGCAACCACAGGAATTGGAACGGCAGGCGCTTCTCTATTCGCCGTGATCTTTCCAAACCGCTAACATATTGCGCTCAACTCATGAGATGCCGAGGCGAGCAAAGATCGGAACCTTCACTACGTCCAGCGCCAACCCAAACGCGATTGCGGCGGCAAACGTGCAGGTGACGACCGAAAGGGCTAAGGGAGCCATGGCGATTCCGTAAATTGCCAGCGTTGAGATGATGAGAACGTCCGCTACGGAAGATAGTACGAGGATCAGGCTGGGGCGCAATCCCCACAAGTACTGCCGCACGCGTATCACATAAGTTGTGGCCTGGCTTCCAAACACTATACCGACAGCGCAAAGGGTTCTGAGTGCGTCTATGCCGAGATGCATTTCGAATTTACCAATAGCCAAGATTGCTGTAGAGAACGCAAGGAAACAGAGCCCCAGGATGACGCCAGCGATCGTGATCCTGCCGATTTGCCATGAGTTCGGCATCTTCGACGGTTGCACTCTATCGGTCGCCAGTGACATAGCGAGGAAATCGCCGCTGATCATCACGATCACCATCAGCATGGGTGTCAGGACCGCGTGCCCGGTCATGATCAGGCCGGTTGCCAGCAGGAGCACCTGCACAATCTTTTTTATTACCGAGTTCAGCGTATAGGTGAGAATGCGCTGAAACGTGACCCTGCCCTCTTTCACTGCGGCAACAATGCCGCCCAGCCCAGCTTGGGTGAGTACAACCCCTGCCGCCGATTTCGCCACATCGGTAGCCGTCGAGACGGCAATGCCGATCTGCGCCTGGCGCAGCGCGGGTGCGTCATTGGCGCCATCGCCGCACATCCCAACCGTATGCCCGCTTTTCTGGAAGGCCTTGACAAGGTCGTACTTGCCTTCTGGAAGTATGCCTGCGAATACTGCGAAATCCTGCGGCTTGATACCCTCGGGAAGCTTTCCGGGCGGGCAAACAGGCCCGGTCAACCCGACCTTGTGAGCGACAATTGCCGCCGTTGCCGGGGCATCTCCCGTCACCATGACCGTGGCCACACCGAGTGCATGCAATTCTGAGATGAGTGAACTCGAATCCGATCGCGGCGGGTCGCTGAGGGCGATCATGCCGATAAGCTGAAGGGAAGCCGATGGCCCGGCGGCGACCGCCAAAACCCTGAAGCCTTGCTTCTCCAGTTCATCGACCATCGCAGCCGCAGCGGGCGACGAGGCCGTGAGGGCGGCGACCGCGTTATAGGCGCCCTTGACGATGCGCTCTGCGCCCCCCTTTGCATCTGTTGCCGTTGCCTCCGATGTCTTCTTGGCTGGGTCGAACGGCACAAACGTGGCCAGCTTTGGCAGGTCCTGCGCCGGCTTTTTCGAGGCGGCAGAGCGAATTGCCGCATCGACCGAATCCTGACCGCCCTCCGAACTCGCCAGGGCTGCCATGCCGAGAACGTGCGCTTCGTCAAATCCGGGCAATGGGCGAACGCTTGTCACTGAAAGCGCATTGAGGGTTAAAGTTCCGGTTTTATCCGAGCACAACACATCGATCGAAGCTGCCTCGTCCACCGCAGAGAGACGTGTCGGCAGCACACCCAGCTTCGCCAGCGCGCGAGCTCCGATTGCGGCCGCAAGGGTGAATGTTGCAGGCAACGCAACTGGGATGGCTGCAAGGACCGACGTGAGCAACAGAGGAACCATCTCACTCCACGGCATCGCATGAAAATAGGCGTATGCTCCCATAGCAAGAATCAAGGAGCCATTGAAAATCGCAAGGTTGCGCACGATCTTGAGCACAGCCTTCTGCTGCGTGCTTACCACATGCGCGGTGCGTACGAGTTCCGCCGTGCGACCGAACTTCGTGCGTGCTCCCGTAGCCGTAACTACGGCCGTTGCTTCACCGCGCCGGACGAGAGCTCCGGCATAGCTGTCTACGCCTGCTCCGGCCTCAATGGGCAGGGATTCGCCGGTGAGCATCGACTGATCGAGTTGAACCGATCCGCCAGTCAAATGCACATCGGCAGCGACAACGGCGCCAAGGGACAGCTTCACCAAGTCGCCACAGACCAAATCCGCGGCGGGCACAGTCTTCCATTGGCCATCGCGCTGGACAGAGGCATTGAGAGCGAGCCGCGACTTCAGTGCCGCCAAGGTGGCCTGGGCGCGAGCCTCCTGGAAGTAGGCAAGCGCTGCATTGAAGACCAGCAAGGCCGCAATGACCGCGGCCTCGTAATACTTGTGCAGTACAAGCTCAAGCACAACGGAGGCTTCGAGCAACCATGGGACCGGTGCCCAGAACTTTGTTAATGCATTTCGTAGCGGATGAGCCGAGGTATCTGGCATTGCATTTGGCCCGTCCTTTGTAAGACGAGCATGGGCCTCATCGCTCGTAAGCCCTTCCGAGACGCTATCCTGAACTGCCTTTGTCGGTTGACTCGAAGGCGAGGAAGCGACGCCGACCCTTGCACTCATTATGAGGCACCTCTAGCGCTGTTTTCGCTACCACCATTCCGAAACGCGCCTGGAGTATTATTCTCCTCGAATCACAATGACATGGCCTGTACTCTTTAAGACATGTAGCGCGTTGCCCAGATACCATCAGTGAATCGCAGTTGCCTTTTCCTTGAGCAGGTCGCAGCATTTAGCGCGTAATTGAAAAAAGGCTCGCTCGACGCCCGCCTAATTCCTGCTTGAGATTCCCCATCCCGTCTGTTGTACTGGGCCGCATAGTCCGCTGCGATCTCAGAAATTGGGCGTAATCTGAGTTAATTTCGAATAGGCTCTGTCCGCTGGAATTGAGCAATGATAGCCACGTATACAGCGCGGCTGCTTCCACGGTCCGGTCGGCGGCGGACTACACGGCGCGAGCGATCCCCCACTTCGAAGGCGTTGACCTCCCGCTGGAAGAAGTGCGAATCCTCCGGCAGCGATGATCCGTAGATGGGACGCAGACACATGTATTGCCGACCACTCCGTACTGCCTAGATCCATTTCTTCCACAGCAACCAGACCTTGACCCCCTGCGTAAGGCACGTGTAGGCAAGCAGCGTGGCGAGCAAAATCGGCCAGTAAAGCATCGGTAGATGCACGAGGCCAAGTGAAGATGCCAATGGGGAATACGGAAGCCAAGCTCCGAAGGCCATGATGGCGATTGTTGTCAGTGTCAGAGACCAGCTTGCGCGGCTCTGAAAGAAGGGGATCTTGTTGGTGCGAATGATGTGGATGACGAGTGTCTGCGTCATGATGGACTCGACGAACCAGCCGGTCTGAAATAACGGCGCGCGGGATGGATCCCAGCACTTGAACAGATAGAGCATAACAAAGAAGGTTGTGTAATCGAAGATCGAGCTGATGGGACCAATGCAGAGGATAAACCGCTTGATTTCCCCGACGTCCCAGGGCCGTGGCCGCGCCACCAGTTCTTCGTCCACTGCGTCCGTCGGAATCGGGACTTGAGAGAAGTCATACAGCATGTTGTTCGTCAGAATCTGGATTGGGGCCATTGGGATGAACGGCAGAAAGGCGCTCGCTCCCAAAACGCTGAACATATTGCCAAAGTTGGAACTGGCTCCCATCCGAATGTATTTAATGATGTTCGCGAATACCTTTCGCCCCTCAATGACACCCCCTTCGAGCACCATCAGGTCTTTCTCAAGGAGAATAAGATCCGCTGACTCCTTGGCAATGTCCACCGCTGTATCTACCGAGATGCCGATGTCCGCGGCATGCAACGCAGGAGCATCGTTGATTCCGTCTCCCATGTATCCGACCACATGTCCCTTGCTGCGGAGAAGGCGAACGATCCGCTGCTTGTGAGCGGGAGTCAGTCGCGCGAAGAGCGTTGTCTTTTCCGCCGCATCCGCCAACTCGGGATCGGACATTTTCTCCACGGCCTCGCCCAGGAGCATTGGATCCGGCTCAAGTCCCACGTCCCGGCACACCTTGCGGCTGATCAAGTCGTTGTCGCCGGTGAGGATCTTCACTCCTACGCCGTGCTTGTGCAGCGCCTGGATTGCGATTGCCGCCGTGCTTTTGGGCGGGTCGAGAAATGCAACATAGCCCTTTAGCACCAGGTCGCGCTCGTCCTCCTTGGAGCAAGATTGCTTGCCCGGTAGTTCCTTGACGGCCACGGCCAGCACCCGGAAGCCGTCGCTGCTGAGGCTCGCATACTCGTCCCGCAACCCTTTCATCAGCGCGGGATCCATCGGCGACAGCTTCCCGTCCAACTCGAATTGAGAGCACTGATGGAAGATCTCTTCCGGCGCGCCTTTGGTCAGCAGGACTGCTTTACCTTCAGGAGTTTCCACCATCACTGACATCATGCGCCGCGTGAAATCGAAAGGGATCTCATCGAGCTTCTTGTACTTTTCGATGAGTGCTTGCTGATGAAAATCCGAACTATTCAGAATCGCCGTGTCGAGCAGATTTTTGAGGCCGGTCTGGAAGTGGCTGATGAGGTAACCGTCCATCAGCACCTCGTCGGTTTCCCGTCCCGCAACGTTGCAATGCCGCTGCAGGACCACACGATCCTCGGTCAGTGTGCCGGTCTTATCCGTGCACAATACATCCATCCCGCCAAAGTTCTGAATGGCATTGAGGCGCTTGACGATCACTTTCTTGCGGCTCATTGCGATGGCGCCCTTGGACAGGCACACGGAGACGATCATGGGCAGCATCTCGGGGGTCAGACCCACGGCCACGGCCATCGCGAAGAAGAATGCACTCTTCCAATCGTGCTTGGTAAAGCCGTTGATCAGGAAAACCAGAGGCACCATGACTGCCATGAGACGGATCATCAGCCACGTGAAGCCGCTCAGGCCGCGGTCGAAACTGGTAGGGGGCGCATCCTCCGTGATCGAACCGGCCATGGTGCCGAGATAAGTGTTTACTCCCGTCACCACCACCACCGCGGTTGCCGTGCCGCTTTCAACGCTCGTTCCCATGAAGCAGATGTTCTTCAGGTCGATCGGCGAATTGGAGGCTTTGGGGTCCGGATCGTGGAACTTCTCCACAGGATAGGACTCTCCCGTAAGAGTGCCCTGGCTCACGAACAGGTCTTTCGCGGAGAGAACTCGCACATCGCCGGGGATCATGTCGCCGGCGTGCAGATTGATGATGTCCCCGGGGACCAGATCGCGCAGCGGCATCTCCGAAGCCTCGCCATCCCGAAAGACATTGGCGGTCACGTGGATCATCGCTTTGAGCTTGGCCGCAGCGGCGCCAGCACGAGCTTCCTGCAGGAATCGGAGCGTGACGCTCAACACGATCATGCCCGCCATGACGCTACCAGCGCGAGGATCGCCTGTGGCAAAGGAGATCGACGATAGAACGGCCAACAGAATGACCAGCGGGTTTCGAATAATGATCAGGAGACTGATGAACCAGCCTCGCTGCCGCTCTTGCGCAACTTCATTCGGGCCGGCGGTCCGCGCTCTCACCTCGGCCTCCGCTTGCGTCAGGCCCTCGGGAGTTGTGTGCAGCGACTGAAGCAGCGCATCGCCGTCCTTGGCTGCAGCGTCAAGCACGGCAGTCGAAATTCGGATGTTGTGGCTCTTTGCCTTCGCAACGGGCGAAGACTTGTCCGGAGGTACCGGAGTTCCCTCGGGGCCAACACCCGCCGGGCCGCTTTTCACGGCTGATTCTTCTAGCGCAGAATTCGTATCGGGTGCTGTCATCGCCCTCTCGACCGCACTTCTACTCCGTGGTCTCAAGTCTTTTCATGGTTGCATGGTGCATGGACTGTTAGCCGCAGATTCGCAAACGGGAAAGGTCTTTGGGCGCCAAGATAATTCAGCAATGGATTCCGGCTCACTGAGAGTATCCGGTCAGGGGATAAAAAAGACTGTTCTGTTCTGCTCAAACGCAGACGTAAAAGAACGCCGCCCGCCACACTGAAAATCTGCTGCTTGAAAAGATCGGGCGCGCCAACCTTCGGAGCCAAACGCGGCAAAGAGGTAACGAACTGTGCATGGACATCGGCCACGGCACGAGGCACAAGTTCCTCGCATTGCCGGCAACGTACTTCTCAGTCCTAGATTATCTGGCAGGGGCGCCTATTGTTTTCGGATTGCTCCGGCTTCGCATACGGAATAACTTGGCAACCCCGAAGAGTCCCTGGAGG
>Ga0302144_10000960_pt1 | contig 10324 bp, 9 predicted proteins | sample I_Bog_E2_2_FD_192436 | JGI IMG/M metagenome (GOLD analysis project Ga0302144, IMG submission 192436) | Peat permafrost microbial communities from Stordalen Mire near Abisko, Sweden - I_Bog_E2_2 | ecosystem: Environmental > Terrestrial > Soil > Wetlands > Peat | place: Sweden: Abisko, Stordalen...
CGACCGCAGCCTTCCTCATCGACGCCTGGGAGGGCGCGGTGCTCCGGGCGAAGGTTGAGCAGAGCCGGGCGCCGCTCGAAGCCTTCCTGGAAATGACGTTCGCCCGAATCCTCGTCTGAAACCAGGAGGGGAAAGCCAAAGAAACCCACTCGCTCAACTTTAAGATGACCGGTCATATTAACCCAGACCCCCGTTCCCACAGGAGCCCCCCATGCGCATAGAAAATTCCGTCGCTTTCGTCACCGGCGCCAATCGCGGCCTCGGCCTGGCCTTCGCCAAGGCCCTGCTGAAGGGCGGCGCCGGCAAGGTTTACGCGGCCGCGCGCGATCCCGACGCGATCACCCTTCCCGGATTGATCCCGGTCCGCCTCGACGTCACCAACCGGCAAGAAATCGAAGCCGCCGCGATCGCGTGCGGGGATGTCGATCTCGTCATCAACAACGCCGGCATCAGCAGGGGCAGCCCGCTGCTGGCTCCCGGGGCGATCGAGGCCGCGAGGGCGGAGATGGAAACCAACTTCTTCGGCCCGCTGCTCGTCAGCCGAGCCTTCGCGCCCGTTCTCGCGCGCAACGGCGGCGGCGCCATCCTCAATGTCCTCTCGGCGTTGAGCTGGATCAGCTTCCCAGCCTTCGCCACTTACAGCGCCTCGAAGTCGGCGGCCTGGTCGCTGACCAACGGCCTGCGCAATGAACTGCGGGAACAGGGGACGCAGGTCGTCGGTCTGCACGTCGGCTTCATGGAAACCGAAATGGCCGCCGGCGCCAACGCGCCGAAGTCCCGCCCCGAGGACGTCGCCAATTTTACGCTCGCGGCGCTCGTGGCGGGCGAAGAAGAAGTGTTGGCCGATGAGGTTTCGCGCGGCCTCAGGCAAGGCCTGTCCGCGCCGCGCGGCGTCTACCTCGGCGCCCCCAAACGCTGAAGTCGAAGCTTTCAAGCCAAGCCTCGAGGAGGCCTCGCCATGATCAACTCACAACCGCTTTCGCCCTGGCGGACCTTCTCGGTCGCCTGCATCGCGATCTTCCTGGTCTCGATCGACGCCACGGTGCTTTACGCGGGGTTTCCCGCCTTGCGCGCCGGCTTTGCCGGCGTGGGCGCGCCGGAACTCTCCTGGGTCCTGAACGCCTATACGGTCGTCTACGCCGCGCTGCTGGCGCCGGCGGGACGGCTCGCGGATCTCTATGGCCGCAAGCGCATGTTCGTCCTCGGCGTCGGCCTGTTTCTCGTCGCCTCGCTGGGATGCGGCCTTTCGAGCCACATATCCGAGCTGATCGGCTCGCGCATCTTGCAGGCGATCGGCGCCGCGCTGTTGCTTCCGGCCTCGCTGTCGATCGTGCTCGCGGCGTTCCCGATCGAAAAGCGCGCGGTGGTCGTCAGCCTCTGGGGCGCGGTCGGTGGCCTCGCCGCCGCGCTGGGGCCGAGCGTCGGCTCCTGGTTGATCGAGCAATTGGGCTGGCAGTGGGCGTTCTTCATCAACCTTCCGCTCGGCGCCATTTCGCTCATTCGCGGCGCGCGCGGCTTCACCGAATCGCGAAATGTGCAGAATGGCGCGCCGCTCGACTGGGTCGGCGTGACGTTGCTGGCCACAGGCGTCGGCGCGCTGGCGCTCGGGCTGATCCGCTCGGAAACCCTGGGCTGGTCGTCGCCGACCGTTCTCGCGGTCTTCGGCTTGGCGATCGTCGCGCTCGGCCTGTTCATCCCCTGGGCGCGGCACAAAACCGCTCCGGCGATTGATCTCACGCTGTTCGACAACGCGACCTACCGGTTCGTCAATCTGGCGACGCTGAGCTTCGGAACAGCCTTCGCGATGATGTTCTTCAACTTCTTCCTGTTCATGACCGAGATCTGGAAGTACCCGATATCCAAGGCGGGTCTCGCCGCGACACCGGGCCCGTTGCTGGTCGTGCCGGTGTCGATCCTGGCGGGACGATTTGCAGGGCGCTTCGGCCACCGGCCCGTCCTGATGACCGGCGCCGTGGTCTGCGCGACGGGAGGTCTATGGTTCTACTTGGTCCCGGGCGTGGATCCCGACTTCCTGCGCGCCTGGCTGCCAGGGATGATCCTGACGGGAATTGGCACAGGCATGGTCTTGCCACAGCTTTCCGCCGCCTCCGTCGCCAGGTTGGAACCCCGCCGCTTCGGCGTCGGCAGCGCGGTCAATCAGGCGGTGCGGCAGATCGGGGCCGTGCTGGGCGTAGCGCTGACGGTAGTGCTGGTTGGACATGCCTCGCCTGGTCTCGGCGATTTCAAGTCGGTGTTCCTCGTTCAGATCGCGCTCATGCTGTTGACCGGTGTGCTGTGCGTCTGGGTCGATACGCGGCCTCGTCGTCAACCTGCGGCAAACCCTGCTGCCGCAAATCTGGCCCCGTCTGGAAGCTCAGCGCAGCGAGCCTAGCTGTGCGCGCATCGTGACCGAGCCGTGGCTCACGCGCGAGTTCTACGACGCGATGCTCGAAATCGATCGCAGGCCCAAAGGCCGGCGCGCCAACGAAGCAGATACCAACCGTGCAAAGGAGTGCTGAACATGCGTACCAATCTTTTCACCGCTGCCGTGGCCTTGGCCGCCGCTGGTTTCGGATTTTTGTCCTTCGGTCATGCCGCCGATACAGATCCCTTGGACGCTCCCACATTGAGCGCCATCAGATCGCAGTTTGAAACGGTGATGGAGCTAGCCAATCGTCACGATCTCAAAGCCCTGCATCAGATGTTCTGGCAATCGCCTTCGGCGCTTCTGGTCGCAAAAAGCGCCGTCGCGTCCGAGGGTAATTGGGCAGGCTTCTGGGGCAATCAGGCTATCGATCAGAAACTGCACGATATCGCCGCATCGGGGCCCGTTGTCCTACAGCCCGACCTTACGAGGTTCAGAGTTGTAGGCCTGACGCATGACCTAGCGGAATCGTACGCGCCGCTGACCATTACCGTCTCTTATGCCGGTCAGGACGGCACGCCCAAACCGTTTCTGATGATCATGAATTGGATAAGGATTGGCGGCGGCTGGAAGATCGCCTCCGAAATCATCTTGCCCGTGCCGCCGGCCCCGGCCGTCAAGAGCTAGAGACCAAACAAAGGATCGCGGCGACCGCGCGTGCATAGCTTCGCTTGGGGCTTGCGCTGCGCGTGATCCGGATGCGCGAATGTCGAACCAACTGAAGCGGACAAGATCTAGTTGAAGGTGAAACCCGAAACCCGAATTCCAAAATCCAAAAGGAGTGTCGAACCATGAAAGCCATACAATATCGCGCTTATGGCGGCTACGATGAGAACAGACCGGTTGAATTGCCGATTCCGAAACCAGCGACGGGCGAAGTGCTCGTCAAAATGCGGGCCGTCGGAATCAACCCGCTTGATGACACTTTTCGCGGCGGGCACATTTTCCTCGCTACCCCGGCCAATCTGCCTCGGATTGGCGGACAGACCGGCGTCGGGTTTGTCGAGGAATCCAACGTCGATGATTTCAAACGTGGCGACCGCGTGTTCGTCACCGGTCGAGGCTTCGGGCTGGTCGCAGATGGAACCTGGCGTGAGTTTGTTGCCGCCGCGGCGACCGGATTGTCTCATGTTCCAACCCACATCGAGGACGACGTCGCGGCTGCCTTTCTCGCCGGCGCGGGTTATATCACAGGGTATCTGTCGCTAACGAAATTCGCTGAGTTCAAGCCGGGACAAACGATGCTCGCGCCGGGGATCGGCGGCGCGGTGGGCATGGAGAGCGTCCAGATCGCCCGAAATCTCGGCGCGTCTCTCGCCATTTCGACCGCGACTTCCTCAGCCAGGGCCGATGAAGCGCGCGCCGCCGGCTACGAGCATGTCATCGACTTGTCGCGGGAGCGTTTGCGTGACGGGGTGATGCGGCTGACCGCGGGCAAGGGCGTAGATGTCGTCATCGACGGCGTCGGCGGCGCCCTTACCGGTGAGGCGCTTGGATGTCTCGCCAATGCGGGAACCTACGTCGTGGTCGGCTATGCCGCCGGCCGCGAGGCGACCCTCAATCTGACCGACATCATCTGGAAGGCGGCCAAAGTGCATGGCTTCACCCTCCGCGCCTTCTCGCCGGAGACGATTGCGGCGGCGCAAAGGATTCTGCTCGGCTATCTGGCCGGTGGGTCCATTCAACCAACGGTCGACCGTTCTTTTCCGCTCGATGAGGCTGGCGCCGCCGTGAGGCATTTAATCGAGGGCCGGCCTTTCGGCCGCGTGATCATCCGCCTCTGAAAGGTTCTTGTCCGCACGCGGTCAATCGCCGAAGGCGCGGGGGCGCGAGGAAGCCTGACATTTGCATCACTCCCGCTCGTACCCGAAATTGGCGCCTCTCCTTCGCAAAGCGGAGTGCGGTTCCGGTTCGCCGGGCGAACTCCTCTATCGAAGCGTCAAGGAGTTGTATCGCATCAATGCCTTGAGCCGCCTCGTACCAACTACGGTCGTTGGAAACGTTAGCTTGGTCGGTTAGACGCAAACGTTCGGATGCTTGTCGAGTAGCAGCATCGGGGACTTTCGCGGGCTAGGAGCCTTGGAACTTCAAATCGCCTACTCGGGACGCAACCGTCTTCAGGATCGGCGACGTGTTGGCCTCGCTATAGGCGAGCGAAAGGTCGATCATCGGCGGCGCCCCCGCCAGCGGCTTGCTGATCACCGTCGGCGGCAGCAGGTTGCGGGCATAGAGCGGCATCAAGGCGACGCCTCCGGTCGAGGCGACCAGCGACATCGCCATGGAAAGATTGTCCACGAGGTGATCCGGCGTGAGATCCATTCCGATCTTCTTTGCATAGGCATCGGTCACCGCCCTCAGCGCCGGGGATTTGTCGTACGGGACGCCCACCAAAGGCTCGCCTGAAATATCGTTTGGGGCGATGGAATCGAGCGCCGCCAGCCGGTGGCCGGCAGGCATCAGCACGATCAGGGGTTCGTCGATCAGCCGCGTGAACACGAGGCCCCGCGCGTTGCGTTCGCGCCGCATGAAGGCGAGGTCGATTTTGCTGCGCATCAGCCCGTCCGCCAGTTCGATCGATGACTGGCTGAGGATGACGATCTCCGCGTTGGGCAGCTCATCGCGCAAAATGCGCATAACCGCCGGCAGCCACTCGAACTCGTAGCCGGTCAGAAAGCCGATCACGAAACTCGCCTTCGCCGGCGCGGCCGCGCGGCGCGTCGCCTCCTTCGCCGCTTCCACCTGCAACAGCACGCCGCGGGCATGATCGAGAAACACCCGCCCCGCCGCGGTCAGTTCGATCCCCTTCACGCCGCGCGTCATCAGCGCGCAACCCAACTCGATTTCCAGATCGCGCATCTGCCGGCTGAGCGACGGTTGCGCGACGTGCAGCCGCCTCGAAGCGGCGACGGTCAGGCTCCCTTCCTCCGCGACAGCGATAAAATACCTGAGGTGACGAAGGTCCATATTCCATACCTTACAGGCATGGAAGCCCAGCAACAAAGTCTTTTTCGTCGGCATGCGGGAAGCTTAGGCATCGCTTCAACGGCAACCAAGATGAAGCCGATATCCGCCAAGGATCATGCCGAAAGCGCGCTTGAATCAGACGGAGAAGGCATGCTTACCTCGCCGCTTTGAAAGGAAATTTGAGATGAATTGTCCTGTCGTTCTGATCACCGGCGCGCTCACCGGCATCGCTCGCGCCACCGCCTTCGTCTACGCCAAGAAGGGCGCGAAGCTCGTCGTCTCGGGTCGCCACGACGCCGCCGGCGCTACTCTCGTCGCCGAACTCCGCGCCGCCGGCGCCGAAGCCGAATTCGTCCGCGCCGACGTCCGTCATGAAGAGGAGGTTCGCGCGCTGGTCGCCAAGACGGTCGAACGCTTCGGCCGCCTCGACATCGCCGTGAACGCCGCCGGGACCGAGGGCAAGCCCGGAGCGGCCATCGACCAGACTCAAGAAAGCTATGCCGCAACCTTCGACACCAATGTCCTCGGCACGATCCTCAGCATGAAGCATGAACTGCGCGTGATGCTGGCGCAGGGCAAGGGCAGCATCGTCAACATTTCCTCGACCTTCGGACATGAGGGCGGCGCGGGCGCTTCGATCTATTCGGCAAGCAAGCACGCTGTCGAAGGACTGACCAAGTCCGTCGCGCTCGAAGTCGGCGGCAAGGGCGTCCGCGTCAATGCGGTGGCCCCCGGCCCGATCCAGACCGGCATGCTCGATCGCTTTACCGGCAGCGCGGAGGTCAAGGCCTATCTCGCCACGCTGAACCCGCAAAAGCGCATCGGCCAGCCCGACGAGATCGCGCACGCCATCGCCTTCATCGCCTCGGACGAGGCGAGCTTCGTCACGGGGCACATTCTGACGGTCGACGGCGGCAAGTCGGCGGGTTGAGGCCGTCGGGCCGGGCGCGGCCCGGCCCACCGCATCTCCTTGGCCACAGACTTCGAAAAGGAAATCTCGTCATGTCGTCCACCATGCTGAAGCTCTACGAATCCAGCGGCTCGCCCAACTCGCGGCGGGTTCGCTTCTTCCTCGCCGAAAAGGGCATTTGCCTATCTCGCGTTCCGGTCGATCTCGGCGCGAAGGAGCAGGTCTCCGAGGCCTATGCCCGCATCAACCCGCGTCGCGTCGTCCCGACGCTCGTCCTGGCGGACGGGACCGCGATCGGCGAGGTTCCCGCGATCCAGCTTTATCTGGAGGAAACCCATCCCAACTCGCCTCTGCTAGGCTCGTCGGCTAGGGAGAAGGCGCTCGTGGCGATGTGGGATCGACAGATGGAGCAGGAAGGCTTTGCCGTCGTCATGGAAACGGTGAGAAACGCCGCCGCCGGCTTGAAGGGCCGCGCCATCGCCGGCCCGCACGCCTATGAGCAGATCCCCGCGCTGGTCGAACGCGGCCATCAGAGGATCGCGGATTTCCATGCCGATCTGGAGGCGCGGTTGGGCGAAACCGCCTTCGTCGCCGGCGAGCGGTTCAGCGTCGCCGACATCACGGCCATCGTCGCGATAGACTTCGCGACCAAGGCGCTGAACCTGCCGATCCCCAAATCCAATGCGGAGACCCGACGTTGGTGCGATAGCGTCGCCTCGCGCCCGAGCTTTGCCGCGTAATCCCGACCGAGCTGGCAAAACCATCGGCTGACAGCGCGCGAGTTGTCGGACACCGGCTTCAACCGCGGCCGCGGCCAGCCGGTCCGCTGTGCGCCCAATTTTGTCGTTCAAGCGAAGTTCGCCATTCTCGATGTGCGCCGACGCGCGGCGCACCCAATATACGCGTTAAGCAACTACGCTCCCAAGACATCACGCAAGCCGCGAGTGAGTTTGGCGCTCGCGTCGTTGGGTAGCGCGGCGCTGCGCCAAGCGACCATATTGTCGGGTCGGACGAGAACGGCGCCGTCGTCTTGCGTGCCGCTCAATTCGGACCACCGCGCCTCGGTGTCGAGAACGTCGCCGCCACGTCCAACGAAGACAGTCTTGATCTTCGCCCCGGTGGCGGCGGAAGCCGCCTCGGCCGCGACCCGCCAAGCTTGGCTCTGGCCGCGGACGATGAGCACGAACTGCGCGCCTCTACCCGTCAGGTCATGCGTCGACAGCTTCTCGCCGGATCGATCGAGCCAGCAATGCGGCAACCGATGCCCCGGGCGGGAGGTCGGGATATACAATTGGCCGTCGGCCGGTCTGGCCGGCGCCGGCGTGCCATCCTTCACGATCGCGGAACTATCGTAGACAAATCCGAGTTCGACGTCTTGAGCGAAGAACTCAATCGCCTGCGTGCCGAAGATCGTCGCCAATCGATCGCGACGCATACGGCCGTTGGCGCTGTCGGCGAATAGCCCCTGCACCGCGCCAATCACATGGCCGGGCGTCTGCACCTCGGTCAGATTGTTCGGATGGACAGCGACAACGCCCATTTCCAACAGCATGTGATTGAAAAAGGCGTTGAGCGCCCATTCGACGTTGAAAGCGCCGACGGGACGACGCTCGGCCTCATAGGTGTCGAGCAGCTTGTCGCCCGCGTTGCCCTGGGTCGCGAGCGCCAGCTTCCACGCAAGATTGTGGGCGTCTTGAATGCCGGTGTTGAGACCGAGGCCGGTCGTCGGGGGGTGACGGTGCGCGGCATCGCCGGCCAGAAACACCCGGCCAACGCGATATCGCTCCGCCAGCACGCCTTCCACCACCCATTCCGATACGCAGCGCACTTTGATGGGCAAGTCCGCGACGCCGAGAATTTTCCGGACCTCGTCGGCCGCCTCTTCGTCACTGAATGACAGCGGATCGAACGGCATGCGCGGCAAGCCCAGCGACCATTCCGGCGAATTGCGGCCCCATTTGTCCGGCCCCATCGGGACAATCACCGAAACGCCCTGGCGATGCATCGGCTTCAGCCAATTGAGCAATACACGGTCATCGGGAATCCATTGCGAGAGATCGGCTTCGAAGTGAACGGAGATCTGGGTGATGAGCTTGGTCGGACCCTCCATCGCGACGCCGAGCGTCTTGCCCACGGTTCGGCCGCCGTCCGCCGCCACCATATATTTGGCGCGAATGGTCTCGGTCTGGTTGGTATTGACGTCCCGCACCTTGGCGGTGACGCCTTCCGCGTCCTGAGTGAATTCAACCAACTCGCAGGAAAAGCGAATGCGCGAAGCGTCCCGGGCTTCCGCATGAGATTTGATGAGAGGTTCAAGGCGTATCTGCGGAAGATTGCCGGTGTCGGTCGGCGATGTCTCAAGATAATGCACAATTCTGGGCGTGCCATGACCGCCGAGCGCGCCCATTTCGAAAATCGTCTTGCCGGCAAGAGGATTGTCGCCGCCAAGCGAAGTGTACCACTTCGTCCTCGAGCGGTTGTAAGGCGGCGTGCCTTTGGCGTAGACCTCGTCGGCGAGCCCGTGCTGTCGGAATATCTCCATCGTTCGCTGATTGAGATAATGCGCCTTGGGCAGGATCGATGTGCTCGCATGGCGCTCGATGGTCAAGAAATCGACGCCCTTGTCGGCGAGGAAGATCGAGATCGCCAGGCCGCAACCGCCGCCGCCCACGACGAGAACATCGACGGATTTGTCAATTTTCGCATTCATTGGTTTCCTCCAGCGCCGGCTCGATGGGGCCGGCCTATCTTGTTTGTCGGAACGTGAAGACCAATCTGGTCGAGGGGACCTTCGCGTTGTCGGGAAGTCGCGGAGAAACTTGACAGCATCGACCGCTGGAACTTGGACGAACCTCGCCCGAACCGCTATGATCTCCACCCAGCGCCCTTTGGATTTCTTGGTCTTCAGGACGTGAACAAAGCATACGAGCGGCCGCACCCGCCGTCACTGACCGGGAGTATGCGTTGACTGACCAACAGTCCGGCGATCACGCTCGTTTCCTGCGCGCCCCGGGGCTTCGCCTGGATGACGTCGAGGCCGAACTCATAGTGTTGAGCCCGGACAATCCTCGGGTGGTTGATCGCGCCGATCGCGCGTTCTTTTTGCATGTTTGTGAAGGATCACTCATCCTGGAACGTCCGGGGAGGCCGCCCGCGTTTCTTCGCATCGGAGACTCGCTCGGGATCGAGAAAGGCTCCAGACTATCTATCAAGGCGGACCGCTGCGACGAAGCCGCGCTGTTCATGAGCAGCGTCCCGCGTCGTCACGCCTACATCGCCAACCTGCCCGACGAAATGATTTACATCGCCGCCGACGAGCTGCCCATGGCTTCGATACTGCGGCTGATGGTCGAAGCCATCAGGCTCGAACTGGCGAGCGGCGCCGCCGAAATCGAGGTGATCCGCCGCTTAAGCGAAGTCATCATGCTGCAATTGCTACGGCGCGTGCAAGTGGGAATTGTCCGGATGGGTCAAGCCCCGGAGGCGATCAGATATGACGAGCATATCTTGCGGGCCTGGTCGGCCTATTTCGCGGCTCCGTCGGAATCGTGGACGGTCGAGCGGTTGGCTGACGCCGCCGGCTTGAGTCGCTCGGCCTTTTTTGAGCGCTTTCGCTCGATATTCGGCGCGCCTCCACTGGAGACGCTCACCCGGATCCGCCTCGGTCACGCCAAACAGCTCCTAAGCGGTTCGCAAGCGCCACTATCAGAGATCGCGCTCGCGGTGGGTTACCAATCAGAGACCGCCTTGATGCGGGCGTTCAAGCGAGAGTTCGGCGTGTCGCCGGGACAGTGGCGCAAAGGGGCGCACCGAAAAAACTAGGCGCGAGGGGTTCCTTGCCTCGCGCCGTCGAGACAGCCCGCATGGGCCGCGAGGCGAATATCTAGCCTTCAGCGAGTAACGCTGACTTGCGCCGGCAAAAGTCCGTTCGCCGCTTCATACTTTCGCGATGCGACATAGAGCGCGATGGCGACAGCGGCGAACAGGAACGCCGCGACTCCGAGCGCGGGATAGCCGATCGTCTG
>Ga0302144_10000977_pt1 | contig 10142 bp, 4 predicted proteins | sample I_Bog_E2_2_FD_192436 | JGI IMG/M metagenome (GOLD analysis project Ga0302144, IMG submission 192436) | Peat permafrost microbial communities from Stordalen Mire near Abisko, Sweden - I_Bog_E2_2 | ecosystem: Environmental > Terrestrial > Soil > Wetlands > Peat | place: Sweden: Abisko, Stordalen...
CTGGTGTGCGACGTTTTCTCCCGATGGAAAGCGCGTTGTTACGGCGAGTTCGGACAATACGGCTCGAATTTGGGACGCGACTAGCGGAGCTGCGTTGATGGTATTGGTTGGCCATAACGACTCGGTAACCGCTGCAAACTACTCCCCCGACGGAAAGCGAATAGTGACATCGAGTAATGATCGAACTGCCAGGGTTTGGGACGCGGCTAGTGGCAACTTGTTAGCCATACTCCCGGGCCACACCGCCGCCGTGAACTGGGCATCCTTCTCTGCCGACGGCAAACGCGTCGCAACCGCGAGCGGCGACTCATCGGCGAGGGTCTATCTGGTTGACTTCGACGAAGTCCTCGCCCTCGCCAAACAGCTTCTCCCAGTCGACCGCGGCAACTAAGCGCGGCGCGGCGATCTGAGCCCGGCCATTTTGGTTGCTGCTAAATCGTCGCTGAGGCGCTCATTGACCCGATTGGTAACGGAAAGTCGGACAGGGTCACGGAATCTGTGAAATGCGCTCGAAGAGCGGCCTGCTTGGCAAGGAACTCGTTTTTGCGCAGCGCGGCGCAATGAGCGCACACCGGAACTTTGCCGTCCGGATGACTGACGTGCCATCCACGAGTTTGGTCTGCTAATGGCCAGTCAGTGCTTCCTAGGTCCACTGCTCGGGTGAACAGGGCGCAACAAGGTTTCTCAGTCACTTGTCCGAGAGGCCGACTTTTCGTCCAAGTGGTTCAAGCGCGGTCGTCGGTGAGCACACTGGCGATTAGCATGAAGTGAGGCGCACTGCTGCTTCCGGTTCACGGAAGCTGTTGACCACAAACTTCTGGATTGAGTGTCCAAAAGTAGCTGACCGGTTGCAATGGATCTCAATGCTCCGTTACAGAAAGGCCGTCGCGAACTGACGTGTCGCTAGGGCCAGCGCTTTCCCAGCCCTAAGAGTGCTCGGCCTGGGAATACACCATCCACGATCTTGCCGTCATCGACGACGACGGTTCCCCCTACCAACAGATAGCGCACCCCTGTGCTTGGCTCCATAGGCTTCTCGAAAGTCGAGCGGTCGGTGATGCTTTCCGCATCGAAAACAACAATGTCGGCATCGGCTCCTTCCTGTAGTCTGCCTTTTAGCCTTGCTGCCGGAGTTGATCGTTCAAGCATTTCCGCCGGCATCAGGCTCATCTTGCGCAGCGCATCCATCAGCGTGATCGTTCCCTTTTCGCGCACGTACTGGGCCAGCACACGCGAATACGTTCCTGCGTTACGGGGATGTCCTTCAAGGCCATCGCTGGCGATCATCACCAGGGAGTTCGGAATCACCTGGTCGAGCACCTCCTGCGTGTAACCGAATACAAGCACGAAGTGCGTCGTGCTGGAACGATACAACGCATCGAATCGATCTTTGGTGAGGTGCTCCCCGGTTTCAGGAAGCACGAGGTTGCCATAGTCGATGCCCATTCTTTTTTGCCAGCCCGGGTTGAAGACTGCTGAGTTGATGGCGGTCATGCCGGCGGTATAGGGATACGCTTCGGTGGTGACATCGAGGCCGCGGGCGCGCGCTCCTTCGATCATGGAGAGACACTCCATTGAGTCGCTTGAGCAAGTGCTGTTGATGTGGACGATATGCAGCGATGCGCCTGTAATCGCGGCGGCTCCGATCACCTCGCTGATCGATTCGATGGAGGAGCCGGGTTCGACGCGCCCGCTGCTGCGTACGTGTGTGTAGACCGGCAACCTCCGTTCGGCAGCAAGGCGAAAAACGTCGATCACCTCCAGTCGCGTTGCGCCTGGCGTGTATTGGATGCCCATGCCGATGGCCAGGCCGCCAGCGTCCAGTTCCCCACGCAGGCGATCCAGGATTCTGTTAATTTGTTCGGGCGAAGCAGGTTGCTGGGTGGCGGGTCCGCTCTTAGGCAGGATGTCCCCCTCCGGCAACGGGGCGCTGAATACGAGCGATCGCGCCGCCACCTGGCTGGCCGAGGTGCCGTAATGGATTAGCGAGCGACCTTCCTTCGCTTTCAAAAACTGAGCAACGTCGGGAGCGCCGATCTCCAGTTCCAATGCCGTGGTGACACCATCGAGTGCCTTGACGCGCTGGCTTGCGAGGTCCTGGCTGTGCTGATGGAGATCGATAAACCCTGGAGCGACCACCAATCCACTGGCATGGATAAGACGGCGGCCGCTCAGTGATTCGGGCGAGATGCGGACGATCTTTCCATCCCGGATGCCGACGTTGCGTACGGCATCCAGTCCGGTTTCGGGATCCATAACCCGTCCGCCTTCAAGCACGAGATCGTACTGCTGCGAATGCAGAATGCCGCTTGTAGACACCAGGAGTAGGAGAGAGAGAATGAGCTTGTGCATGGTTGCTCCGCTTAGAACAGCGATGATATCAGGATGAGACTTCGTTTGGAGCTTGCGGGTGATCGCGTGCGAAAGGGGTTCGATCTTCGGCGATCCGATCATCGCAACAACCATCCTCGGTCGGCAACAGGCCGTATCCATAAACCACAGACCTCGCGCGTACACTCGCCTCTCATTTTGGTCCGAATGGGCCTTCGAGATCGTAAGAGACGGCGGCGACAGAGGGCTCAGCACCTTCTATCTCGATCTCCCATTCGAGCCAGGACCCGCGTGTTGGTGGCGCGAAGCCAATCTCATAGGAAGGTGGGAAGGCCGCCAGCAGGCGCTCGTCACGATAGATCTGGACACAAGTGTCATCCCGCACAGCCATGCGATAAGTGCCCATGCGGAACGGCGCGACTGCGTCCTGCAATAGATGCCACTCCTGGGCATACCAATAGAAAGCGCCCTGATTCGTCACCTTCACCCAGTAGCGATTGCACATCGTGCATCCGCTGCGCACGAATGCCCGCAAGATGAAGTAATCGCGGTCCGATTTGCCGAGCGATATTCTCGCCTCTGCGGTAAATCCTTTCTCAATGTCCAGCGCATCCATGGCGCCCGTGCGTTCATTCGACCAGAGGGTCCGCGCAACGCGATGCGTCTGCATCTGCTCAGGCGACAGCGAGACCGTGAGCAAGGATTTCGATGCCAGTTGCCTGACAGCCGGCATAGGGGAAGGATGAGACGGAGCAGCCTTGATCCATGCGAGGTTGAATGCGTAGTGGTTCATGCTGCTGATGACGTGGATCACTCCATTACGGGCCTGCGTGATGGACACATAGCCGGTGGGTTCCGCGGCGCCGAGGCCCATGTAGACGCGAGCATTGCTGATTCCCGCGATTCCGTGGTCACCATTGCCGTCAGTAAGCAGCCGGCGATCGGGCCACGTTTGCCCATCGTCGTAGGAGACAGCAACGATGAGTTTGGCAAGTTCACGATCGGTCTTTTTCGCGGGTTCGAGAGTGGAGACATCGGGCACAAAGGTCGCCAGCACCAGCGGACCTTCTGCAAGACGAGTCATGGACAAGCGCTGCGTATAGGTGATGGGAGGCAAGGCAGAAGCATGAGCCTGCCATGTCTTTCCGTAGTCGCTTGATATCGACATCGGCATGTGACCGTCGACGTTGGCCCCGCGGCCGAGCGCCATCAAGCGGCCGTCGGCCAGTTCCACGATTCCAGCATGAATGCCGTTGATGGAACCGCCCGTGTCTTCCCAGGTTTGGCCCTGATCCTTGCTCAGCCACATGGCTGAACTCTCTGGATGCGCATCGGCGCCGAAGATCCAGTAGCCATTACTGAGACGCACGATAGGTTGGCAGACCATGTTGCGAAAGCCAAAATCGGGTGCGATGTATCTGGCATCGGACCACGTAACCCCGCAGTCTCTTGAGGTGCGCAAGATAATTTGCAACGGCTCCCAAAGATGCGAGAGCGCGGTGCCGTTCAGATGGTAGAGCGTCTCCTGGCCGTCAAACCAGAGAGCCGGACAGTGATCGTTGCGATCCGGCGTATCCCAGAAGAGATACGAAGCCTCCCACTCGGTGGCGCCGAAAGGGAGGCGCGCGGCGGCTACACACAATTCCCTACCCTGTTCTCGCGCGCAGGAATACCAAATCGCCAACAAATCGCCGTTGGGGCACTCAGCGATAGAAGTATCGTGATTGTGATAGTGGAAGAGCGGACCGTGCGCGTCCCTGGGGATCTTGACAAATGGGCGAGGCCCCGAGAAATACGGCTGCGACGGATCGGGACCTCGCAAAACTTCGGCAAGCGCGCGCCGCGCGACGGGCGGAGACGCGATCTTTGCCGGGATGGCAACCTGTGTGCGCGTGGGCTGCGACTCACCGCAGGCGACGCGAAAGCCGATGGTGAAGGCGCGGGTTTCCGGCAATGCGGCCCCGCGATTAGCCGAACGCAGATAGTAGGCAAAGGTGCCATGGCTGCCACCGCGCGTCACTTTGAATTGGCCGCGCTCGGGTGCGACGCGTGATCGGTTTGTCTCCTCAGGATAGGGCGCATACCAGTCATCGACCCATTCCTCCACATTGCCGTGCATATCGAATAGCCCCCACGGATTTGGCGGCGTCTCGCCAACCCGCAGGCTCACTTTGTCACCCGCAGATTGGAAGTCCGTAACCCGAGGGTTCTTCAGATAGAAATTCGGAAGTGTATCGCCAGTAGAGAAGAGCGCGCGTGTACCGGCACGCGCGGCGTATTCCCACTCAGCCTCGGTTGGGAGACGGAAGGGCTTACCCTCGCGTTTCGCAAGCCAATTGCAGTAAGCCGTTGCCTCATGCCAGCTCACATAGATCACCGCCTCATCGTCGTCCTTTGAGAAGCCGAACTTGCCGCGCTGCTTCCTGTGTTCCGGATCGAATTGCTCGTATTCCTGGTTCGTTACTTGAGTCGCTCCCAGGTAGAACGGCGCGTGAATTGTTGTGGCGGCGCTGGGATGCTCATCGTAATCCCCGTCTTCAAACAGAACATCCGAGAGTACAAGACGGGCCGGATCACCGCGGGGAAACATCGCCTGCAGCTCGGCCCGCGTCATGTAGGCAAGCGGCTCGCACATTGAGAGTGGAATCTTTCTCTGCTCGCCCATGAGGAACGTGCCCGGCTCAATCAGGAGATACTCGGCGCCGGACTGGTCGAAAAGAGAATCCCGACTGGATCGAGATGCGCCGAAGAGCCTGCGGAAGAAAGCCAGTTGTGTGGAAACAACGGAGGCTCGAATGAAACGACGCCGCGTCCATTTAGGATTCATCATGAATAGAGCCTCGCTTCCCGGATTGCAAAAACGCCGGACAGACCGATGGAGTCTGTCCGGCGTCGATGATACAGGTCGATCAGAAGCTGTACTTGAGCTCCAGTTCTAACTGGCGCGGCTCCGAACGTGTGCTCTGTACGTAGCCCCAGGTGCTACCACCCCCGGTCGTCCTTCCTTCGTTGTTGTAGCTGACGATATTGCCAACGTTGTAGGCATTGGCGTTGAAGACAAGTTGATGCAAATCGTGCAGTGTCCAGACCTTCTGCAGCGCTGTATCGACCTGGCGGAAGCCCTGTGCCCGCTCCGATCCCACGCTGGCGGTGCCGAAGATGGGCGCGCTGCCCGTGGAGGCCACGGCCGGCTGACCATAGGCGCAGACGCCATCGTCGTAGCCTGAGGTGCCGCATGTGCCGGCGCCCACATTGCCGGAGTGAGTTGCCGACGGGTCGGTGCCCCATTCTCCGGCGATGACATAGGTGTAGCCCGCCCCCGTACTGCCATCAAGGCCCGGATTTGGCGCGTACGATCCGCCGCCACTGGTTTCGTACCAGCCATCCACACGGTGGCCCGACAGAATCATCCGGCGATAGTGGTTGGCGCGGCGTGTGCCCGCTCCATTCGCGCCACTGCTGCCGTTGGCGGTGATGGTGTTGGGCTGGCCCGAGAACATGACTGCACTGCCCGACACCGTCCACCCGCCGATCACTTCATTGAGCCACATGGGAGCGCTGCCGCCGAACTGCTGGCCGCGGCCAAACGGCAGTTTGTAGACCCAACTGGCATTGAGCATGTGACGGCTGTCGCTGCCCGTGGGGCCGTACTCGCAGCGCAGACAGAAGTTGTTTTGCGGATTGCCGCCGGCCACATTGTTGTCGTTGATGGAGACCGGGCCGGAGGTATCGCTCATTGCGTGGGAGTAGGTGTAGTTCAGTTGGAACTCCAGCCCGTAGGATGGACGCAACCGATACGTGGCCTCGCCGGCGTTAAAGTTTGAGTACGCCTCCGTCTCGAAGAGCTGCACGGAGGCGGTGCCAACGGTCACGTTTCCGGCTGGCGTACTGACGGTTGTCGTGTCAAAGGCCCCACTGGCCGGTGTGGCGACCAGCGTTTCCTGGTTGATGTTGCGCTCGTCGCCGAGGTGCTGCGCTACGTTGCCAACGTATGCCACAGTCACGCTCTGCTTCCCGTTTATCGCGTACTCCGCAACCAGGGAGTATTGCGGCTCCATCATCGGCTTCAGAGTGTTCCACGCATTGAAGGAAACACCGGTGATGCTGGCGCCGGAGGTGCCGAAGCCATTGGTGACTGCGTAGGGAGATCCCGGCGTGGGGACACCTCCGCTAACCGAAGGCGTCGTCGCGTTGTTGGCAATGCCAATGTGGTACGGAGCGTTGCCGATGTGGTTGTGCAGCATGTTGTAGTCCATGTACGTGGTGATGCCGAAACCGCCGCGCACCACCAGATTCTTGTGTAGCAGGTCAGGATTCCATGCGAATCCGATACGCGGATCGATGTCGTCCTTGGTGGAGGCGTACAAAGAGCTGCTGTTTCCGTTCTGCCCGGCCAGCTCCAGCGCGCCAGTGGCAGGATTGATGTCGGAAAGTTTGTTGTGGACCTCATACATGGGCTGGTCGTATTCCCAGCGCACCCCATAATTGACGGTGAGGGCTGGCGTCAGCTTGAAGTCGTCCTGGGCAAAGAAACCCAGGCGATACTGGCGCAAGCCGACGTCTCCCGTCTGTTCTGAGACCGAGTAGCTGGAGGAGTAATCGAGCAGGAAGTCAGCGAAATCGTAGCCGATCGACTGGCCGAGTGCCGGATCGCCCGTGAACGCTCCGCCATAGTTGAATCCGCCCAGCAGGCCGCCGGAGTTGTTCTGGAAGAAGTTGTTCTGCGCGCGGAAAATCTGCGCACCAAACTTGCTGATGTGGCGGCCGTGCTGCCAGGTCAGGTTGTCGCCGTAGGTGAACTGGTTGTCCAGGGCGAGATTTGACGAACCGGCGGTGCCAAAGGTCATGACGCCGGTGCTGTTTGTGCTTTCGGTGAAGCTTTGGGCGCTGAAACCGGGTACGTCGTTGGTCCACGGGATGCCGACAAGTGCGTTACCGTTCCCGAACTTGCCCGAGAGATCGAGCGGGTAAGAGTTATAGTGCATGCGCGTGAAGCCGGCGCGCGCTTCGTTCACGATGCTGGTAGAGATGGTGCGCGTGTAAAAGAGCGCGAATTGCTTGAAGGGAAAATCGCTGATGACCGGGAAAGAAATCGGCGTCAGCGCCTGCCGTTGACCGTCGTCGGCTTCGCCTTCAGACCAGCGCGCGGAGATGCGGTCCTTGTCCGTGACGGCCCAGTCTACCTTCATATCGCCCTGATCGTTGCGCGTCAGCGCCTTGACGATGGACTTGTAATTGTTCTGGATCGGCGCAGCCGAGGGCGCGGCGTTGGGCAGCGGCAACAAGGTCGCATTCGCGAAGAGGTACTTGGCTACGGGGTTTTTGATGGGCACGAGGTTCTGATAGAACGTGCCGCCGATGGTCTGGTTGAGCGGCGCGAAGCCGTTTTGCGAATCGTAGAGTTGCGGTACGGCGGAGCCGAAGTAGGCGTAACCGGCCAATGGCGAAACGCTGGTGTCCGGCGAGCCGCTGGCGGCGGTGGTATTGCCGCGCCATGCATTCAAAGGCACGTTGGCCGACCCAATGCCGGCCGATGGCTTGCGATAGGCTTCGTAATCGGAGAAGAAGAACAGCTTCTTATGCAGGAAAGGCACAGGGCCGCCAAACGTACCGTTGTACTGGTTCTGCGTGTATTGACTGCGGGGCGAAAAGGGCTGGCCTGGCAAAACACGCTTGTTTTGGAAGAGATTGGCGTCCATCAGGTAGTTCTGAAGGTAGTAGTCCGCGCTGCCGTGATACTTGTCCGTGCCGCTCTTGGTAACCACCGGAATCTGCGTCGCGCCATCACCGTACTCGGCGGGCGCCACATTCGAGATGATCGTCACTTCCTGCACCGCTTCCGGCGCAATGTTGTATGCCGGCGTGCCGTAGCCGTTGGAGAGGTTGGCGCCGGTATCCACGATGCTGATGCCGTCAATGGTGAAGTTGGTGGTATAGGTTCGGTTGCCATTCACATTGGGCAGCGTGGCAAAGCTCTGCACACGTTCGCCGGAGTTGTCGGGGCTGCTTTGGCCCGCGCCATTCCACTGGTTGCCGTCGGCCACGGTGCTGCCTGGAACCAACTGCGTTAGCTCGACGAAGTTGTGGCCGTTGATGGGCAGATTGTCCACCAGCGTTTGCGAAATGGTGGTGCTAATGGCCCCATCGCTGGTGTTCAGGATGGGCGTCGTGCCTGCATTCACGTTCACCGAGGTCGAAGTGGAACCAACCTTGAGCGTTGCATTCAACTCCACGTCCTGAGCCACTTCGACGGTTATCGCAGGTACCACCTCGCGGCTGAATCCGGTGGCCTGAAAGCTGACACTATATTGACCCACTGGAAGGAATCGGATGCTGTACAGACCCTCCTTGTTTGTGGTGGTCGATGTCGGTACCTGGGTTGCGACGTTCGTGGCGGTCACCTGGACGCCCACGACAACTGCGCCGCTTGGGTCGGTGACGCGTCCGTTGATGTTGCCCGTGATGGTTTGGCCCAACGCAATCCCGCAAAGGGCTATCAACGAGAAGGCTAGTGAAAGGGTAGTTTTGATGCGCATCTGGCAATCCTCCCGTAATCTGTGAAATCGTTCTGCTTCAGCCGGCTCGAAGGAATTGAAACTCTGATGGCCGGCCGGCCCTCCGATCGGCGGTTCTCCACGGGAAACTTGACCTTGGAGAATTGCTTCATCTTAATTCTGCAAAAAATGAAACGTCAAGTAGTTTTTTAAGACATTCCAACTTTTATGGAACAACGATGCGACGATTGTGTGCTTCCAACTGCACCTCGCGCTATCATCGAAATCCTTGCTATAGCTTCCGTATTTTGAAAGCAAGCATGTCACGTTGTGATTGAAGTTTGGTAGCACGGCTTTTGCGGGCGGCCGAAGAACAGCACAGACAGCAGCAGGGCCCCTGCGCACAGATAAACAACCGAGACGAGAGCCATGGCCAGGCCGAGTCCGTAGCGGCCTGCCAGCAGCCCGACGACTAAGGGCGCAAGGCCGCCTCCGCCCATCCATCCCACGGTATTCATCCATCCGGTTGCCACACCGCGCGCAGCCACGGGGACCGCGTCAAAAAGCGATGCAAAAATGTTGGCGTCGTAAAGGCCCTTGAAGAATCCCCAGGCGGCAAGGCTGACCAAAACCGTGACGATGGATCGCGTCTGGCAGCAGAGAAAGACGAAGGGCGCGCCGCACAGAACACCCACAGCCTGGATGACGACGCGGCCAGCGGCGAGGCGCTGCACCAGGCGATCGGCGAGCCATCCACCGGCCAGGGTGCCTGCCATGGATCCGATCTGTGCAAAAGCTGTGGCTGTCAAACCCGACATGGCCAGGTTCAGATGGAATGCGTGATAGAGGTACGAGGGCATCCACACCAGCAAAACCACCGCAACAAAGTTGGCGCAGGCAAATGCTGCCATGAGCAAACTGATGGTGGGCGTGCGCGCCACAAATAATGCGAATGCGGCAAAGCTGGGCGGGGGCCAGGGGGCGCATTTGGCTGGCAGTGCTCCTTCGGTCTCTTCTGTCGCGCCACGCTCTGGCTCGATCAGCAAGCAGATGAGCAGGACTCCGAACAACGCCCCGGCCACCCCGAAGCAGACGAATGGCCAGCGCCAGTCATAACGTTCGGCGAGCCAGCCTGCGCAAAAACCACCCACGATGGTACCCGCGTAGACGCTGGTTTGGTGAAGGCCGAGCGCCCGGGAACGAGTGCGTGGTCCGTGATAGTCGCTCATCATGGAGAGCGCAGCAGGAAAGTACAGACTCTCGCCAAAGCCCATCGCGCAGCGCAGAATGGCCAGGCTCCAGAGCCGGCTGGTGAGA
>Ga0302144_10000983_pt1 | contig 10093 bp, 7 predicted proteins | sample I_Bog_E2_2_FD_192436 | JGI IMG/M metagenome (GOLD analysis project Ga0302144, IMG submission 192436) | Peat permafrost microbial communities from Stordalen Mire near Abisko, Sweden - I_Bog_E2_2 | ecosystem: Environmental > Terrestrial > Soil > Wetlands > Peat | place: Sweden: Abisko, Stordalen...
TCGGCTCGTCTTGCATCTACCCGAAATTCGCCCCGCAGCCGATGGACGAAGGCGCCTTGTTGACGGGCTCTCTCGAACCGACCAACGAATGGTACGCCATCGCCAAGATCGCCGGGATCAAGCTGTGCCAGGCCTACCGGAAACAGCATGGCGCAGACTTCATTTCCGGGATGCCGACCAATTTGTATGGCCCCGGCGACAATTACGACCTCAATTCGAGCCATGTGCTTCCCGCGCTGATCCGGAAGACCCATGAGGCCAAAGCGTCCGGGGCGGCGGAATTCACCATTTGGGGCAGCGGGTCGCCGTTGCGCGAGTTTCTCCATGTCGACGATTGCGCCGACGCGCTGGTGACCCTGGCCAAGCGCTATTCCGATGCGGGCCATGTCAATGTCGGTTCGGGGATCGAAATTTCCATTTTCGAATTGGCCCAGTTGGTCGCGAAGGTCATCGGTTTCCAAGGCGAAATTCGGCGCGATACGACCAAACCGGACGGCGCCCCGCGCAAATTGATGAATTCGGCAAAACTTCACGCAATGGGATGGAACCCCGCCGTCGCTCTCAGCGACGGTATCGTCGACGCCTACGGAGATTTCCTGAAGCACGAGAGGCGGCGAGGGCGTGGTGACGTCATGAACTCAGCGGCGTGAAGGCGTGCAACTTTTGCCTATCTGAGGCTCTTGCAAAACCCCGTTTTTGACAGCCCGATCACAATCGGTCCGTGATGCGGCGGACGCCGATTTCGACTTGGCTTTGTCGGCGATTCCCTTTCGTTCGCCCGACTCCAGCCCCAATCGTATCTGGACCGAAAAAGACCAGGGTACAGCAGCCTGTCGAGGTCGACGGCAAACGCTGAACATGAGGCTTATTTCGTTGATGCAGGTTCGTCTATGTGCGGTAGTCGGGACGACCGCGCTTCGGGGCCTGGTTGTCGATGACTTTCTCGGTTGACGATGCCCCAGTAGGTGTTTGGGCGCCGGCGCCGCCGTTCCTTCTCGCCGCCCGGGCACGCGGCCAAATCGACGCGACAAATCCCCCAGCCCTCCAGTCGCCGCCGCAGTGAACGCCGAAAAATGGAGTCCTTCATAAGCTCTGAGTTTGATCGCGGAAGGGCTTCGTGGCGTATTTTTTGCTTATACCCAGGAAAGACGCTAGGAGATCCAGAGCGCACGGGACGACCGATCAGAGTAGCGATGATTTCGGATCAAATGGCCAAAAGCTAGAGGTGATTATATCGATCAGCGCCCGCTGCGATCCTTACCTAGGTTTTCTGTTCCGCGACTACTCACCCCATCTCAAGCAGGCGGACCCTCACGCCATCACCACCCTCTCCGCTCCGGCCGCGGGAGCGGCTTCTTTCGATCGGTTTTCTGACGCCTGCGCTCGCGCGGCGGCGTCCTGCAAAAGCCGCATTCCCAACATCTCTTCGATGAAGCGCCGTCTTCGGACGGACTCGTGGAATTGCCGCGTCATCTCTTCCAGCGCCAGTAACGGCTGCTCATGCGTATCCTGTTGTTGTAACTCCAATTCCTTCTCGAGGGTAACAATTTGTGACAACAGGAGGGCGTTCGCGTTGTTATGCCTGGCGGCGTCCGACCGGGTCGTCGCCAGCTTGCGTTGCGTCTCAGTCACTTTGCCGATCCTATTGGCATCGACCAGAAGCCGAGCTCCCAGGGTCTGTTGGATCCATCGCCGCTGGCGCGCAGCCGCGTCGAGTCGTTGAGTTAGCGTCTCGACTTCGGCCGCCAGAACATGCCTGTCGATCAACTGCTGCTTCAGCTGCATAACGTCCGCTTCCAGCGCCTGAGACAGCCGCGACTGCTCCTGCGCGCCTCGCACTTGCGCCTCCAATTCCTTTGTGAGGCTGAGGACCTGGGACACGAGCAGCTTGCCCGCTTCGCGTTGCCTGGCGATTTCCGACTTCGAGACGGCCAACTCGCCTTGCACCTCCCCAACTTGGGCGCCCAGCCGCGCCACCTCTCCGTCGGCGGTCGCGGCGGCAAGCCAAGCCTGCATCGCCGAGGCGGCGATACCGAGGTCACGACCGGATCCGATGGTGGCGGCGCGCAACTCCTCGGTAAGCGCGCGAAGAGTCGAATTGCCATCGATCATCGCCGTAGCGCAGAGCAGGGCGAGTGGCGTGGGTTGTTCGGGCATCCGTAGCTCGCCCGCGGAAACCTCGAATCCCGCGCCGAGACGTTGGATCAGGAGCGCCCGCTCTTGGTGAGTCGGGTCGACGAGAGCGCGAATATCAACGAGCGTGGTGCGACGTCGGGCTTGGCGCTGGGTTTTGAGAAAGTCGTCGAACTGTTCGAACCAATCGTCCTGGGCCCCTTCAGGCGCGCCCCCTGCCTGCAGGCGCCAAGCCAGGGCCACGGCGGGATCGGTCATGATAACAAGTACCGGGCCCTCCTCTTGTTGACTGAGCGCGGCCTGCAAGCTTTCGAATAACTGTGGCGCCGTTCCTGCGCTAAGACCCGCAAAAGCCAATGTTTCCGAGTTGCCGGAAGCTGGATTTCTTTTGTCAAACCAAACAATCACCACGTTATCCGCCCCTGCAACCCCGGCCGGCGCCCGTTGTCGGGCGCCCTGGCTCCCTCGATACAGCTAAAATTCAGTTTTATTTCGCTCACGCTTGCCCGAAGGACTTCCGCCCGCCCGCCTGTCCGGACGGTCGATATCGCAACTTACCCAAAGCGCTGGTACACTGGCAAGGTGGCGTCGCCCGCACAATCCCCGCCCAGATTTCTGCGCGCGGCATAGCGTGACCGATTTTGCGGTCATCGCCTCGGGTTTGTCGGCGCGCCTCACAATAAACGTTAATACTATGCTCAATTTGTGCGAGTCGGGCGGCTGTCGCCCGCGCATGGTTGGGCGTGGCTGCCGCCCACTCGGGCAGGCCGATCAAAGGAAAGCGCAGCCCTTCATGCGCGCGTTCCTCCACTCCTTGCCCAGCCAGCGCCAAGCGCTTCATCGCCGCGTTCAGGTTGACCGCCAGGATCAACAGCGCCCCCACCTGGCCGCGTTGGCGCGGAACGGCCCCGACGGCATCGGGCCGCCGGCCGGGTTGAGTGACACCACCGCGGGAACCATCAGGACGTTCAGCCAGCCCTGGCTCCCCGCCGCACGCACGTGCAACCGGAACGCCGGCCCAAGCTCGCTGGCCTTCACCAAAACGAAAGAGACCGGGAGACCGGCCAGAGACGTCGACCCAAGCTGCACGAATCGGCAGGGCTCCGAATCCAGGTTAACGGATATTTGCGCCCAGGATTGCGCGTAGGTAAAATCCGGGTTTCGCGCCGCGGCTTTCCTTTTTCGGCGCACGCTGGTTCTGGGCGGGTTCGGGTTCGGCTTGGCGCGCGGGCGACTGAGGGGGCGGGGCCGTTTTGGGGGTTCCGCGGCGGATTGGATGAGGTTTATGGCGAGATGTCTGACGATGGCCATGTTTGTCGCGCCGTGACCCTTGCGCAGCCGTGACTGGTCTTCGTTGAAGTCTACGTCGAGCTCCCAATGGAGCGTGTTTTCGATGCCCCAATGACCGCGCACGACCCCGCCAGCGCTCGTGCAGGAAAGCCGGCGGGAGGAGATGTAGTAGCGGGTGTCGAAGCGGCAGCGATCCTTCAATTTGGTTCTGCTTTCGACTTTGACGATGGCGGCGGCGTCTTGCAGGCGCAATTCGCCGGGAAAGCGCCTATCTCCGTTCAACCAATCCGCCTCACGGGCGACGGTGACGGTTCGTGTCTCGATGCGGCCATGCCCCTTGTCGAATTCCGGCGGCTCCTTGTCGAGCATCTTCGGGTCCGCGTCGCGGAAAAACAGTTCGATTGCACGCAACAGCTTGGGCTGGTTGGCTTTGACGGCGAGCAGATAATCGGCGCCCGCGTCTCGAACGGCTTTCGCAATCGTCGCATTGCACCCCATGGCGTCGATCGTGACGAGCGCGCCCTTGATGCCGTCGTCGACCGCCAATCGCTCCAAAAGCACGGGGATGGCCGTCAGTTCGTTGGACTTTTCGCGCACGGGCTGCTGGCCGAGCACGAGACGACTGTTCGCCGCGAAAGCGGAGACCATGTGCAGGGGCGGCAGGTCTTGCCCGCGGTCGTGGCTGCGACGCGACGTCTTGCCATCGATGGCGATCAGTTCTGGCCTGTCGGGCCAGGTTTCGCGAACCCAGGCGGTGAAGCAGGCCGATAACAACGCCGGATTGATCCGGTTCATGAAAATCGTCAACCAGCGACCCGTTGGCGCACCCCAGTCATAGGGCAGAATTCCTTGCAGAAAATCGAGATTCTCTTCGCCCCAGTCGGCAATCGCGTCATAATCGTCGCAGTCTGCGATCGTCCCGCAGACCACCAGAAGCAAAATCTCCGACAACCTGTACGCCACTCGAAACGACGCTTGAAAATCCTTGATCGGCGACAAATGGTGCAACAGCCGCTTCAGACGGTGCGGCAAGACAACCTCTTCCATCGAAGGTTCATGGCGGCGCCTCCAAATCAGCCGCCATAGAGATTCAGGTTTCGTTCGATTCGTAAATAGCCGTTAACCTGACTTCGGAGCCCGGGGAGCGGTTCACGGCAAAAATCACCAATAGATTCCGAAGCGAATGGGCCGCCAAGCTCCATGCCGTTGTCCGATCCGTAATCGCAACCGGCCGTCCCTGAGCTAACCGCGCCATCCGAATGACCCAAAAAGGCAGATCCCTCAGTCGCGCCGCTCAATGCCCGACCCTGGAGAGGGCGTGAGTAATCACATCAGGACGACGGCGCTTAGGAGCCCTCTGTGCCCGAACCTGAGCGGATCCCGCCACATCAGCATAGAGGCCCTTCAACATGTCGACGGTAATCTGCGGCTCATGATAGGCGCGGGCGTTGAGATGAGCGTTTATGCCCCGCATCAACGCCTCCGGCGACCGGGGACTTTGGAGCGCCCAGGCGAGTCCCTCCGCGAAGCTGTCCGAATCCTGAAAGCGCGCAATGAATCCTGTGTCCATATGGTTGATCAACTCCTTTACATTTCCGATCGGGAAACTCACGACGGGAGTTCCGGACAGCAAGGCTTCAGGAACCGTCTGCGGCGCGTTGTCCTCCAACGAAGGAAACGCGAAGACATCGGCGGCGGAATAGATAAGCGCCAATTTCTTCGGATCAGAAATGTATCCCATATTTCGACATTTCATATCGACTTTGAGATCCGACCAGCCAAAAAACAGCCCCTCGACTCCCTCCGTCAATCCCTTCGCCTTCAGTTTTTCGATGCTTTCCCGAAGGTATTTGCCGCCCTTTCTCTCATTGTTCAGATTGTCGGCGCCAAAAGCGATGTATTTCTTGTCGAGGGGAATGCCAAGTTTTATCCGCGCAATGGCCTTGTTGGTCAGCGCGAAATGCTCAACGGGAAGCGCATTGGGAATGACGTGAATCTCGCGGTCGCCAAGCAAGGAGCTGTGGCGCGCGCAATCGGCCATCCATTGCGACGGACAGACCACACGCAAGTTCTTTATTTTCGAATAGGCGTCGCGCTTGGTGCGCCACGCGTCATGCGCGAGCGTGGAACCCGGCTCCAGCAACGGACAATTGCGGCATTGATCACGATAACCCTCGCAGCCCTCCGAATAGTGACAGCCTCCCGTAAACGGATTCATGTCGTGTAGCGTCCACACGAGCGGACGATCGCCGACAAATTCCCCTAAGCGGGAATAATCAATCATCCCCGTCACCCAATGAAAATGTAATATATCCACGTTGGTCAACGCACCTATCAATTCAGTTGTATTGATCACGCACGCCGTAGTTGAAAACAACTCGCGCGCGCTCGTTTTTATTTGGCCGTCGCGCCGCAGCGCGACGGCGTCGAACCACGCCTCCCACATGCCGCCTATATCCGGCTTCAGATACGCCTGAGCGACGGAGCCCGCCAACGGCGCAACATGCATATCCACGTTGTTGGATTTCTTGAATATACAGATTCCGAAGGCCGACAAGCCTTCGCGTCGCAGCGCCTCCATGCAGCGCAGACTGGAAAGGCCGGCCCCGCCGTGATCGGATGTGGTGATGATCGCTATCTCGAGCGATACAGGAGCCGGTGAAGGGGGGGGCAAAAGGTGAAACGATGCGAAGTTGCGGACAAAGCCTTCGCGCAGAGCGGGAGAGCGACAACGCGACGCTTCCGGGTCCCCCGCGACCTCGAAGGCATCAAAAAGCGAGCGGTAAAAGCGGCTCCGGTCGTCTAAGCTGAGCGTGTTGTCGAGGTGATCAAAAAACGGCACGCTCCAATATTCGAACAGAAAATAATCTGCTTTTTCAGGAAATTTGAATGATTTCAGCATCCACCATGCCATAACTCTCCATGCGATATCGTTTATGTATTTATCCATGTCATAATTATTCATGGCGCTTGTAGGGCTATCTTTATATATATAGATAATATCCGGAATTATTGTAATTCGTTCGGCGGTCAACATCGCTCTTATTAAAAAGACGCTGTCTTCTCCCATCCGAAAGCTCTCCGGATAAAGAACGGTTTCGACAAAATTACGCTCGTAGAGCGCCGCCCAGTGTCCTTCCGTCGTCGCCAGCAAGTCCGGCATCTCGGCAAGCCTGGTGTTGACGATCATGCGATTACTGATCCCGGCGGGATACTTGACGGTGCTCGTCATCTGACCGTGGATTTTGCGCTCCACGCGGAAAGCGCCACGAACCATGACGCTGTCATGGGCCACGGCGATCTCCCATAGCTTGCGGAGCGTTCCCCCCGGGACCTCGTCATCTGCATCCAGAAAGAAGATGTAGCGTCCACGGGCCGCCTTTATGCCGCGATTTCTGGAGCCGGCAGGGCCGAGGTTGCGGTCGTTATGCAGTATTCTAACTCGGGAATCCTGCGAGGCGAGCGTCCGCAGTCGTTCGGCGCCGTCGTCCGTACTGCGGTCATTGACAAAAATGACCTCGATCTCCTTAAGATCCTGAGCCAGGATCATCCTAGCCGCCGACTCGACCAAGGACGATGCATTGTAGAACGGTACAATCACACTGATTTTTGGGAATAAACGCGGCGCGCCGGCCGCCAACCGGTCAAATTTTGCCTCGGCCCAACGGGCGCCCCACAGGCGCTTGAAGTCAATCAGCATCGCCCGTACAGCCAGAACAAAATCCGGCCGGTCGAGATGTCTATTGGCGGCGGCGATGAAATCGTCGGGATGCGCCGTTGAATGATTGCCTAGCTTCTGGACGTCTTCGTCCGAAAGGAAGGGAAAGATCTTTCGCAGCAATCTGCAATGCTCGTTGTGAAGTCTAAGCAGGGCAGTACTCGAAACCCCCGTCGTTCTGAAGTTCAAAATCGGTTTACGCAACTCGTAATACGTGGCCCCTGCCTGGTAGAGCCTTATGACGAATTCGAAATCCGCGATGATGGAAAAATCCGTGTCATAAGGGCCTATCTCATTGTAGAGAGCGGCGGAGATCAGCATGGTCTGATGGCGGACCGGCATGCGCAGCAGCGTCGCTGGATCAAAGGTCATGCTGGACAACACATGGGAACTGCCATCGGCGTTGATGTAGCGGGCGAGGCCGCCGACAAAACTGCACCTGCTATATTTGTGTGCGGCGACCAGACAACTGACCGCATCGTCTTCGTACCAGTCATCCGAATTGAGGACGAGAATCAGGCTGCCTTGCGCCAGTTCGATACCCTTGTTCATGGCATTATAAATGCCGCCATCGGGCTCCGACACATAGTAGCCGATCAGGTCTTCGTTGTTTCGTATTATCTCTAGGGTGCGATCGGTGGATCTGCCGTCGACAACAATATACTCTATATTCTTGTATGTCTGTCTGCGTACGGAGCTGATGGTCTGTTCAATTGTGCTCGCGGCGTTGCGACATACGGTGATGATCGTCACAAGCGGCGCGTCAGGGCGACTTTCGTAGATCTTGCCGGCCAGGCGACGACCGCCTTCGGCGCCGCGATTTCCTGTCAGATCAGGGTATTTTTGAAACTTACCCACAAAATCCATTTACACACATCCATAAATGACCGTCGACCTGCCGGGCGAACCTAGGGTTTTTGCTCCAGGGGAGCAACCGTAATTGCTCACGCCATCACGGCGGGGAAGTCAGGTTAACGGGGAACTTACTTTGACTTGCAGGTGTGATTCCCGGGAGCGCCTGATTCGCCTTCAGGACGCCCGATGCTCGCCACGACCGATTTCTTCGCCAACGATGGGGTTCCGCGCACGAGGGCCAAGAGTCTCTCAGACGAACCGGATCGGCCTCGACGGAGCCCCAAGGAGGCTACCCTGGCGCCCATCCGAGCGCGGAAAGGGTCAGCAAAAGCCGTAACATTACCGTATACCGTGGCGATACGCGGCGTTGAGACACTGTTTGCGTCTCAAAAGGGTAGGTTCCGTTATTCTGGGGCGGACTTGCTTAGTGGTCTGGAGTCAAAAGAAACAGAGCGGGGGCTTTCCGCCTTGGCGGTGCGCATGGGCGCGGCGCTACTGCCGCAGCGCCAGGAGCAGCGTCGCCAAGGTCAAGGCGAGCAGCGCGGCCATCATCCATTTGAGCACGCGGACGTTGCGCTCGAATTGCCGGAATGAATCGGTAATCGCGGACTCGAAGCACACGAGGTCGTCTTTCTTTGCAAGCCTGTCGTCGTTCATGGCGCTCTCCTACAGTTCGCCGATCTCACGCGCCTGCCGGATCACAAAGAGAATTTCGCCAGCCGAAAACGGGCGACTCCTCAATCGTTCCAGGTGAAATATAAGGTCGGCTTCGTCCGGCGCGAGCCTCGGGCCTATCTTGCCGATGATGGGCGCGAGTCTCGGCGGCGGTGGCTCTGGTTTCTGCTTCATTGCAAGCAATAATCAATTGCTATTTTGCTTGGAAACATAGGCTTCAAGCGCCGCGCGCGTGATCGCCTCAAGCGTCGTATCCTCAACAACCGCCATCATCTTGAGGCGCTTGTGAAGCTCTGGGCTTACCGGCACGAGCAGCCGCTTCATACCCTCCCGTGTCGCCGCTTTGAATTTCTGCGGTGCGGGTTCGGGGGCAGGCGCGGACTCGCGCGCCTTGGCGACCAGGGCCACCGGGTCGGGCGCGGTGTCCTCTTTGAGTTCTCGCATGGAGGCGGCAAGGCTCGGTCGCTTCGTCATATCAAACCCTCATTGCTGTTTTATGTATTTGCTTGTATGCTAGCAATATCACAATGCAAGCACACTACGAAGCCAAGCAAACAGAGCGCCGATTTCCTCGGCGGCTTTGCCTTCCGGCTCGTATTCCTCGGCGGTCTGCCCCGCCGTGAGCGCGTGCGCGTAGGCGGATCGCTGGTGAATGATGACAGGCGCGACGGCGAGCCCGTGTTGCGTCACCGCTGCGGCGGCGTCCTCCATCAAACGAGGGGCGCGGATCGGCGCGGCGTTGAGAACCACGAAAGCGGGCTTGCCCGTCACCTTCACAATGCGGGCGGTCGTGGCGATAGCACGAAGGTCGAGGATGCCCGCCCGGCACGGAATCAAGATCAAGTCGGCGGCCTCGGCTGCGGCGATGGCCGCGTCGGCGCTATGCGGCGCGCTGTCGATGATGACCAGGGCCGCGCCCGCGCTCCCGGCAACGTCGAGCGCTTTCCGCAACCGACTCGCCTGGATCGACGTGACGGATGGGGCGTCGCCTGGGCGACTATCTTTCCAGTCGGCGGCGCTGGCCTGGGGATCGAGGTCAAGGACGGCAACCGGCACGTCTCGGCGCTCGGCGGCAACGGCAAGATGGACCGCGAGGGTCGTCTTGCCGGTTCCGCCTTTTTGCGAGAGGATCGCAACGGTTTTCATCGGCTCGCCTCTATTGCTGCATTGCTAGCATTTATAAGCATGCTAGCATTACATAAAAACAAGCATCGCAACAATCTCGAATTTCTGTGGATAACTTCCGGCGTCGTCAAGCCACATCGCGCGTCGGCGTCGTTCCCGGGGCTTCCGTTTTAGCGATAGCGATAGCGATAGCGATAGCGATAGCGATAGCGATAGCGATAGCGAAGCCGAGCCCGGAGTCGCGTGCCATTCCTGCCATCGGCTGCGACACTCTGGCGACGGGGTAGCGGAGCAACG
>Ga0302144_10000998_pt1 | contig 9980 bp, 14 predicted proteins | sample I_Bog_E2_2_FD_192436 | JGI IMG/M metagenome (GOLD analysis project Ga0302144, IMG submission 192436) | Peat permafrost microbial communities from Stordalen Mire near Abisko, Sweden - I_Bog_E2_2 | ecosystem: Environmental > Terrestrial > Soil > Wetlands > Peat | place: Sweden: Abisko, Stordalen...
GGTTGGGTGCGAGGCAGCAGCAAAGGCACGTTTTGCCTCCGCCGCCTTTCGAACTGCCGATGGTGATGATCCTGCCGGTCATGCACGCATGCTCCTATCTTCCGCCGCCATGTAAATTACCTTACCCACTATGATAGGACAATATACTAGCTGTGATAGCGAGGCTAGCTAGCTATGCTAGCGCCGCTGGCACAGCTAGCCAACTCAATCAAAAGCTGGGATTTTGATTGCAGAGTCCGCGGAATTCTCAGAATTCCTTTCGCTCAATTTAGGAGGTTAGATCCGTCCGTTCCGCGGACGCAGGTCATATAAGAAGGCTATACAAGAAATTGTACGGTCTCCTTCCTCCCTCTTATTTTAGGTCATCATCTTGACATACTCTTGGTCCTTCGGGGGCCGAGCACATCAGGGAATTCGATTTCGGTGGTATTGCGATAGACTATGGGCAGCAGGTGCCAGAATCGATGCGGCCTTTCGTGATGACGATAGGAGAATTCTGACCGATGGCCGGCCATAAAGCCGGTCATTCAGTCGGTTAGTTATGGACTTTCCGATTTTTAAATCAGATAGATGCCGGACCCTTGGAGCCGGCCATATGGCAGTGCGTAATGCAGGTCCAGCCTCCCTGACCCTGGTGCCCGGGCAGGAACAACCTGCCTGGAGCAACTTGCGTGACCTCGCCTACGTGCTCGGGTCGGAGGCTGCCGGCTTGGCCGGCCGGCTGGCTTCCGGCACGGCCAATGCCATTGGCGACCTCGTGCGGGGCATGAACTGCTACTACTCGAATCTGATCGAGGGACACGACACGCGCCCGATCGACATCGAGCGGGCGTTGAAAGCGGAACTCGCTCCAGAACCGCGACGGCGCAACCTCCAACTCGAAGCCACCGCCCATATCGCGGTGCAGGCAGCCATCGATGCCGGCGAACTCGATGGCATCGCCATGCCGTCCGACCTGGCGGTGGAGATCCATCGTCGCTTCTACGAACGTCTGCCCGCGGAATTGTGCTGGGTTGAGGAACGCACAGCCGGTCGGCGCGTCGAGGTGCGTCCGGGCGAATTACGCAGCGAGTATGCCGAAGTCGGAAACCATGTCCCGCCGCCGCCTGGCGAACTGAGAAGTTGGATGTCGAGACTCGACGATGGTGCGCCGGAACGGTTTGGCCGAGCTGATCGTCTCGTCGCCATTGCCGGTCTCCATCACCGCCTGCTTTGGGTGCACCCCTTCGCCGACGGCAACGGTCGCACGGCCCGCCTGATGTCGCATGCGTTGTTGCGGCGGTCTGGCGTCGGCTCGGCCCTGTGGTCAGTGTCGCGCGGCCTGGCGCGTTACGTAAGTGCCTACCAGGCCTATTTGGCCCGTGCTGATGCACCACCGCAGGGTGCGCTCGATGGCCGCGGCATTCTGTCGGATGGCCGCCTTGCCGAGTTCTGCGGCTTTTTCCTGGCGGCGTGCATCGACCAGGTGCGGTTCATGCAGAGTCTCCTTGCGCCGGAGGCGCTGGCGCGGCGGGTTCGAGAATTCGTCGCCGCCGAGGCCGCCGGTGAGCGGCTGGATCCGCGCGTCGCCGGAGTGCTGGAGGCGGCTGTGCTGTTTGGCGAGGTGGCACGCGGCGACGTGCCCGGCTTGGTAGGGACCAGCGATCGGCAGGCCCGCCGCCTGATCAGGCCGTTGGTAGACCGCGGGATGTTGACCGGGGCGAAGGACGCCCCGCTGAAGGTGGCGTTCCCGCTGGGGCAGAGCGAGCGGCTTTTTCCGCATCTGTGGGCGCCGGCGGACATGGCAGCCAGCTCCATTCCGCCGGAGATCGCGGACGTGCTGTGGCTGCCGTAGGCGCTTGCGGCTGAGGACCGGCCTGGCGGCAGGGGGGAGGGGGGGTCATGCCGGCAGCCCCGACAAATCCGCCGTCGCGTTCCGCCCTGCGCCGGACGGGACATCGATGGATGTCGCCTTCTCGCGATCGACGTCCTCCGGAGGATTTCATCGCTCGCGATGGCGGATTTCCGCGCCCCGCCGGCGAATAAGGCAGCGCCGACTGAGGCGCGATAAGGGTTTTCGGCCAGAATCCGCGCGGCCGAAATCTGTCCGAGAATCGAAGTTCCCGGACAGAATGAATATTCTCGGACAAAAGTAAGATTCTCGGACAGAATGGGGCGCCGGAGTCCCGGCGCAGGCGGCCGGCGGTTAGCACCGGAGCCGGCAGGGCAGCGGGGGAGGGGAGGCATGGACGACATCGTGCCGGGCGCGGCGGGCGGCATTCCGGCGGAATTGTACGAAGAGGCAGACGCCGCGCGCGGCTATGCCGCTGCCAGCCGCGCCACGTCCACCCGGCTGATCTACGACGCCGACTGGAAGCGCTTTCAAACCTGGTGCGCCGCCCGCGGTGTGCCGCCGCTTCCCGCCGATCCGGTGGCGGTGGCGCGGTTCTGCGCCGGCGAGGCCGAGGCCGGACGCGCACCGGCCACCATCACCCGTCGGCTGGCCGCCATTGGCTGGGCGCACAAGCGCGCCGGGCACAAGCCGCCGCAGCGCGCCGACGGTGCCGGGGCGATCGCCGAGGTCATGGCCGGTATCCGGCGGTCGCGCGCTGCGCCGCCGGCGCAGAAGGCCGCGGCCGATGCCGACATGCTGCGCGACATGCTGCGCGTCTGCACCGGCGACCGGCTGCGCGTCGTGCGGGCGCGCGCGGTGCTCGCCATCGGTTTCGCCGGCGCATTCCGGCGCTCGGAGTTGGTCGCCCTCCGTGTCGAGGATATCCGGCGGGATGCCGAAGGCATCCGGGTGGTGATTCGGCAATCCAAAGCCGACCAGGAAGGCGAGGGGGCGGTGGTGGCCATTCCGCACGGCGACCGCCTGCGCCCGGTGGCCGCGCTGGATGCCTGGCTGGCGGCCGGCCGGGTGGCGGAGGGCTTCGTGTTCCGCCGGATCAGGCGGGCCGGTCAGGTGACGGACGAGCCGATGAGCGACCGCGCCGTCGCTCGGCTGGTCCAGGCCGTCGCCAAGGCCGCCGGTTACGATCCGGCGCTGTTCGGCGGCCATTCGCTGCGGGCGGGCTTCATCACCAGCGCGGCGCGGACCGGCGCCAGCATCTTCAAAATCCAGGAGATCTCGCGCCACCGCAGCCTGCAGGTGCTCGCCGGCTACGTGCGCGACGCCCAGGTCTACCGGGACCATGCGGGGAGCGGGTTCCTGTAGCGTCGTCGCCTCTGGAGCGGATGCCATATGTTTGGCCGGCACTCTCTCAACGTTCGTCGAGGGGGTTGGTGCACCTGAGCAGCATGGGCATGAACAAGAGATAGCTCCTTCCACCGCCGCCCAGGCTGCCAGCGAGATCACGGCTCGCTCAGCAGATCGTCCAGCGTCACCGTGTAGACGTCCGGCACCGGCAACGGGGCCTGGTCGTCGATTGTGTCCGGCAGAGACAGCAGCGCTTCCGCATAGAGGTCTGCCAGGTCGATCTTCTGCCGCATGGATGGGGCGAACCGTCGCCGGAGCTGCATCTTGAACACCCGGACTTCTTTCTGCCAGCCGGGGACCGCCGACGACTGCGGCCACGCCTGGGTCTTGAGAAGGTGCAGCAGCGTCTGGACGAGCAGCGATTCGACCGCGTGAAGCTCGTTGCGTCCCACGGTCTCAACCTCGTCGATGATGTTCGGCCAGTCCAAGTCGTCGTTGTTGATCCGGTCGCCGGCCGCGACACGGCGCAGCAGCGCGGCCTGGTGCTCTGACCACTGCAGGATGTCGGTCTCGTAATCGCTCATGCGGCCTCCGGATCAGGGTGGCGAGGGCAGCGCTTATCCCGACGTGTGCGGGAACATGGGCGGCCTGGACGTGGCGGGCAAGTCTGGCCGTAATCGGGCACAGAACCTACTCCTTGGGCTTGGCAGCTGGCTTCCTCGGCTTGGTCGGCGCGCTCGGCTTCGGCGCTGACACTGGTTTAGATGTCTCGGTCGCAGGTGACGGGTTCTGCGCGGGGCGGCGGATGTGGCTGAACAGGTCTCCCCAGATGGGGTCTTCATCACTTTCGGGCGACGGCGGCGGAGGGGATGGCGGCTTGGGTTTGGGCATGGCGCGGGTCCTTGGTCGGCGCCTACCATAGCGCCGCTCGGCGGCCAGGGATCGCCGCCTTGAAGAACAGCCGACGGCTCCAAGTCAGCCGTGCGTTCGGCGTCGTCACATGATACCAGTCCGCGAAAAGAACCACCCACCCGGTCCGCATGAATATGAGTACTTTCAGGCCGTTAGCCTGCATCGGATGGGACTGCCTTTCGGCGGGTTGGTATGAGACCGTCCAGAATGAGTGGGCTGGTAGCTGGACGTTTGCCCGCCCCGACCGCACACGCCGGCTCTTGCAAACAGGTCGGTCCACGGTAACCATCACATTCTGAACGGTCTTCGCGTGGGTTCGATATCCGGGATTCCGTTCTCTTTCCCGACCGGGCAGAGACGGTTACGTTCGCCTGGGAACAGCCCGATTCGCAGGCACCGCAAGCGGAGATATCCTGGCTATGGCAGATGCCGCGCAACGCCAGCGCAAATTGGCGGCGAAGGCCGCTCGCCGGAAGGCGGTGGTCGTCGAGAAGAAGAAGCTCGAAGTGTCGTCGGCCAGTCTGGTGGGCCGCATCAGGGTGGCGTCAAAGGGGCCGTTCGTCCGCTGCCTGATGCCGTCGACCCTGTTCGACATCGGCATGGGCCACGTCGTCGTGGCGCGCGCGCTGCCGTCGGGGCTGCTCGGCTGCGCCTATTTTCTGATCGACGTTTTCTGCCTCGGGATCAAGGACGTCTTCTATACGGAGATTGGCGAGAACGAACTGCGATCCCGCCTGGCCGGGCAGGACGAGGCGCAGCGGTTCATCGAGGTCGAACCCGCCCGCGCGCGCAAGCTGATCCGGGATGCCGCCGCCTATGCGGCCGGTCTGGGGCTGCCCGCGGCGAAAGACACCCCCGCGATCGAGGCCATTTTCGGCGACGTCGATGCTGGCGCCTGCACCGAGACCTTTACGTTCGGCAGGGATGGCAAGCCCTTCTTTATGAGCGGGCCAAACGACACGCCGGCCCGCATCCGCGCCATCACTCGCGCTCTGGAGGAAAGCCGCGGTACCGGCGGTTGGGATTACATGGTCGAAGTGGCGCCCGGCTTGTAGAAGCCCGTGCGGAACGGCGCGTGCCGGCCGGTTCACCGAGGACAGATGACCAATAGGATCGCCGAAGACCTCGCCGCCGGAATGCGCCAGTCCGTTCGCCCCGGGGTGCTGAAGCTGCGCAACTTCGTGCAGGGCCGGCCGGCGGCACGCCAGCTGATGGCCGAGGTCAAGAGCATTGAGAGCCTGGTCGCCGGCGGAAGCCATCCGCTGCACGCCGCTTATTCGAGAGCCCAGAACTATCTGTCGGTGTTCTCGGAACTGGCTTCGACACTGCGGGAATTCAAGAATTTCACCGCCGTGGTCGGCGATGCCGAGGAAACCTACCTGCCGGGCTGGCCGCCGATGAGCCCGGTGAGTGTCACGTTCTTCACCTCCTGGGCGTTGCTCGACCAACCAGTCGCCGCGACCGGCGAGACCATCTGCTCCTGTGCGATCGAGATCGGCCGGGCCTTTGGTATGTCCGCCGATTTTGCATCGACCCTTGCGGCGATGGGTGGATCGGCCATGGGCATATACCAACATCTCGGCTGGCAGGACGGCCTGGTTGGTCTGCGCGACATCCTGGATGACCATGTATACCGGTGCATCGTGCCGTCTGGGTATCGGGGGGCCAAGGGCGAACTCTGGTACGTCAGGCTGCTGCCGTCTCTGACCGAGGCATTCGCGCACGGCGTTGCCTTTACGTCTCCCTATGTCCTGCGCGGCACGACCGAGAAGGACTGGCGCGCCTTCTTCGAGCGTCAGGAGCGGGGACTGCCGCAGTTGGGGACGCTCGAGGAAACGGCGCTTCGCCGCAAGGCGTTGTTCAAGCGAGGATCCAACCCAAATTATTGGAACGAATACGTTTTTCTCGCGTATTCCAGCGCCTCGGACAGCGCCATCGTGCTGTATGGCATTCCGGATCTCCCCGAAACCCTGCCGCACGGCGACCAGCGCCGCCGGTGATCCGCCCAGGTCCATTGCCGCGGTTCTCTGACGATTTCGGCTCCAATGCATTCGACGATTCACATAAGCTGAAGCGGCGTTCCCTCGACATCCCGCGCGGAGGAGGAAGAACAATGTCGCCACTCACCCTCTTTCTGGCAAAGTTCCTCGGTCTTTTCTGTCTGCTGATGTGTGGCGTGCTCGTGGCCAGGCCCAAGGCGTCGCTGGAAGCGATCAACGCGATGATGGAAAGCCCCGGGCTGATTCTGGTCACCGGCATCTTCACCATGGCCGGCGGCGCAGCCCTGGTGATCGGCCACAATGTGTGGTCAGGGGGAGCTCTACCCGTTGCCGTGACGCTGTTGGGTTGGTTGACGCTGATCAAGGGCGTCGCCCTGATGGCGACGCCACCGCGTGTGCTGATCGCCGTTTACCAGGCGCTGCATTATCCAGCGCGGTTCCGCCTTTACATGACCGCAGCTCTTCTGTTGAGCGGGTGGCTGACGGTGACGGCATTCCTGGCCTGACCGAGATGACACGTGAGATGACACGCCAGCCATGTGGTGAGTTTCGACGGCCTGCCCGGCGGCGCCGGGAGGCGCTCCGGAGAGCCTGTCGCCGGCCGGTCAGACGACCCCGGTGCTGACATTCGCCGGCGCCTTGCGCCGCAAGTACGTGGCGTGCCGCCCCCAGCGCCGCGGGCGCGTTCCGGGTGAGAGGTGGTAATCGCCATCCCCGCCATTGTCGGGGGCAGGAAGGCGTATCCGGGCTTGCCGTTCTGGCGCGCTTGCCCGACGCGAGCCGAATAGACCAGCCTGTGTCGCAAGCACATCACCCGAGATGGGATACCACTGCGGTATGGACAACCAGAGCAGCCTGCCCGGACGGTCAATGGATGACGGTTGCCGAACTGGCGACCGCGCGAGGAATCAGCAAAGGATTGGTCGATCGGCTTGCCCGACAGCGGCGATGGCGGCGACAGCCGGGCCAGCAGGGTCAGGTCCGGCTTCTTGTCCCCCATGATGCATTCCAGTCTGTGGGAGAGAAGCTCGCGGAGGTGTCATCGGATAGGCAGTCCGACCGACAGGTGGCGGTATCCCGTGCGTTGCGCGAGCGGGTGAAGGCGGCCGAACAACGAGCCGAGCGGGCCGAAAAGCGGGCACGCGATGCGGAGCAGGCCAGGGTGGCGGCGGAGGCGGCGGCCACCAGAGAGCGGGACCGGGCGGCTATGCTGATCGCCCGTGCCGAAGCGGCTCTTGCGGCGGAACGGAAAGCGCGCGTGGTGGCGGAGGCAGCGGCGGAGAACATTGTCCCGATGGATCGCGCCGTGCAGATCGCCATCCAGGCGGAGGCGGCACAATTGCGGCAACTCCGCCAGGCGGAGGCGGCCCGGCGAGCACGCAGTCTGCTCTCGCGGCTGTGGGCGGCGTGGCGCGGCGATTGATTTTTTGTTTCCGCGACGTCCCGCCGTGGCGCCGGTGGTTCAGAATTCAAGAATAATGAACCAGCCAAAGCCGTAAGCCAACGCACGCAAGTTGACGAAATTGGCCCCCAGAGGCGTTGTAGCAGCCTGGACCTGTCCGCACGGACGTCCGTAGAGCCAACGCGCGAGAGATCGACGGTCAGGCTACAAACCAAATTTCCATGGCTCCCGGGGTTTCGGCTGCCGGGCAGCCGCCCACGCTCTGACAATCGCCTCCAATTCCCACGCCATAGCTTCGGCTTGTTCATGGTGGCCATCGCGGTGTGCCTTGGCGATCTCGACGTGCTGCCACCATGCCCCGCCCGGCTGCACCCACTCCCACCGCGACTGAGGGTCATTCGGGTCACTGAGCCGCCGCTCCAGTATCTCTATCGGGACATGCCAATTCGGGTGGTCCTCACGGAGCCAGCCCATCGCATAGGAATGCACGTCGAACGGGTTGAAGAACACGAGCGGACTATCTGTCTGTTCTGCCTTCCTGCTCAACCAGCCCAGATCACCGCCAACCTTGTAAGCTGCCCGGCGCACGGCAACGTAGTGCCTCTTCTCAACCCGGTTGATGCCGGGATAGCCGATGCCCGCCAGGTCCTCGACGGTGAAGGTGCTGCTGGGCGATGCGGTAAGTGCTCCGCGAATGATACCCTCGATGCGGTCCGATTCTCTGCTCATGGCAGACCCATCAGTGTTTCCATCGCGGCAAGCGGCTTCCTGTAGAACCAGGTTCTTGAAGTCAAACGCGGGGCCAGGCCGGTCACCGCTGCAACCGGTACGGCGCGGCGAATCGTTTCCATCAAACCGAACCTACCAAGGGAGCGATCTGGAGGAAAGTTCAGATGTCCAGCACCTCGTCCAAGGGCGGCTATGGGCACGTAGCCGACATTGCGGCCACTTGCCGCCTACGACCGCTTTCCATCAACCAAAGCTGACCTTTGGTGCGCATCTCAAGAATTATGAACCAAAAACGGAGCTTTGAAATCTAGGGGCTTTTCCGTTGCATAAACTATGTGCATAACAAACCCATGATTTATGGGTATGCACGAGTGGCCCGAGTCGCTCAAAATGAGGGGTAAAGCCGCTTGAGCTTGATGCGGGCATCGGCGGTGGTGAATTGCCAATCTGCCTTTGTGTGACGCTTGTTGCGGTCCGCCTGCCAAGCGGCGACTTCCTTGGTCAGAGTTTGCTTGTCCGGAATCCGACGATCCAGGCATTGAGACGATAGAACGCCCAATTCGGATTCCGCCATATCCAGCCAACTGCCGTGCTTGGGCGTATAATGCCACTCGAACCGCTCAACCAGGCGGCGGGCTTCGTCCGGGGGAAATGCCTCGTAGAGTGACGCTGGCTTGTGGGTGTTGAGATTGTCCTGCACGAGGACGATCTTCTTGGCAGTCGGAAAGTGCGTGTCGGAGATGTCCTTCAGAGCATGGGCATAGTCAATGGCGGTGTGCCGGTCGGTGACTTTCACATTCCGCCAGCCTTCCAACGGTGCGAACATCATGAACAGGTTTGCCGTTCCGTTGCGTTCATACTCGTAGTCAACCCGCTTGGGGCGTCCCGGCTTCGCCGGGATGGGCACGCGTGTTTCGGCAGTCAATTGCTTGGAGGATTCGTCCAGGCAGACCACGGGACACTCCGGATCATGTGGGCGCGTATAAACCTCCAGCACGTCTTCCATGGCGGCTACGAAGGCACTGTTGGCCTCCGGCGGGATGACCCATTGTTCCCGGAGGTGGGGTTTGAGAATGTTTTTTTTAGCGTCCGGCCAATCGTGTTGTCGCTGGCCTGGTCAACGATGTTCAACTCCACGACCTTGTCTTCGAGCAGCCGCAATGTCCATCTTGCGCGCCCCGACGGCGGCGCCGAACAGGCAAGGGCGATCAGTTTGGCCTCTTTCTCGCCGTCGAAAATGCGCGGCCTGGCCGATGTTGCCCGTTGCTTTCGGGTCAGCACGGCCTCGAGCCCCTCTTCGACCAATTGCTGGCGCGTTCGGCAAACCGTGGCGAGGCTGGTATCGAGCGCCCTGACGATCTCGCTGTCACTCCACCCTTCGCCGGCAGCGGACACGTCCGCTTTCAACAAAATCCGCGCCTTCATCAATTGCTGCGCCGAGCGCTTGCCGGTGCGGATCAGGTCCTGCAACTGCTCCCGTTCGTCCTCGGTCAGATTCACCACGTACTTCTTCACGCTGATCACCGCCGCCGCCACGAATCACCTCCGCCATGGGGTACCGGCCGATGGACTCACGAATCCAACTCAAAATCAAGGACGCGGGCCACTAGGCGCAAAGCTAGCTGCGCGTAGAGGGGGTAGACGTCCTGGACCCTCTTGCCGCGTGGAGCATCCCGTTTTCTTGGGACACTGGCGCTCAAGCGCTGGAACGACTTCCCAGCACGAGTCGTCCGAATATTTGCTAAATTTTTCGGACGAA
>Ga0302144_10001001_pt1 | contig 9962 bp, 8 predicted proteins | sample I_Bog_E2_2_FD_192436 | JGI IMG/M metagenome (GOLD analysis project Ga0302144, IMG submission 192436) | Peat permafrost microbial communities from Stordalen Mire near Abisko, Sweden - I_Bog_E2_2 | ecosystem: Environmental > Terrestrial > Soil > Wetlands > Peat | place: Sweden: Abisko, Stordalen...
GAGACCCAACATCAATCGCCACGTGAGTCCCTGACTCATCCCTGACGTCAACAACACGAGGCCCACGAGGGGTCCGACGATGAGTCCTACGGCCTGCATCGAAAAGACGAGACCTACGAGACGACCGCGGTCTCGGCGGTTCGAAAACTCACTCATCATGACTGCGGACACGGGATAGTCACCACCGATGCCGAGGCCGAGCACGAACCGCGCGACGATGAGGAACATCAAGTTCGGAGAGAATGCGGACGCGACTGCGCCCACCACCATGATCACCGCGACGCTGATGTACACGTTGCGCCGACCCAGGACGTCGGCGACGAGACCGAACACGAAGGCGCCGACAAATGCACCGAGGATTGCTGCTCCCGTGACCCAGCTCGTCTGGGTCGTCGAGAGATTCCACTGCAGTTTCAAGATCGCCGCAACGGTGCCGATGACGAAGAGGTCGTACGCGTCGGTGAAAAAGCCCATGCCCGAAATCAAGACCGCGCGACGGTGAAAGCGACTCAGCGGGGCGTCGTCGAGGAGTTGGTTGACCGTCCGTGGTGCTTCAACTGGTGACGTACCCTGGGGGGCCGTTTGTGGGGGAAGACGATTCTCGGGCCCCGGGGTCGTTTCCGAAACCCGCAAATCCGTCACTTCGCTCTCGATCGGTTCGAACGCATGGCGGACTCATTTTGGCAGCCCGAGGTGTTCCCAGGACCAGGCGAAGGTTACCCAATGGTGAACAGTGTGCGAACTCTTTCTGACGAGTCCGTGATTAAGCGGCAGTACCTCGGAACGTTCTTACTCGGGCAGAATGCCCTTCTTCGAGTCTCGCTTGGCGTGCTTTTCATTTCGCTTTTCCTTCAGCGACTTGCCGACCTTCTTCGAATTGTGTTGGCTTGGTGATTTCTCGGCCACGAGGGCTCCTCTAGTAGGTGACGTCAAGATTGACGGCTTCGAGACCGGACTGTAAGTGCTCGCAGGCGACGCGGTTCAACGTCGCGCGACGGCTCCTAGTTCAGGCCTCACTACCGACCTTAATGACTCATAACCCAGCACTCTCGTTTTACGCTCGGTACCACATCACTTGATATTTCCAGCTCTCCGTTGCGGGAGCCGTAGTTCGCGTCGTAGCAACTGCGTAGCGCACACAGACTTGTACGGACCAGTTCTCCCAAAGCGCTGCGTTGTACCGACCACTCCAATTTCATGCAATTCTTGTCAACGACCTAGAGGACATCGCCCGTGCCCGATTTTACGACTCACACCGATCGTGTTCGCGGGCTCTTTGACGAACAGGTCCGCCGAGGCACGGCCCGCGACGGCACGGGATCCGAGGTGACCGCAACGAGTGATGTCGTGCGATGGTGTGCGGACGGCGACCTCGGTTGGTCGGAGGTCGCCTGGTCCAATCTGGACGAGTCGAACGCCGACGCCGAGATAGCACAGCAGATCGAGTACTTCGCGGCAAAGGAATTGGGCTTCGCCTGGCGGGTGGTCGAGACCGACTCACCCGAGGACCTCGGCACTCGCCTCGAGCGGGCAGGATTCATTCTCAATGGCACCTCGGAGTTGATGATCGCCCGAGTAGCTGACGTCCCACACGATGACGTACTGCCTCCGGGCGTCACGCTTTCCACCGCCGGCGGACCGGGCGACATCGATCGGCTCATTGAAGTCCACGAAAAGGTCTTTGGCATCGACCATTCACAACTGCGCCGCTCACTACTCCAGCAGTTCGAGAGTTCCCCACAGGTCGGTCATCTCGTCGTCGCGATGGCGCAGGGCGTTCCCGTGGCGTCGTCGCGCGTGGACTTTCTCCCCGACCGCGAGTTCGCCGGCCTCTGGGGGGGAAGCACGCTGCCCGAGTGGCGGGGTAAAGGGCTGTTTCGAGCAATGGTTGCGCACCGATCCCGCGAGGCAGCGAAACGTGGCTACTCCTACGTGTACGTCATCGCGTCATCCGAGAGTCAGCCCATCTTCGAGCGACTCTCGTTCGAGTCCTTTGGAACCGTGCACACCTATATGTGGCGACCCCCGCTCTAACTGACGGCACTCGCCACACGTCAAGGCGTATCGGGAAAGTTACGAGGAGCCGATGATTCTGGCCGATGTTTTCAGGCCAAGGCAATGGACACTTTTCACCGGTCGGAACAGGCGCAGTCACGCTCACCGGCTTGGTTCTTGTCGCGATGTCGCTCAACTTCAAAGAGATCGCCGTCGACGTGACCCACCGTTTTCGTGCAATCAACACGCTGACGGGAATGGCGCTGGTGTTCATGCGCTCTGCGCTGGTACTGATGGGGGCGCAAAGCCATCGGTCAAATGGCGCCGAAGTCTTCGTCATCTCAGGTTTGTCGTTAGCCGTATTTGCGAGGGGCTACGTCAGTGCCTTACGCATGAGCACTGGTTACGGCGTTCTCGCATCGTTGGCGGGAACCTCCTGCACTCGACCGAAATGGCTGGCGCGACACCGTTCTTCTTTGGGTACGTGCCAGGTCTCTATATCGCGGCGGCAGCGATAGTGACGATCACCTGCCAGATGATCGTCGCCGCGTGGTTGTCGGTGATCGGTGCATTTGATCAAGGAACTGCCTAGCTCTCACTTTCCGTAAGTCCGGAGCGCACCTGAGAGCTGAGCCCCGGCATCGCTACGGCGTCTCGGGATCGCGATGGCCAGGATTGTGCGACGCCGGAAGAAACTGGATTCGGTCCATCGATCCTTCGATCAACGGCAAGAGATAACAGAAAAACGCCACCGCGACGCCGAGGACCATGAACGCTATGGCGAAGAGGCGAAGTGAACGCTCGTACGACAACGCACCACCGAAGGCGCCCACGGCCACTCCCATCAGTCCGCCAATCGCCGCCGTGCGATCTACCTGGACGAGACGGGCCGTGGTCACGGCCGCCCCGAACACGGCGAGTGCGCCAATCCCCAGGGCCATACCGAAGAGTGCGTGGACCACGTAAATCGCCTGGCCGTGGTGGGCTAACCATCCGGTCGGACGATTGAGGGGAACGTAGAACAGTTCCGCACCTCCGATGAAAAACTCGGCGATCGTCCCCACCAACATCGCGACGAAGAGCGATCGGTGGAGCGTTACATCGCTGACGTCGGACTTCGGCGCACTCTGCGACAAGAGGTACGCGCTCGCTTCGTCGGGCAGCGAGGAGTAGGGGTCGGCGCTTCGCGACTGCGCGGCCACGCGCACGAGAAGGTTGTAGGTAACGAGTGCCACCGCCCCGTGCATAATCATGAGCGTGACGACGGCCGCAGTCGGTTCGTGCTTGGCGAGCAGATAGACGTCGGGTATCCACAACACGACGGTCACCAACACCGCTACACGAAGCAAGAGCCAGCGTGGCGTCGACGAGACGCGCAGCACGATGAACCACGCGATACCGGCCGCGAGAACGCCGACGACCGTCAACGTGCCGTAGTCGGCGAAGCGAAAGTGGGAGTAACCCTTGATGTCAGGCTTGAGGTGCGTGGCAAGCAACACAATGAGGGCGTTCGCGCCGAGTGAACACAGTGCGGCAAGCAAGGTGACGACCAGAAGTCGCTTACCCGAAGGCTGCTCCATCGAGGGTTTCCTGTCTATGCGCCAGCGTGCGAGCGTTCGCTCGGTAAGAGATGGTGGGGACATGGCGCGTTTCTCGGTACGTTCGTAGAGCTGACAACCACGCTACCTGCAGGGCGCCAACGATCCCAGGGCGGAATGGAGTTGATCCGGACAAGAACCACCAGACGATGGCGCGCCAGCCGGGCAAGAACTGGTCTCAGGGGCTCATTTTTCCACGATGTCTCGCAACGTCACAAAGTGCGGCTGGAAAACGATGAACCCCAGTCAACGGAATCTGTTTTGCCTGCTGATGGCACTCGTGCGGACGATGTGCGGAGGGGTCGTTCGAGTGCGAGGTGATCGCTCGACGGCGAAATGCGCTCGAAGAGACGTGGAGTAGCGAGTCGGCGCCGCCGGCGCCGCGTACGCAAATGAATCGTCGAATCGCAGCCCCAACGGGGCTTGAACCCGTTTCGTAGGTTTCGCGCGCTGAACAATTCACCTGGTCCAAGACATCGTCACGGACGCCTGCGTAGGCAGGGTGTTCGCTTTTGGTGATCAGTAGTTGGCTACACTCAGGCCTCGCGAACAACTCGTGCCCGCTAGCGAACTTCAGTGAGTGAACGACGGACCGCCGCATTCCTCCCCGTTATGACTTCAGCGAGTGATATCTACAAATTGAAGAGACGCGGTCCTCGGCGCACCACGCGAACATGACAATCGAAGGTGAGATTTCACCCAATTGCCCCGTCAGGTAGAAACCAGAAGGTCCAAAATTCCCGAACTTGCCGACTTGAGAACGTCCGGCACACTCGATCAGGACGCCACTGTCGTGCTGTTCCTGCGCCGCAAGAACCTCTGCGCCACGGACGCCGTGGACGAGGTCCTCGAGCTGCCCTTCGTCAAGTAGCACTCAGGTCCGGTCGACTCGATTGGACTCATGAACTACCCGGCGAGCATCCGCGTCAGCGACTTCGACACGCCCATGAGCGGTGGCGGGTTCCAGAATTCTGGTGACGGTGGCAGCATTGGCTACCGACGAGGCGACGAGTCCTTCGAGCTGTGCTGTGGTGACGCTACGAATTGCGTGAGTGCAGCCCAGACTCTCTATTAGTGATTGTCCTTGAGCCAGGGGCCAATGGCGTACAAGGGAACGTTGACCATGTCTTGTTGCTCACGGTAGTTGGCCAGCGAGAAACGCCACGCCTCAGACGGGTGAAAGCGATTGATGTAACTGCGCAGACTCTGCGATTTTAGATTCTCTTCGGCCTTCACCTCAATTGGAACCAGCGCGCCACGATGCTCGATGGAGAAATCTAGTTCTGCCTTAGCGTCATCGGGCGCCCAGTACATTGGCACGACAGTTCGCGCAGCAACAATTTGCTGTAGTACGTACTGCTCGGTCAGGGCGCCCTTGAACTCATCGAAAATTCCTGCTCCTTGTAGCAGTACGGCAGCGTCCAGGCCCGCGAGCGCTCCAAGCAAACCGATGTCGTGGAGGAACAGTTTGAAGATTTTTGCATCCTCGTACGCGCGGAGAGGATTTCCTGGCTTCGTGTACCGAGTCACGCGATGCACCAGCCCGGCGTCGGTGAGCCACTGCAGCGCGTCTTGAAACTCACGAGCACGAGCACTTTTTCGGACCTGTCCGAGAACGAAACGCTTGTGCTCGCGCGCCAGTTGACCCGGCAGTGACCCCCATACTTCGGCGATTCGTAAGCTCACGGCCGGGCTGGCATGCTTACCAAAGTCGTTCCGATAACCGTGGAGAATATTTAGCTGCACTGCGCGAACATCGTTGAGTGAGTCTCCCGCTACGTGACGAGCAACTACTTCGGGCATGCCGCCGACATACATGTACTGACGGAGTAGTTCGGTCAATCGAACCGCGTACGACGTAATCAACGGCCAGTCTTGCTGGATCACTAAATCGGCCAACTGTGTTTCGCCGGTGGCACGGAGGTACTCGTCGAAGTCGAGTGGGTGTAGATCAATGAAGTCGACTTTGCCTACAGGAAACGATGCGTTCGCGCCTAGGGCCACTCCCAGCAGGGAGCCAGCAGCGGCGATGTGCACCTCGGGGCGTTCTTCAGCGAAGTACTTGAGGGCAGTGAGGGCATTTGGCGCTTCCTGGATCTCGTCGATGATGACCAGGGTGGTGCCCGGAGCAATTGTTGTGTTGGCGGCAATGGAGAGACCTTGCAGCATGCGATCGGGGACAAGGTCCCCTTGGAAGATCGACGCCACGGATTTGTCGCGCTCGCAGTTGACGTACGCAACATTCTCGTAGTCGGAACGCGCGAACTCCTTCAGTAGCCATGTTTTACCGACCTGTCGCGCTCCGCGCAGCACCAATGGTTTGCGCGCGGGGGCGCTCCTCCATGTTCTTAGTTGATTGAGTGCTCGTCGATCCATGCCATAAGCATAGGACCAGAGTGCACGTTTTCGGAACCATTTCCGTGTATTATTTCACGTTTTCGGAACCATTTCCGTGTATCATTTCACGTTTTCCGAGCCATAATCACTCCACATTGGCTTTCATTAGGAAATATAGATTCCGGGCGCGTCAATGGCGCGATGACAGTCAGCGGAACTCAATCCGGTCGTCGATGCCAACTCTGTACTTTGGCTGGTCCAACTTGGCAGCCCTTCATCTCAGCTTGCTACTGAGCTCAACTTCGGTAGACATCCAACCCACTTCAGAATCAACGCCGTGCAACTCCTTCTGTTCCCTTACGAGTTTCGAGAGCTCGCGCTGACTGGCTTCGAAGCCCAATTTGAGCGCTGCCACGTACTCAACTCTCGCGTCCGACACCGCCTGCCATTGCGCCGCGAATCGTCATTCCTTCAGCAGTCCCACCCGGGGCGGTGTTCTCCACAGATTTACAACTTGGTGGTGACCACGGTCACTTTTGCAACTTTCGAAGTCAACACTATTTTCACCGTGACCCGGACATCAATTCGTTTCTCCATGTAACCCTCGACCACCAGTGCCCTTTCTCGGGCTAACTTTTTGTCGTCGAATGCATACCCCGTCACGGTGATCGAGGCGCCCTTCTCAAGTTTGCTCACCAAGCTATTGAGAACGACTTCTCCCTCTTTGGACAGAGAACTCGCGTCGCCCGAGTAAGTGACTTCCCTTGGTATAGGAGGTTCGCTGGGCGACGAAGGAGGTGTTGGTGGTGGCGCTGACGTAGTCCCCCCGCCTCCGGCACTGCTACTGCCGCCAGTTCCGCCGCCGCCGCCGCCGCCGCCGCCACCGCCACCGCCACCGCCACCGCCAGTCGCAAAGGGTGTCGCGCTGATGGAAGCCGAGTTCCCACCGGTGCCAACAGTGTTGATTGCCGCAACCACGAACGTATAGGTGTCCCCATTTACGAGCCCACTCACGGTGCACCCGGTGGAGGTACTGGTCTCAGAGCCAGAGCACACGTTGTTGTACGCAGTATTGGTCGTCACGTTGGTTGCGTCAACTTCGTATCCGGTGACTGGTTCCCCGCCGTCTGAAGTCGGGGCGATCCACGCCAATATCACAGTCGCATTTCCTACGGTGTCCGACGCGATGGTAGGGGCGCCGGGCACCCAGGCGACTGTCACGCTGACCGAAGGCGAGTTCCCACCGGTGCCAACGGTGTTGATTGCCGCAACCACGAACGTATAGGTGTCCCCATTTACGAGCCCACTCACGGTGCACCCGGTGGAGGTACTGGTCTCAGAGCCAGAGCACACGTTGTTGTACGCAGTATTGGTCGTCACGTTGGTTGCGTCAACTACGTATCCGGTAACTGGTTCCCCACCATCTGAAGTCGGGGCAATCCACGCCAGCGTCGCTGACGCGTTACGTCCCGTCGCCGTATTAATGATTGGAACGCCGGGTGCGGTTGTAGGAAGCGTCACGCTATTCGAATAGTTGGAGATAGGACCTATCCCCTGCGGGACAACGGCCGCCACACTGAACGTGTAAGTGTCGGTGCCATTAAGCCCGGTAACGACGCAACTGGTGCTCGTTGAAAACGCGGAGGAGGGGCACACGTCGCTTTCGATGGTCGAGGCTGTGGTATCGACGGCGATGACGTCGTAACCGGTGACGGTGTCACCGTTTGTATTGCCCGGAGCACTCCAGTGAACTGTCACTGCGGCACCGTTCAAACTCGCAGTACCAATGGTGGGCGCGCCCGGAAGCGTTGGAAGAACGGGGGTAAACGCGTCGTATATCGGTAGATCGATCGTCGTCCCGCCGACGGCCACGCACGACTCCTCTGTCGGACAGCGAACGTCGTTGTACCAACCGTTGACGTTCGAGACGTTTCCGATGGACGACCACGTCCACGTTCCCCCGACATCCGACACCGTCCAGTACGTCGGTGTCGGAATCTGAACCTGACCTTCCGACAGAGTGTCGCCTACGGCGACGCAGTAGGTGGTGGTTGGACAACTGACGCCTCCAATGTTCCCGCCGTAGTTGTCGCCCACGGCGCCACTCGGCGTTGTCCAACTCCACGAGCCTTGCGAGTACGTGCCCGCCGTCCACAACGCGTAGCCGTCGCCGTTTGACCCCACGGCAATACACGTCGTCGAAGACGGGCACTCAACGCTCGTGAGAAATCCGGTGAAGTTTCCCACCGGCTCATACTCTTGAGGCGTCGTCCACGTCCATACGCCGTTCGCTAACGTCGCGGACGCCGACATTGGCTCAAATTGGTAGTCGTATATTCCGGAGCCGACCGCCACGCATGAGGTCGCACTCGCACACGAGATGGCCGTAAACTGTCCTTCGTTCTGCACGCTGGTAAGTGCGGTCAGTGTGGACCACGTCCATTCGCCGCTCGTGTACGTCGCCGAAGCGTAGGCGGGGTAAGCCTGATTATCGACTAACTCGAATCCGACTTCCAGGCACGAAGTAGTTGAAAGGCAACTTACACCGGAGATGTCCACCGTCGCCGAGCTCGCTGGCCCCTCGAATGTCAGTGGGGTCCACGACCAACTGCCGTTCGAGTACGTTGCCGCCGAATACATCGGCTGCGCGCCGGAATCGTAGCCAACGGCGATGCACCTCGTAGACGACGGACAACTCACGCCCATGACGTGTCCGTTCGTGGTATCGCTTGGACCAGAGAAACTTGAGGTGGACCAGGTCCACTGCCCGCCGTATTGAGCGCCCGTTGAGTACACAGGTTGACCCTCAAAATTGGACCCGACGGCGACGCACGTTATTGCGGACGGGCAGCTCACCTGGCCCAAGCCGCCGCCGAGCGTGCTGTCAGTAGGCGCAACCAGGGGATACGCGGGAACGATTGGACTAAGCGGAGTGTCGAAGGTCGCCTGACTACCATCGGTGCCCACCGCCACGCAGGTCACCTCGTCGGAACACTTCACGTCATTAAAGCCGCCGCCGCCGGCATCGTCGCTCGGGGCCACGGTTGAGGGTGACGCGGTCCAACTCGACCCGGAGACATCACCCGTCGAGAAGATCGACTGGTCATTCTGATCCTGTCCGACGGCGGTGCAGACGTTCGAACTCACACAACTCAAGCCCCAGAAAACTCCACCGCCAGAACTATCCGAGGCGACGATGCTCGACGTCGACCACGTCCACGCCGATCCCGAATAGATGCCCACGCTCTCGATTCCCTGCCCCTCGACGGCACTGTCTTGGCCAACGGCCACGCACGAAGTAGCGCTCACGCAGCTCACGGCGTTGAGTTGACCTCCGCCAGAAGCGTCTGGTGAAATGGATGCCGACGTCCAACCCCACGATGAACCCGAGTAGGTGCCTACGGTATAGATCGACTGCGTGGCATCCCCACCCACAGCGACACACGAGGTCGCGCTCACACAGTCCACGCCAGAGAGAAACCCCAGTCCGGTGTTACCTGAGGGAACTCTGATCGATGTAGTCCACGTCCACGCCGAAGCCGCGTACGTGCCGACCGACACAATTGAAGCATCGGCGACATCCGATCCCACGGCAACGCACTCGGATGCGGTCGGGCAGCTCACGCTCTCGAGTGAGCCGCCTCCCGAACCGTCTGGCCGCACGGCAGATGTAGACCACGTCCAGGACGACTGCGAATACGTTCCCACCGAGATGATTCCCTGCTGTTGCGCAGCGACGTCACCCCCTACGGCGACGCACGTGGTCGTGCTGGGACAACTGACGCCGTTCAGCTCGCCACCTCCTGACGCATCAGCGGCAATGTCGGCTGAGTTGGACCAGGTCCACACTCCGTTGGATTCCGTTCCGAATGAATAGATGGACTGCGACGGCGACGCATCATTGTCGCCGACGGCGATGCAGGACGTTGCCGTAAAACAACTCACTTCTAAGAAATCACCTCCGCCGGAACTGTCCGGTACGACGGGGACGGGAGTTCCAAATTGCGTCAGTAAAGTTGTAGCGCCCGCCAC
>Ga0302144_10001006_pt1 | contig 9948 bp, 7 predicted proteins | sample I_Bog_E2_2_FD_192436 | JGI IMG/M metagenome (GOLD analysis project Ga0302144, IMG submission 192436) | Peat permafrost microbial communities from Stordalen Mire near Abisko, Sweden - I_Bog_E2_2 | ecosystem: Environmental > Terrestrial > Soil > Wetlands > Peat | place: Sweden: Abisko, Stordalen...
GATTCTGCGCCAGGTGCGTGCGGTTCGCAATGTCGGCCACAAACTGCGGCCCGAAGGGGAGCGGCATGGCATTGCAATCAATGAACCGCGCCTGCTTTTGATCGACTACAAAAAGGTTGTTGCCCTGGTGACTCACGCCGACGTTGGTGTATTTGCGCACTTCCATATAGCCCTCGGTGCCAAGAATGAACAGGCGCCCGTCGCCCCAGGTACCCAGGCCATAGGGCGTGAACCAATCCAGCCGCACGTAGCCCAGCCCACGATTGCCGCGCAACACCATGTCGCCAAAATCCTGGAAGCGCGGACGATCGGGATGGCGCACGTTGGCGATCTGCGACTCCACCACCTCAGCCTCGGTCGATCCCGTGAAGAACAGGAACTGGTCGACTTGATGAGAACCGATGTCGCAAAGGATCCCGCCATACTGATCGGGGTTCCAGAACCAGTCAGGCCGGCCGCCGCTGCCGCCTGCATCGCCCGCGTGCTGGAAAATCTGATGCGGCGCAATGTTAATCGTCTGAATGACCTTGCCGATCGCGCCTTGCCGCACCAGAACCCCTGCGTACACGGCCGCCTTCACCTCCAGCAGTTCGCTGTAGAGAACGGCGTAAATCCGCTTGGTCTCGGCGATGGTTTTGCGTACATCCGCCAGTTGCTCGAGCGTGGTCATTCCCGGCTTGTCGCTGAGAAAATCTTTGCCACGCTTCATGGCGCGCACGGCGATCCCGGCGCGCTCGCTGGCAATCTGCGAGGTCAGCACCAGTTGCACCGCGGGGTCTTCGAGAACCTCGTCCTGCGTCTTCGCGATCTTCACATCGGGAAAGCGCTTGCGAAACACCGCCAGCTTGTCCTCTTCGCCGCCCCAAGCGGCCACCATCTCGCCGCCGCCGCGCTGCACGGCGCCAATCATCCCGTAGATGTGGTCGTGGCTCATGCCGCACACCGCAAACTTGATGTGGTATTTGGGCGCTTCCTCAGCCTGCACAGGCACAGCCGCATCTTCCACGATGTGCCCCGCTCCGCCGCCGAACGCCATCGCGCTCTCCGGCAATCCCGCCATGATCGCCGCCGACCCCAGCGATCCCATCAATCCTGCCTGCTTCAAAAACTCTCGCCGCTGCGTGAAATTCGTGCTCATATCTCCTCCACATCCCGTCTGCATGAATCAACAATCCAGCAATTCCGCGATCCAATTAGGTCGCCAGGGCGCGCCGGTGCCGCCTGGCAGCCCGTTCCGCAATTTGGACTGCGCCCGCCACTGCCTCATCGAAGCACATTGATCATAACCGCCCTTGCCTGCAAGCGTGAATATGGCCTAGGAATCGCCCCACGTCTGGACTAATATAGTGCCTTCAATCCCAGAGGCTGCGTTCGAAATAGGTTCAAGCAAGGCCGGATGTGCTGCAGCCGTTGCACGCCGGAGCAAGGATGATCGAAAGATGGAAAGAACCGCAAACTGCCTCGCCAAGCTAGACCGCATGAACAAGGCGTTGCATCACGAAGAGCCGGACCGCGTGCCCATCAGCGACTTTTTCTGGGGCGGTTTTTTGAGCCGCTGGCGCCGCGAGCTGGGTTTGGCGGCCGACACCGACATCTACCGCTATTACGATCTCGACTGGCGCGTCGTGGCGCCGAACATGGACCCGCACATCCGGCCGTTCGACATCCTGCGCGACGACGAGACGGAAGTCACAGTCCACACCGGCTTCGGCGCAACCATCCGCAAGAAGTTCGACCTGCCCATGCCGGCCTTTGTCGCCTTCGACACCGACACCATCGAAAAGATGGAGACTTTCGAATTCGACGACCCCTTCGACGAACGCCGCTTCTTCTTGGCCGGCGACGATCAGATCAACGGTGTGGGCGATGGATTCGAGCGCAATCTTGCGCCCTTCGTCGATCCCGTTGCCGCCGAGTACGCCGATTTCCCCGTCTATGGCGGCGCGTGCGAGGCCCACGAAATGATCTGGCGCATCGTGGGCACGGAAAACGTGATGATGTGGATGGCCGAATACCCCGACGCCATCGCCCGTTTCGTCGCGCGGCTGCATGAATTCAATCTGGGTATTCTGCGCGCGCAGATCAAGGCCGCCGAGGGTCGCCTGGCCGGCATCATCATCTGGGGCGACGTGGCCTACAAAAAAGGCATGCTCTTCTCGCCCACTTTCTGGCGCCAGCACTTCAAGCCCGGAGTCAAGGCCATGATTGACGAGTGTCACAGCCACGGGCTGCCGGTGATTTATCACGGCTGCGGCAACGTCAGCCGTATCTTCGAGGACTTCATCGAAATTGGTGTCGATGCCTACAACCCGCTCGAGTACAAGGCCGGCCTAGATGCGGTCGAATTGCGCCGCCGGCTCGGCCATCGGCTCGGTTTCTGCGGCAACATGGACGTGCAACTGTGGGCTGCGGGCACGAAAGAAGAGTTGCGTGCAGCCGTGCTCACCAAGCTGAACGCGGCTAAGGGCGGAGGGTTCATCTTTCAGTCCGATCACTCGGTGCCCTCGAACGTCTCCGGTGAGAGCTACGACTACGTGGTGCGGCTAGTGCGAGAACACGGCGTCTACCCGCTCCAACTCGGCGAGTTCGATTTGCCCGACCTGGGTTGAAGATTTTTCAGGGAGGTCCATTGAAACGTTATGGAATGGTGATCGGCCTCAAGCCCGAGACCGAACAGAAATATAAGCAGCATCACGCCGCAGTCTGGCCCGCGGTGCTTGAAATGATCCACGCCTGCAACATCCGCAACTACTCCATCTACCTGCGCAATCACATCCTCTTCAGTTACTTCGAATATCACGGCAGCGATTTCGCCGCCGACATGGCGCGCATGGCCGCCGACAAAACCACGCAGGAGTGGTGGGCCCTGATGATGCCCATGCAAGATCCTTTGCCCGATCGCGGCGAAGGCGAGTGGTGGGCCGCGATGGAGGAAGTCTTTCACCTCGATTAGCCGCGTCCGCGGCGGCCTGTAGTACATTGGGCGCATGCAATCCAGCACATGCAGCTTCGGGATTACAAAACGATGGACGCGTGCCGCCATCGGTTGCGCGATCCTGATCTTCGCGGTTCCGTTGATGACGCAGCGCGCGCCTACTCCTCAAAAGGCCGACTCAATCCTGATTCTCAAGAAGGATCACGTGCTCGAGTTGCTCAAGGGCGGCAAGGTAATTCGCACGTACAAGGTAGCGCTGGGCCGCGGCGGACTTGCGCCGAAGGAGCGCGAGGGCGACGGGCGAACGCCTGAAGGCCATTACATTATTGATAGCCGCAACGCGGAAAGCCATTACCACAAAGCGCTACACATCTCTTATCCGAATGCCGAAGACAGTAAACGCGCGGCCAAGCTCGGCGTCGCGCCCGGCGGAGCCATCATGATTCACGGTTTACCCAACGGCATGGGCTGGCTCGGCGCGGCACATCGCCTCTACGACTGGACGCTGGGCTGCATCGCGGTTACCGATCAAGAGATCGACGAAATCTGGGATATGGCGCCGACGGGAACGCCGGTCGAGATTAGGCCGTAACGCTGGACGGATCTACTCCTCCCAAATCCTAAATGCTCGCCATCCCCGCATCACTTCGCCCCGCATCCCTCCGGCCGGTTCACGGGATTGCATCGCGCCACCGCATTTCCGGGCAAAGCCACAAAGTAGTTGCCCTCCCAGCGTGCCGGCTCGCTCGCTGGATAATCCGTGCTCAAAATCTGCGCCCCGCTCGCAATCATCGCGTCGCGCCGCCGCGTGTCGTTCATGCGCGCTTCATGTGTGCTCTCATCCGTGCGCGCGCGCACCAGATAACCTTCCTGCACCAGCTTTTCAATCTTGCTTGCGGGCCCGTTGTTCAATTCAGTGAAAGCAGCGTCGGGCTCGCCAGGCACGGCATTGGTAAACAGCACACGTCCGCGCAGCGACGGATGCCCTTGCGCGTACGCCGGTCCCACGGGCCGCTGATCCATCAGAAAGATCACCTTGCCGCGCGCGCTTTTCAGCGTGGGCCAGTTACCGGCCAGCACCGCCTCGTTCAGTGTGTCGTAAATTCCGCGCACGTCGTCGGGCGTAATCATCTCCTCCGGCGGAAACACTGAACGGATCTCATCGTCCAGCTCGTCGAAGGTTTTCGTCGTGAACGGCTCTGCTTCCGTAAGATGCATCGGGCCGTGCTTTGATTCCTGCTTAGTTTCCACCAGAATGAAAATCGGAATGTGGCCCGGATGCGCATGCGACCACCGGCGCACCTCGCCTAGACACGCCTTGAACGGCTGGCACACGCTGCGAAAGTCGAGATCCTGCACGTGCATCACCTTGAAGCCGGGCTGCATCATCAAACCCTCAGGGTCGAACGGCGGATCGGGCGGAAGATGCGCCGCGGCCACCATCTCGAGCCCCGCGGGATGCGCGTAACGGCCGCCCAGGCTGTCGGCAAAAACATCGAGCTCGATCTGGCGAACGCCGCTGTCGAGCTGCTGCGTGAGCGATTCGTGCTTGTAGTCCAGGCCTTCCCAGGCTGAAAGGGCTCTGATCTTCCAAAGACGGCTCTCGCTGGGCGCAATGCCGGCGTGGTAGCTATTGTGCGTTCCAATCAACTGAATCTGGTTCAACTTCAGAGTCCCGTCGCGGTCCAGTTCCTGGCACTCCATGGCCACCGTTCCCCCCAGCGCAACGCCCAAAACCAGCAATGCCATCCTGGCGTTCGTCAAGAACATTTGTTTTCCTTTTCACGCTGCGTCTCGAAACCTGCCGCGACCAGCCTACAGTATCGCGCGCCTATGGTCGGCCCGAAAAACGGCGCCATTCGAGCGCAACGCAGTCTGCCTCTGCGAAAATAGAATCTCATGCTTGCTCTTAAAAATGCCGGTAAACGCTTCGGACCGAGAGTTCTTTTCCTTGAAGCCGACTGGCTTATCCGCAACGACGAAAAAACTGCGCTGGTGGGCGCCAACGGCACCGGCAAATCCACGTTGATGAAGATTCTCACCGGTCTCGAGACGCTGGACTACGGAACCCTCGACCAGACGCGCGGCATCAGCATCGGCTATCTGCCGCAGGAAGGGCTGCAGCTCACGGGCCGCACCGTGTTTAACGAATGCCTCACCGTTTTCGACGAGCTGCACGAGATGCAGCGTGAAGTGGAGCGGCTGGCCGGCCAGATGGCCGAGCTGGATCACGAGAGCCCCGAATACCAGGCCGTCGCAGAACGCTATTCCGTCTTGCAAGATCGCTTTCACGCGCTCGATGGCTACGCGCTCGACGCGCAGGTGGGCAGTGTGCTTACCGGCCTGGGCTTCGGCAAGGAGGATTGGACGCGGCAGACCGATGAGTTTTCCGGCGGCTGGCAGATGCGCATCGCGCTGGCCAAGCTACTGCTTGCCAAACCCAACCTGCTGCTGCTTGACGAGCCCACTAACCACCTCGATCTCGAAACCCGCAACTGGCTCGAGGGCTATCTCAAGAGCTATCCATTCGGCTATATTCTCATCTCGCACGACCGCTATTTTCTCGACGTCACCATCGACCGCACCGTGGAGATCTGGAACAAGCGCCTCACCGTCTATCACGGCAATTACACGAAATACTTGAAGGAAAAAGACGAACGTCGCGAGCAGCTCAAGGCCGCATGGCGCAACCAGAAGGAGCGCATAGAGCATCTTGAGGCCTTCATCAATCGGTTCAGGGCCCAGGCCACCAAGGCCAAGCAGGTGCAATCGCGCATCAAGGAACTGGAAAAAATCGAGCGCATTGAGGTTCCCGAGGAAGAGCCGGTCATTCATTTCAAATTTCCCCAGCCGCCACCCTCGGGCCGCACGGTTGTAGCGGCAGAGAACTTGAGGAAGGACTACGGGATCAAGTGCGTATTCTCCGACGCGCGCTTCACCATCGAGCGCGGCGACCGCGTGGCGCTGGTCGGCGTGAACGGCGCGGGCAAATCGACTCTCATCAAAATGCTCATCGGCGACGAAGCGCCCAGCGCAGGCACGATAAAACTCGGCCATAATGTGGTCGCTGAGTACTTTGCGCAAGACCAGTACAAGGTGCTCGATCCTGAAGCGCGCATGCTCGACGACATCAGCCGCTCGGCGATGCGCATTCCTGAAACCGCGCTGCGCTCTCTGCTCGGCTGCTTTCTCTTTTCCGGCGACGACGTCTTCAAGCCGCTGGGCGTGCTCTCCGGCGGCGAGCGCAACCGTTACGCTCTGGCGCGCATTCTGGTCTCGCCCTCGAACTTCCTGCTGCTCGACGAGCCCACCAACCATCTCGACATGCGAGCCAAGGATGTGCTGCTCGAAGCCATCTCCGGCTATAGCGGCACCGTGGTCTTCGTCTCTCACGACCGCTATTTCATCGATCGCCTGGCCACGCGCGTGCTCGAAATTGAGAGCGGCGCCATCACCGCCTACGAAGGCAACTACGAAGACTATCTGCGCCGTAAAGAGGCGCTGGCCGCGCCGCCTCAACTGGAAAGTCATCCTGAGCGAGATCGCCACAGCGATCGAGTCGAAGGACCTGCATTGTCTCAGTCCATGAAACAGCCCGCGCCTGCGGGCACCACCCTCCTCATCGAAGGCGGATACGAGGAATCCAACGGGGCCGGAACCCCGCCTGCCGCACGTGCTCGTCGCCTCAATCCCATCAAGCAGAAGCAATTGATAGACCGCTGCGCCTTTCTCGAAGAAGAGATCCCGCGCATCGAAGCCTCTATCGCGGACACCGAAGAGCAACTCGGCGTTTACGTCTCCGCGGCCGAAACCCAGCGGCTGACCACGCTCGCCCAGGGACTCAGTGTCGAGCTCACCGCGCTCATCGCCGAGTGGGAAGAGCTGATGGGGCAACTCGAAGGGCCCGCTTAGAAGTTTGCAGCGGGGGATGCGATCCGCTCATGTCGAGATTGATAGGCACCGTCTATAATGCAGGCGAAGCGGGAACGACAATGGTGACCTAATGGACGATCTGTTGAAACTCGCCCTCCAATACTTACAGGTATTGACCTGGCCTCTCCTCATTGTGGGGCTTTTGGCAGTTTATCGGCCGCCGATCAAGCGCATTGTTGCGAGTCTTGCCTCGAAACTCGAGGCTGCTGATTCTCTGTCGATTGGGGCGTTCAAGCTTGAAGTTCAGCGTCGAGTGAGCGATTTGGGTAGTCCTGCATTGGCGCGGGAAATTGGTCAGCTTTCGTTTGATGCCGTCGAGGCCCTTATGCGAACCCCGCGAAGTGGCACAATGTCCCTGGTATTTGTGAACGACACTGGAGCACGACAAGATTTGCCGAATAGATACGGGATTCCTCTGCAACCAGAGCTCGACGGCCTTCTTGAATTGGAGAAGAAAAAACTCATCGCGTTTTCTGAGCCTTTGGATGGCTTTCTCAGTTTTTTGTCGTCCACAGGCGAGCGCCAGGAAAAGAATCCAGCGTCTGATGCGGACGACCGAACGTGGTACGCCTCGGATAGCGACGATCTGGAAAAAAGATGCCGCGCGATAAGCTATGGCCTAACCGAATCGGGTGTAAAGGCGGTTGACGCGATCTCGAAGGCAGTCGCGGCACAACTTGCAGACGCGGAAGCTTGAAAGTCGGATTCTCAGTTCCATTTGTAATTGAGATGGACAGGCGTAGACGTTCAACTGACTCAGGCATAATCAAAATAAGATGGCTCTTTTGTGGAATCCCGAGAGCTGGTCCCAGCGGCTGGCCGAACTGGAAGCGCAATCCGGCGACTTGAAAGAGGCGCCGCTGCGCCGCGATGTGCGCTCGCTGGGCACATTGCTGGGCGCGGTGCTGCGCGAGCAGGCCGGAGACGAGGCGTTCGCGCAAGTCGAGGCGCTGCGTCAGGGCACCATCCGCCGCCGTGACGCCGAGCAGCGCGGCCAATCCGAAGAGGCTGCGCGTCATGCCACCGCCGCGCTTGAACTGGTGCACGCGCTGCCCGTCGAGCGAGCCGTCTTGCTCACGCGGGCCTTTGCTTTCTATTTCGAGCTCATCAATCTGGCGGAAACAAATCATCGCAAGCGCCGCCGCATCGCCCTACGCCTGAGCGGGCAGGCCGGCCGCCAGCGCGGCTCGCTCGAAGGCACGTTCTGTGAGATGCGCCGCGTGGGCATCGCTGCGGAAGAGGCCCTGAACTGGCTGCGCCGCGTGCTTATCGTGCCGGTCTTCACGGCCCACCCTACTGAAGCCGCGCGCCGCACCGTCATGTTCAAACGCCGCCGCATCGGCGAGTTTCTTGAGGCGCTGGATCGCATTCCCCTCCCGGAGCAGGACATGGCACGGCTCGAGGAGCTCGTGCTCGCCGAAATCACCGGCCTATGGCAGACCGACGAGGTGCGCTCGCGACGGCCCACTGTCTACGACGAAATCAAGATGGGCCTCGACTATTACGACGTCTCCATCTTCTAAACTTTGCCCGAGCTCTACCGCGAGATCTCCGCGGCGCTCCATGCGTCTTACGGTCTCGAAATCGAGCCGCTCGAGTTGCCGCTGGTGCTGCGCTTCGGCTCGTGGATCGGCGGCGACCGCGACGGCAATCCCTTCGTGACGCCCGACGTCACGCGCGCCGCGCTGCAACTTGCCCGCGGCCATCTGCTGCTCTACTACCAGCGCCAGCTCGACATGATCATCGACCTGCTCACCTCGAGCGCGCAGCAGCGGCCCGTGAGTGACGCACTGCTCGAACGCTTGAACGCCTATGTGGCTCAGGTGCACACGCCTGAAGCCCAGGTATTCGGATCGCAATACGAATTCGAGTACTACCGCCGCTTCGTCATCTGCCTCAAGGCGCGCATCCAGCGCACCCTGGAGGAGTCGGGCGAGGCGCATGCGGCCGCCGCGTTACCGGTGACGCCCTACACGCTGGCGCGCAGCCACGACAAGCTCACGCAGGCCCTGCCTGCCTACTGCTCGGTGCAGGATTTCGTCGACGATCTGGAGACACTGCGCGCGTCGCTGGCCGCGAACGACGGCATCCGCATTGCCCGCACTCTCATCGATCCGCTCATCCTGCAAGTGCGTACCTTCGGCCTGCATCTGCACACGCTCGACATCCGCCAGCACGCGCGCATTCACGCCGCCGCATTGCAGGAAGCGATCAACGACACCATTGCGCCCTCGCTGGCCGGCGGGCTCTCTGCGCAGACGGCGAGCGTGCTTGAAACTTTCCGCGCAGTCGCCGAAGTCAAGCAGGGTTGCTCGCCTGAGGCCGTTCGCCAATACGTGATCAGCGGCGCATCGTCGGTAGAGGATGTGCTGGCCGTGATCCGTCTGGCGCGGCTCGGCGGCGTCACGGTGGAGGGCGCAGGCGAAGGCCACGGCAGAGATCCCGGGCTGATGCCGGTGCCGCTTTTTGAATCCATCGAAGACCTGCGCAACGCGCCCGCTGTCTGCCGCGAGCTCTGGAGCCGTCCCGACTACCGCAAACTCGTTTCCAGCTGGGGCGACTGGCAGGAGATCATGCTCGGCTACTCCGATTCGAACAAGGATGGCGGCATGCTCACCTCCACGTGGGAGATATTCCGCGCGCATCGCGATCTGCATGTGGCCGCGCGCGAATCCGGCATCAAGCTGCGCATGTTCCACGGTCGCGGCGGCACAGTGGGTCGCGGCGGGGGCCCCACGCATCGCGCCATCTTCGCCCAGCCCTTCGACGCCTTTGACGGCCAGTTGCGCATCACCGAGCAGGGCGAGGTGCTCAACTTCAAATACTCCGACGAGGTGCTGGCCGAGCGCAACCTCGAGCTGATGATTGCTGCGTCATTAGACGCTCTAGCCCGGCCCAATGCGCGCGACCCCGAGGGCCATTTCACCGGCATCCTCAAGCCGGAGTGGGAGACCGCGCTCGACACGCTCTCCAATCTTGCGCACGACTTTTATCAGAAGCACATTCTTGAGGACCCCGGCGTCATCACCTATTTTGAGCAGTCCACTCCGGTAGGGGAGCTCGAAAACGCCAAGATCGGC
>Ga0302144_10001018_pt1 | contig 9859 bp, 5 predicted proteins | sample I_Bog_E2_2_FD_192436 | JGI IMG/M metagenome (GOLD analysis project Ga0302144, IMG submission 192436) | Peat permafrost microbial communities from Stordalen Mire near Abisko, Sweden - I_Bog_E2_2 | ecosystem: Environmental > Terrestrial > Soil > Wetlands > Peat | place: Sweden: Abisko, Stordalen...
CGCGGGATCGCCGATGGAGACTCGGTAAGAATCTGGAATGACCGCGGAGACCTGCGGCTAACGGCAATGCTGAATGCAAGTTTGCCTGCGGGTGTAGTTGCCGGCAAGCTGGACTGGGCAAAGCTGAGCGCGAGTGGCGCCAATGTAAATGCCCTGACCAGCGAGCGATTGACGGATATCGGAGCCGGAGCCACGTTTTACTCGACACTGGTGGAAGTGGGGAAAAGCAGGGATTAGTGATTAGGGGTTAGTGATTCGTTGCACGGGGCGAGCTTCATTATTTTTCGCGATAAACTGATAATTCCATGGAAATCTCAGAGAAATTCAGGCTTCGGCAGGCAACGGAGGAAGATATTCCAGCGCTTGAGGTCTTGATCGAGGCGTCGATACGCGGGTTGCAGGCGGGCGACTATACGCGGGTGCAAATCGAAGGTGCGTTGGGAACCGTGCTGGGGCTGGATTCGCAGCTGATCCGCGATCAGACCTATTTTGTTGCGGAGGCTTTTGCGAGCGACGATGCTTTCGGCAATGTGCAAGCCAGAATCGCCGGGTGTGGTGGCTGGTCGAAACGCAAGACGCTCTTTGGAGCAGACCGCGGCCCGGGTCGAGAGCCGGACTTGCTTGACCCTGCAATCGATGCGGCAAAGGTACGGGCAATCTTCGTGCATCCGGAGTTTGCCAGGCAGGGATTGGGTACGCTGATTCTGGCGCGGGTCGAAGCAGAGGCTCGCGCAGCTGGATTTAGCCGGTATGAAATGGGATCGACACTGACAGGTGTGCCGCTCTACCGGCTGAAAGGATATGTCGAGGTCGAGCGAATCGCTGTTCCCCTCAGCAATGGCGAGTCGCTCCCGGTGGTGAAAATGGTGAAGGAAGCTGGATGCGAATCCTACCGTGCCTGAAGCTTTTGAACCAGCGCCTGCATGTCCATCTGGTTCCAGCCTTCCATGATCTGGTCCCCTTTGACGGTGCAGAAGGCGGAGCCAGTCAACACCCCCCGCTTTCCTGTCGCCGGGAAACCTAGGCCATCGCCCAGGTTGGTCATCGTTGCTTTCCAGCGGATGGCGATGCGGTCGCCTTCTGCGATCACGCCCTCAACGTCAACGTGAAGATCTGGGAACGCTGCGAGGAAGTTGCGATGAACGGCCTTGAATGCTTCTGGCCCGACCAAAGGGCCGTCGGCGTCCATAAATCCGTAGGATTTGCCATCCCGATGAAACATCCGATCGATGGCTGCTTCGCTCTTCTGGTTCCAAACCTGCTCGAACGACTGCCTCGCCAGTAATTTGTTAGCTTCAGACATGGCGGCAAGCATACCCGCACGCGGTCCCCTTTTCAAGCTAATTCCGCGTGAATTTAGTCGCCAGCCGCTTCTTCAAGTTCCGACCCTAGCCGGTGCAGCTTCATGACGCGCCATTGCAGCTTGTCAAAGAACAGGTAGACAACAGGCGTCGTGAACAGCGTCAGCATCTGCGAGACAATCAGTCCGCCGACAATGGTGATGCCCAATGGCTTGCGGAGTTCAGAGCCGACACCCATGCCAATGGCAAGCGGCAATCCGCCGAACAACGCAGCCATTGTCGTCATCATGATGGGGCGGAAGCGAAGCAGACACGCCTGATAAATAGCCTCGACCGGCGGCAGTCCCTGGTCTCGTTCGGCCTGCAACGCGAAGTCGATCATCATGATGGCATTCTTCTTAACGATGCCTATGAGCAGGATGATGCCGATTAGTGCGATGATGCTCATATCGGTTCCAGTCAACAAAAGAGCCAAAATCGCGCCAACCCCCGCCGGAGGCAACGTGGAGAGAATGGTGAGCGGGTGGATGAGGCTCTCATACAGAATGCCAAGAACGATATAGACGGCGACCAATGCGGCGAGAATCAGATAAGGCTCGTTGCGCAACGAGTCCTGAAAGGCCTGTGCCGATCCCTGAAACGTGGCGTGGACCGAAGAGGGCATGCCCATATCGTGCTGGACCTTTTCAAGTGCGGTGACAGCGTCGCCGAGGGCCACGTTGGGTGCAAGATTGAAGGTCAACGTGACTGCCGGATATTGGCCCTGATGGTTCACCTGAAGCGAGGTGCGCTGCGGCTCGTAATGGGCGATTGCGGAGAGTGGAACCATGGCTCCGCTTGAAGTTGGTGCAGGTGTCGCGGCCGTCCCCGACAACTGCGCGGCTGTGGGCGAGGTCACAGCAGGAACCGTTGCTCTAGTGGCGATAGATGGGATTGCTGTCGCCGTCGCGGCTGTGGGAGTTGTCGTGGACGGCATGGCAGTTGTTGCGCCGGGAACGTTGCTGGCCTTGATGTAGATGCCGTTGAGCGAGTCGGGACTGAGCTGGTAGCGGGGATCGACCTCCATCACCACGTAGTACTGATTGAGCGCGGTGTACATCGTAGACACTTCGCGCTGCCCGAAGGCGTCGTAAAGGACGTTGTCTATCGCGGCGGCAGAGATGCCGAGGCGCGAGGCTGTGTCGCGGTCGATCACAAGATTGGCAGCCAAACCTTGATTCTGCTGATCGGTAGAAACGTCGCGTAGCTCCGGCATGGCTCTCAGACGATCTTGAAGTTGCGGTGCCCAGGTGTTCAGCTCGTTGAGATTCTCGTCTGACAGCGTGTACTGGTACTGAGCCGCGCTGCCGCGGCCTCCGATCTGGATGTCCTGCTGGACCTGGAGGTACGTCGTCGCGCCAGGAACGCTGGTGAGCTGTTCGCGGAGGCGATTCACGACATCGTCGGCAGTGACGTGGCCGGGGCGCTGATTGAGCGGCTTGAGCGCGATCCAAAGGTTGCCGATGTTGGAGCTGCCGCCGCCAGGACCACCACCGCCAACGGCAGCCGTTACAGAGCCAACAGCCGGATCGGCCAGAACCATCTCCGCGAGTTGCCGCTGCTTGTCGCGCATGGCGGGAAAGCTGATGTCTTGCGCAGCCAGTGTTCGACCATTGAGCCTGCCGGTGTCCTGCTGCGGAAAGAATCCTTTCGGAACGATTTTGAAGAGGTATACATTGAGCGCGACCGTTGCGAAAACCACGCAAAGCATTAGAATTTGGTGGCGAAGCACCCAACGCAGGCTATGAGCGTATTCGTTGTGAAGCCGTTGGAACATACGCTCGCTGGCGCGGTAGATTGGGCCGTGCCGGTGGGCATCCTTCGACTTGAGAAACCGCGCGCAAAGCATCGGCGTGGTAGTAAGCGATACCAGCAGAGACATCGCGATGGCCACTGAAAGCGTGACGGCAAACTCGCGGAAGAGCTTGCCCACCAGGCCGCCCATCAGAAGAATCGGAATGAAAACTGCGATGAGAGAAGTGCTCATTGAGAGCACGGTGAATCCGATCTCCCGCGAGCCTTTCATAGCTGCATCGAAGGGGTTCATCCCCATTTCGAGATAACGCGTGATGTTCTCGATGACCACGATGGCGTCGTCGACGACGAAGCCGGTGGAGATGGTGAGCGCCATCAGCGATAAGTTATCGACGGTGTACCCAATCAGATACATCACGCCGAAAGTGCCAACCAGTGAAAGTGGCACCGCGATAGACGGGATGATGGTTGCCCAGACTTCGCGCAGGAAAAGAAAGACCACCAAGACGACCAGACACACGCTGATGAAGAGCGAGATTTCGACGTCGCGTACGCTGGAACGAATTGTGGTGGTGCGATCGACAGCTACATTGAGCCTGATCGTCGGCGGAATAGCGGCCTGGAGGCGTGGCAATTCAACCATCACGGCGTCTACTGTCGAGATGACATTTGCGCCGGGAATCTTGAAGACGACAAGCGAAATGCCTTCATGGATTTTGTCGTGCGGGCCAGTCGGCGGGTTGATGCCGGAGACACCTGCGGTATGGATGTCGGCGACGCCATCGACGATCGTTCCAAGGTCGGCGATGCGGACCGGGGCCCCCGTCTGCTGGTTATAGCCGGCAATTAGCGGAGCGTAGTCGGAGGCCTTGAATATCTGGTCGTTGTCTGCGATTTGCCAGCGATGGCCGGGATCTTGAAATGCGCCTTTGGGGCGGTTTGCGTTCGCGTTGGCCAATGCTGCCCGGACTGCCTCGAGGCCAACTCCGTTCGATCCCAGTTGCATGGGGTTCAATTCGACGCGGACTGAGGGGCTCGCGCTTCCAAAAACGAACACCTGTCCTACGCCCTGAATCTGCGAGATTTTCTGCGCCAGGATGGAGTCCGCCATGTCGTACATGACGGGCTTCGATATCACGTCCGAAGTCATGGTCATGATGAGGATCGGTGCTTCAGCGGGATTCGCTTTGCGGTAGCTTGGGGCCTGCGGCAGGTAGGACGGCAGCTGGCTTCGTGCTGCGTTGATGGCGGCCTGCACGTCGCGGGCGGCAGCGTCTATATTGCGATCGATGTCGAATTGAAGGGTGACGGAAGATGAGCCCAGCGAGCTGGACGAGGTCATCTGGTTGACGCCGGCGATGCGGCCAAACTGACGTTCCAGCGGCGTTGCGACCGAGGAAGCCATGGTCTCAGGGCTCGCGCCGGGAAGCGCTGCGCTGGAGCCGATGACGGGGAAGTCGACGTTGGGGAGCGATGCTACGGGCAGAATGGAATAGGCCACCGAGCCGGCCATCAGGAGTGCCAGCGAGAGCAGCGATGTGGCTACCGGGCGCCGAATGAAGAGTGCGGAAATATGCATTGGCTCTCTTCCTCAATCGGCGGAAACGGGTTGCGGGTGGTGGCTGACCGAAAGCTCGCGCGGTTTCATGCGTTGCGCCAGCTTGTCGAAGTAGAGGTAGATAACAGGCGTCGTGTAGAGTGTGAGCAACTGCGACACGAGCAGGCCGCCGACAATTGTGATTCCGAGCGGCTTGCGGAGTTCGGCTCCAACCCCACCGCCGAGCGCTAGCGGAAGGCCGCCAAGCAATGCAGCCATAGTCGTCATCATGATGGGACGGAAGCGCAGCAGGCAAGCCTGGAAGATTGCTTCCTCAGCAGATTTGCCTTCGTTTCGCTCAGCCTGCAGCGCGAAATCGATCATCATGATGGCGTTTTTCTGCACGATTCCGATCAGCAGAATAATCCCGATAAGCGCGATGACCGAGAATTCACTGCGCGTAATGAGGAGGGCGAGAAGCGCGCCCACGCCTGCCGATGGCAGCGAAGAAATAATCGTGATTGGATGGATGTAGCTCTCGTAAAGTACGCCGAGAACGATGTAGACCGTGACCAGCGCGGCGAGGATGAGAATTGGTTCGTTGGCCAGCGAAGTTTGGAAGGCTGCGGCTGTTCCCTGAAAGCTTGCATTGATCGCCGCAGGCATCTGGATCTGGCGTTCGATGCGGTTGACGGCGTCTACTGCATCGCCGAGAGCCTTGCCGGGCGCGAGGTTGAAGCTGATTACCGTCGATGGAAACTGCCCCTGGTGGCCAATAGCGAGCTGAGAAGTGGACTGCTCCCAGTGTGCCAGCATGCTGAGCGGGACCTGCGTTCCATTGCCTGATTTGACGTAGAGGTTGCTTAGCGTTCCGGGGTCGGTCTGGAAATTTTGCCCAACTTCCATGACGACATGGTACTGGTTCAACTGCGTAAAAATTGTTGACACCTGCCGCTGTCCAAACGCGTCGTAAAGTGTGTTGTCAACGTCAGCCATGGCAATGCCGAGTCGTGCGGCTGTGTCCCGATCGACAACAAGTTTGGCGCCCAGACCCTCGTCTTGAAGATCGCTTGCAACATCGGTCACGATCTTCTCGCGGCTTAACTGATCGACCATTTTGCGGGTATATGTGGCCAGCTCTTCCTGGTTCGGATCTTCGAGGGAGTACTGAAATTCAGTCCGGCTGACGCGATCTTCGACGGTGAGATCTTGCAACGGCTGCAGGAAGAGTTGAATGCCTTCGACGCCCGACAAGTGCGGCTGCATGCGACGAATCACATCAGTGGCAGAGATTTTGCGGTCGTCGAGAGGCTTGAGGTTGATTTGGATTCGTCCCGAGTTGAGCGTAGTGTTGGTTCCGTCCACACCGATGAAGGATGAAATATTGTCGACCGCTGGATCTTGCAACAGGATGTCGACAAGCTGCTGTTGGCGCTGCGCCATGCTGCTGAAACTTACCGTCTGCGGCGCTTCCGAAATGCCCAGAATCACACCGGTATCCTGCACCGGGAAAAAGCCTTTAGGGACGACGATGAAAAGAAGGATTGTGGCTACCAGCGTCGAGATCGTGACGAGCAGCGTAGTAAACCGATAGCGCAAGACGATCTGGATGGTGCGACCGTAGGCAGCGATGATGGAGTTGAATACTTTCTCTGACCAGTTGTAAAAACGGGTTTGGTGCGCGACCGACTTGTCTTTGAGAATGCGCGAGCACATCATCGGCGTCAGCGTGAGCGAGACGAATGCCGAAACAAGAATCGTAACGGCGAGTGTGATGGCGAACTCGCGGAAGAGGCGGCCGACTACGTCGCTCATGAACAGCAACGGGATCAGGACCGCGATGAGCGAAACCGTCAGCGACATGATAGTGAAGCCGATCTGCTCGCTGCCTTTGAGCGCCGCCCGCATCGGACTCATGCCCTCTTCGATGTAGCGGGAAATGTTCTCGATCATCACAATGGCGTCGTCCACGACGAAGCCCGTCGAAATGGTGAGCGCCATCAGCGTCAGGTTGTTGAGCGAATAGCCGAGCAGGTACATCACTCCGAAGGTGCCGACAATCGAGAGGGGCACGGCAACCGATGGAATGATGGTTGCGGCCAGGTTTCGCAGGAAAAGAAAGATGACCATGACCACCAGCGCGATGGTGAGCATGAGCTCGTATTCGACATCCAGCACCGAGGCGCGGATGGTGATGGTGCGGTCCGTAAGTACCTTGACCTTGACTGTGGCCGGCAAGCTCGCTTGCAACGTCGGCAGCAGCTTGTGGATGCGGTCGACGACGGCGATGATGTTGGCGCCTGGTTGTCGCTGGATGTTGACGATGACGGCTGGCTCGCGACCCATCCATGCTGCCTGTTGCGAGTTTTCAGCGGCGTCCACGATGGTCGCGACGTCCGACGCGCGAACGGCTGCGCCATTGCGATAAGCGACGATGATCGGTTTGTAATCGCTGCTGGAAAGAAGCTGGTCGTTGGCGCCAATAGTGAAGGACTGGCGGGCGCCGTTGAGGGTTCCCTTTGCCTGATCGATGTTCGCCGCGGCTACAGCGGTGCGCAGGTCTTCAAGGCTCAGGTTGTAGGCGGCAAGCTGTGCGGGGTTGGCCTGGATGCGGACCGAGGGTTTTTGTCCGCCTGCAATGGAGACCAGCCCGACGCCGGTGACCTGCGAGATTTTCTGCGCAAGATTTGTGTCCGCGGCGTCTTCAATTTTGTCGAGAGGCAGTGAGTCCGAGGTAAGCGCCAGCGTCATGATCGGTGCATCGGCTGGGTTCACTTTGCTGTAGATGGGCGGATTGGGCAGATCGGCGGGCAGAAATGTATTGGCTGCATTGATCGCCGCCTGCACCTCCTGCTCGGCGACGTCGATGTTTTCGTCCAGGTTGAATTCGAGTGTGATCACCGATCCGCCGCCGGAACTCATTGACGTCATCTGCTTGAGCCCTGGCATCTGCCCGAACTGACGCTCGAGAGGTGCGGTCACGGACGAGGCCATCACTTCCGGGCCGCCGCCCGGGTAGAAGGTAAGCACCTGGATGATGGGGTAATCGACCTCTGGCAGTGCGGAAACGGGCAGTTGCCGGTAGCCCACGATGCCGGTTAGCATGATGGCCACCATCAGCAGCGAGGTAGCTACCGGGCGGAGGATGAACGGCCTTGAGGGACTCATGCTCACGGCTGGCGCCTTGTTGCTGCTGGAGTCTGCGAGGTTCCTGCGGGTAGCTGCAGTGGTGCGGGTGCAGGCGCACCATTTTGTTGACGCGTGGCTGTGACTGGCTGCCCGGCGCGGAGCCGATCTGCACCGTCTACAACGACGAACTGCCCGGGCTTCAATCCACTATCAAGAATCGTGAACTGGCCTTCGGTCAGGGCGATTTTTACCGGCTGAATCTGTGCTGTTCCTGATCCATTCGAGGTGTTGGAGTCGGTGATCCAGACGAAGGAGCCTTGCGTTCCGCTTTGGATCGCGGCAGAAGGGACCACAAGTGCGTTGGGCCGGTCTTCAAGAACCAGGTGAATATTGACGAATTGGTTCGGAAAGAGCGACTGATCGCGATTTTCGAACACAGCTTTCAGCTTTTCTGTCCCGGTAGTGGTGTCGATCTGGTTGTCGCCGGTGAGCAGGTAGCCGCTGGTGAGCTTCGTGAGATCGTTGCGATCGTACGCATCGACCAGAATGCGTTTGTCGCCAGCGAGTTTGTGCAGCACCTGGGGAAGCTCATTCTCCGGCAGAGTGAAGTAAACAGCGATGGGCTGGAACTGGTTGATGATGACCAGGTTGGTGGTGTTAGCGGTAATGATATTGCCGGGATCGACTAAACGCAGACCGATGCGCCCATCAATTGGGGATTGGATCGAACACCAATCCAACTGCAACTGGGCCGTCTCAATGGCGGCCTTATCTGCAGCGATAGCCCCTTGGTACTGGCCTTGGGCGGCTTCATCGGCGTCCAGGGTCTCTTTCGAGGTAACGCCGGCTTCGAACAGTGCTTTGTAGCGGGCATATTCGACCTGGGCGTTCTTCAACAAAGCTTCATCGTGGACCAGGTTGCCTTTTGCCTGGTCAAGCGCGGCCTGGTAGGGCTTGCTCACCTGCTGTCCCTCAGTGAATTTGACGGGCTCGAGTTCACCGCTCACCCTGGCTTTCACTGTGACGCTCATGTAGGGCGTTACTGTCCCGATAGCCGTCAGGAAGATGGGCATGGGCTTCTGTTCTGCGGCAGCCACCTGAACGGGGATCGGTTGGCTGGCTAGCGCCGCGGCCTGGTCGGCGCTGTTCTGGGCACTCAGCTGCTGATTCAGGTGGATGCGCCACACGATGAATCCGAGCCCGCCAATCAGAACAATGTAAACAAGAATCCGGAGCCAGCCTCCTTTACGAGCGGGTGGCTGCTGAAGCTGGTCAAATGGGCTAAGTCGGTCAAGTGGATCAAGTTCAGGCAAAGGGGGCTCCGGAGTGGTTTCTGTTGACATGAGTTTCGATTCCCGTCGGGTTGTTTATTTTGAAAGTCGGCTTTTGAATTGCCCTGCAGCGAGGGCCGAAACGCCGGACCGTAGACGCACTTTTCTATTACTACGGACGGAACGATTTGGAGGGAAGTTTCGCCGGCGGGCAAAGGGACTTGACGCCGACTCCTCAGCCGTCATCAAAGGGATCGCCCGGACTGGAAGCCGCATTGCCAATACCCGCGACGCAACCGACATCGTGGGAGTAACGAATTGCATGAGATGTGCTGGTAGGTGCGATGCCGTAATCGGTAGAATAGTTGTCTCTCTCTTAAGAGATTTTAGAATACTTTTCAGGTGGTCCAGATGGCGGGATGCCGAAGGTGGAAGTTGCATCCTTATGGGTGATTCTGGCGTCAATAGAGGGTGATACGAGCCTATTTTGTTCGTACTTAGTTCACATGCCAGTCAATTCGACTACCATTGTAGTTTCAACTGCATGTTAGACCGGTTCCTGATGGCGCAGCCCAAAGGGTTCCGGAACCCCGTTGAGCCGGTATTGCCAAACCTGAGGAACTTGCTAGACCAGTTGTCCTGTGGGACAAGGGGGCGGGCGACCCGGCTCAGGAGCGAGAACCAGCCCTATGATGTGGATTGTCCGGCTTGCGCTAAGGCGGCCATACACCTTTGCCGTCTTCGCGTTCTTGATTACACTTCTCGGCGTCTTCAGCATTGTCTCGATGCCGACGGACATCTTTCCGAATATTGATATTCCGGTTGTA
>Ga0302144_10001020_pt1 | contig 9851 bp, 7 predicted proteins | sample I_Bog_E2_2_FD_192436 | JGI IMG/M metagenome (GOLD analysis project Ga0302144, IMG submission 192436) | Peat permafrost microbial communities from Stordalen Mire near Abisko, Sweden - I_Bog_E2_2 | ecosystem: Environmental > Terrestrial > Soil > Wetlands > Peat | place: Sweden: Abisko, Stordalen...
CAATCGCAACTATAGCGGTTTCAGGATTGCCGTACCCAAAGGGAATACACTCAAGTCGACGCGACCCCAAGGAGCGGCGACCTCGCAGTAGTGCAGATAGGGTATACCTATCCTGAAACCGCTCTAGAGCCCCACCGCGAGGTGCAATCCTAACTCCGCTAACACGCGCGAAGCGCGGCTAACCGGCGCGAAGCGCGGCTAACGCGCCCCAACGGGGCGCGCTACTTCAAATCCCCGCCCTTCCCAATATCCATCGATGCCGGCAGCGGATTGCTCTCGTCAATCGAAGCCGCAATACACTCCTCCAGCACGCCCTTGGCCTCCAGAATGAACTCGATCGCATCCCGCCCCGCGCCCTGTCCCCCACTATGCGGAGTCACGTAGTGCGCCTCGGCCTTCACCCTCTCGCGTGCATTCGCGACAGCCACCGCCAGCCCCACCGCGCGCATCGCCGGCAGGTCGATCACATCATCGCCCACGTACGCAATTTCTTCCAGCGTCACGCCTTCCTTGGCCATGATCTCGCGCACCGCCTGCATCTTGAACGCCTGCCCCTGGTACACAAACTCCATCTTCAGGTCGCGCGCCCTGAGCGCCACGCTATCGCTGATGCGTTTGGTAATCACCCCGCACTTCATCCCGCCCAGCCGCGCCAGCGTAATCCCCGCGCCGTCATGCGCGCTGTAGCCTTTGAACTCCACCATCTTCGTCGCCGGCGTTCCATCGGTCCCGGGCACTGGCACAAACCAGATGCCTCCATCCGTCAGTACCCCATCCACGTCAAAGAGAATGATTTTGATCCTGCGAGCACGATCCTGCGCCGTGAGTGTCATGCCTCAATTCTACCGATTGCCGCCAACACCCCCGCGCACACGCCCGCGTTTCAGGAGAAAATAGAATAGAAAGAGATTGAGAATAAATGGATTCATATCCGAATCAAGACCAGCCCGCCGCGCCGCGGCTAAAATCCGAAGATTATTACTTTGAAGGCGACCTGATGGTTTTCACCGCGGCCTACCACCTCAAGCGCGGCTCCTGCTGCAAATCCGCCTGCCGCCACTGCCCCTACGGCTTCCGCGGCCAAGGCAAGCCAGTCGGCTCAGCCAAATCTCCTCAAACAAAATGAGCCCGTCATCCTTGTATCTGGACTCGTACCGTGCCCCATTCATCACAGCACCATCGTGATGAGTGGGATAGCTCCATCTATCTATAGCTCTTTATGCTATTCCGACAATCACCGACAGTCTCGGGTACCCCCGGTCTCGCCTCTGAGACCGCGATAGGTACCAGCTACTTCTCCGCCGGAGGAGGAACCACAGCAGCTGGCGTCGCACCAGCCGCCTCCCTCACCAGCACCGCAAAACGCGGAAACGCGAAGCTCCCACTCGCATCGTCAATCACATTCAACTGGCAGATGTACGGCCCCGGCTTCAGCCCCGCCAGGGGCACATCCAATTCAATCGCCACCGCGTCGCGGCCCTCCACATTGATCTGCCGGGCCTGCACCACCGGCGTCTCGTACACCTTCGTCGATCCCTGAATCAGCTCCAGGCTGCTCAACACGCTGATCCCCTGCTTGGTCCCCTTCGGCCCATCCCCCGCGAGTTTTTCCTTCGCCGGCCCATAGATCTCATACAGCAGATACATGTGCTGATCCTGGCGAAATACGTGGCTGATATTCGGCACGTATTCCTCGCCGTTGCGCACCAGCGGGTCCTGCTGCTTGCTCGGCTGCCGCATCGACGCCAGCACAATCGAGCTCATCTTCAGCGGCGATTTCTTCATATCCGGCAGCGTGATCTCCGCTTCAAACGATCCCATGCGCCCGGTCTGGTTCTCGCGCACCACAAACTTCAACGTGTATTTGCCTGGCGGCAGATTGAAGCTCGTGGTGTATTGAATATTCTTCTGCCGCGCCTGCAGGCTCGGATCAAGGTTCAGCTTCACCGTCTCGCGCGCATGACCGATCGGGCGCTTGGCCTCGTCAATCACGCTCCCGACGATGTCCAGCGTGGCCTTGTCTTTATCGCCCCCCTTCACAAACGGAATCTGCGACCCCGGCACAATCAGCGAAACCGGTACAAAGAATCGATTTTCATCCAGCCGGAAGTACATCGCGTCCATGTACACGGCCATGTCCGTCGCCGGCAGATCGCTCGTCAGTTGATCCTCAAGATCGCGCTCGCGGTCTTCCTTGCCCGCATGTTGATAGTCCGCCGGCGCGTAGTACCCAGGCCTGAATTCGAGCTTCACGCCCGGCCTGTCGATTCTGATCGTCAACTTGCGAAACCGACCGTCGCGCGCGGAATTCGAGCTGTGAAATCCAATCGCGTAGTACGCCGACGTATCCCGCTGCACCTGCGCAAACGCGGCAGAAAAATCATTCGAGTCAAAGAACGGTTTTCCGCCCGTGTCCGTGCTCAGCGCCGACATCACTTCCTGCGAGGCGAAGTTCGCATTCATGTTGTTCAACAGAGCGCCGCCGCTGTACGCGCCCGTCCCACGCAAGCTTCCCGTCGACGCATCGCCTACCGGCGAAATCGCCTGCAATCCTCGCACGTCCACAGCGTAGATGGCCAGGTTCGCCCGCACCGCCGAATTAATCGCCGCGCGCAATGACGCCTGGTTCTCAATCCCGTCGCGCGAAATTCCACCTGAAAAATACAACAGCGATTTCTTCTCTGAAATTTTCTCCAGAGACTTGGCCACCGCGCGCAGCGCAAACAGCTCGCGGTCCGTATTCACGTCGTTGTACTCGCTCTCATCCGGCGTAGACGCGGTCGTGTCCTCCACCTGGTTCGAGTTGGCCGTCGCACCCGGCGTAAACCCCTGCCCCTCGGTCCCGTTGTACACGCCAACTTCGTTGATCAGCGCATTCTTGTCGGCGGTAAAATCCTGGTCCACCTTGAGCGTCGTGTCCAGTGAAACCAGCGCCACCAAATCGGCTGCCTGCATCTTGTTCTTCAAGAAATCCTGCGCTGCTAGTACGCTGCGATCCAGATCCTCCGGCTGCATCGACGTCAGATCGAAGAACATCACGATCAGCCGGTGGTTGCGCAGATCCTCGGGCTTGGCCACCACCACGGCCTTGTTGCCGCTCACGCTTGAGCCCGCGGCCAGCCCGCTGATCATTGCCTCGTTCAACGGAGTCGCCTTGTCCACGCTCTCAAAATCAAATGTTGAAATCGATTGCTGTTTGCCGTTCTCAAACACGCTGAAGTCGCTTTGCTTGAGCCCCAGCACCATCTCCCCGGTCTTCGCGTCGCGCGCCACCACGTTGGTCAGCACCAGGTCCGCATTCGTCTTGAGCACAAACCCACCCTGCAGCGCGCTATTGTCCTGTGACCCCTGCTGTGCCCCGCCACCCGCACTCTGAGCGAGCAACGGCTCCGCGCACACCAGCCCCATCGCCAGCATCGCCACACCCGCACCGAGCTTTTGCCGGTACCCCGTCATCCAAATCCTTCCAACGCTAACACGCTAACAGGCGCGAAGCGCGGCTAACTGGCTAACTCCGCTAACACGCGCGCGGCGCGGCTAACTCGCTAAAACCGAAACCTCGCCGTAAATTGAAAATTCCGCATCGTCCCCGCCGACGTCACTTCCCCAAACCGCGGCTGATCCTCCACCGTACCCACGCCCGCGTACTGCACCGTGTTAAACACGTTGTTGATCGTCGCGCGAATCTCCATGCTCCGCGTATCGCCCATCTGCATCGTCTTCGAGAGCGACATGTTGTTCGTTACCGTCCCCGGCCCGGCAATCGAGTTGCGCGGCGCGTCTCCAAACGCGTTGCAGTACCCACCGGTAGCCGTCGGCAGTGAGTAGGCCAAGGGATTGAACCACTGGTTCAACGAACCGCCTCCAGACGTCACTGGCTGACCCGTAAGATTCGGACGCAGAGCCCCTGCAGTCCCGCAGGCAATGCTTTCCTTTGAAGCGGAGTAACTCGGCGTCAGCGGCTCACCTGTCGCGAAGGTAAAAGCTCCCGAAACTGAAAACCCTTCCAGGATGTGCGAACCCACGCCCGATGTCACCCAGAGCTTGTCTTTCCCGAACGGTAACTCGTAAAGGTAAGTCCCGCTTACCTGGTGCCGTATGTCAAAGCTCGAGTTACCTTCCTCCGCGGTCAGTTCCTGCCAGTTCTGCGCCACCACCTGCGAAACTCCATTCACCGCACCCGCATCGTCAATCGAATGCGAATACTGATAGTTCGCGCCCAGCGCAATCCCATTTGAGAGCCGCTTGTTCAACCGCACCGTGCCCGCGCTCAGCTTTGAGAACGCCTCAGCCTGATCGTAAGTAAACTGGACCGGCAACCCGGTCTGCGCAACTGCCGGGTCGGTGCCGGGACTGCTCGGCGTCGCGCGCGGTGCGCTGCGCATATCCAGGTGGTTGCCCTTTGACCCGTTGTAGCCCGCGTTCAACACCACGCCCCACGGCAGCGACTTCTGCACATCGATGTTCCACACCTGCACATACGGCAGCGGGTAGTGCGGCTCAATCGCGTAGTTGCCCGTCGTTTGCGGCGCCGGAAAACCATCCGCAAGCGTGAAGCAGCTCATCGGCGCCGTACGCGCGCACGCTGAACTGGCCGTGTTCCCTACTGCCTCCTCATTGGTCTGCTCGTCGGCGTACGGCGGCTGCTGGTCCATCTTGCTGGCGAAGGTCCCGTACTGCCCCACCGTATAGTTCATCCCAAACCCGGCCCGCACCACGGTCTGTTTCGGAAGCCGCACCGCAAATCCCACTCGCGGCGCAAACGCGGTCCGCACCGGAAATACCAGCGAACTCGGCAGCGCCCCGCTGAACGGTCCCTTGCCGCCGGCCGTCACTTCCGTCTCGGTGGTAAACTCCTGGCCGGGATTGGTATCCACAAATGCCAGCCGCCCATACTTCTCCGTGTACGGCGCAAAGTACTCGTACCGCAACCCGTACATCAGCGTCAGCGACGGCAATATCCGCCAGTCGTCCTGCGCATATTCGTCCATCACGTTGTCGCGCAGATAAGCCTTCCTCACCACCGAGTCAATCGACGACTGCTGCGGCAGCCCCAGCAGAAAATCCGCCAACGCCGAGCCCGTCGTCGCATCCCCCGCCGCATCTTCCGTAAATAACCCGCTGAACGTGAAACTCCCCGTCGCGTTCGACCCCGAAAGCGAATCGCGATGCACCCGTCTGTAGTCGCCGCCAAAGCGGAAGTTGTGCTTGCCGTGAATCCAGCTCAATGTCTCCGAAAGCGAGATGGTTTGAGAAGTGGAAAGGCTCGGCTGCGACTCGCTCAGCCCGCTAAACCCGCTCAACCCGATCTGCGGCACACCATAATTCAGCGGGCTCGAGTTCAGCGTAGTCCCGCCCGGACCCATGATCCCAAGGTTCGTCGCAATATCCTCGCCGTTGGTGAAGAAGTTCGTCGCCTGGCTGCTGCTGCGGTTCCAGTTGGCGCTGAAGATGTTGGTCATTTTCTTGTAGCCCAACGTGTAACCGGCCTGCAGCGAGTTCGAATCCGACGAAGTCTTCCCGCCCAGTTGCGGAAAAATATTCACGTTGTCCTTGGCCGAGTGGCTCCAGTTGTAATTGAAGTTGATGCTCTGCCGCAGTCCCTGGTTCTGATTCCTGCGGTTGCCGCCTCCGCCTCCGCCACGCCCACCGCCGGTTGGCAGCGCCGCGTTCTTCCCCAGCGCGCGCATATAGCGCACGCCCGCCTGAGTTGAGTTCGTCTGCGCCGTCGTCAGCAGATGATAGTTGTCCGAATCGTTCGTTGTTGGGGTGATGTTCGACTGAGGATAAAACTTATTCAACAGCTTTGTGGCCTGCTGTGAAATCAGCGCCGCTGGAATCACATTCAGCGTCCCATTCGCGATACCGGTGTTATTCACGGCCGCAAACTGATGAAAGGTCGTCGGATCGTAAATCGCCGGCAACCCCGCCGCGGAAAAATCACCCGCCCGCTCCGCCGCCGTCGGCACAATCGCGTACAAATCCTGAGGGCTCGATTGCCGCGTTCCCTGGAGCGTCAGGAACATGGTGTCCTTTCCGCTCGGCTTGGACAGGTGCGGGATATACGGCGCGCTCATAAACGTAATTCCGAACTGGTTGCTGCCCGACGCCGGCTGCACCTGCGGCTGCCCCTGCACTGAAAACGGCTCCGCATTCAGCGCCGAGTTGGTGCCAAACCAAAAGACCGACCCATGCGGCTGCCCAGGGTTAAATCCCCTGAAATTTCCGCGCCCGCCCGGCCCACCCGGTCCGCCGAATCCTCCACCTCCAAAACCACCGCCGAAACCTCCACCGCCCAAAGCCCCGCCGAAGATCCCCGCCCCGCCGCCCTGTGCGCGCATGGTCTCAATCGCATCGCGAATCCGATCCGGATCCATCCCCGCCAGAGGGCTCACCTGCCCCGACTGCCCGCTGATCGCCACCGAATCCCCGCCAAAATCCGAGTTCCCCGCCGCCGACGGCAACGAAGCCCCGCCCCCGCCCGCCTGCTGCGTCGGCGTTCCCGCCTGCGTCTCCGTATCTGAAGCCAGCGCGCTCACCAGGCTCAAACTCTGCGCCCCATTCGCCGCCAGTTGCCTTATCGCTGACTCGCTGACCTGCTGACTCGCTGACTCGCTTCTCTCCTGCGCCGCCGCCCGCGAAGCCAGCAGCAGCGCAAACGTGACCGTCTGATCGTGGCTGGCCGCGTTCAGCACCGCCTCTTCTGAACCCGCCGCAAACCCCGCAAACTGCGTCCTCACCACGTACCGCCCATTCTGCGGAATCGTCAGCGTCCAGGCGCCCGTAATGTCCGTGGTCGTTGAATATTTCTTGCCGGTCAGCGTGTTCTGCGCCGTCACCGTCACGCCCGGCAGCGAAGTGGCCCCGCTCTTCACCACCCCATGCAGTCTTCCGCCGCTCTGCGCTGGGACAGCCGGAGTTGCCGGAACCGCTGCCTGCGCCGCCGGTACCGGTGCACTCGCCTGCGCAGCGGCCTGAGATGAACTTTCCGTCGAACTCTGGGGCGAAGCCGCGGGCGAACTCTGGCCCGCCTCAGGCTTGGGGGTCAGCGCCGCGGCAGCCTGCGCTCCCAGCGCCATGCCGCCAGCCACAACAATCCCCAACGCCCATCCCATGGCTCTTCGCCGCATGCAAGCTCCCAGGCATTTCTCTCTCGTACTCAATCAGACGCTTCATGCTCCTTGAAGGTTTACCAACGGCACTTCGACGGAATCCCATAGTAAGATCGGGTATGCACCCGCGCGAAGCCACTGCCCGGCCATTCTATCTACAGGAAATCCCGGCATCTGCTCCGAATAGCACGCTCGCCCAGGCCCGCGAACTCCTGCTCGAATACGGCCGCTTCGTCATCGCCCAACCCGGCGCAGCCCGCTTCTGCTTCGGCACTCTTGAAAAGGAAGCCGCACGCCTGCCCTTCTCTTTTCTTGAGCAAGGCGGCGGCTGCCTCATCGCCCACGCCCCGGCTGACGCACAAGCCCAGCCCGCCGGCTTCATCGCCTGGCGCGCCGTCCCCGCAACCGTCGAACCTGACTCCTGGGAACTCAAGCGCCTCTGGGTCCGTCCCGCCGCGCGCGGACTCTCACTCGGCCGAGCCCTCACCCAGGCCGTCCTCGACCGCGCCCTCGCCGCCGGCCGCAAGGCCGTCTATCTCGACACCGCCCCAGCCTCCATGGCCGCCGCCCATCGCATGTATCTCGACCTCGGCTTCGCCCCCTGCGCCCCCTACAACGACAACCCCGTCCAAGGCCTCGCCTATCTCCGAAAAGCCCTGTAGACAAGAGCCTGTACACCTGCGCAGCCACGCTTCCAGGCAGTTATAGCGGTTTCAGGATTGCCGTACCCAAAGGGAATACACTCAAGTCGACGCGACCCCAAGGAGCGGCGACCTCGCAGTAGTGCAGATAGGGTATACCTATCCTGAAACCGCTCTAGCACATGCGAACTTCCCGCTAGCCGCTGGCCCATGCGATGGCGCGAGCATCTGCTCTACGCAGGTGCCCGTCCCGTAGGGACCGGACGAAAATAGCCCAGGGCAAGCGCAGCGCAGCCCTGGGTGAACTCCACCCCAAAAAATGGAAATCTCCTACGCGGCAAAGCCGCGACCCGTTGCTCCTCACCACATACCCCCATGCGAGCGCCTTCCGCAAGCATTGCTCCGAGCGCCCGCTCCGCACAGGGGTTAATCCCACCGCAGGTGGCAGTAACCACCCTGACCAAATCGGTTACGAAAGTTCTTGCATTCACTCGCGTCCCATGTTAACTATTAAGCCAACAGTCTCTGGATGGATGTCATTTCAGTTACCCGTGGCCCCCATCGGACAGGAACGCTCAAATCATGAAGATCGGCACAACGATTCGCGCTCACCGGCTTCACAAAGGGTTGTCGCAAGGGGATATCGAGAAGAAAACCGGCCTGCTGCGCTGCTACCTCTCGCGCGTCGAAAACGGGCACACCGTCCCCTCGCTCGACACGCTGTCGAAGATTGCCCTGGCGCTCGACCTGCCCATCGCCCAGTTTTTCGCCGACGACGCGTTGGACCACAACTTCAACACCCAGAAGCTCTCTGACGAGGAGTTGCGTTTCCTCACCCAGATCCGCCGCTACTCCACCAACCTCAACGAGAGCGACCGCAAACTGCTGCTGGCCATGGTCAAAAAGTTCGCCGCCACCGCCATCCGCTAGCCCAGGGCGGCTGTTTTCTAATCCCTAATCCCTGTTCCCTAATCCCTGTTCCCTGTTCCCTAATCCCTGTTCCCTGTTCCCTAATCCCTGTTCCCTGTCTTCTCAAACGTCGTTCCCCAGGTGGAAGATCGGCTCCGCGCCGTGTCCGCCGCTCAGAAGAGCCTCTTCCTCGTGCGGCTCCAGCGGCTTCAAGTTCTGCGCCACGTCCATCGCCAGCCTGAAGTAGCGCTCATCTCCCGGCGGAATCGCCGCCGTAATCGGATGCCCCAGCGTCCATCGCAGCCCCAGCGACGCCTCTTGCGGAAAACTTGCCGGCTGATACCAGCACTTCGGCTGTGGATGATTCGCCTTCTGATCCGGCGCCCACACCGTCTTGGCCATCCCCTTCAGCGCCAGGATGCCCATCTTCTTTTCCTGCGCACGCTTCAAAATCTGCGGACCAAATCCCGCCTGCGTAAACAAAACCCAGTTCACTGGAAACAGAATGGTGTCGAAGTCGTAGCGGTCCATCGCCGCCAGCGCGGTTTCAGCCGAGTGGACTGAAAATCCAATGAACCGGATCTTCCCTTCCTTCTTTGCCGCTTCCATGGTCTCGATCGCGCCGCCCGGCCCCAACACCTTATCCAGGTCCGTCATTTTGGTCAGCGCATGAAACTGGTAGAGGTCCACGTGGTCCGTCTTCAGCAAGCGCAGCGACCGCTCCAGATCGGCCCGCGAGTCGTCCTTCAATCGCCCATCGGTCTTGCACGCCAGAAAACTCTTGTTTCGGTAAGGAGCCAGCGCCGTCCCCAGCCGCTCCTGCGCATTCCCATAGCTCGGCGCCACATCGAAGTAGTTGATCCCGCGGTCCACGGCCTCAGCCACAATGTTGTTGGCCGCGCCTGTTTCCTCGTTCATCACCACGATTCCGCCGAATCCGATGATCGAAAGCTGTTCTCCGGTCTTGCCCAGCGCACGCCGCGCAATCGCGTTCAAAGGCGCATTGCCTGGCAGCAATGGCTTTTCTGCTCTCAGTTGATTTGTGGATACAGCGGCTGCCGCAGCAATAGCCGCCTGTTGAATGAATTCGCGCCGCTTCATTGTCTCCTCCTCGATGGAACAAGACGATCCGCGTTCAGCAAAAGTCTTTCACAAAAGAGCGCCAGCGCGCGTTAGTTCCTGATCTCTG
>Ga0302144_10001022_pt1 | contig 9851 bp, 5 predicted proteins | sample I_Bog_E2_2_FD_192436 | JGI IMG/M metagenome (GOLD analysis project Ga0302144, IMG submission 192436) | Peat permafrost microbial communities from Stordalen Mire near Abisko, Sweden - I_Bog_E2_2 | ecosystem: Environmental > Terrestrial > Soil > Wetlands > Peat | place: Sweden: Abisko, Stordalen...
TTTTCGAATAAGCGGGGTCAGTCAGCAACTCCCCCGCCGCCTCCGTGCCATGCATTCCCAGACCTCCAGCCGCCAGAATCCACTTTCCGGTCTCCGGGGCGAGAATCCGCGTCACAATCGCGTAATCGACCGAGGAGTCGGAGTAGAGCAGTTTGCCGCTCCCCTTCCACTCCCGCTTTGCTGGGTTCTGCGCATCCTCAACCCACTCATCCTGGGTGACAGGGTCCACTCGTACGCGGAACCGCAAGTCGGAGAGCAGTATCAGCGACCACTGGTTGTCAAAAGCGCCAACCAGCAGTACCGGCCCCTTGCGGAGGTCGTCCAGCGTCACTTTAGGTGCGAGTTGCAGGGTTGTGCTTTTGCGGTGGTGGGAGAGCCATGCCGTTGCGAAGTTGGACACGGTCGCGTCCACAAAGGGTACGCTGGGCATGCCTACCGAACTATCAAGCGGCTGAGAAACCTTGTGCGTGGAGATAATGGCGGCGATCGTTGCAGCCCAGCCGTCCTGCTCAGACCTTGAGGCATTCGAGTTCGCAACACAAATGGTCACCGGCTCATTCGATCCCAGCAACGGCGTCCAAATCAGCTCTTGAGTCGAAGTGAAGAGATGAAACGGCAGACTCGCCGCATAAGCTAGAGCCATCAGCAGGATCAGGGCTGCCCAGGGCTTCCAGCTGCGCAGAGAGAATCCGGCTGCCTTCGCCGGGCTGGCTTCCTCGTGCGGAACATCGGCAACGGGAAACAGGAGTGGACCCTCCAGCGCCTCTCGAGGCCCGTCCTCACTGCGCGCGGCCGCATGTTCCTCGCCGGCGAACTCAAATGTGGGCAGGTACGAGCCCGGAACCAGGCGAATCTTCACCTCCGAGTGGCGTGTCGACTCCTGGTAGTACTGCGCGAGCCGCTTGCGAATCTCATTCGCGGTCATGCGCACGATTGGGTCAATATTGGTGTCGTAGTCGTTGTCCCGGCCAAAGACCTCAATGCCCAGGGTCCGTTCTTTGACCCCCTCCTGGTCGCCATTCAGGGCGTGCTCCACCAGCCGCGGGAAAAGCGCAATGCACCGCTTGCTGTTCTTGAAGGACGGATGAGAGAGAATCTCTCTGGCCTCTGCCTGGATCGCCGCGCGCTGCTCCTGCGTCCAGTGGGAGCCCACTGCCCGCTCTCCTGACCGAATTGGTTCCGCACGCGACATTCAGGACCACGACCCAAAAACACACAAGCAGATACTGCGCAGATTGGCAGCCCTACCATTATAGGTCGCAACGGAGTTGCCTCCTCCGATGGAAACAGGCTCCGCGCATCAGCTTGGCGCAGGAGGAGAGGACCCTCGACTCCGAAGAGTCCGAGTCCGTTCCAGGAATACGCACAATTCCGGCCAAGAGACGCAATCCCCGACCTGTGAATGTGCAGATCTCTTCTGCATATTCATGAGGGAACCCAACTGGCTCTGATGGAATGCCTTATGGAACAGCAGAAGGACCGTAAATTCAGTCCGGACCGCTCGATGGCTCCCTCGGATTCGGAGTTCAGAAGGGAGCCCTGGGGCACACATCGGAAAGGCAAACGGAATTCTGCAAGCTGGGTCGAGACGGGAGTTTCTATCAGGCAAGGAGCTTCCCTGCTCTTCCCCGGCTGGACCTGGTCTGGTTTCCCTCAGAAGCTATAGCGGAGGCTCGCGATGGGAAAGATTGGCATCTGGTAGAGAGCCTGCATGGGAGCACCGACAGATCCGCAGTTGTTTCCGGCGGGGCAACGGTCCAGCCAGGCATAGCCGACGAAGTTCTTCCGGTCGAAGACGTTCTCAACCCCAACGTTGATGTTCAGGATTCCTTTGGAAACGTTGAAGTTTCGATTGGCCTCAACATTCAAGCGGTTGTACGCAGGTCCGCGAAGTGCGTTGACTCGGGTCAGGTCGTAGATACCGCGAAACTGGGTCTTGGAAAGTGGAACGTCGTACGGCGTGTAGGGCCTTCCGCTGGAATAGGTGTCTCTGACCGACAGTTGCACCTTGCCCGGAAGCCAGATGGACGTCATGCCGTTCACAATGAGAGGCACGTCGAAGTTGCCGGGCCGCAGCACGTTGTCGAGCGCTGCATAGCGGGTACGAGCATAAGCTGCTGAACCGAGGAATTGCATGCGCCTGGGCCATGCGGCGCGCAGCATCATCTCGAGACCCTGGGCATTGCCGTGTCCTCCCGACTGAAGAGGAAGCCATAAGAAGGCCTGCCCAAGCGTATCGACCATGTTGGCCAGCATGAGACTGGGGTACTCAGTGGAAACCGGTTCATCGAAGTAACGCTTGTTATAGGCGTGCACACTGAGCGTGGCCCAGTTGGCTCGCCACAAATCAGCGCCCACCGTAGCCTGCTCCACCAGCAAGAGCTGGAGACGGGAGTTCTCAGAGTAGCTGACTAAATCAATGGCGGGCGGTAACTGCGATGATTTGCCGTATTCAAGGCTCAGAGCCTGATGCGAATTGAGTCGATACGCGAGGCTTGCACGAGGCTCGAACAAGTGCGCGTGAAGCAGCGCAAACGTCTCTTCGCGCACGCCCAGCATGGCCGTCCACCGCTTGCCGAAGGGCCCAGTCGCCTCAGCGAACGAACCGGTCTGGCCGGTGCTGAATTTACGGGTAAACGAATCGGAGTCCGTCCACGTCCCGCTGGGGTTGAGCGCAGACGGTTCACCCATAGGTTGAGCCACATCGTAGTTCAGCCTCGTCAAGGTCCCGCCTGAACCAACGGACAGGAGCCAGCCATGCGTGGCAAATTGTCGATCGTAATTCAGTTTCGCGATTCCGTCGCTGGTCTTTTCTTTGTAAATGTCGGTTGAGACCAGCGCGGTGCAGGTGTTTCCGGCCACGGTGTTGTGATACTGGCCCCCTGTCTCCTGCATCTGTTGCCCGATGTTCTGGCTCTGCCCGGAGTAGCTCGCAGTGAAGGTGGAAAATGAAGATCCACTGTGCAAGTGCTGCCAGGTCATGGCTCCCGTTGACCGCCATCCAAAATACTGAGTATTGATGTTCAGAGTTTCATCGACATCGCCCGCACAAGGGTTGATGTCAATTGAGTCGGCGCCACTGACGTTGAGGATGGAGAAGTTGTCCTTGTCGGACGGAGACCATTCCGTTCGTCCCATTCCATTGGTGTAGATGGGGGTTCCGTTGAGACCGATGTTGCTGGCTACAACATTCAGCAGGCTGCGATGGCCGGAAAAGAACGTGCTGCCCTTTCGTCCCAGTGGACGCTGCACAAAACCGCCGACTCCGGCGATACCGGCATTGAATTCGCCAGCACGTATGGTAGGTCCTCCTTCGCGCGTGTGAATGGAGATCAGCGAAGACAGGCGGCTGGAATACTTCGCGTCATAGATTCCGGACTTCATGTCGACGCTCTCAATCGAAGAAGTGTCGATCATCGAAGTGAAACCGCCAGAGGTGCCTTCAAGAGCGATGTGATTGATATTCTGGATTTCAACGCCATCCACGACATACAGATTCTCCGACGGGTGCCCTCCGCGGACCATGATGTCGTTGCTCTGATCGGAATTTGAAACTACGCCGGGCAGGACTTGCAGGTAGCGTGTGAAATCGCCAAATGTTCCAGCGGACGACAACACTTCCGCGCGGCCAGCCTGATAAGGCTCGGTCAAGGTCGCTTCCAGCGGTGTGGCAGTCGCTGTCACGAGTACTGTGCTAACCGGGTTTGAGAAAGCCGCGGGAACGGAAGGAGAGGTTGGCTTGGTCGTCTCATACCCAGGTTCCGATGCGATCATGCCAATCGTGGAAAAATCGCTCGGCTGATCCAATTCTCGCAAGGCGGCGATGGGAAGGGGTTCGACAGCCAGAGCAGACTCGTGAGTTGCCGGTGCGCGCGTTTTGAATTCCTGAGCAAACAAGCTGCAACCAATTGCGGGTAAGACTGTCACCACAAGCAGTGAGCGTAGGAAAAAGCGGACCGTTGCGATAGACATGATGCTGCACAACTCTCTGGACTCAGCGAGCCGGTATTACTCGCTTCCTCACGTTAGAAAAATTTCAGGACGAATCAGTGTCCTGTCATGAATGCAGGTGCAGGGGAAGCGATCTCGCAGCAACTCCCGATAGTTACTTATCGGTGTTACTATGGTGACTTTCTACTGTCCGAAAATGGAACTTATGGGCAGAAAGTTGTAGCTGCTCGATCTTTTTGTGGGATGTACAACAGCGCAAAGCCCGGCCTCGTGGAGAGACCCGGGCCGAAATACCTGTAAGGTATTGGATCTAAATAGTCGAGCTTGAAAACTGATTTTCACACGTATTGCGGTTGAGTGTTGGGGTTTTGCGGACTGGTTTTCCGACCCCATTTCTCATAGTGCTGACGCGCCTTTGGGCGTCGCAGAGGAAATAGCAATGGTCATGGAGCGCGCGGTCGACCTTCCCGCTTTGGGCGAGGATGCTTCCGGCATTGGCATCGGTCGGAGTGTTTGTCCCCTTGTATTTGCAGTCAGGGGAGTGGCGGACGAAGATTGCGATTCCTGGAGCCGCGCTCATTGCGCCTCCGAAGTGGAACGGCAGAGGGGGGCGCGGCGCAGCTTCAGCGCAGATTCCCAAAGGAACCCTGCGAGCTATTGATTTTATTGGAAGAATGGATGGTGGACCCGGTGGGAATCGAACCCACAACCTGTCGATTAAGAGTCGAATGCTCTGCCAGTTGAGCTACAGGTCCATCTTGCGTTGCTTGCCGCTCATTTCCGTTCTGGCGAACCCGAAACCCCGCAGCAGGAACAAGCCCCAAGGCCCGCTCACTTGAAGAGTTTACCATAGGTCCGGCGAAAAACCCAGCGTTGCCGCGCGGATCCGGAGACAGGGATCACTCCCGGCCCCCGAACCCACGCTCCAAACCCCGTACCTTAGTGGGCCACTGTGACAACTACCTTGCCCACCTGCTCGTTTGACTCCATGTAACGCTGCGCGTCAGCAACCTGGCTCAGCGGGAAGGTTTTGGCAATCCGCGGCGTAAATACTCCAGCCGCCAGCTTGTCGAAGACGTACTGCTGGGCCACCGCGCGCTTGGCCGGATCTGCCACCACGTCAAACAGCGTATAGCCCTGGATGGCCAGGCTCTTGCGCATCGACTCGACCAGCGGGAATGGCGTTGCCGCCCCGGACAGTGCTCCGTACAGATAGATCACGCCGCCCTGCGCCGCCGCCTGGGCCAGCTTTTCCACCCACGGTCCAGCCACCGGATCGAAAATCACCCGTGCGCCCTTGCCGCCGGTAATCTCCTTCACCCGGGCCACGATGTCCTCATTGTCAGTCACGACCACGTGGTCCGCGCCCAGTTCCAGCAACTCAGCCTTTTTGGCCGCCGTGCGGGTGGTGGCAATGCTCACCGCGCCCTCGGCCTTTGCAATCTCAATCGCCGCCAGCCCAACGCTGCTGCTGGCCGCCGGAATCAGCACAAAATCTCCCGCGCCAATGTGGCCGTGCTGCACCAGCGCCCCATAGGCGGTCAGGTACTGCATCCAGATGGCCGTGCCCTCCACCGGCGACAACCTCTCCGGGTAAGCAGCCAGCGCATAGGCCGGCACAATGGCCACCTCGCCGTAGACGCCGTACGCGTCCGCGGCAAAGCACGGTACGGTGCTTCGACGCTGGCCAATAAGCGCGGAATCCACGCCGTCGCCCACCGCCTCCACAATTCCGGAAGCCTCATAGCCGATCCGCGAAGGCAGCTTCGGCTGGAAGAAATAACGCCCCTGCCGAAACAGAACCTCGGCGCGGTTCAGCCCAAAGGCATCCACGCGCAGGCGGACCTCGCCCTTGCCAGGCTGGGGAACAGGCAACTCATCCAGGTGCAGCACATCGGCTGAACCAAGTTCGTGAAATTGGACAATCTTGACGGTAGCGGGAGCAGTTTCAGGTGCCATAAATGCAAAAGACCTCATCTTAGAGATGAGGCCATTTGCGTATTGGATTCAGAACGCGGAGCGTTGTCCCCGGCTCTCCCCGGCGGCTACTCGTGCTTGCCGGCAATGTGGCTGGTCACCGCAGTGGTCGAGTCCTGACGCAGACTTGGCGCCGGTTTGGCCTTTGGCTTCGGCTTCTTCTTTGCTTCGCGTCCGCCTACATTCTTGTTTCCCATGGTCTTTCCTTTCTTATCTTGTTTGAAGTGAAGACCTCAGCTCTCGCTGGCTTTGAAAACTATACCGCAGCAGGCAGCCGGTGGAACATCCGCAGTTTAGAAAGTGAAGGCCAGTCCACCGGCAATGGAGCGCTCTGCCTGAGCAAAGTACAGCCGAGAACCGTCACTGGTGATAAAGGTCGTGTACCCCTCCGACAGCAGGTTGCGCATATCCAGCTGGGCCTCAACACCCCCGCCCTGGCGAGTGCTGTGCAGCGGCTGGCGGATATACACGTTCAGGTAAGGTTGGCTGGCGTCAATGGCAAACGGGGCAACCTCGGTCACCGTCGAGTCCGGCTGCCAGCGATAGCTCGCCCGCCAGCGGGTGCCCACTCCATCCATGGTGCCGGAGAGCGCCACGGCATACATCGCGGCGTGCCGGGCATGCGCGCCCTGCACAATCTCCGCCAGGCTCTCGGCCACGGGCGAGGCGTGCATCACCAGCGCATCGCCGGAGGCATAACTCAGGCGAACATGGTTTCCACCGGGCAGTCGGCTCGCCACCGAGGCCACCATGCCCGTCGAAGAGTAGGTCGGGCCCGCCGTCCGCAGCAGGCGATTGCTCGAGTCCACCAGCATCCACCCGCCCGCATTCTCTCCGCCGCTCAGCCGGCCAGATGCCTCGATCATGGGATTTTCCACGCTATCGCCATAGAAAACAAGAATCATCTCTGCCGGTCCAGCCGTCGCAGTCCAGCCCAGCTCCTGGTGCAGGCCGTGCTCCATCACCAGTTGCCCCGCCCGCCCGCTCACCACCGGCAGCCAGTTCTCCGGCGAGGCATCGGCAGAATCCCGGTCAAGCCCCTCGACTGCTCCCTCTGACCGGGCCGTAGCCACGCGATAGGCAATCGAACCGCCGCCGCGATGGATCGTCAGATTGGCAAACGGCATGGCCGCGGCAACCGAATCACCCTGGCCTGCCCGCGCATACACCTGCTGCGAGCCCACTTCCGCTTCCAGCCCGCCCAGCAGCTCAAGATTCTCCCAGCTGCGCATCGACACCAGGCTCAGCCCCGGCTGGCCCGTGCCCATGGTCAGTTGCGGGTCCACCATCACCGCCGCCAGCGTCTGCACGGAGTTGTTGGCCAGTTGGCCACCGGTCTCCTGCCGGAAGCCCAGCATGGCATCCATCATCCCCGGCGAGGTGGGTGAGAACTCCGCCACAACCGCGGCCCGGCGATGCGGCGAGCGCTGCTGCAGCATGGCCAGCGAAAGCATATCCGCCCCGCTGCCGAAATGTCGTTGCCCGGCCTCTGCGGCCAGACGCATCCGTCTGCGCTCGGCGGCTGTGCGCGTCTCCGCAGAGCCGTCCACCACCACAATCGGCGAGCCATCGTCGAGCCAGCGCAACAGCGGCCGACTCTCCGCCGATCGCAGCGTCCAGGCCCAGTCGTCCTCATTGTGCACCCGACCCCGCGCCGCAACCGGTGTCCACTGCATCAGGTCATACAGCGTGTTCAGCGTTAGGTTCACGACCGTGTTCGCGCGGATGCGGAGATTCTGCTTGAGAGTGGGGATAAAGCTGGCCCCGAGAGCCTTCAGCGCATACTCGCCGGGCAGCACGGAAGCAATGGAATAAGTCCCTTTGCGGTCGGTAAACACACGCGCCACCAGGCTGGAGTCGGCGCGCAGAAGCTCAACCTCAGCCCCTATCTGCGGCGTCCCAGCGGCATCCCGCACCATGCCTGTCACAGAGCCTGGGTGCTGCGCCGAACCGGAGGCGAACAACACCCCCGGCTCGGCCACGATTCCCAAGGCCATCAGTGACGAGCAGGTAAGCACGAATTGGAAGAAACTACGCTTCACGATTTTGTCAACAATCGATGCGCGTCCTGACCATTTCCTGAAGGTACCCTCTCCCAGGGGTCGGCCAGATGCTGTGCTCTGGCCATACCACATTGGGAGACTACTTCTATTCGACGACAAAAGGGGCACTTTGCGCAATCTCTTGTTTCGAAATTGCGTCATTTATCCGAATCGTCATCTTATACTTGCCCGGCTGCAAGCCCGCCAGAGGCAGCGTCCGCTCCATCGTCAACTGGTCGCTGTGCGCGCTGAGATCTTTCGACTGCTCGCTGGTGGTCAGCAGAATCTTGTCCGTCGAGACGTCCTTCACCTCGTAGGTGACCGTCGCCTCGTTCGCCTTCGTTTTGTCGTCGATGCCCAGACCATACACCTGCATCCAGCAATTCAGCTTCTGGTCCCGCTTGAACTTCACCGGGTCCACCGCATTCTCGCTCACACGCGGACGTACATACGTGTTGCCGATAATGAAGTTGCCGGTGCCGATTGTCTGGCTCGGCACCAGGTACATCTTGTCCGCCAGAATCAGCGACGAGGTCGTCAGCTTCTCATCGTCATACTTGGGCACGTTAATGCTCTGCGAGTAGATGCCCACGTGATCCGGATTGTTCACGTCCTTGATGGCAATGTCCACCCGGTACATCCCGGGACGCAGCGGCAACGCCTTCTGGTACACCGAAACATTGTCCAGAACCTTCTTCATCAACTCGGTCGGCTGCTCAATCTCCACCGTATCTTCAAAGGTCTGCACCGTCTTGTGTGTAATCGTCGAGACCTTGCCCAGGATGTTCACCACGCCCCGGGACACGCCGTCCTTGGTCGTAATCGTCACGTCCCGGTTGCGAATCTGCAGCGTCAAGGGCACCAGAACCGTGTCGTCGGTCACTTTCACAAAATCCGTCCGCACATCGAACGGGAAGATCGGGCCGGTAATCAGCTTGTGGTCGGAGATGAAGCTCTCCAGGTCCTTGAACTTGATCGGCGGTGGGGCAAACAACTTGGCCGCAAGCTCAATGCGGTCAAACTGCTTGGAGTCGTTGCCGTGGGTCAGGGGACCCTCGCCCAGGTTTTCCAGGCCGCCCTTGAAGCGGTCGGCCTTCTTGCTCATGCCCATTTCTTCGTACAGCGTAGCGCCGCCGCCCGGCACATGCAGCAGGGCGTCCTTCTCCGAACGGTCGATGGTGAAGTGGTAGTCCCCGCACATGCAGGTGTCCACAAACTCAATGTCGATGTTGTCGCCGATACCCTCAAGGTAGCGGTAATGCCACGTCTCAAACGGGAAAGTCTCCGTCTCGCCGCCGCCCTCTTCCATGGGGCGGTTATAGCTGCCGCCTGAGGGGTGCTGGTCAATCGAGTCCGGCTTGCCAAAGGAAATGTAAATGTGGCCGCGATCCGTCTTCCACCCCGGCTTGCCAGCCGCAAAGTGCTCATTCGCATAGGCAATGCGCCGGTAGTGCTCTTCCTTGTATTCGTTGTCGGGAGAGTCGGGATTCGGATTGCGGCGCTGCCAGAAAGCCTCGATGAAGTTATCGCGCTCTTCGTCGTTGCTCAGGTTCTTGAAGGCACGCGCCTCTTCGTCGCTGATGATCCACGCGACATCCTGGTTCAGCCAGGTCTTGTAAGCCGTCGAAAGCTCGTTGCCAAGCTCCTTGCGCCGCCGAATCTTCTGTTTGTCCGACAGAGGCCGGTTCAGCGGATCCACCTCGGCGGGCGGGGCAGTCTGCGTCGCGGCAGGCGGCGTGGCCGGCTCCTGCGCCAAAACCAATGCCGGGTGAAGACCAGCCGTGAGCCAGGCCTGTGCGTGCGCCTGAGTACCAGCCGCCAGCATGAGGACGCCCAACCCGGCTGCTCCCACTGACCAGCCTGACCATGCGCGGTGAACCA
>Ga0302144_10001038_pt1 | contig 9746 bp, 11 predicted proteins | sample I_Bog_E2_2_FD_192436 | JGI IMG/M metagenome (GOLD analysis project Ga0302144, IMG submission 192436) | Peat permafrost microbial communities from Stordalen Mire near Abisko, Sweden - I_Bog_E2_2 | ecosystem: Environmental > Terrestrial > Soil > Wetlands > Peat | place: Sweden: Abisko, Stordalen...
CAGCAGGGCGGGCAGGTAGAACTCCTGGCCGATCTTGTCCATCTCTTCGCGCACAATGCCGATGATCTTGTTGATCGAGCGCTGGCCGAGAAAGAGATAGCTGTAGATGCCCGCGCCCAACTGGCGGATGTAGCCAGAGCGGAGCAGGAACTTGTGGCTGGCCACTTCGGCGTCTGCCGGGGCCTCGCGGAGAGTGGGAACAAAGAGCTTGGACCAACGATGCATAGAGATAAGAGCGTACTTTCCCGTCCGCCTGCCACCCCTGCACTCAAGGCTTGTCGCTGGAGCGCAGCGTTTGGCCGCGGACGAAGTGCAAATGACTAGATTGATTCTAAATGTTGGACCGAACCGGAGCGCGGAGTAGCGGTGGAGCTATTTGGGAATTCCGGCTATTGTCCGGACCACGCCTCTGACCTGAAGGAGGACATCGTCCGGCATTCGACCCAGGAATGCAACATTGCGCACTCGCCAATCGAGGCTTCTCATGTGCTCGCAAAGGACCGCTCCGTGAACGGGAAGGCCTAGCGGCAGAACCACCTGGAATTGATACCCCTTCACTTTGCTGGAGATGGGACACGCAAAGGCGACCGACGACCGAAGGTTGAAGTATTTGGAAGAGAGGATAACGGCGGGCCTGAAACCGGCTTGCTCGTGCCCGGCTTGTGGATCGAAATTCAGCCAGACCAGATCCCCTGCATCGGGTACGTAAGGATTTACCAAACCTCCACTCCCCGCGGAGGACCCCAGTCGTATTCGCCGAGGCTATCGCCTTCGTTTAGGCCTTCCATGAGCTCTTCGATGGTCATATCGGCTGGCTTCTTACGAGTGACGGTTCTGGGAGAGCTGACGAGCGCCAGGCTGCCCGCTCCATTCGGAACCCATTCGACAGGATCCCCCACTGGCAGCGCGGCCTCGGCGACCAGCTCCTCGGGGATTTCGACGGTCAGCGTGTTTCCTACGCGAACGATTCGGGTGGTCATGGGGCCAACTCCTGCTGAAATCATAGCGCGAATTGGCGTTTGAGGCACTCCATCAATTCTGAAAGACAGAGTGTTTACGCTCGTAACAACTGCGGAGGCAGGGAGTGTTTTGAGACACAATCGAATATTGTCTCAATCGCGCTGTCTGAGTTTCACTCCGTCGATGCCCGCTTTCCATTCGCTGTCGATAAACTTCTCTACCGCAGCATCCAACTCCTCGAACGTTTCAGTGCGACGTTCTGCAACTGTGAACGGATCCCATGGATAAGCCCGTTCCCATATGATTTGCACGCCAGACGGAACCTGAGGAAGAGTTGCGCCTTCATAGACGGCTTTGGCTCCACGGTGATCCGGAAAAACCCTATGATGGCATAAAAGCAGTTTCACGATCTCTGCCACTTCCTGTCTGTCAACAACCCCTAGAGCCTGTCTTTCGGCGACATTCACGTGGCCGGCAACCACAAGCTTCATCAATAGGTCCGCTCTTTCACCCATTCTCACATTTCCTCTGCTGGTTGCCTAGACCCCATCAACCGTTCGCGTTTGCATGTACAGCTCTCGGCTTCAAATCAACTCCACGCCCCACAGATCGTGCAGATGCAGCACGCCTTCGACGGCTTGATCCGCGCCAACAACAATCAACGACGTGATCTTGCGCTCTTCGAGGATGGCCAGCGCAGTGGCCGCCAGCTCCGAGGCGGCAATGGTGCGGGGATTTGCGTTCATGGCTTCGCCGGCTGTGCGGCTGAGGGCTGCGCCGCCTTCGCGCTCGAGCAGGCGCCGTAGGTCTCCGTCGCTGATGACGCCGCGCAGACGGCCCTGCTCCTGCACGGTGGCCATGCCCAGCTTCTTGCTCGACATCTCGTAGATCACGTCGGTCATGAGGGTGGTCGGAGCTACGACGGGCACCTGGTCGCCTGTGTGCATCAGGTCGCGGACCTTGGCCAGGCGCTTGCCCAGCTTGCCGCCGGGGTGCAGCTCCGCAAAATCCTCCGCGCGGAAGCCCTTGCGCAGGCTTACGGCGATGGCCAGCGCGTCGCCCAGCGCCAACATCGTGGTGGTTGAGGCGGTGGGCGCCAAATTGAGCCCACAGGCCTCGCGCTCCACGCCGCAGTCCAGGGCTACGTCGCTGGCTTGCGCGAGGGTCGAATGCAGATTGCAGCAGAAGCTGACCAGCCCGTCGCCCTTGCGCTTGAGCGTGGCCAAAAGGCGGAGAATCTCTTCGGTTTCGCCGCTGGCTGAGAGCGCGACCACCACGTCGCCAGGCAGCAGAACCCCCAGATCTCCATGGACGGCTTCGGCGGGGTGCAGAAACAATGCCGGCGAGCCGGTGGAGCTGAGCGTGGCGGCGATCTTCTGGGCGATAATGCCGCTCTTGCCCATGCCCGTAACCACGACGCGGCCCCGCTCCTCGCCACAGCGAAGGATCAACTCGACGGCGCGGGCAAATGGTTCGGCCATGGGCCCTTCAAGGCGCGCGGCCAGGGCTTCGAGCGCAGCCGCCTCGGTCCGCACCAATTCCGCCGGCTTAAGGGCCGCGGGGTCGCTTCGACGCGGTTCAGGTTCGTTTGCGTTTGGCTGGTTCATCGGTTTTTGATGGTAACAGCTTTGGCCGCCTGCGGTGGGGCAGGGCAGCCCGTGCTGCCCGTACAATAAAGGCGAGAGGTCGAATCCCCGTGAAGCGCAACACCTTGGTTATCTCTGCCGTTTTGTTCATACTGGCCGTCTTCGCGTGGTCGGGTTGGGCCAACTGGGAACTCCGCAAGCAAGCGGCCGAGCGGGCGCTGGCCACCGTGGCACAGGGCCAGTTGGTGCCCGCTGCGGGCGGCGAGCCCGATTCTCTTTCGCCGCTCAAGGGCAAACCGGCTCCTGCATTTGCACTCGAAGACCTGAGTGGCAAGAAGGTCTCGCTGGCCAGCTACAAAGGCAAGGCGGTGCTGATCAACTTCTGGGCTACATGGTGCGGCCCATGCAAGATCGAGACGCCGTGGCTGATCGAGTTGCGGAATCAGTACGCTTCGCAGGGGTTCGAGGTGCTGGGCGTCTCCACCGACGATCTCGATCGCGACGACAAGCAGAAGCTGGCCGACGAGAAGAAGGAGATTGAGAGCAGCGTTGAGCATTTGCAAATTCCCTACCCTGTGCTGATCGATGGCGCTTCGATCGCCACACCTTATGGCGGGCTGGATGCGATGCCGACCTCGTTCTTTGTGGACCGCAATGGGACCGTGGTTGCGGCGCAAATGGGACTCACTTCGAAGGATGATATTGAGGTAAATATCAAGAAGGCACTGAAGTAAAGCCTTCAGCTTTTAGCTGTTAGCTTTCAGTTCCTTGGGCAGAGGTAGCAGTCAGCCGTGTGCGCTGGGGGCATTCAGGAGATCCGACGACGAGGGTCAGTATGAGTTCCGTTTCAATCTATTGGAGCAAGACAAAGGGGCTGGTAGTGATCCCAACTAGCGCTGTGACTGAAGCGGGTTTTGGCATGGACATAGAACCCGTGGCGGTTTTACCCATTGGAGACAGATCAGGGATTGCGGACGCCATTCGCCAGGCCGCGATTCGACCAGTCGATGTCATCCCAACGCCAGCGCGAGACAAGTTTCCAAAGCCCGTCGTACTGAAGCCTGGCAAGGTGAGAAGTTGGAGCCAGTTCCATTGGAACTACTCCTGTGCATTCATTGACAACGAGAAAGACGGATCACTCCGATTCGAGATCTGGGAAAAATGTGCAGATGGGTCCTATCAGCCGGACTCAGAAACTCCCGCTCGTAATTTCTCCATGCTCGATGAAGCGGTTGAAGCGGCCATTGACGAAATGGAAAAGCCTGAATGAGATTGGTGCTCTGACTATGCGACGTCTTTTTTCATACGCAGTGGGTAGTGTTGTTCTCGCTTGTCTGCTCATAGTTGCAAATGGCGGCAAGTGCTCCGGCCAGGCGGATTCTGCGAGCCGCTCGATTCTGAAGGGCGCGCCGGTCGAGTATCTGTATCCCGAGCAGCTGACGGTGGCGGCAGGCAAGGCGACTGAGGTTGCGCTGCACTTCCGCATTGCGCAGGGGTTGCACATCAATTCGCACACGCCCAAGGATGAGTTCCTGATTCCTACGGTCTTCTCGATTCCCGACGGCGCGGGCGTGCGGCTGGTTGAGGCAAGCTACCCACCCGGCACGGACTTCACGCTGCCGCTGGACCCCAAGAACAAACTCAGCATCTATACGGGTGAATTCGTGATTCAGACGCGCATCGTAGCGGAGCCGGGAAATCATCTGGTTGAGGCCAAGCTCCGCTTTCAGGCATGCAACAACAGTCAATGCATGCCGCCAAAGACGATTCCCGTGGCGATCGATGTGATCGGGAAGCAGTGAACAGGGAACAGGGATCAGGGATCGCAATTTACCGTAGCCACAAGAATAGAGACGCAGCGCCCATGTGGGGCGCCCAGCGTCAGTTTGATTTGGCAACGGTCTGCGGCGTTGGTTCCCCTTTCAGGGGCAGCGGCAATTCCAGCGTTCCTGTGTGGTTGTTCAGCTTGTCGCGAACCGCCAGCCTCAGCCACGCCGCACCGGGGGGAACGTCGAGTTCCTGCTCGCCTTGCAACAACGCGCCCGATTTTGCGCCCGTGTCCGCCTCCGGCGAAACCACTCCCTCATTCAACTCGCTGTTCAGCAACCGGCCGTCGGCATCGTAGGCGGCAGCGGCAAACTCCAGCATCGCTGGAGCGCCCTTGTGCTTTGCAGTGGATTTCAACTGGGAATCGATGACCCGGTAGTTGATGAGGTACTTCTGCAGTTTGACTGGCGTCAGCGGTTTCACCGGCTTGTCTTTGTGGCGCGTGCGAAAGTATACCGGCGAGTCTACGAGTTGCAGCATCTGCTCGGCCGTTGCCATCGTCGGTGTTCCCTCAGCCGTCACGTGAACGCTGAGGAGCAGGTCGTGCAACATGGGCGCGCCGTGTTCAATGTTCGCGTAGAGATTGTCGGCGACTTTGGCGGCAACAAAGCGGGTCTGCAAGACCTCAGAGGTTTTACCCGTGGGCCGGGGATCGTCATCTGGAACGCCAAAGTAGAGAGTCCGGTAACTGAGGGTATAGTTGGCCTTGTTGGCCAGCGTAACTTCGATATGGCGCTCCGAGCCGTCGTATTTCGTATTCGTGGGCGAATAGGTCAGCGAGTAGTAGCTTGCGCCATCTTCCACGGCATTGTCGAGCAGTAGGTCGATTCTGTTATTGGCATAGTACGCATGACCGCCGGTCGCCGCGGCGATGGATTTCAAGTGGTCGTATTCGGCAGCAGAGTCGCCTCCAGCAGTCACTCCATTCAGGTCCACGGGATAAAGGGCTACCTGGCTGGTCGCCAGGGCCGCATATGTTTCCTTGATACTCTGGCTTAGCAAATAATTCAGGTCGTTGATCTGCATGGTTGAACTGGAGAAGCCTCCGCCCACACCATTGTTCGAGTTGTGGCCCGTCATCGTGGAGCCAACGGGAATGGGGAATTCGCTCGAAACCCAGAGCAAGTTCTTTCTGCCGGGTATTCCGTTCAGGTATTGGGCTATGAACTTCAGGTTGGAAAGCGCGGCGCCGGCATCTTCATATCCGTGGGTGTTTCCATCGAGGAAGACTTTGGGCAGGCGCGGACCAGGCCCTTTCGATAGAATTGCCGCGCGCAGCAGCGCATGGTCGCTGGTGAACCCCAGCACCAGATGCAATCCGGCCATGTTCCCAAATAGTGCAAAGCGGGTTCCCGGCTGGGCATGGTCAACAAAATCCAGCAACTGATTGTAAGCTTCCATCTGCACGGTGGTTGGAGTGTTCACCATGTCGTAGTACAGGACGTAAAGCGGTCCCCGCTCCGGCTCAGTGGGCAGGTTGACGAAGGTGTCGGCGGGCAGCGGCGCAAGCTTTGGTGGGACAAACACGCTTGTAGACTCATCAAGATAGTCAAAGGAGAGAGCCTTCTGCGTCTTCCCGCCTTCTTTGATGATGAAGTCGTCTTTCTTCAGCCCACGCACCGGGTTTCCCTGTTTGTCAGTCACCACGATATCGAGGGGGACGCGGCGCACTTCGAGGCGCAACACCATACCCTGCGGCGCGGACGAATGCGCATCCGATGCCAATGCGAGCGGTAAGGCGAAAAGCAGCACCGAGAAGGCCAGAAATGGATAGCGCTTGAAATTTTCCATGGTCAGTTCCCTTCGATCCGGCCCGTTCGTTCAAGGCCCGACTCATTCTACAGCGTTGCGGCTCGCAAAGAATGGTTCCGCCGAGCCTAAGGATGAGACCTTGAATCCAAGAATAAGTTATGGCCATTTTGATGCGCGGCCGCGGGAAACCCAGGATGCGGAAGCAGGACCTTGGACGCCAGCCCTCGAAATTGGGACCGAAATTGACCGAGAAACAGCCTCTTCTTGCCTATTGAACGGATGAGTATGGTCTGTATGTTATTGATTCTGAACAACAGGCACGGTTGCAGAACGCTGAAAACTATACCCCCAGGGGGTTAGGGGGGGGTAGGGGGTATCAATTTGGTACGGACCGGGCGGACCTCCGACAGAATAGACCGGGCAGATCTCCGACACTGCAGCGAAGGGTGATGGCGTTACAACCGTCATTATGCCTTGGAAAACGAGCGGTGTTATGGAAGAGAAGCTGCGCTTTGTGTTTGATTATGAGCGCGATGAGCATTCGATGGTGGAGCTTTGTTCGCGGTATGGGATTTGCCGGGACACAGGCTATGAGTGGCTTCGGCGTTTCCGTTTGCACGGGATCAAGGGCCTGGCGGAACTGAACCGGGCTGCGAAGCAGCATCCCAACCAGGCAGCTGCCGAGGTGGAGCGGGCGGTGCTTGATTTGCGCGAGGCGCACATGCGCTGGGGGCCACGCAAGTTGAAGCGGATTCTGGAGCGGGATCAGCCCGGACGCACATGGCCTGCGGCCAGCACGATCGGCGAGATCGTCAAGCGCGCCGGGCTGGTGGTTGCGCGCAAGAAGCGGCGCCGGACCGAGCCCTACACGCAGCCGCTGGCACACGCCGGCGAGTCCAACCGGGTGTGGTGCGCCGACTTCAAGGGCTGGTTTAAGGCCGGCGACGGTGCGCGTGTCGATCCGCTGACCATCACCGACGCCTGGAGCCGCTACCTGCTGCGCGCACAGGCGGTGGAGAAGACAGACACCGAGCGGGTGCGGGCCATCTTCGAAGCCGCTTTCCGCGAACATGGGATGCCGGAGGCGATCCGCACCGACAACGGGCCGCCGTTCGCCAGCTCGGCCGTAGGCGGGCTGAGCCGGCTGGCGGTGTGGTGGACGCGGCTCGGTATCGAGCACGAACGCATCCAGGCTGGACATCCGGAGCAGAACGGACGCCACGAGCGCATGCATCGCACGCTCAAGCAGGACCTGCGACCGGCTGCGGACTGGCGCGGCCAGCAACGCGAGTTGGATCGTTTTCGTTATGACTTTAACCAGGTGCGCCCGCATGAGGCGCTCGATATGAACACGCCGGCAAGCGTCTATGAGCCGTCGCCGCGGCCCTATCCGCAGCGGCTGCCGGAGATCGCCTATCCGGACTGGATGGAGGTGCGCATGATCAAGGCGCATGGCCACTTCCGATGGAAGAAGAAGGACATCTTCCTTACCGAGGTGCTGTGGGGAGAACCGGTCGGGCTGATGCCGATCGGCGACAATCTGTTCAACATCTACTTCGCCGGCAGGCCGTTAGTCGGCTTCGACGCCAAACGCGATAAGCTGGTTCCGTTGAAGCACCCGGACTGGCCGAAAGACAACGACAAAAGCAAAAGCAAAAACATGCCTAATAAACAAAAAACGTCGGAGATGTGCCCGGTCTGAAATGTCGGACTTCCGCCCGGCTATTCAATTTCTGGAAACTACGGCGTTTGGGAGGGGTGGACATGGGGCAGCGGATTCAGGGGTATGTAGGCATCCCATGGAACTATTGTGCGCTGCCTTGAGGTAAATCTCTGCAAAGGACGACGGGAGGCGAAGGTCATCATTCATTCGCACTATCTTGGGATTAGAATTCAGAGAACAGGAGGGCGCGATGGCATCTGAAGCTGTGGTTCGGAAGCAGGACGAAATTGCCGTGGAAGCCCCTGAAACGGTCTATGTGAAAAAGGACTTTCTCCCCTGAGTACCGGCCGAGCATGAAGCGATCATGGCGCCGGTTGGCGAAGAAGGCGCAAAATGGGGGATGATGAGAACTTTCCGAAAGCGACCAATTCTTGTAAGTTATTGATTTATTTGGTTGCGGGGGCTGGATTTGAACCAGCGACCTTTGGGTTATGAGCCCAACGAGCTACCGGGCTGCTCCACCCCGCAGATACAGTTTATCAACTGACCCGCCCGGTGTCAAAAACTGCGCTTGTCCATGGCAATCGCATGAACGAAGATGTTGTCTGAGTAGATGCGGGATCAGGGTTGACACTCGTTTTTGCTTGCTGCCGGGTTTTTTCTGTTTCCAGGAGGAGTGATGGAGACAGAATGCAGATTACGATTGGCTGATGTGTTTGTATCGATTGATGATCCCCGTCAGTCGGCGAAAGTGAAGCACGACCTGGTGGAGTTGCTGGTGGTGGCAGTCAACGCGGTTCTGGTGGGAGCCGACACGTTTGCAGAGATTGAGTTATGGGCCGAGGAAAAGCTGGAATGGCTGCGCGGCTATCTCGAACTTCGCCATGGAATTCCTTCGCACGACACCTTCGGGCGCATCTTCGGGCTGATCGACCCGGATCAGTTTGAATCCGCGTTCCGGCGATGGACGAGCAGCATTTTGCCCGCTCTGGGCGCGGAGATCGTGGCGATCGACGGCAAGACCAGCCGCCGATCGGGCGGAGTCGATGCCACGGCTCTGCATCTGGTTTCGGCCTTTGCCGCCGGGGCGGGACTGGTGCTGGGACAGCGGGCCACGGCGGAAAAATCCATCGAAATCACAGCCATTCCTGAGTTGCTTTCGACCCTGTCGCTGACCGGCTGCACGGTCACCATCGACGCCATGGGCACGCAGACCGCCATTGCTGAGGTGATTCAGGAGCGCGGCGCCGACTACGTGCTGGCGGTCAAAGATAACCAGCCCAAACTGGCCGAGTCGATTCAAGACTTCTGGCGAACTTTCCGGGCCCATCCGGCTATGTACACTCCCCATCAATCTACCGAGAGCGTGGAAAAGAGCCATGGCCGGATCGAAACGCGTCGCTGTACCGTCTTCGATCAACTGGAGTGTCTCGACAAACCACAGCAATGGAAAGGGCTGCGCTGCTTTATCGTGCTTGAATCGGAACGCACCATCGGCGAAAAAACCACCCATGAACAGCGCCTGTATATCAGCAGCCTGGCTCCGAACGCCGAACGGATCTCGCATGCCATTCGTGCCCACTGGACGGTGGAGAACCGGCTGCACTGGGTCATGGCTGTGACCTTCAATGACGACCAAATGCGCGCCCGTACCAAGGCTGCCGCGCACAACCTCGCGGTTCTCAAGCAAATCACCCTCAACCTCATCCGACTCGATCCGATCAAACGGAAAGGAAGCATCAAAACGCGAAGAATCATCGCCGCCACGTCTGATTCCTATCGCGCCGAACTCCTCGGGCTCAAATGATGTTCATGCGATTGCCCTGTGCGCTTGTCTTATTTGTTGGCGCAACCATGGCAGAGTGTGGTATTCTTTAAATCTCTGTGAGGATGCGCGCCCCTCTGCCCCAACTATGAGCTTCGGCTCGCGGGCGACCCAGGCGAAACCTGAAGCGCTT
>Ga0302144_10001045_pt1 | contig 9720 bp, 7 predicted proteins | sample I_Bog_E2_2_FD_192436 | JGI IMG/M metagenome (GOLD analysis project Ga0302144, IMG submission 192436) | Peat permafrost microbial communities from Stordalen Mire near Abisko, Sweden - I_Bog_E2_2 | ecosystem: Environmental > Terrestrial > Soil > Wetlands > Peat | place: Sweden: Abisko, Stordalen...
GCGGAGTCCCATAGGAACGCGGCGAAGCCCCCTTGCGCCTTTTTCCTGGCGCAAGGCCCGCAACCAAGCCAGTGCGAGCCTCCCGCGAGCGGCTGCCGCACCGCAGGTGCCGAGCGGCTGCCGCACTGCGAGCGCAGAGCAATTCTGACCGGCTTTTTCCTGCCGGCATGCTCCATACTCGGAGCGCGAAGGAAGACCAATCATGAAGATTCTGTTGGCAATTGATCATGCCGATTCAGCGGAAAGCACGGTCGAAGCCGTGATCGACCAGTTCCGTTCCGAACCCAGCGAAGTTCTCGTCCTGCACGTTCTGCAGCCGGTTGAACCCGTGCCGGCGCCGGAGATGGCGCAGGGCTACGCTCCCGAATTGGAAGGCGAGCAGGAGCCCGCCCGGGCGCTGGTCGAGCACATTGCGAACCTGCTGCGCAGTTCCGGGTTCAAGGCCGACGCCGATGTCCAGATCGGCGACCCGACCATGAACATCCTGGATACCGCGGCGGAATGGAATGCCGGCCTGATCGTGCTCGGCGCACACGGGAAACGCGACCTCCAGAATCTACTCATCGGAAGCGTGGCCCAATCCGTCGCCCGCCAGGCCAAATGCTCGGTTGAGATCGTGCGCAAACCATCGGCACACTAAGAGCCGCAGCCCGGCGCGGCGATACCGTATTTAACGTTCAGAAACTCCCGCACTCCCTCCGGCGCCAACCCGGCCAGTTCCTGCCAGGTCAGCACCTTGCACCGCACCCGCATCTGGGCCGATTTCACCGCCGCCATCACCGCGAACCAGGCCTCGCGCAGGTCCGGCCGCCGCTGGTCGTGGATCACGCAGAAGCTGCACCCCTCCGCATACGCCGCCAGTACATTGCGGATCAGCTGATACCCCGCATACCCCGGCACCGCTGTCTCCGCCTCGCGTGCCCGCGCAACAAGCGAAGCCTGAAACGCGCGCGCCGTATCGTCCTCCGCCGCAGCAGCCTCCCACTCCTGGGTAAACTCCTCGGCAAATTCGATTGCCGCCCGCCGCCGGGCAGTCCGTATCTCGACGCGCGGCAGAAGTTCCCGTTCGAAAACCTCATCAAAATCCCGATAAGCCTCCACGATCCGCGCCTCGCGTGTCTGAAAGTCGCTCTCGGTCAGCTTCGCCTCCACCAGCAGCCCGCCCCAGCGCATATCCACCTCCGTCCGGTCGAACCGTACTCGACCGTTGGACCCTGACTTCAGCGGCACCCGCGCCTTCCAACCGAACACCGCCGCCGCCTCAACCTCCACTCCCAGAACACGCCGAACGTGAGGCGCCTCCGCGAAAGCTGGCGTACAGAAGACATTCATCAGCAGCGCATCGGAGCTCATGGACGAGTCCAATTCCCTCCATCGTCTGCCGCTCTCCGCCTTCGGCAGCGCCCGCCCCTGCGCGTGGATCTTGTCCAACCGCCGCATCCACTCCGGCCGCTGCGCAATCGCCTCGTACGCCGCATCGAAGAAGTTCCCATGCCGGTGCTCGATCGGCTCGTACACAATCACCGGCGGCGTCCCATAGCTCTCCACATGCGCGCGCCCCATCGCCCATAGCTGGTTGCGCTCTCCCAATTCCCGCCTGAGTTCACCCGCGTACCAACCACCCAGCCCCGTCCTATCAAGCCCAGCCATATTCAGCCAGATTACTCCGCTCACTCTTCGCCACAAACTCCGCAAAATGCTGATTGCATTTCAGCCGCTGTTCAAGGCAAAATCCCTAGATGCGAAGGGGCACGAGTTCACTCATTGCCAAACTTCGCATAATTAAAAATTGACTGTCATCTTGAGCGAAAGGGGCCCCAGGCGCTTTTCAGCCTGGGGGTGGTGAGTCGAAGGATCTGCTTCTTCTTTTCGTCCGTTCCCTTCTCGACCCCGGAGAAACCGCCCATGCCTAGGTCCGCCTCGAATCCGCTCAAGTTCCAAGCCCAACTCGTCGTCCGCGGCCCCGGCGGCGCGTGGACCTACCTCGCCATCCCCTTCAACGTGCAGGAAGTCTTTGGCCGCAAGGGCCAGGTCCCGGTCCGCGCCACCATCAACGGATTCACCTTCCGTAACTCGCTCATGCCCCGCGCCGGCGTCCACATTCTCGGCGTCGGCAAAGACATTCTGGCCGCAGCCGGCGCGGCCGCCGGGGACACCGTCCAGGTCGAACTGGCCTTCGATGACGCCCCGCGCACCGTCGCTGTTCCCGCCGACCTCGAAGCCGCCCTGAAGAAATCTCCTGCCCAGGAAAAAGCCTTCGCCGCTCTCTCCTACTCGCATAAAAAGGAATACGCCGACTGGATTGAGAGCGCGAAGAAGCCCGAGACCCGCCAGAAGCGCGTTGAAAAAGCAATCGAAATGCTCGCTGCGCGCAAGACCCCCAAAGGCTGATGCCTGCACAACGAGGCGTCCCTCTCAGGAATCTCCACACCTCCCACAGAGATCCTTAAGCGCGTTCACCGCGTTTTATTCTTCCCGTAACAAATCTGAAATACACCAGTCACTTGGCATTCACGTTGGATTGCTAAGGTCACGTTAAGTGCGGGCAAATCTTTCATCTATTGTCTTTGTGGTCCGCAAAAAACTGACTCAACAAATCCTTGGAGGATCCTCGTGACACATCACTTCGTGAGCGGACGCAATCGTCTGTTTGCATCGGTTTTATCGGTCTTCGTTCTGCTGTTCGGCTTTGCCTCGCATGCCCAGAACTCAAGCGGTGTGGTCAAGGGAACCATCGCTGACAGTGCTGGCAAAATCATCGTCGGCGCCTCGGTGACCCTGGAAGATGCTGACGGTAAACCCTTGCAGCGCGCCTTGACCGATGCCCAGGGCGCCTACTCATTTGCCAATGTCGCCGCTGGCCGCTACGACCTCGCCGTCAGTGCCACGGGCTTTCGCACCGACGAGCGCCTTATTACCCTCACAGGCGCATCTCTCACCGTCGACGAAAAGCTCGGTCTCGCTTCAGTCGCGGAAGAAGTGGTTGTCGAGTCTGAAGACAACTCCTCGATGGCCGTGGAGTCCGCGCCGGTCAAGGCGCTTCTGGATGCCGCCTCCGCCCGCACTGAGATTTCCAGCAATTACATTGCCGAGTACACCTCCCCGGTAACCGACTTTGCGGACATCATCCAGGCCGCGCCTGGCACCGTAAGCTACACCACCAACGGTGTTGGCAACGGCCAGGCAAAGATCTTCTTTCGCGGATTCGTAGACGACGACTACACCATGACCTGGGATGGCGTGCCCTTCAACGACTCGAACGATCCAAGCCACCACTCCTGGGCTTACGTCCCCGCTGCCGCCATCGGTTATGTCGACTTCGACCGCAGCCCCGGAACTGCTTCCGATATCGGTCCCTCCAACTTCGGCGGCTCCATCCACTTCTTCTCGCCCCGGCTGAGCGATGAACCACACGTAAAAGGCGAAGTGACTTACGGCACTTGGAACACCTACCAGGTCATGGGCGATATCAACTCCGGCTCATTTCTGAATGGCAAGGCCCATTTCTGGCTCAATAGCGACTATCAGAGCTCGGACGGCTATCAGACCTACTCAGCCAAGCAGGACGTTGCCGCCACTGCAAAGTTCGATTTGAAGTTCAGCGACCGAACTGACCTGGCTGTGATCGGCACAAACATCATTGTCGACGCGTTCAACAACAACGATCCCAGCCGCCGCCAGCTCTTCCATCACGGCGACAACTACCTCTACGACAACAACATCACGAATCCCGATGGCACCTATAACGCGAACTACTGGCGCTTCTCGGCCTATCATGTGCCCACGTTCTTCGACATCGTTTCCTTCAACCACGACTTCGGAAAGGGCTGGAGGCTCGATACCAAGTCCTACACCTACGGCTATTCCAACCATCAGCACTACCAGAACGCCACCGACAACGACCTGGTGACCGACTCGGTTCTGACCCAGCCGATCGAGGAAAAGGTCGGAGGAGATGACCAGCCCGCCGGACCCAACTACGACAAGAAGCCTACCGGCGTCGATAAGCTGAACCAATACGGCCGATACGGCGAGATCGATGCCCTCAGCTATGCCACCAAGTTGGGCGTCTTCCGCGTAGGTAACTGGTTCGAGCACACCGAGACTCTCCGCTACCAGATCTACACCGACCCCATCACCTGGGCCGATTCCCCCTATATCAAGAACAACAAGTTCCACGAGCACTTCCTGACCTATGCCGTCCAGCCCTATGCGGAGTTCCAGTTGGTCGCCATCCCTCGTTGGACCATCACGGCAGGTCTCAAGGACGCCTTCTATCGCATGGCCCTCACCCAGTACCCTGACGGCAAGACGGTCGGCAACCTCGGTTGCACGTCCCTTCTAACGGCAGATTGCAGCATCACCACCCAGCACTCGCAGGATTACAACTCCATCCTGCCCTCGTTTGAAGCCAACTACCGCATCAACGACAAATGGTCCGCCTACGGTCAGTACGGCCGCGGCAGCATCGCTCCGTTCAGCAGCGTCTTCGACACAACCGGTGCTCAGGTTGCGGTGACTCCGCCGCCAACGATCGCCAACACCTACCAGGGTGGCACGGTGGTCAAGCTCAACCGCGTTACCTTCGATGCCGACGCCTACCACATTCACTTCACCAATACGTACTCCACCTACACCCCTTCCACCGGCCCCGACGAGGGCTTCACCTACTACTACGCCAACCCCGACTCCACCACCAACGGTTTCGAGGCCGAGGGCAACGTGGCAGTGACACGCAGCCTGAGCTTCAACGCCAATGGCACCTTTGGCGTTGCCAAGTACGTAGCGGCCGCGGCACAGGCCGCGACGGCTACCCTTCCTGCCACCCCCGCAACCCCGTCAGCCTGGGTGGCCAGCACACCGCACGATACAGAATCGCTAGGCATGACCTATCGCGAAAAGGGCCTCGACTTCGGCATCTTCGGCAAGCGCATTGGCTCCATGTGGGATGACATCAGCAACTATCACCAGACGGTTTCCATTGACCCGTTCTGGCTGAGCAACCTCTTTGTGAATTACAACATTCGCGGAAACTCGATGTTCGCGGGCTCGAAAATCAAGCTCAGCGTCAACAACATCTTCGATAAGCACGACATCGTGAACATCGGCGCGGCCAACGACGGCACTACACTAGCCTCGCCCTACACCACCAACTCTGCCCTTGAGGTCACCCAGGACCTTCAGGCCTACACCCCAAGCTGGAATGACACTCTCGAGAAGCAGGCCGGCCGGGCAGTCATGATCACCTTCCAGCTCGGTCTCACCCGTCACGAGAAGTAAACTCTTCACTCCAACCAGCAACGCCCCGCAATCCCTCCGGATTGCGGGGCGTTTTCTTTTGCACCCGTCACTTCTTCACCAGAACTCCCGCTCCACAGGCGCACCGCAAAAGGTTCGCTCAGCCCAGGAAGGGCGTGCGCGTGCCGCGAAGCATGAGAAAATGGACATCGTGATGCAAGCCATAAAGCCCTTCTTTGCCGCCCTGACAGCCGCCGTCATCCTTACCGCCTTTCTCCCCGCCTATGCCTCCAACACCAAGGCCGACGAGCAGACCGGCGCCGTGCTGTTTCGCGACAAAGGCTGCACCTTTTGCCACGGCGTAGGCGGCATCGGCGGCAAAAAAGCACCCAGCCTCGTCGACATCCGCAAGGACGCCAACTGGCCGCCCGCCAAAATCACCACTCAGATTCTCAATGGCGGACAGAAGATGCCGCCCTTTGGCGACTCGCTCACCGACCCGCAAATCGCGCAGTTGGTCGCCTACCTGCGCGCAAAGAACCGCCCCGTCCCGCCCCCGCTTCCGGCCCAGCACCCCCCCCCCGCCAGCTCAATAGCCGCCACGAATCTTTTCGCTTGGATATTGGATCTCACGCCAGCAGCGGTGCGTCGTTCACGCCCTTCATTCCAAACACCCGCCGGTAGCGCGCCACTTCCTCCGCCGGTCCCATCGCCTTGCCATAATTGTCAGAAAGCTTCACCGTCGGCCGGCCGTCCACCTCCGTCAGCTTGCACACCAGGCTCACCGGGTTGAAGCCATCATCCCCCAGCGGATTGCAGTTGCGAAAATCGTTGGTCAGGAATGTGCCCCACCCCGCGCTGAACCGGATCCGCCGCTCCGGAACCCACTTGCGTTCATCCGCAAAGTCGCTGGCCCGTTCGAAGTCCCTCGGCGTCGCCCCATTCCGCAGCCGCCCGCCAAAGTACGCATGCAGCCCCAGAATCTCCTGCACATCCAAGGCATCGGAAGCAATCAGCCGCTTCTGCCGCGGATCGCGCCCATGCCGCTCCAGCCATGCAATATACTCATCGCCCGCCGTGTACGGATGCTTGCTGTCCATGCGCTGCCCGGTCCAGTCCGCCACCCACTCCGGCGCATTCTCCAGAAACTGCGTCGTACCAAACGTGTCTGGCAACAGGATCAGCAGTTCGCCCTGGTAGGTCTGCTGCCAAAGCTCCAGCACGCGATATTGCGCCCGCTCCAACTCCTCATCGCTGTCGGCCAGCGCAGCCAGCGCCATCGGCAGTTCGTGCGCGTTGGTGCCGATCGCCTCCAGGTCATGCTTGTATGCGAGATACGTATTCGAGCTTCCCGCAAAGCTCGCGCCCAGCACGTCGCTCATCGCCTTCACCACGTACTCATGCCACAGAAAGCTGTGCCGACGCCGCGTTCCAAAGTCGCTCACATTCAATCTCGGAACCCCGCGCAGCCGCTCCATCTTTTCCCACAGCCTGGTCTTGGCTCGCGCATACAGAATGTCCAGTTCGAACTCGCTCAGCCGCTTCAAACTCGCCCGCGTCTTCAGCTCGTCGATGGCAGAGAGCGCATAGATCTCCCACATCGTCGTCTCGGTCCAAAGGCCCTGAAAGACCAGCGAGATCTGCCCATCGTTCACTGATAATTCGTAGTCGGAAAGCCGGAAATCCTGCTCCAGCCACTCCAGAAACCCCGGCTCGAAGATGCCGCGCCGCCCATAAAACGTGTTGCCCGCAAGCCAGATCAGTTCCGACTTGTGAAACCTGAGCTTGCGCGTAGCCTCCAGTTGCTCGCGCAACTGGTCCACATCCACCACCTCGCCGAGCCGCACGCTGACCGTGCGATTCAGCAGCGTAAAGGATGCGTGGGTCGTGCGGAAATTCTTCCAGATGAACTGCAGCATCAACAGCTTGTAGAAATCCGTATCCAGCAGCGACCGCGTAATCGGGTCCAGCTCCCAGTTATGGTCATGCGCCCGCCGTGAAACATTGATAATCACAATAAGACAACTCTATCGCAGCGAACCGCCCAGAGGTCAGAGATCGGTAGTGAGTCGACGAGTGAAGAAGTGAATGAGTGAACAAGTGAAGGAGACAGAGGTCGTGGCCAAACGCCCAGGCCCTTCCATCCCTGTCCCCGCTTCACTTCCTCACTCATTCACTGTTTCATTGCTTCATTCATTCACTTCTTCACTTGTATTCGATCTCCAGCACATTGATCGAGTACGCCGCAAACTTCTGCTCAAACTTCGTTCCCGCCAGCCTGACCTTGCTCTCCACCGGCGCCACCGCGTTCGGGTCGGTAATGCTGTTGGTCGCATTCGGCGTCTTGCCGCTCAACGTGATCAGCTTCGCTTCGGGCGCAACATGGCCAATGCCATCCAGCGAAATCCCAATGTTCTCCACATCCGACGACGCATTCACCACCTTCACAAACAGCTTGTGCCGCTTCTCATCCCGCGTCACCGATGTAAAGACGCGCGGCCCGCAATTGCTCACCGTCGCCGGCACCACCTCCGTGCCCAGATAGCTGCCGAACAGCACTTGCGCCCAGTAGCTCGGCGAGCCGTAGCTGTGCAGCGCGTCGTACCCAATCAGGTCGGTCGCCCACTGCATCCCGCCGGGGTTCACATTCACAAACAGCGGCGCATAGCTGGCCATGATCACCAGGTCGCTGTTCCGTTCCATGCCCGTCATCCACGCCGCATCGCCCAGCGCCGCCTGCAGGTTCGGCGTCGGCTCGCCTTCGCGCGTGGCCCACTCGCCCACAAAAATCTTCGGCCCCTTGCGGTCCGCATTGTCATAATGCCCCGCATCGCTCAATGACTGGTCCGCACTCATGTAATAGTGCTCATCCAGCACATCCGGAGTCACCGTCTTCACCGGCGCCGTCGCAATCAGCTGCAACTGCGGATAGCGCTGCTTGAACGCCTTGTAATACTGCGCATACCGCCCGTCATACGAGTTCGACTTGTCAAACCAGTCTTCGTTCCCAATCTCGACGTAATGCAGCGGAAACGGCGCAGCATGCCCGTCCTTGATTCGTTCCGCGCCCCACTTCGTATCCGGCCCGCCAGTCACGTATTCAACTTCCTCCAGCGCATCCTGCAGATAGGGCTCCAGCGCGGCTCCCGGCTCCACGTGTTCCTGTGCCATCGAGTAGCCCGCATACACCGCCAGCACCGGCTCAATCTTCAGGTCTTCGCACCACTCCAGAAACTCCAGCAGCCCCATCCCATCCGAAGACCGATACCGCCACGGGCTGGGATGCGTCGGCCGGTCCACCCACGGCCCGATCGTCTTCTTCCACTGGTACCGCTCCGGAATGTGATCGCCCTCCAGATAATTCCCACCCGGCAGCCGCAGAAAATTCGGGTGCATCGCCGCCATTTTCTCCATCAGGTCAATCCGGTTTCCGTGCGGCCGCCCAAGATACGTCGGAGGAAACAGTGAAACCAGGTCAAACCACACCGTCCCCGCCCGTGGAATGGTGAGGATCAGGTGATTGTTCGCTGAAGCTGGAACGTCCGCAGTCTTCAGCGCAAACGTATACTGCTTCCAATCGCCCGTCAGCCCGGCCACAGTCGAGCTCGCCGCCACAACGCCTGTCTGGTCGTTCACCAGGCTCACCGTCACCGGCACACCCGCACTGTCGGTCTTCGCGTAGAAAGAACCGCTGTAGGTAGCCAGCGGACGCACCGCAATGCCCCAGTAGCCGTCGTTCTGCACACCCGCAGGCGCAGCCTCGGTCGCCGCGCTCACGCTGACCTTCAGACTGCGTGTCAGCGCAGCGCTCGGCCCCGTGCTGTCATCCGCTGAAACCCGCGCCGCAGATGATCCGCGCGCCACCAGCGTCCAGTGTTCCAGCGCCTCCCAGCTGCGTCCAATGGTGCGATCGCGCACCTGTTCGGCATACAGCCCGCCATCGTAGGAGAAGTTGATCTCCTCGGTCATCAGCCCGTAGAGCATGGGGCTCACCTTCGCCGTCGGCTTATCGGCCTGAACGGTGAGCGAAGGCGCCTGGGCGCCGAGGGTCAATGGCACAGCCAGCGCAGCCAGCAGAGAGAGGGCGACGGATCGGTTTTTCATATGCAGGCAGACTAGTTCAAGCCCCCTCTTCTACGCAAGAGAGAAAACGTTTGCTCAACCGGGAATCCCGTCCATATAGACCATATGACCTATGCCGTGGCGCGAAGCCCCTCATCGTTAGTCCCTGTTCCCTGTTCCCTATTCCCTATTCCCTGTTCCCTGTTCCCTAGTCCCTGCCGGGGTGGCTAGTCCCTGTTCCCTGCCTCTCCCTCACTTCGGCCTGTAGTAGCACGTCCCCCCTGCGAGGATTGCGGCCCAGATCGAAGGATCGGCGGGCTGCTCGCTTGAACCGAGGAACAGAATCCCGTCCGGCGCAAGCAGGTTGTGAATATTGGCCAGCAGCGTGCGCCGTGTTTGCTGGGAAAAGTACAGCATCAC
>Ga0302144_10001077_pt1 | contig 9566 bp, 8 predicted proteins | sample I_Bog_E2_2_FD_192436 | JGI IMG/M metagenome (GOLD analysis project Ga0302144, IMG submission 192436) | Peat permafrost microbial communities from Stordalen Mire near Abisko, Sweden - I_Bog_E2_2 | ecosystem: Environmental > Terrestrial > Soil > Wetlands > Peat | place: Sweden: Abisko, Stordalen...
CGTGGCGACTTCTTCTCGTGGCACGACGACCACGCCGTCGTCATCAGCCACCACGACGTCGCCCGGTCGCACCGTCGCGCCGGCGCACACGATGGGCGTTTGGACGTTGGCGGGCGTCTCTTTCACTGTGCCCTGGGCGCAGATCGTCTTCGACCACGCGGGAAACGCCATCGCGGTGAGCTCCGCGACGTCTCGTACGCCGGCGTCGATGACGATGCCACGAACGCCGCGTGAGCGCAGACTCGTGGCGAGAAGTTCCCCGAAGTACGCGTCATCACAGGAACTCGTCGGCGTCACGATCAAGAGGTCGCCGGGTCTCGCTTGCTCGACGGCGACGTGTATCGACCAGTTGTCGCCGGGCGCGACCTCACAGGTCAGGGCGTTCCCCGCCACCCGCACGGGTCGGTAGATCGGTCGAAGACGTGGCGCCATCAGCCCCGTTCGGCCTTGGGCCTCGTGGATCGTCGCGACACCGAAGGCCCCTAACGCGTCTACCAAGGAGAGTTCGGTACGAGGCGTGTTGGTGACGACGACAGCCATGAACTCCTCCGCTCGACGCGACCCGACTCATCCTTCGACGAGCGCGTCGCGTAGATTCACGCTTTAATTAACTGAACAGTACACTATAACATCGGACGAACTGGCACCCTCGGGAACCGGTTCAGTGTCCGTCTCGGCGTCGAAGGAGAGACCAGTGAAGGACCTACGCACGCAGGTGGCCATCGTGGGCGCCGGGCCCGCGGGGCTCTTACTCGGCCACCTCCTACGGCGCGAAGGAGTCGACAACGTCATCGTCGAGCGACGCAGCCGCGAGTACGTCGAACAGCGCGTGCGCGCCGGCGTCATCGAGTTCGGTATCGCGAACTTCCTCGAGGAGGTCGGCGCGGGGGAGCGACTGCGTCGCGAAGGGCTCACCCACCACGGCGTGGAACTCCGCTTCGATCACCAAACCCACCGGGTGGCGCTGAGTGAGCTCACGGAGGGAAAGACCATCACCGTCTACGGCCAACAGGAGCTCGTCAAGGACCTCATCGCCCTGCGCCTGGGTGACGGGGGCGAGATCATCTTCGACGCCGAGGTGTCGGAGTTGGACGAGTTGCTGGGCCCGCGACCGGTGGTGCGAGGAAGAGGCCTCGAGGACGAGTTTCGCATCGAGTGCGACTTCGTTGCGGGCTGTGACGGCAGTTTCGGGGTGGCGACGAGGTCGGTGCCGGCGACGGCCTTACAGCGTCACGAGCGGACCTACCCGTTTTCGTGGTTGGGTATCTTGGCCCAGGCTGCACCCACGACCGAGGAGTTGATCTACGCGCGACACGATCGGGGCTTCGCGCTCTACTCCATGCGTTCGCCCACGGTCAGCCGCCTCTATCTCGGCGTGGCGCCCTCGGACACGCTCGAGATGTGGTCGGACGAGCGGATCTGGGAGGAGCTCAACGTCCGATTGACCACCGAGGAGAGCCCGAAGGTGAACGAAGGACCGATCATGGAACGCTCCATCACCGCGATGCGCAGCGTGGTGGTCGAACCCATGCGCTACGGTCGGCTCTTTCTCGCGGGTGACGCGTCACACATCGTCCCGCCCACCGGCGCCAAGGGTATGAATCTCGCGCTCGGCGATATTCGGGTGCTCGCCGATGCCGTCGTCGCCCAACTACGCAGCGGTGACGAGCGGCTCCTCGACGACTACTCCGCGACGTGTCTGGAGCGGGTGTGGCGAGCCGAGGAGTTCTCTAACTACATGACCCAGATGTTGCACCCGAGCGAGGACGACTTTGAAAACGGCGTCCAGCGCGCGCGCTTACGTCAAGCGGTGACCACGCGCGAAGCCGCCACCGTGCTCGCGCGCAACTACTGCGACCTCAACAGCATTTAGAAGGGATAGACCGGCAAGTCGCTCTGCGCGGTGACCCACTGTGTCTCGGTGTAGGCGTCGAGGTTCGAGAGCCCACCCACCCGCGACCCGTTGCCGGAGCTGCCCGTTCCACCAAAGGGGATTACCGCTTCGTCAGCGACGGTCTGGTCGTTGATGTGGATCGCCCCGGTGGGGATCTTGCTCGCGAGTTCGAGCGCGCGAAGGCCGTCCCCGGAGAGGATGCCGAGCGAGAGGCCGTAGGGGCTCGCCGACGCGAGCGCCACCGCTTCTTCAAGGGACTCATAGGCGACAACCGGCGCCACCGGACCGAAGACCTCCTCGATGTAGGCCGGTGAGTTGGTGGGCACGTCCGCGAGCACGGTCGGTCGATAGAACAACTCCTCGTAGGTGCCGCCCGCGAGGAGTTTGGCTCCGGCGTCGACGCTGCCGCGTACGAGGGCGTGGACGCGGTCACGCTGTTTCGCGTCGATCAAGGGACCGAGTGCGACCTGACCGGACGCGGGGTCGCCAACGGGTAGGTGCTCGGCGTGCTCGGCCAACAACGTCGCGTAGTCGTGCGCGATGGTCGAGTCGACGAGGTGACGACCCGTCGTCATGCAGATCTGGCCCTGGTGCATGAAGGACCCGAACGCCCCTACTGATACGGCCTTCTCGAGGTCCACGTCGGCCATCACGATGAGCGCGGAGTTGCCGCCCAGCTCCAGGTGCACGCGCTTTAGATGTTGAGCCCCGAGCGCTCCAACGAGTCGGCCCGCGGCCGTCGAACCGGTGAAGGCGATGACGCGGACCTTGGGGTCGGTGACTAGGGCCTCGCCGACGTCGGCGCCACCGGGTAGTACCGACAGGACGCCTTGGGGGAGGCCGGCTTCTTCGAAGATTCGCGCCAACGCCACACCACCCGAGACGACGGTGCGCGGGTCGGGCTTCAAGATGACCGAGTTACCGAGCGCCAAGGCGGGCGCGACGGAACGTATTGAAAGAATCAGTGGAAAGTTGAAAGGCGCGATGACGCCGACGACGCCGGCGGGCACACGCCGCGAAAAACTCAGGCGCGACGCCTCGCTGCGCAAGACGTCGCCCGTCGGGTGCGAGGCGAGGGCGGCCGCTTCGAAGCACTCTTCGGCGGCGATGTGGATCTCGAGACCGGCTTTGGGTCCGATGCTGCCCGCTTCGCGCACGATCCAGTCGGAGAGTTCTTCGGCGTGGTCGAGGAAGAGCTGACCGGCCCGACGCAAGATGGCACTCCGCTCGTTAAAGGGCCGCTCGGCCCATTCGCGCTGACTGGTCGCCGCGACGGCGGAGGCCTCGGCGACGTTGAGCACGTTGGCGCGACCGCTTCGCGCGAGCTCCGCGCCGGTGGCTGGTTCCACCACGGCGGCGTCACCTCCACCACCCGGTCGCCATCCATCGAGTGAAATATTTCCCCGCCACGGTCGCTCGTCGAGAAAGGACACATGAACCCCCTAGTTAAAACTTCCTTTTCTACTTACCACAGTTTTCATGAATTGCGCCTGGCGCTTTTCTCGCACGGCGCCACTCGTGCGGGCGACCTGCATAACTACCGGGACGCTCGTAGGATTCCCCAATGCCGTTTCGACGAGCGGCGTGAGGCGGTCGACGTGATGATGATGACATTCACCCACGGTCCGAACGCTCGTTGCGTCCTGGCACGCGAGCACGGTGCGATCGATGTTGGGGCTCCACAACCAAAGATCGACAGGCGCTCAGGAAGCAACGGGTTTTGTACGAAATAGTGTGTTAAGAATTGTCCAAACTTGAATGGGGGGAACATTATGAGTGGTGAAGATCAAAGTTCAGGGGGATCGCAAGAACTATCGATTCCCGGTTGGGGGAGCGTGGAGTTCGGACGCCGACTGGGACTCAAAGCACTCGGCGCGACCGCGGCCGTAGGGGGAATCGCGGCGCTGTCCAAAGCGTCCGCGGCGTCGGCGGCGACGAAATCAGACGTCATCAAAATTGGCTACGTCACGCCGAAGACGGGTGCACTCGCTGACTTCGCGGGGCCGGACGACTTCGTGTTGAGTCTGGTTCGAGGTTCGAGTTTCTTCTCCAAGGGCATGACCATCGGGGGCAAGAAGTACAAGTTCGAGATCACCGTGAAGGACAGTCAGTCCGACCCGTCGGTCGCGAGTCAGGTGACCACCGAACTGATCCAGTCGACGGGCGTGGACCTCATCGTCACGAGTTCTGCCCCCGAGACCACGATCCCCGTGAGCGCCGTCTGCGAAGGTGCGGGCGTCCCGTGCCTGTCGACCGTGTGTCCGTGGGAAGCGTGGTGGACCGGAGTCAGCTCCACCAACTCAATTGGTGATGCGGGTAACGCCGTTGGTTCGTCGCCGAAGTACTGCAGCATGTTCTTCTTCGGTATTCCGCAGTTCGTGCTGTGCTTCTTGCCGATGTGGAATCGAGTGAAGGCGTCCACGAACGCGAACAGCGTCTACGCCGCGATGTTCCCCAACGACGCCGACGGCAACGCGTTCGCCGCGGCCTACCCCCCGACGCTCGCCGCGATCAGTGCCGCGCAGAAGGGTACGACCTGGACCGAGGTCTTTGGTGGGGCCTACACCGACCTCACGACTGACTACACGACCATGATCGAGACCTTTAAGACCGGTTCGGGTGGACAGACCTGTGACTTCTTCATCAACTGCCCGCTCCCTCCAGACTTCAACACCTTCTGGAAGCAGGCGTCCCAACAGGGATGGGCGCCGAAGCTCGCCACCGTCGCCAAGGTCATGTTGTTCCCGACCGACGTCTACGCGCTGGGCAGCCTGTCGAACAACGTCGCCACCGACTGCTGGTTCTCGCCGAATGCGCCCTACAAGTCGTCCCTCACCGGGATGACGGCGAACGCGTTTGCGTCGAAGTACCAAGAGGTCACCAAGAACCAGTGGGTCCAGTCGATGGGTTCGACCTACTCGCTCTTTGAGATCGTCATCGAGGCGCTCAAGTCGGTGAAGAATCCCCACGACCGCGAGGCGGTGGCGCACGCGTTCAGCGAGGTGAAGTACGTCGGGATGTGCGGACCGCTCAACCTCTCGGCCTCCACGAGTCCCGCCAAGGGCATCGGTATCATCAACCCGGTGGGCATCCAGTGGAAGCCGGGATCGACGTCGCTGGTCGGCCACAAAAAGTATGCGTGGTCGCCCTGGGTCGTGGACAACACCCTCAACAAGGACATACCGATTCAGGCGCCGCTCGAGCCGACCAACGCCTGAGCCCGCCCCTCGATGTCGCTCCTCCAACTGGAAGGTATCTCAAAACGTTTCGGCCGGGTGGTCGTCGCCGAAGAGGTCACCTTCCAGTTGGAAGAAGGCGCGTGGGTGGGTGTCGTCGGTCCCAACGGCGCCGGCAAGACCTCGCTCTTCAGCATCATCTCGGGTGACATAAAGCCGGACGCCGGACGACTCAACTTCGACGGGCGCAACCTCGCTTCGTTGAGCGCCCCGGCGCGCTGCCGCCTCGGTATCGGTCGCACGTACCAGATCCCCCAGCCCTTTGAGCACATGACGGTATTTGAAAACGCGCTCCTGGCCGCGCAGCAGGGTGCACGGGAGCGAGGACGCGATAGCTACACGCGAGCGTTCTCATCCCTCGAGCGAACGGGACTATTGGAGTTCGCGAATCGACCGGCCGGCACGATGGGACTGTTGCACCGAAAGCGCCTCGAACTCGCGCGCGCGCTCGCGACCAATCCACGACTGTTGTTGCTCGACGAGATCGCCGGGGGGCTGACTGATCTCGAGGTGGTCGAACTCACCGCGGTTCTGCGTGACCTCCACGACGACGGCATCACCATCTTGTGGATCGAGCACGTGGTGCGGGCGCTTCTTTCCACCGTCGATCGACTGCTGTGTTTGGCGAACGGGGAGATCGTCGCCGACGGGGAGCCGCGCCAGGTGCTGGCGTCGGAGGCGGTGCGTCGGGTCTACCTCGGCGGCGCGATCATCAACGAGGCCACCACGCACTGATGAGTTCGGATACGACGGACTCGCCGAGCGCGCCGACGCTGCTCTCCGTTGACCACCTCACGGTCTTCCACGGACAACTCTGTGCCGTCGATGACGTGAGTCTGAGCGTCGGCGCGGGAGAAGTGCTGACGATCATTGGCGCGAACGGCGCGGGAAAGTCGACGCTGTTGCGAACCATCGCGGGTCTCCATCGACCAGCTTCGGGAACGGTGACCTTCGAAGGGGAGGACATCACCCACCAGGCGGCGCACCAGCGAGTGCGTGTGGGCATCTCGCTCGTGCCCGAAGGACGTCGCCTCTTCGCGTCGCTGACGCTGGAAGAAAACCTCCTCGTCGGCGCGCACCGTGCGGCGGAGGGTCCCTTTGATCTCGCTCGGGTGTATGAACTCTTCCCCTGGATGAAGGATCGACGGCGCGGCAAGGTCTTCCAGTTCTCCGGGGGAGAGCAGCAAGCCGTCGCGATCGGGCGAGCGCTGGTCGCCAACCCCAAGGTGTTAATGCTCGACGAGGTCTCCCTTGGTCTCGCGCCCATCGTCATTGAAACGATCTACGAGGTCATTCCCGACATCGTCAGCCACGGGATCGGCGTGCTGCTGGTCGAACAAGACGTCAGCCAAGGTCTGCGGGTAGCGACGAGGGTGCACTGTCTCCTCGAAGGGAAGACCTCGCTCGTGGGTACGCCCGACTCCTTGAGTGCCGAAGAGATTGAACACGCGTACTTCGGGGCCGATCTGCCCGACAACGCCACCCAGGTGCAACCGTCGTGACCTGGGCGAACATTCTCATCCAGGGGGCGCTGATCGGCGGGTTCTACGCGCTCTTCGCGTGCGGACTCTCCTTGATGTTCGGAGTCATGAAGGTCATCAACCTGGCCCACGGCGACATCGCCGTTGTCGCGGCCTATTCGGCCGTCTTTCTCGTCCCGAAGCTACACGTGGCCCAACTCTGGGCCTTCGTGGTGATCGTGCCGCTCTTTGCGCTGATTGGCTACGTGGTGCAGCGCACCTTGTTGCAAAAGGCCATCGACCGTGATCCCTTCACCACGCTGTTGGTGACGTTTGGACTCTCGGTCGTGATCGAAAACCTCCTGCTCGAGATCTACAGCGCGAACGGCCAGTCGGTGAACATCGGCGAGCTCGTGGCGAAGTCCTGGCAGGTGAACTCGGTGATCTACGTCTCCTACGTGTCCCTGGTGGTCCTGGGCACTGCGGTGTTGGTCCTTGGGGCCCTGCAGATCTTCCTGTCTCGCACCAGCAGCGGTCGCTTGATTAGAGCGGTCTCTGACGACCGCGAGGCGGCGCAACTCTGCGGTGCGAACTACAAGCACGTCTTTGGCGTGGCGGCGGCCATCGCCTTCGCCACCGTGGCGTTGGCGGGCATCGCCTTTGGCATCTCCACCGAGTTCGATCCGACCGCCGGCGGCATCAACCTCCTCTACGCCTTCGAAGCGGTCGTCATCGGTGGGATCGGTTCGCTCTGGGGCACCTTGGTCGGTGGCATCTTGCTGGGCGTCGCCCAACAGTTCGGTGCCCACTTCAATCTGGAGTATCAAACGCTGGCCGGCAACGCCTTGTTTCTGATCGTCCTGGCGATTCGCCCCCAGGGACTCTTCGGTCGAAAGGTCTCGCTCAATGAGTGATACGACGCTGCCATCGAGCGCCGAGTTGCCCTTGTTGATCGAGCGCTCCACGTTCTCACCCATCTACACGTTGGTCGGGACCGTCATCGTCTTCGCGTTCTTTACCGCCGCGCCGTGGATCTTGGCGGCGTCGTGGGTGTCGGTGCTGTCGAACTTCTTCGTCTTGTTGATCATGGCGACGATGTGGAACCTCCTGGCGGGCTACGCCGGCATGGTCTCGATTGGTCAGCAGGGGTTCGTTGGCCTCGGGGCCTACGCGACGCTCTACTTCGCGATCAAGGGGATGAGTCCCTTCGTCGCCATTCCCTTCGCCGTGTTGGCCTGCGCGATCATCGCGTACCCGATCACGTATCTGCTCTTTCGACTGCGCGGTGGGTACTTCGCGGTCGCCACCTGGGTCATCGCCGACAGCGCCATGCTGCTCATCTTGACCGTGGCGCTCCTCGGGGGCGGAACGGGTAAGTACCTGCCGGGACTGACGAACCTGAGCCCGAGCGAACTCGACCACGACACCTACCTGGCCACCTGGTTCGTCGCCTTTATCGTCTTGGTCGCGACGTACTTCATCTTGCGCAGTCGACTCGGTCTGGTCCTCTCCTCTCTGCGTGACAACGAGACGGCCGCACGGAGTTCGGGCGCGAAGGTCACCTCCACCCGACGTCTCATCTACGTCATCGCCGGTGCGGGCTGTGGCGCGGCGGGATCGGTCCTGGCGATCAGTCAGCCCTTCGTCCAGCCCGGTAACGCGTTCAGTTTGAACTGGGCCGCGGAGATGCTCTTCGCCTCGATGATCGGCGGGATGGGTACCATCGAGGGTCCCATCATTGGCTGCATCATCTTCTTCGTCCTCCAGCAGTCACTCCAGAATCTCGGTGCGTGGTACTTAATCATCTTCGGCGCGGTGGCCGTGGTGATCGCAATCTGGCAACCGCGGGGGATCTGGGGACTCATCCGCGACACGACGCACTTCGAGTTACTGCCCGTCGGCTACCGCGTGAGTGCGAGTTCGCTGGGTACACGGCGACGGCCGTCGCGCGACGTCAACTGAGTTCACCTCGCTCTTCCTCGTGAGGCGAGCGGTGTCCTTACGCGTTGACGAGTCCTTCGCGGAGTGATTCGCGCTCGTCGAGAAAGGCCCACCACGCGTCCCCGACCGTGCGCGCTCCGGCGGCGACGTCCTCGAGGTTGGGAGTTCGTGAGGCCAGCGCGTCAAAGGTCCAGGTCGCGTGGTCGCCTTCGATGGAGCCGTGCTCGTGCCAGAAGACCAGTGCCTCCTCGCTCGCCCCGTAGTGGGCGGCGAGTCCTTCACCCTTGGTGTCGGCGACCGCCGCGCCCTGACTCTCGTAGGCGAGGAGACCGGCGAGGGCGTGCGTTGGTCCCTGGGCGAGGACCTGGTCGTAGGCATCGAGGAGCCGAGCCATCGCGGGCGAGACCTCGACGTCCTTCGCGCCGTAGTGGCGTGCGAAGAGCGCGAAGAGTTCGACATGGCTCGGGGGGGAGACCTCGTCGATAAGGTTCGCCTCCACCAGGTCTCGGGCGGCACCGTCGGGCAACTGATCAAGGATTCCTTGGAGAAATGACGGCAGCATCGCCTCGAAGAATCGGTACTGCTCGGCGTATTGGGTCAATTCACTGGGAGCGAGCGTCCCGGCTTCCCAGCGTCGATAGAAGGGGTGAGCGAGCAACTGGCGCTCGGCAAGAGCATCGTCAAATCGATTCTGGAGGTCGGCGTTCATGGCGAGAATGTAGCACTGAGCGGTTGTCGTGGGAGAGCATTCGCTGACCACTGCCGTTCGATCTCGCACGCCATCACTCGGACGTGCGACCTTCGAGGTAAGGGAATAGGGGAGAGCGAAGGTAGACTGGCACGTGACCGCTTCGACTCCTCCTCCTCGCCGCGCGTCCCAAAACCCGAAATCCCCGCGCGCCGCGCGCCCGGTGACCGGAGCGAAGGGTGCGCCCGGAGGGGCGAAAACCACGACGGGACACGCAAAGGCAGCTCCTCGACGCGTTGACCGTGCCGCCCCGGGCCAACGCCGAGATGACGCGAGGGCTACGCCGT
>Ga0302144_10001097_pt1 | contig 9523 bp, 6 predicted proteins | sample I_Bog_E2_2_FD_192436 | JGI IMG/M metagenome (GOLD analysis project Ga0302144, IMG submission 192436) | Peat permafrost microbial communities from Stordalen Mire near Abisko, Sweden - I_Bog_E2_2 | ecosystem: Environmental > Terrestrial > Soil > Wetlands > Peat | place: Sweden: Abisko, Stordalen...
GCCGCCCACGGCGACCTTGCAATTCATTCCCTTGCCGGGAAACACCGTGCATGACGTGGGATCGCTCGGGTTGGGGCACGTGCCGTCCCCCGCCATCATCTCCAACGCCTGCAGCTTGGCTGCCACCTTCCCGAAGTCGCCATTCGACTCCAGGGTGCTCGAAACGCACTCAGTCCCCATGCACCTGGTCGGGCCGGTACACGCAATGGCCTGAGACGCCGTCGTCGGGCCGGCGACGTTCACGCTCCCGCCGCAGTCGTAGGTGTCAACCGCGACCGTGCAAACGCCGTTCGCGGCCGTCTCGATGCACTGCGTATTGACGTAGCTGCAGGCGGGGTTGGTCCTCAGCGCAACGCAGTTGTCCGCGCTGCTGCCGGTGTTGGCGTAGCACTGCTGGTTGCCCTGATAGTCAATGAAGCAGGCCATCTGGCCAGCGGCAGCATTGCACTGCGACGCGACCTGGACCTGGGTGCAAAGCGGGTTGACGTAGGCAGCCATGGCAAGCGTGGTCGGCGAGGTAAACCAGCTCGGGCAAACCCGGCCGACCGTCTGCGGCGCACAACCATTTCCATCGAGCGCCGGCATCGCTGTGCAGGTAAGCGAACTCGTGCAGACGGACCCCATCTGCAGCGTCGACAGAACCGACGCAGTGTCGGCCGCCGAAGCCCAGGTGTCGTAGTTCAGGACCGAGGTATTGTAGTGGACCTGCAACTGCACGTAGCCCTCGCCACACCCCCCGACCGACACGCGGACGTTGAAGGGAATGGACCCGCCAGCTTGCAGGATGCTCGTCACGTCCACACTGGGGTTCTCATCATAGCTCGTGTGCAGATCGCACTGCACGCCCGGCGCCCAGGTTAGCGGCGGAAACCACGTCCCGTCGCTTTGCCAGACCAGGCCCGAATTGGGCGGACTGCCCCCGAGATAGACCCGAATCCGGTCATCGAATTTGGCGCGCACCAACACGGCCGACGTGATCGCCGCGCCGTTCTGGACGTTGATAAACCCGGACTGGTCGTAAATCTGACATCCGCTGGCGGGGCACCAATAGTTGTCACCCACCCTGCCCAGGCTGATGTTGAGGCAGCCATCGCCGCAGGACGCAATCGCGACCGAACCGCCGCCCGAGACAAGCACCCCGTTGCTGTAGCTGTGCGTCAGGCTGACGTTGACCGACGAGATCATGTGGCGGTCGCACTGCTGGTAATCCGGCACGTGAACCGGGGACGACGAGGTCGCATAGGTCGTCGTGGTCTTGCAGTCCCCGAACAGCGAGGCGTTGGTCGATATGTTGTTGATCACCTGCCGGGACGTCGTGAACAACGAGTCGGTGCGCAGGTTGGGCACGGTCCGGCCATAGCTGCTCAACAACGCCCCATAGGCCGCAGACGAAGCGTCGCTCCCGCTGGCCAGCGAATGCTGCGCCGTCGCGCCGACCGTGATCCGAGCAGTAGGGCTTCCACCGGCGGCCGACAACGTTGACGCGCTAACGGCCCCGGTCCCAGGCACGACCTGATTGGGGGCCAACGTAACCTGGTTCGCCGTCCCGGCGTTCAAGATTACATTGCCGGCGGCATCCTGCTGCATCAGCGTCGCCGGATTCGGATAATTCGCCGCCGCAGCCGCCTGCCCCGCCGCCGCCGCATCGGTGATGCTGTCCGCGTATGCCGGCGAAACCTGCGCCCAGACCAACGAGCATGAAACCACGACGGACAGCAACGCCCGCCAAAGTCTGCGGTCGCACGCCAGCCCAAGATAGGAAGACAACGGCCGGACCCTACAGCAGGCCAAGGCAGCAATCCTGCCAACGCCAAAGCAGATACGTGGCATCCTCGCCGACCGCAGGCAGGCTCCGCCACTCGCCCCAGATGACCGTCAACTGCCCGATGACATGACTTCCATTCGCCTCCGGGCGCGGCCAGAACATCGACATCCGGTATTGCGATTTGGTCATCAACGGGTCGAACACCCCGCCGCACAGCGCATCATCCCCCATCGTCCGAGCCGCCAGGCCGCGGCGATGCTGGATCGCAAGCGAACGGGTCGCCAAAAGACTGGAATACGCCACCGGGGACCGCCGGCCGTCGCCCCTGCCCGACAACGGGTAGATCGACCCCCAGGACCCCGCGCACCAAAACAGTTGGTCGATCGGCAACGAGGCCGTCGTGGTGACAGCGTCGGCAAGGCAGGCCAGTTGGGCAGGCGGCAAAGACGCCGCGGCCGACTCAGGCGCGGTGAAGAACGCCAACGCGTCATAGGTCCAGGTAGGGTCAATCTCGCTCAAGAACAGAATATCAAAGTCCGATAGCATCCCACCAGAGCACTGCTCGTTAAAAAACAAGTCCAACATCCGCAGCAGGGGAAAGCTGTAGGTATGATAATGCAGAAATGTCGCGTCCTGATTCTCGCCTTCGCCACGCCCCTTGGTCCCGATATTGAGCGGGTCAACCGACGGCAGGATCATCCCACCGAGTGACAGCGAGCATCCGGGGGTGCGGACGATCTCGGCGATCTGGAATGGATTCCAGAAGCCGATCGTAACGCCGGGATCGGGAAGGCCGTTTTTGCCTTTGCACACACAGACCGCCTTGCTGGTGGCTCCATGCGGCACGCTGGCGCTGCCGACCGGACCAGGGTTGCAGCCCATGCCGGCGTTCGCGAGCGCCGCGGCGGGATTGCCGGTCTCCGCACCGGGCGTGCAGTTTCCGCCGCTGGCGCCGTTCTGCGTCCCGGTCGTCCCGAGCGAAGCCACACCGCCGATCCGAATCGGAAACAGGCAATCCCAGCAGATGCTGGTCAGAAGGGCCGCGCTCAGCACACCTCCGTTCTGGCAGGAGGGATTCGGTCCAGGGTCCGCCCGCCCCGCAGTCGCGGCACCGAGCACCAACATGCCGGCCGCGCAGCACATTGCACCCCACCTCGGCAAAGCCATGGCGCGCATCACCTGCCCCCTCGTCCGCAGCTCGCCCACACCGGGTTACCGGGCAGCCTGCAATTCGGCCTCAAGATCGGCGTGGCCGATCTCGCGCACGTGCAACACCGACCCGACCTGCTCGACCACGCTCGGCACAACGTGGACATCGGTCCGCTGCGCGAGCGTGGCATCAAGCAGAAACAGCGGCTTGCCGAGCGCGGTCACCAGGTGCTGCCACCCGTCCCAACCAGAATCCCGATCAACCGCCGACGTCAGAAAGATCGAGGCCCTGGCATGCTTGGCCTGCAGCACCGCCCAGGCCATCTGCCTGGCGTTCGTCGCGTCGAACACCACGAGCTGCCGGGCCCAGGGATGCATCTCCAGCGTGTTGATCCTGGTCCCGGCATCGACCGCGACGCGGCCGGCGGCATCGCGCAACGGTTCCGATAGCCAGACTGTCGGATCGACCGTCCGCACCCGGCTGTTCTCAGCAGCAGGGAGAGCAACCAGTTCCACGCGGCGCCAATAGCGCTGGTAGGCCTGCTGGCGCATCGTATCGAAATCGAGCTTCGCCACCTGCGCCTTGAGAACCTCTTCCAGGTCAAGCTCCGCCACCGGTGTCGCCGGCCCCACGCTCTCGGAGAACGTCGCAACGGTCTCGCCGAGCCGCCTGCGGAACGCCGTCAACGCCACGGAACCACGCCACTGGGAGCCCGTCGCCGGATCCCAGATAGTCGGAACGTCTTCGATACCGGCCTTGCGGAACGATGGCGGATCGAAGTCGATCGACGGCGGCGGGTTCATGCCGGACAGCAGCGGCGCGACGCGGCGAACCGCATCGCCAATCCGCTCGCCCGGCAGCACGCCGCGCAGCACCACCCTGGTATGGCCGTCCGCCAGCGCCTCGCGCAGCGTCTGCCGCAGCGCCGGCTGCCCCATCGCCGAGGAGACAAAAAGGACCAGGTCGCGATCGTTCGGGGACGCGATCGCGTCGTGTGATGCGCCGGCAGCGACGCCCCGCTCCGCGCCAGCCCCCCGGACCGCCGCCGCGGCCGTCGTAGCCGCCTGCAGGGCCTCGGGCATGGCCATGGGCGGAGCCGCCCGCCCGATTGCCCCACCGATCGCCTGGGCGCCCGCCAGGACGCCCGCAGGGTCAGCGGCAGGGTCAGCGGCCGGCCCGCCTTCTCCGGTCACCCGGTCCGCCTGGCGGGCGATCTCGCGCATGGCCGCCGCCGTCGCCGCGTCGATCGGGCCGCCCTTCAGAAAATCGAAGTCGTCGGCGCGAACAGAGGCCCCCGACACGAGCAAGACCAGCAACACCGCGCCGGTCCGAACCGGCCGATGCCGTGCGAACATGATACGAATCCAATTCATCAGATCAGGCCCGTTGCCACGCCTCGCATCCGGTAGAGCGGAATGGGGCCGTAATAGCGGGAGTCGTAGCTATCGACGGTCGCGCCCATGACCCAGACATATCCGGGCGGAACGACCACTTCGCGTTCGAAGACCGCAATCGCCCGGCCCGGTGACGACCCATCCGGGACCAACGCATGGGCTTCGCCGGCACCGCCGTCGCCGGGCTGCTGGGATTGTGCCTGGAGAGTTTCGACGAAGATGCGCCGGTACAGGTCGCCTTGCGCCGCGGACACGTCGCCGCTCGCAGCACCCGCGACCCCGGACGGTCTCGTCGCCGCCATGGACGCAAGCGCCTTGTCGGCCAACAACAGACCGTAGCCAACGACAACCCCGTTCACCTCGGTCCGCTCGGCTGCGACGCGGACATGATCGCCAGGCAGGCCGACCACGATCTTTCCAAGATCGACCCCTCGCGGCTCCAGAGGCTGCTCGTCGCCGGCGGCGAACACGATAATCTCCCCGCGGCGAACCTCATGCGGCACGCGATCAATCAGGAAGATCCGATGACCGGGAAGGCACTGGCGAAGCTGCACGTCAAACGCGACCTGAAACCGTCCCAGCAGCAGCGAGACCATGATCGCAAAGAGCCATGCCTCCGGCACCGCGCGAACCCAGAACCATGCCGCGGACCACCGCTTCCTCCGGTCGCGCCCATCATCCAGGACCACCGACCCGGCGGGGGCGCTCATCGCTGCCCGTCCGGAATCGACCCGTTCGGCGTCAGGAGCGCGGTTTCATGCTGACCGCTCGGTGCCGGCGGCGCAGAAGCCAGGAACATGGCTGTTTCGGCGACCAGCGGTGCCAGCCTTTCCATCCCGCGATGATCAATCTCGTCCACCTGCAGCGCTGCCCCATCCCGATAGACCACACTCGGAACGACATGCACATCGATCCGCTTCGCAAGCGTTGCATCGAGCAGAAACAGCGGCTTGCCGAGTGCGGTCAGCAGCCGCTGCCAACCATCCCAGCCGCCCTCCCGGTCAACATCTGTCGTTAAGAAGATCGACGGGCTCGGCTCGAACCTGGCTCGCACCACCGCCCATGCCATCTGAATAGCGTTCGTCGCGTCAAACACCACCAGTCGCCGAGCCCAAGGATATATCTCCAGCGGGTCGATGCCGGCCCCGGCATCAATGCGGCTCGCCGCATCACGCGGCGGTTCCGATGACCAGAGCGCAGGATCGACCGTTCGGGTCGCGCTCTCCTCCGCCAACGGAAGTCGGGCCAACGCAACACGACGCCAATAGCCTTGGTACGCCTGCTGGCGAACCGTATCGAAATCAAACCTAGGGACCTGCGCTTTGAGGAAATCCTCCGGATCGAGCTCCGCCACCGGCGTCGCTGGACCCACGCTCTCGGCGAACGTCGTAGCGGCCTCGCCGAGCCGCCTGCGGAAGGCGGTCAACGACACCGAACCGCGCCACTGCGATCCCGTCGCCGGATCCCAGATGGTTGGAACGTCTTCGACACCGGCCTTGCGAAACGACGGCGGATCGAAGTCGATCGAGAGCGGCACGCCAATCCGCTCTCCCGGCATCGCACCCCGCACCACCAGCCTGGTATGACCGTCCGCCGCCGCCTCGCGCAGTGCCTGCTGCAACGCCGGTTGCCCCATTGCCGATGAGACGAACAGGACCAGGTCGCGATCCTTCGCGGACGCGATGGCGTCATGGGCAGCGGCGACGCCACGCCCCGCAGCGGGTTCGCGAACCACCGCCGCGGCCGACGTTGCCGCCTCCAGCCCCTGGGGCATACCAACGGGCGGAGCCGCCCCACCGACCGCCTGAGCGCCCGCGGAAACAGCAGCAAAGTCTGCAGGCGCGGATCCCTCTCCGGTCACCCGATCAGCCTGCCGGGCGATCTCGTTCATGGCCTTGCCGGCGGGCGTGCCGGCCCAACCGCAAACCATCGGCACGAGCGAGACAAGCAACACCCCGCAGATCCAAACCAGCCGCTGCCGCACAGATGTCCAATCCATCAGATCACACCCACCCCGAAAGCAAGATGAAACCATGCAGCCGACCGCCGTCTTTTCCTCCGGCAGCCCCACCATCCAGGACCACGGCAGCGCTCATCGCTGCTGCTGCTGCCTCAACGCCTGAATCGCCCCGTTCAAAATCGCCGCCTCATTTGGCGTGAAAGGTTGCGACGCCGTTTCAGACTGACCACCCGGTGCCGCGGGCGGAGCCAGGGCGGCGGCGGCACCCTGGGCGAACAGAGAGGGCGTCCCGCGCAGCCCTTGAGGCGGACCGGCGAGACCGAGCGACAGATCAAGCAACGCCTGATCATGCGGCAAAGCCAGGCTCTTGGGGCTTCCCACCAACGCCTCGCGATTCACCACCAGGTAACCGAGCCGCCCGAGCTCGGCAGCGCGACTGGTGAACTGGTCAGCCAGGACCTTCAGCCCCTCGGGCCTCGCCCCCTGCCCGACCGCATTCACGAACGGCTCATAGTCGGCCACCAGGATCGGCGGCCGCGTCTTCAACGCCGCCTCAAGACGCATCTCTCCGATGCCCACCGCGACCAGCGCACCAGCCATCGCGCCAATCATGGCGGGGTACCATCGCCCCCAAGCGCCTCGATCCTTCGAGACGGCTCGATGGGTTACCGCAGTGTCTCCCGCAACCAGAGCGCGGCTTTCGAGAACAATCGTTTCATCGCTCATGGTTCAACCACCTCCTCCCACAGCGCGTTGCCGTCAGCCGTGTGGCGAGTGTCGGCTCCCGCTGGCGAAGCCGGGGCGGCGTTCTGCCGCTGAGAACGCTCGTCGATCGCCATATGGATGGCGTCTTCCAGGCTCAAGCCCTCGCCGCGAAACCGCGCGATCGCCGCCCTGTCCTCCAGCTTCCGCGAATAAAGCATCTGGTTGAAGGCAGAAACGAACAGCCGGCCGACGCCCTCGCGGCCACCGGCCTTGACGTAGACCTCGGAATACCGCCCAGGCACCGTACGAAGCCCGACCAACGCTTCCCGGGCCGGGTCGCTCAGGCCGAAGCCTTCAGCAACAGCCGCGCTGTCAGCAGACACGATGGGACCGAGCAAAAACGTCGTCCCCGAAGCCTGCGCCATAGCGCGACCCGTCGCAGAGCCGGAGAAGCTGGACATCGACTGCGTTGTCGTGATGACCGCGGCGTTCCAACTACGGAACCGGCGGTGGAGGCTTTCAAAAAACCAGCCACCCTCCTGGTCCTCCAGCCCGTCCCATGCATCGTCGATGACAAGGAGCTTCTTCCGTAGCGGGTCTTCCCGGAACATCTCCTGCTGGATGCGATAGAGCGCCACCAGCAGAAGAATCCCCAGCGCATCCGGGCGCGCCCGCAGCTTCTCGATATTGAGCACCTTCAAACTTACCGGGAAATTCGAACACGGAAACCCGCCGGCGAAGTGGCCGAACTCTCCGTCCGACGTCCACGGAAGCAGACACGCTCCGGCATCCCGCGCCGCGCCATCCTCGCTCGACAGCATTGCGTCCGCGATATCGTCGATTGTCGCAAGTGCGCGCTTGCAGCCAAGGACGCACCGTATCGCCTCCGATATATGACGCCGCTCCTCCGGCTCCAGCGGCCGGATGTACGAGGCCATCGCAGTGACCAACTCCTGCAGATCACCGCCCGCCTCATCGTAGTTCGTCACCAGGAAAGGGCTGAGACACCCCCTCGTCACCGGCACATCGACATATCTTCCCTTCCAAGCCTCGCAGAGAGCAGCGTATGACTGGCCGCCGTCGATGACCCAGACCGCCGCCCCCTGCGACAAGTACGAGTGGATGATCTCGCCCGCGAGAACCGTCTTGCCACTGCCCTCTGGACCGGCGATCGTTGCGCTGAAGTAGCCACCGCCGTCGAACAGACAGAGATCCAACAGCGAACCGTTCCTGCCCAGGAAGCTCAGCGCCGGAGTCCCGCTCCCCTGCCAGTCCGAAAACAGCGGCGCCAGACAAAGCGCCTGCCAAGTGGTCATGGGGCGATACCGCCGGACGTCATAACCGGCCGAGATATCGGCGCAAAACGGCAGCGCGTCGAGTAAGCCGGACAAAGCGCCGGAGTTCTCCTGCCTCATGACGAACCCGAGTTCGCGCCAAAACTGAACCGCGCGGCCGACATCGGCAACCGAGCGAGCCGTGGCTGACTCGCGCCGCTGCTCCGGGTCGACATCCGACCTGATTGATCCTGAGAACAAGACGACGCCCAGGGCTGCACGAACAATCCGGTGACCGTCAGGCAGCGCCTGCGCGTCGCGCCTACTAATACCGAAGGGCCATCTGACCGCATGAGACAGGAAAGGCTTCGAACCGCGCCCCGGGAAGTACACGTTCAAGGTCACTATAAACCGAGCGGTGAGACCGAGACCCCCGGCCGCCGAATCGCCGATATAGCGGGCGGCCGAACCGAACGACAAATCATCAGGGAGTTCACTGGCACTGAGCACCGATACGCGGTCATCCCCAAGCCAGAGCCCTTGGCGATCAACACAAATCCCCGGTGGTGAATCGAACACACAGCCAGAAGGACTCGTTACCGGCCTCACATGCCAGGCAAACCCTTCCTCATCGATCGGCTGGGGAGCCAATCCAACCTGGCACAATGCATGTTGCAACCGGACCGAGAGCGTACCGGCCTCGATCATCGCATCCTTCTCCGGTTCGCGATGTCGAGATCCGAAAAGCGGGAAATTCCCCGGAGTTCGGGCGGCTCCGATGATGCCGATCACAAAGACATCGAAGCGAAAGCCCTCCAGGGTCTGCTCATCCCCGACCTTCCGCAAAACTCTCGTGCTGGCAAGGCAAATCTGCAGAAGAGAGTGATCGGGCCATGTCCCGGTAAACAGCGACACCAGACGACGCTCGATCTTCTCGGGAGCGAAGCCGTCAAGACCCTTGCAGACATAGCCGAACGACAGCGAACCGTCCTCGCTGCGGAACAGTCCGTCACGCTCGTGAACGAGGCTCGGAACCGGTTTCGCGGCAGGCTTCTTGTAAACCAGCCCGAGGCGGCCATCCGCCGCGAAGGCGCCCGAAACCGCTCCAGATTTCCGAGGTCCCATCGCCGTCTTGCCTCCCCTTCCTTGATATGAACCGCTTCACGCGTCCACGCTCTCGCGACCGGCGGGCTGCCGCCGGGCGCGTTCGTCCAGCACGGCGTTGATCGCGTCGACCATGCTCAGACCCCCGTCGCGGAATCGCGTGATCGCCAC
>Ga0302144_10001105_pt1 | contig 9492 bp, 8 predicted proteins | sample I_Bog_E2_2_FD_192436 | JGI IMG/M metagenome (GOLD analysis project Ga0302144, IMG submission 192436) | Peat permafrost microbial communities from Stordalen Mire near Abisko, Sweden - I_Bog_E2_2 | ecosystem: Environmental > Terrestrial > Soil > Wetlands > Peat | place: Sweden: Abisko, Stordalen...
CAAAGCACGTTATAGCGGTTTCAGGATTGCCGTACCCAAAGGGAATACACTCAAGTCGACGCGACCCCAAGGAGCGGCGACCTCGCAGTAGTGCAGATAGGGTATACCTATCCTGAAACCGCTCTAGCCCCATGCAGTATCCTGGTGGGCCTTACCTGAATGGGCGCCTGTCAGCAGCCTGCGGGACGAGCCAAACAGATCGTCCCTTCTTCTTTTCCCCGAAATTCCCTGCGCCTGATCGCCCCTCATCAAGGCCGGCCTACCCGCCGGCCTTTCTGTTGTTCTCAAAATCAAGACTGACCAGGCCCTGGGCCGCCGCTGATTGAAGAGGCTCAACCCTCTTCCGCGCCGGCCTCGCCTTGGAGGCCTGCCAGAAATCGAAGTCGTTCTGCAGATTGAACCAGATCTCCGGCGAGTCCTGTCCGAACGCCTCGCTGATCTTGATGGACATCTCGGGCGTAACGCCGGCCTTCTCGTTCAGCACGCGAGACAAGGCGACTCGCGATACGCCGATATGCGCCGCAAATCCGGTGACACTCATGGGGAGGTTCGCGATCGCTTCCTTGATAATCCTTCCGGGATGGGGTGGGTTGTGCATCCGCATGCTTGCCTCCTTTAGGCTTCGTTCGCCTGAACCGATCCTTAGTGATAATCCTGATAGTCCACCAGAATTGCATCTTGTCCGTCAAAGCGGAATGTCAACCGCCAATTTCCATTTACCTTAACCGCCCAATGACCCGCCAGCTCCTTCTGGAGCGGGTGAAGATTCCATCCAGGGACATTCATCCCGGTTGGACCCGTGGCTCGATTCAACGTGGCCATCTGGTATCTCAGCTTCTCAGCGTGCGCCGGGTTGATTCCTGCCTTCGAGCCAGCCCGGAAGAGCTTCTCCAGCCCCGCGTGCCTGAACGACTTGATCACTCAACTGCTGTATCGCTCATAGATACAGCGGTCAACGGGAAAGCCACATCCTCCCGCCAGGTGCTGACCTCCGTCCGCAACTTCCCGCATGAGTGCTTTACCAAGAAACAGCAACTTTCGCCACCCCGCACTGCTGAAATCCCCGCACTAGCCGATACATCCCGCAGAGTCCATTGCGCGGACGCGCGCGGAATGCGGTGACTATGGCAACCCTGTCTGCGAACAACAACCTGCTCGTTCCATTGCACCTCTCCGGCAACACCACCGAACAGCAGAATCGCCTGCTCCAGGAGTTCCTCGGACAGGCAGCGCAGGACGCTTACCGCACGGCCATCGACCGCCTTGACCGGCACAGCGCGCAGATCGTGCTCGACATGGACAAGAAGCTCAAGTCTGAAGTCGCCGATCGCGTCGTCGAAATCATCCAGCGGCACACCGTCAGCGACAAGTTCAAGGACGAACAGGTAGGCTCCAATCGCATCTATCCCCCCACCTACCGCGTTCGCCCCATCGAAGCCCAGGTCACTGAGTTGCGCAAGGCCTTTCCCAGCCTGGGAAACTGCCTTGAGAAGCTCGCCCGCAAGCCGCTCGTGGATGGCGCTGAAGCCTGGTTTGCCATCCCGCGCTGGCAGGTCCTCGCCCCCACCTACAGTGAGGCCGTCGAGCTCGTTCTCGGCGTGCTGGCTTCTCGTCGCCGCATCTCCAACCGCATCATCGGCCGTCTCGGCCCCATCTACCTGCGCCAGAGCGAGCGCTCCGCCCTGGCCGAAAAAATCCTGGCCGACCAGCAGCAGGGCTGCGACATCCTCGTCGTCGCCGCCCAGGCCGGCTTGCTCCACCGAGGTTGCTCCGCCCGCCGCACCCGGGTCGCCATGGCCGGCAACGAGTACGGACTCGGCGTCTTCGCCTGCGCCTGCCTGCTGCTCAACCACCCCGAGCGACTCTCCGCCAGCGACACCCTCATGATCGACTGCAGCGGCGACGAGTACTCCGTCCGCGGCGATTCCACCTTCGACCGCGTCCCCCTCTTCGATTACGACATCGGCGGCATCGAGTTCAGCATCTTCTACGAAGACCGCGCCCGCAACCTCTGGGGAACCCCCACCGCCTTCCTCTACAAAATGGTCTGACTCCGAAATCCTGCGGCAGCGCTCCTTACCGTCCTGAGGATTCCGCTCCCGGAGCGCCTTGTGCCAGTCGCCCACCGTCTTCGCCGACCCGCGATGCATGAAACTGTGCCCCATCGGGCTACCCTCTGGGTCGGAGCGGCCTTTTGCTCGATGAGTGGGGCGGGCATACTGTTCTATGGCGATTCCTTTTTTGTTCAACTTACAGTCTTGTTTCTTTTCAGTGCCCCGCCGGCGAAGCCGACCCACATTGGCATGAAATCAGTGCCCTCCTACGTCGCCGCCAACCTGCTGACTCGCCATGTGCGCGAAGCGCACGCTAACTCGCTGGGTTTATCCCAAAAAGGCAATCCAGCCTGTCGCCAGGAGCGTTCGATCTCCTGACGATTCAGAGCCTTGCTTCGCCAAACGCCACCCAATGCCGTCGCGTCCTTCCGTGCGTCTAACAACCAGGCGGTATTCTGTTCATCGATGATCCAGGTGCGAGTTCTCCCCTTTGGCGTGCTGAAAGATTGGCTGGGCGCCTCCGCGTCAACGGTCGAGTTGCCCGACGGCGCAACCGTTGCGGAACTCCTTGACCATCTCAACGCCACTCCGGGTGCGCGGTCCCTGCAAGCCATCGCCGTCAGTGTCAATGCCGAATACGCCTCTGCCTCCCAGATCCTCTACGCCGGCGACCAGGTCGGCCTGCTCCCACCCGTCTCCGGCGGAACTGAAGACGATCTGGATTTCTCGGTCCTCAGCGACCCTGGGTTGGCGGCATTTACTGGACTCACCCATCAGCGCATTGATTCTCACCCTATGGTCGACGCAATCAAGCGTGGCGAAGACGGCGCAGTCGTGGTTTTTGACGGCATCGTGCGCAACCAGACCCGTGGCCGCCAAACCCTCCATCTCGACTACGAAGCCTACCGCGAGATGGCCGAGAAACAGATGCGGGAGCTGGCAACCGAAGCCAACACCCGCTTCAATGTCCGCCATGTCACCATCGTCCACCGCCTCGGACGCCTCCAGATCGGCGAAACCAGCGTGCTCATCGTCGTCGCCTCCGCCCACCGCGCCCAGGCCTACGAAGCCTCCCGCTGGCTCATTGACACCCTCAAGAAGACCGTCCCCATCTGGAAAAAGGAGACCTTCGTCGACGGCGCCGTCTGGGCCGCCGGCGAGCCCTTCCCCGCAAACCTGGCCGTAACCCCCGCGGAGGCCAGCCATGATGTCTAACTTTGTGAAAGTGCGAAGGGGCACGACTTCAGTCGTGCCGGAAACTGACCTAAATGAGAGAAATGGGGCTTTAGCCCCTGCGGCAATCCTCACCCTCCTCACTCTTCTATTCCTCGCCCCACTCCTCCCCGCCCAGGACCCCACCTTCCATATCGACACCAAGCTCGTCAACGTCTTCGTCAACGTCACTGACCGCAACGGCGCCATCGTCGGCGCCCTCACCCGCGACGACTTCGCCATCACCGAAGACGGCCGCCCCCAGCAGATCGCCATCTTCGAGCGCCAGTCCGAACTGCCCCTCAACCTCACCCTGGCCATTGACACCAGCGGCAGCGTCCGCAAGGACATGACCGAAGAAGCCGACGCCGCCCGCCGCTTCGCCCACGCCATCCTCCGCCCGCAAGATCAGATGTCCGTCCTCCAATTCGCCACCGAAGTCAGCCAGCTCACACCCTTCACCAGCAAAGTGTCCGTGATCGACCGCGCCCTCGCCCGTCTCCACGGCGACTACGCCACAGCCCTCTACGACGCCATCTCTCTCGGCGCCCAGCGTCTCGGCCCCAGGCAGGGCCGCAAGGTCCTCATCGTCGTCTCTGACGGCGACGACACCGCCAAAAACACCACCTACGCCCAGGCCCTCGAACAAACCCTGCGCAATGAAGTCATGATCTACAGCATCATTGACGTGCCCATCCAAGCCAGCGCCGGCCGCGACCTCGGCGGCGAACACGCCCTCATCACCCTCGCCGAGCAGACCGGCGGCAAGAGCTTCTACGTCAGCGATGGCGGCCTCGACAAGGCCTTCGCCCAGGTCAGCGACGACCTCCGCACCCAATACCTGCTCGCCTACTACCCCCACCACCAGGAACCCGGCCGCACCTTCCACCGTTTGCTGGTCACCGTCCCCCGCGCCACCGCGCAGGACTTCAACATCCGCCACAAAACCGGCTACTACGCCGACTCCCCCGCCCACAAAGACTAAGCCGGGAACTATAGCGGTTTCAGGATTGCCGTACCCAAAGGGAATACACTCAAGTCGACGCGACCCCAAGGAGCGGCGACCTCGCAGTAGTGCAGATAGGGTATACCTATCCTGAAACCGCTCTAGCGCCGATCCCGCAGAAGGTAGCGCCGATCTCCTGATCGGCTGTTGCGTGGGCGGCCACGCCCACGCCGTTGCCTTGAAAGCGCACGAGTTCACGCGTGCCGAACATTGCCAAATAAAAGATGATTGTCATCCTGAGCGGGTGATAAAACGTTTGTATCGCATTGTTTTCATTGCATATAACACGCCAATTTTCTGCTGTGTATGAACTGTGCAGGGCAACTGTGCAATTTCAGTCAATTTGGCTGCTACAGGTCCCTTGGGCACGAGGAGCCGGGTGCGTCGCCCCTTCTTCCGAAGGTGAAGCCAGAACAGCAACGCACAGAGTAACCATGTCCATACGGGATGTCGGTTCCTGCCGTTCATACTGCGAACGATAAATGATCGCAGCAATTACTTCTCTGGCGTGCGCTCACTCCCAGCAATGGGGGGTCTAAGCCCTGTTCTTGTCGGCTTGAAACTGATTAATCCAATGAGTGAATAGCTGTAGTGGCAGAAGATGAATCCTTCATGGAGTCAGCAGAAGGGTCAGGCGGAAGTGTCATGTTTTCTGCAGCTGCAATCTGTTTGATTGTAGCGCGCGTTGTCTTGAACAACTCGACTTGTTTAGGCATTTGCTTCCCGACCATTCCGAACAACACCGCTGTGTTCTTTACTTGCTTCATCTTCCTGAACTGCATCGGGTTGCTCGCGAGTGACGTGACTTGCGATTCCAGTGCTTGCACTGCAGCAGGAATCTGGAGGGCAGCATAACCGTCTACAAGTATCATCAAAGCCAGTTTATGATCTGCCTGAGGGACGACCTTCACCTTGTCCTTGTCGTACAAACTCCAGTCATTCATCAACTTGGCAAATTCAACCGAAGCGTCGGTAGAGGCTTGGTAGCCTTCAGCATCGAGATTGCCGTCCGTCCGTTTTGCCTGCATCTCGTGATATTTCTTGGACGCTTCTTCGAACGCGGCAATTTTCTCTGGAGGGAAGATCGAGGCTAATATGTCCATGGCCTTCATCCCTTGATCCGTGGATAAAGTGACGAGCGTTAGGAGGTCTCCTGAAGGAATGACAACTGTTGTTACGTTGGTGGGTGCGGTGGTCGTGGCTGGCTTGTGAAAGCCGAACTGTGCGTAAAGGATCGCATTAGTTGCCATGAGTGCGAAAACTACCAAGGCTGCTCTTGTCTTCTTCATTTCGTAACCTTTCTTTCAGTTGACTGCGTAGAATGTCTGTCTGACGCCTTTTCCGGTGCCGGCTTCTGTGAGCACCTTCAACGCATTGAGCGTATAATCCAGTCCCCAGCCGCTAATATCTAGAGGCTGAAGCGACGGACCAGCGTTCTTGAGAACTACTGGCGAATCGGACTGGATTCCAAATTTGATAAGCGGCGGTACGGATGGATCACTGTCCAGTGAGCGCACCTGACAACGCCATTGGCCAGTGAATGTTGTGGTTTGTCCTTGACTAGAAGATGAAAGAGCTGAGATCTTGACGGATGCAACCTTATTAACACCAAAAGGAGTGACTTCCTCTCCGTCCAAAGGAACAACCTGTACATCTCCAGCCGGCCCAACGTTATTGGCAGCCAGCCTCAGCAGCCATGGACTTTCTGGTAGCCAGACAGGAGGATCGTTCTGAATTTCGAGCCTCATTGCAACAATAGGTCGGTCACGGTTGCCTCCAATCTGATAACTAAGAACGTCTCCCATTTCCAGCTTTTCCCTTGAGGCTACAGACGCATTCAGATACCCTTGCGACGGTGTCATGAACTTGTAAAGAGTGCCGATCAATTTGCCATCATCACTTTTGACCTCACCACTTGGCCTAAGCCACGTTAACGGAGTAAACGCTCCAGGCTGTGTTCCATTCCAAGCAATGCCATTCTGGCTTACGACAGCATCACTCTTTTCACCCGCCCTGTGTGTCCAAGTGCTGCCTTCGCGCACCTTTTTAGCAAGGTTAATTACAGCGTTTCTGAAAAGTGTGAGATAGATTCCTGATGGGTCAATGTCGCGAATGCCCTGAGCTTCTGTATTTGCCAACTCCTCGACATGCTTAATGACTGAAACTTGCGAGTACAGTGGTTCCTCATCAACCCCTGTGCGCTCTCTAATCGACGCGGCGAGTGTAAGCCCATAATAGTTCTCTATCGTTCCATTCTCTTTTGTTTTGCGGCCATGGTAGCACTCCAGAATGCCTACCTCAATTATGCGGTCCGGATTCGACTCAGCTTTGATGATAAGATTTTCGCGCTCAAAGGTTCCGACGTTGCCAGCAATCAGCTTGGATCGGCTGGATACCTCCTGAGATAACTTTGTGAGTTGCTCTTTGACCAGAGGATTATCGATCATGGGAGGCAATATCTTGATACCACCACCCTGACTTAGATAGTTGTCAAACAGGTTAACCATTGCGTAAGGGGATAATACTTGGACGCTGCCTCCGTCTGGCGATGATGGTGGGTTACCAAGCCAGGATAGTTCTACACTTGGTTCAGGCCTCTCAGTCGGTTTGTCTACGAGCGTGAGAGTATAGCGTTCTCCTGCCGGGATGGTTCTTGACGGATTAGAAACGTCCTGAATCTCCGAGTAATGCGGGAATGTAGCAAAAACCTTGGCATAGTGCCCAGGACCTCCGTTTAGTATTTGGCCAATGTAAACTCCCCTCTGGGAACCAAAAGTCCATATTCCGCCCTTGAAATGCTTCTCCTTCTCTGGGATCGAAAGTGTCGTGCTATCAAGTACAAATGGCGCTAGATTTTTCTGCATCTGTTCAATCGTTGCGTCCTGCCATCTATCGATAGCGGCCTTAAAGGCATCTGTGGCAGTTGCATTGACATGGGAGATTTCACTCTCGCCAATCTTGAAAGATCTTTCGACCATCCGAGTGCCAGAATAGAGATTGGCGTCGGTCCAAGGATCGATAGCAGACACGTCTCCAACGACTAAGGCATTATAGTTATGTATCGTGCCAGCTATTAAATCATCGGTCATGCGAGCGATGGTAATGGTTGGAACGATGACAATAATGCGCTCATTTGGAGAGATCATCTGGTCAGGGTTGTCAAGACTAAGCACTTGGTTAGGAAACGCTGCCTCAAACTTAGCCTTGAATGCTTGGATCAGTTCACTTTCCTGCGGAAGATACGGGGAAGGTGAATGATCTGCGATGATTACTTGTCTTGCTAGCACAAAGCGGACAGGGAGTTATGCCCGAGCAACGCAACAGAATCCGAGAGTCACAATGATGTTGAAGATGACAGTTCTACGAAGCATCTTACTTTGCCTTTACACGAGTACCCTGGCTGTCCATCGTCTGAACATCGTATACGTCCATTGCGCCCTCAATGGCATTCATCACGTCCGTACCGGTCTTTCCGTCTAGAGTGACCGTCAACGTATGTGTCTTGGCTAAGCCGTTAATGCTCCTATCCACCTTGAATCCCGCAGCAGTCAAAGCATTACGAATGGGCGCGCTGGTTGACAGAGACGTTGCGTTATCAATGACGATAACGTAATACACTGCTGCGTTTGCAGCCTCTCTTTGATCTGTGCGCTGCATTTTCTGGAGAGCCTGCTTGATTTCACCGGGCAGTATCTCGTCCACCTTCATCATGGCTGATTTCACAGCATACGTCCGTGCTATATCATCCGACGGTGCCCGACTCCCCGAGTCACCGGCGATGTCCTTGGCGGGAAGAAGCGCCAATCCATCCTTGACCCGCACTACCCTATAGGTCACCTTCGAAGTGAACTGGTGCGTCTCTGCGCTCACAGGGGTAAAGCTATTCAAGGCTATGGCCACGTAGTCGTTTGGAGCCACGCTGGGATTCGCCCGCATTTCGTTCAATACTGCACTGACAAGGTCGTCTTCAGTCGGAAACTCTCTGTTCATCATGGAGACGTTGAGGGTCGCAACATCAAAGCCGACTGTGGTCATCATGCCCTCGACCTCAGCTCGAACTTCGTTGCTCAGAGCCGCTCCTTTTTTGGTAGGATCCTCATAATCGACAACTTTGCGGTAAAAGTGGCTGGTATCACCGAAGGTTGCACCAGATGTTGCGGATTGAGTGGACGAAGAACTGGACTGCTGCTTTCGAGCATCTAGACTTCCCGACGCGGTTTTATCCCAATTTGCAGCGGCTGAAGTCGAAGCGTTCATGTTGGCATTCTGAGATGAGCTGCCCGTGATAAACCCAGATCCGCCGCTCCCTGTAGCTGCGGCTGTCCCGGATGCACCTGAATTGTAATGGGTCGAACCGTTGGCGTTGAGAGATGCCTGTCCTCGATCAGACATGGAACCTGTTGCTGCAAGTGAAGCAGAACTTGCCTGGGAAGATGAATGAGCGTTCGCATCTGAAAAACTGTCTGCGTGGACTGCTTTTTGATCTTCAACAACCTCCTCGTGGAGGATATGTGGCTGAGCCCGGTTCGGGTCCATTCCCTCAAGCGTGTATGACAATACATAAATCTTGAACTTCCCTTCGGTCGCGACAGTTGAAGAAAGACTGAAGTTGCTTTCAAGAAGCGTCCGCAATGCTTTGCCGTCTACCTGCTCAATCAAATCGACCTGAGCTGTTGTGCCTTGGATTCCAGCACTCACCACCTGTTGATCCAAAATCAGGGTCGCTGAGTTATCGATAGCTGTCTGAAGAATCGCATCCAACTTGGATTGAATTGCATCCTGGTTTGCAAAGACTTGAAGGATAGCCTGCCTGATAGCTTTTTGTTTTGCAAGTTCCTCTGCGTCAGCCAAAGCTTTCTGATTGATCGCTGCCTGATCCTTCTGCCGTTTGACCGTCGGCACTGTAACCTCACCATGCCCAGAGACCTTGATGGTCTCCGCCGAAATGGGTTTCAAGACAAGGAACGCAAGCACAAACACGAGAATCCGTGCTAATACAATTCGAGTGGAACATTTCCGAAGATACATGCACATCTCCTCAATGAACGAAAGAGCAATCTAGTCAGAAATGCCCAAACTGAACAGGGATAGAGACAGCTAGAAACTCGCGAGTGCAGTATGGACAGGTCGCCTGATCTTAACATCGCGCCCCAGCGCCGCGCGAGATGGCAACGTAGGCCATGCAGTTACGTGGGCGGGGTGCCGGGGCCAGAGGGGGCG
>Ga0302144_10001111_pt1 | contig 9472 bp, 8 predicted proteins | sample I_Bog_E2_2_FD_192436 | JGI IMG/M metagenome (GOLD analysis project Ga0302144, IMG submission 192436) | Peat permafrost microbial communities from Stordalen Mire near Abisko, Sweden - I_Bog_E2_2 | ecosystem: Environmental > Terrestrial > Soil > Wetlands > Peat | place: Sweden: Abisko, Stordalen...
AATACCATCATCTATTACGCGCCCTACATTATTCGTACGGCGGGAATCTCCTCGCTTCAAGGCTCGATATTGGCCACTGCGGGCATCGGAACCGTGAATGTAGTGATGACTCTGGTTTCAATGTGGCTTATCGATCGCGTCGGAAGACGGCCATTGCTGCTGACAGGTATAGCCGGAATGATCGTAAGTCTCGGTGCGCTTGGTTTCATTTTTCATTTGCAAGCCAAGGGCGGAGAACTCGCCGGGCTTGCCGTAGTCATTCTGATGTTCTATGTGGCTTCGTTCGCCATCAGCTTGGGACCGATCTTCTGGCTGCTCATTGCCGAGATCTATCCGCTAAAGATTCGCGGTCTGGCAACTGGAATCGCGGCTGGGACAAACTGGCTTGCCAACTTTGTGGTTTCACTTACTTTTCTTTCGTTGCTGAAGTCGCTCGGACCAAGCCTGACCTTCTGGCTCTATGGCGTGCTTGCGATTGGTTCCTGGCTCTTCTCCTACTATCTTGTGCCGGAAACCAAGGGACGTACGCTGGAGGAAATAGAACAATTCTGGCATAAAAAACCAGTGGTAAACCAGCTCAAGTCAACCATCGCGTAAAAGTACCGACTGCGCCCGGATCGGATCTTTATCAACTGCGGGATACGCCAGGCCGAGTCATTCGGACTTGGGGGAGAATTGTTATGAGAAAGTTGCCGCTGTTGCTGATTGTTGCATTCGCTCTGACGGCAGTTGGGCAGAGCGGCAGAGGTAGCTCTGGCTCTGCGACACAAAGCAATCAAGCGGAATACAACGGGCCATACACGAGTCTGGCGGAGGTTCCTGACGAACTTCGCCAGGAACTCGACCGAGATGCAGGTGCATTGTCGAAGGTGCCGGCAGATCCAATACTCAAGCCAGATCCTTTTGGGATATTCTTCAATCCATTTGAAAAACTAACCGACCGGATTAATCAATCAGCACGGCTTAAAATCGGTGAGACCTACACCTTCGTTAGCCAATATGCAACAGCCACACAGAATGGCGCGCGGCACGATCAAACCAGCGGTCGGGCCGATTTCACAGCCGCATGGAAATTCTATGACCATGAGAGCAATGCTGGGACAATCAGTCTTCTGGTGAGGTCGGGAACGAATATCGGAATCAGCCAGCAATTCAATCTCAGCCAGAGCCTCGGTTCCGGACTTACCCTCAACTGCCTGCAGGGAGGGGGGCCGCAAGAGCCGATCATGGCGAACATTCTTTACTGGCGCCAGGATCTCTTCAACGAAAGGCTTTCATTCTACATCGGTAAAATTCATCCGAACGAATACATCAGCCTGAGTATGTTCAACAACGATGAGCGCGCTCAGTTCCTGAACGGAGGAAGTGACGGCAACCTGACTTTTGCATCCGATGGCGCATACGCCGGTGGAGCGGCCGTAGAACTTCAGGCAACAAAGCATATTTACATTCACGCTCTCGCGATTGATACGGAAGGTTCGCCCCAAGGGAACATCAACACGCTTGTTGATCGAAAGTACATGGAGTCTATTGAGGCCGGCTGGTTCTCGGGTTCCCCCGGCAAGCGATTCAGGGATTATCGTATGAACTTCTGGCGTGACGACACGGCTACTCTCGGCAGCGGCGCGGGAGGCGGCATCGCCTTTGAGCATGAACTGCGCAGCGGTTGGACTCCCTTTGGGAGACTTGGGTTTGCGTCGAAGACGGGAACTTCGATCAAGCAGGTTGAAGAGCTTGGCTTGGACCAGGTGAAGCCATTTGGAAGACGCGGAGATATGTTCGGCATTTCATTCATACACACAGAGCCAAGTGCCAGCGCACAACATCACGAAAGCGTCATGGAGACCTTTTACCGGCTTCGCTTGACGAAGAGTGTTGACCTTGGCCCGGACCTTGAGATTTCAAATCATCCCATGTATGCAAGCAAAGCCTATACCACCGCATTGCTAGGAATGAGAATGCGGATCATGTTCTGATGCGGCAACAGAACGGGAGCAGGGCAGAATCTTCCGTTCGACTCATAGGCATACCGCTATAGTGACCAATACTGAACAGATAGGCGTGGCAGCTCATGGAATTCTAAATGTATCTGCGCACGCAAATTCAGTGCAGAGCGAAGTCCCCACGCAGTTCTGATCGAGGAGCATATTCCTCGCACATCGGAGCCTTCAGACCAAAGAAGGCATTTTCAAGAAGAGGAGCATTTATGACCAACCAAACAAAGTGCGAAAATCCTGGCTGTAACTGTCAGACAGCGAGTGGCAAGAAGCATTGCAGCACCGCTTGTGAAGATGCTAAGAAGGAACCAAAGACATCTTGCCAATGCAAGCACCCGGAATGCATTGGGGATATTGGCCTCAAGATGTAGCGAGCCTGACTCACGACGCAACTGTGAGTCTCGAATCTCTGCGCGATATTCAGCTCATCTCAACAGTGAAAGGCAAAGAGCACCTCATGTCATCTTCCGCGACACTCTCAGCGCTCATCGCTCCGCCTGAATTGGATGAGTTATGTATCAATACACTCCGCTTCCTGGCGGTGGATATGGTGCAGAAGGCCAACTCAGGGCATCCTGGGCTGCCCATGGGATCGGCAACCATGGCGTACGCCCTCTGGGATCGATCACTCAAGTTCAACCCGCGCGATCCTCATTGGCCGGACCGCGACCGATTCATTTTGTCGGCCGGCCATGGATGCGCGTTGCTCTATGCTTTGCTTCACGTTACGGGCTTCGACCTGCCTATGGAAGAGCTGAAGAACTTTCGCCAATGGGGCAGCCGCACGCCGGGTCATCCAGAGTATGGCAAGACTCCGGGCGTCGAAGCGACCACAGGACCATTGGGCCAGGGCCTAGCGAACGGCGTGGGCATGGCTGTTGCTGAGATGGCGCTTGGAGCGCGTTTCAATCGGCCCGGTCATCAGATTGTGGATCACTACACTTATGTTCTCGTCAGCGATGGCGATCTTGAAGAAGGAATCTCCTCGGAGGCTGGATCGATTGCAGGCCACCAGCATCTTGGAAAGCTCATCGTTCTATACGCCGACAATCACATCACCATCGAGGGAAGTACGGAGCTTACGTTTACCGAAGATCGCATGGCGCGATTTGCTGCGTTCGGCTGGCACGTACAACGAGTAGAACAAAGTAACAACGTAGAAGATGTTGCTCTAGCACTCAAGAACGCACGTGAAGAAACAGATCGCCCGTCTTTCATCGCCGTTCGCACACACCTTGGCTTTGGCAGTCCGCACAAACAAGACACCGCAGCGGCCCATGGCGAGGCCCTCGGCGTGGAAGAGGTACGTCTCACCAAAGAAGGGATGAATTGGCCTGTATCGCCTTCCTTTCATATTCCTGAAGAGGCGCTTGAGCATTTTCGAGAAGCAGTGAATCGCGGATGCACTGCGCAAAAGGAATGGGAGTCTCGATTCCAAACCTTCGCGCATGAATTTCCGGAGCTTGCCGCAGAGTTTCAGAGAGTAACTGACAGACTTCTACCAGAAGATTGGGGCGCTGGATTGCCTTCATTTACCTCGGCGGATGGACCGAAGGCGACGCGCGTCGCTTCTGGGAAAGTGATTGAGCTGCTCGGTGGTCGCCTGCCGGAGATGATGGGGGGCTCGGCAGACCTTGGTCCAAGCACACATACGAAGATTGACGAAGCGGGAAACTTCGAGCCTGAAGATTGGGCGGGACGCAATATGCACTTCGGTATTCGCGAGAATGCCATGGGCGCGATCCTGAACGGAATGGCTCTGCACAGCGGACTGATTCCATATGGTGGAACGTTCTTCGTCTTCAGCGACTACATGCGTCCCCCGATGCGCCTTGCAGCCATGAACGCGCTACCGGTGATCTATATCTTCACTCACGACAGCATTGGCATGGGCGAGGACGGTCCCACTCACCAACCTGTGGAACAACTCATCGGTCTGCGATCAATCCCAGGAATGACTGTTCTTCGGCCTGCCGATGCCAATGAGACAGTAGCGGCCTGGCGCGTTGCGATTGGCAGAAAGCAAGGACCTGTTGCACTGGTTCTCACACGGCAGAGTCTTCCTGTTCTCGACCTCAATTACTATCCTGCCATTCCCGCCGGAGTTTCGCTAGGTGGATATATTCTCGCGGATTTTCCAGAAATGCAACCTCCGGAGATCATCCTTATCGCAACCGGATCGGAAGTGCATCTGGCAATTGAGGCACGTGATCTACTGCTGAATGACGGGGTGAATGCGAGAGTGGTGAGTATGCCAAGTACCAACCTGTTTGCTTCGCAGTCTGATGCCTACCGGGAGAAGGTTCTGCCCATAGGTGTACCGCTGCTGGTCATTGAGGCTGGTTCTCCGGTGGGATGGCAGTCCTTTGTTGGCCCCAAGATTGCGGTCATTGGGATAGACACATTTGGCTCGTCGGCACCCGGACCAGTGGTAATGGAGCACTACGGCTTCACTGTGGAGAACGTCTGCAGACAGGCTCATCATGTGCTCGAGCAACTCAGGGAGAAACCATCATGCGTGTAGGAATCGCGTCGGACCATGGTGGCTTCGCTCTGAAAGAGCAGATCGCGGTTCTGCTCCGCGGTGCTGCCCATGAGGTCGTTGATTTCGGTGCGACCCTACCAAATCCCGGAGACGATTATCCGGATTACGTTATTCCACTCGCCAGAGCGGTAGCCGCTGGCACCGTTGATCGCGGAATAGCGCTCTGCGGCAGTGGCGTGGGCGCATCCATCTGCGCCAACAAAATTGCTGGCGCGCGCGCTGGCCTCATCCACGACGTGTTCTCCGCTCACCAAGGGGTTGAGGACGACGACATGAATGTCTTTTCGCTCGGCGGGAAGGTGATCGGACCAGCGCTGGCCTGGGAGTTGATTGAGACGTTCTTGAAGGCTCGCTTTAGCGGAGCGCCACGGCACCAGCGCAGAGTGGACAAAGTGAAGGCGCTCGAAGTGCATGAGGTTGCGCATCGCCCGTAGTCATTGAACTAACCGCATTCTGATGATAATGGGGAGTGGCCGGCCTTTGCGGTTTGCTGGGATCGAGCTGCACCAGCTTACAAAGGCGAGAATCGGATTCGTTCGAAATCCGCCGGGAATTGGTACTTTCAAAGTACGCGATGGAGGATGTTTCGTGATCGAGATTCTGAAAAACTTTCCCGACAATGTTGTTGCGATCTCCTGCTCGGGGCAGGTCACAAAAGAGGATTATGACAGGATTCTTGTTCCGGCAATTCTCAAAGCGCTCAACTATGTGGCCAGTGTCCAGATCACCTTGTCCGAGGATTTCGGTGTTGGAATGCGCGGAGCGTTCTACGAATCTGCTGGCTGCCTGCGCGACGTGATACAAAATCACCTCTTCCAAATTGTTGCACTTCTCGCCATGGAGCCACCTGCGGGCAGGGACTTCGGAGCTGTGCACAACGAGAAGGCCAAGGTCTTCAAAGCCATGCGCCCGCTCAAGCCCGATGACTTGGTTCGCGGTCAGTATGCTGGCTACCGCTTGGAGTCTGATGTGGCGAAGCGCTCCGATGTCGAAACCTTCTGCGCTCTGCGCTTGTTCATCGATTCGTGGCGCTGGGATGGTGTGCCGTGGTATCTGCGATCTGGCAAATATCTGCCCGATACCGCGACCGAAATTTTGGTGGAGTTGAAACCGCCGCCGCAGAAACTCTTCGCTGACGCGGAGTCGGTAACTGGCCGCTCCAACTACATTCGCTTCCGGCTCTCGCCTAATTCGGCCGTAGCTCTCGCAACTCGTGTCAAACTCGCGGGAAAAGATTTCGTTGGCGAGCAGCGGGAACTCTACTTGTCAGAAGAACGGCCAGATGAGGAAACTCCTTACGAGAGGCTTTTGGGCGACGCCATGTCCGGCAACGGCGCGCTCTTCACTCGGGAAGATGCCGTGGAAGCAGCTTGGGCTGTGGTCGATTCGGTTCTTAAAATCCACCATCGGGTTCGCCCTTATAAGCGACATACCTGGGGTCCGAAAGAAGCCGATGCGATCATCGCTGCGCAAGGCGGATGGCATAACCCCAGCAGCAAAGTCTGATCAGGATAACAATTTGGAGATTAGGAATAGAAGGACGCGATGGATGCTGCCCACAGCATCGAGGCCTGCCGGTAGAGTGAGGGGCGTCGGTTTGAACGGTACGGTTGCAGCCTCGCCACAATCGAATGAAGTGCTATGAAGTTCTGCCTGGAAGGAGTCGTGAGTATTTTACAATAGGCTCAATGGAGCAAAGCCTCAACCCGCCAGTGCGTCTTGAAACACTGGATCGTGCACTCGATGCTCCGAGCCTCTTGCGTCTTTGGCACCTGTCGAGCCTCGATGCACCCACTGTAGCAGCAGTATGGTCACTTGGCTTTGCGAAAGCGGCAGGAGTGCGACTGCCGGAATGGGGTCCAGTGCTTCTGATCCTTGTGACGTGGTGCGTCTATATAAGCGACCGCCTCCTGGACGCCCGCTCTGCGCAGAGCGCAAGACAAATTCATCGACTCCGCCAACGCCACCACTTTCACTGGCGTCACCGTCGCGTCTTTTTCCCTCTAGCCCTCGCAGCCGCGTGCATGAGCGCCTGGATCGTTATTTCCTTTATGCCGAGCGAAGCACGAGAACGCAACGCCCTTCTTGCCATGGCCGGCGTTGCTTATTTATCGAGCGTCCACACCCGAACGAAGTTTCGAGCATTGCTTCCCAAGGAGTTGCTTGTAGGCGTCATATTCACCGCGGGCTGTGTGCTGCCCACCATCGGACGAACAGAAAACATTTTCGCTGCATTTCTAGTTGTGATGGTCTTCTTCGCAGCTCTGGCCTGGCTCAACTGCCATGCGATCGAGCGATGGGAGGCGGTGGGCGAGTCCTGCTCTGACCCACAAATCCTTCCAGCCGCGGGCCTGCTTGCAATGGCAGGTTTCCTCGGTGCAATCATCCTTTTCGCAGCCCATTCGAGTGAAGCGGCTCTCTTAGGAACTGGCGCTGCCAGTGCGGTACTGCTCGTCTTGCTCGACGGAATCCGCGGTCGTCTAACCCCTTTGGCTCTGCGAACGGCCGCAGATTTGGTTCTACTTACCCCGCTTGTACTGCTGCTTCGATGAATCCACCGCCCAATTTCAACCGGCTCGCCCGGGTCTACCTCTGGATGGAATTGGTCAGCTTTGGTCCCTGGCTCATGCTTTGCCGTTGTGCCTTCCTGAATGAATGCTGCGCAGCGCGCTGCGGACTCGCGCTAGGGGACGGCGATGGACGCTTCACTACTCGCTTGCTCCGCCAAAACTCCGCCATCCAGATCGACGCCGTTGACGCAAGCCCGTCCATGCTTGAGGCGCTTATTGACCGCGCTGGCCCGGACTCAGCCCGCGTTCACGCCTTTCACGTTGATGCACGCCACTGGCAACCTGAAAACCCGCCTTACGACTTGATCGTTTCGCACTTTGTTCTGGATTGCCTCACCACCGAAGAGGTCCAGACGCTTGCAGTCACCTTGGCTCGCGCAGTCTCGCCTGACTCTCTATGGATCATTTCGGAGTTTGCCGTTCCCACAAACTGGTTTGGCTGGTTGGTGGCGCGACCAGTAGTATGGGCGCTTTACCGTGCCTTCGGATGGCTCACCGGGCTTGAGGTACGCAGCCTGCCTGACCATTCCATTGCCCTTCGGCAGGCCGGTTTCATCCTTCAAGAGCGTAAACGCTGGCTGGGAGGATTGCTGATAAGTGAACTTTGGACCTCAGTTCCAGCCGGTCATGGACTACGGGACTCTGCTTCTCATTGAGAGCGTGATCTGAATTGCGTATCACCAGCAAAGTGCCCACCCGTTTTATTGCTTGCGATGAAGAGCTACTTGGAACGTAGAAGGACGGATTGGAACCTTGGTAAGATCGTTAGCAGTTGGGTCGATTCCACACGATCAGCCCGATGGCCACTTGGGTTGTAGTTTTGCCCGCATTTTGCCCGCAAATAGCGCCCAGAGGGCCGTTTTTGCCGGTTATGCCGGTTCGTAAGCGCTGTGCCGTCTATAATTTGCGGTTTGCGTTACATTAACTGGTTCAGGCCTTCCCGTCCTGCAATATTCAGCCCGCCTCGCCCGAAATCCGAATACTCACGAACGACTTCCATTTGGTGGGCGGCAGCGTATTTGCGAATCACATCCAGTTGGTTTTCAGGGGAGTACTGTTGGTGTTCGGTGGACATGCGCACGTATTGCGCGGCTCGCTGGGGAAGAGGCGTGTTCGAGACGGAAGCGGACGGCTTCTCCATTCGTTTGCCACCAACTTTTTGCAGAATCGAAAATCCACCATGATGTGTAGCATCTGGTGAGAACTTAATTGACTCCATTGAACTAGTGGCGAAACAGAATCAGTTTTCGCGACAACAGGGGCAAAATATTTTTCCGTTGGGGGACCCGGAATCAGTCAAAGTCGCCTCCAGGCCAACATATACGGATTTTTCCACGTCAGCGGAAGCAGATATCCGCTCATCATGTTGACTTGCTGATCGGCCGAAGAGGAGAAAATCCCCTCGGAAAATGCTGAAGCAGAATTCACCAAACTGAACAAGGAGTTCGATGATGCCGCCTTGACGGTCCAAAAGGGTACCGGCACCGAACCGGTTCGGATAGAATAGAAATGGAATCCATGGCAGGGTTTACAGGCCATAAGTCATTCATTTTCTTACGTCTGGATGTTTTATGGTTCAGATGTCTCTCTCAGAACCCCAAAGGCTGGTCGCAAATTCAACCAAGATGGCAACGACTCTCAATCCCGAGAAAGCTCTGATCTTCCGGATCATCCATCGTGACAATCTGCCATGGATTCTGGATCACGGACTGCACGCCAGCAATGGAGAGATCGCCGACCCTAATTATCGCAACATAGGAAATGTCGATCTCATCGGAAGGCGAAATCAGCGGAAAGTTCGGGTTGGTCCCGGAGGGGCGTTGAGCGACTACGTGCCGTTCTATTTCACGCCCTTCTCGATCATGATGTACAACATCCACACGGGATACAACGTACGGCAGGTTCCGAATGAAGAGATTCTGATCGTAGTCTCCTCGCTGGCCAGGATAGCGGAGTTTCAAATTCCGTTCGTGTTTACGGATCAACACGCGTATCCGGCAATGGCAAACTACTACACCGATGTGGGCGATCTGAGCAAAATCGATTGGACCTTATTGAATCGAAAGGATTTCCAGCATGACCCAGACGACCCAGGGAAGAAAGAGCGGTATCAGGCGGAAGCGCTGATTTGGAAGCACGTTCCTCTCTCAGCCCTTCTTGGAATCTGCAGTTGCAACGCGGATGTTGATGCGAACGTGAAAGCTGAACTCCAAAACCGGAAACTCGTCCTACAATCAATTGTGCAGAGGGGTTGGTACTTCTGATGATGAAATTCACCCAAGGCAACTTGCTCGAAGCCCCCGCCGAAGCGTTCGTGAATACCGTAAATACGGTCGGCGTGATGGGCAAAGGAATCGCTT
>Ga0302144_10001138_pt1 | contig 9376 bp, 9 predicted proteins | sample I_Bog_E2_2_FD_192436 | JGI IMG/M metagenome (GOLD analysis project Ga0302144, IMG submission 192436) | Peat permafrost microbial communities from Stordalen Mire near Abisko, Sweden - I_Bog_E2_2 | ecosystem: Environmental > Terrestrial > Soil > Wetlands > Peat | place: Sweden: Abisko, Stordalen...
TTATTTTCCCAGAGCGTGTCATCGGCATCGATGAGCAAAGTCTGAGCGCCATTCTCTGCGGGCATGTGATTATGATAGCGGAGCTTGGCTGTTAACTCTTGGCTCTTAGCTAAAACCCACCCCAGTTACCGATCGACGCGCTCAAGCCAAAAGCCAAAAGCTAAGAGCTAATAGCCAAGAACCTTCCTACACCCACTCCACCCGCGGCGTCTGCGGAATAATCCCTGCCTTGTGCCCCATGTCGAGCAACCGGCGCACCGCTTCCCTGCCGTCGTCGCCGTAGTCGAGCGTGCGCTCGTTCACATACATGCCGACAAACTTATCGGCAAGCTGCGCATCGAGATCGCGGGCAAACTGCATCGCATAAGCGAGTGCCTCTTCGCGATGATCGATGGCGTACTGGATGCTCTCGCGCAGCGCCTGCGTGACGCTAGCCATCGTTTCCGCGCCCAGCGAGCGCCGGATCGCGTTTCCCCCGAGCGGCAGCGGCAATCCCGTGACTTTCTGCCACCACCGGCCAAGATCGACGACGCGGTGCAGCCCCGACTTGTCGTAGGTGAGCTGGCCTTCGTGGATGATGAGTCCGGCCTCGTGTTTGCCTTCCAGAATCTGCGGGATGATTTGATCGAAGGGGACAACTTCTACCTCAATCCCAGGCGCGAACAGTTCAAGCGCCAGATAGGCAGTGGTGAGTTTTCCCGGCACCGCGATTTTCTTACGTTTGATTTCGTCTTGCGTAAAGGGCCGGGTGGAAACCACCATGGGCCCGTAACCGTCGCCCACGCTGCCCCCGCACGACATTAGCGCGTATTTTTCCTGAATGTAGGGATAGGCGTGGAATGAAATCGCAGACACGTCATAGACGCCGTTGCCTTCCTGTGCCTGGCGGTTCAGCGTCTCAATGTCGCAAAGGGTATGGGTGAACTTCAGTCCCGGCACACGAACCTTGTTCGTGGCCAGGCCGTAAAACATGAATGCATCGTCGGAGTCCGGGCTGTGCGCCACGGTGATTTCACGAACTGGAGAAGACACTGTACTCATAAGATTCCGTGATCCTGTTCTATAAACATGAGTGCTAGTAAAGTTTCCGCCAGCTCGGCAGCAAGCCCAACCCTTGTCATCCTGACCCTGAGCGGAGCCGAAGGGGAAGGACCTATGTACTCTGCCGCCGCGGGCGAAATGTCTCGCGCATTCTAGGAGAACTCCGATTAAGTCCCGATTCCCCCCGTGCACCCCTGTGTACCCTGTGGTTTACGCTTTCTGCCGACACTGAATCAGAGTTTCCCTACCGTTGCGACGAAAGCCATTGCTGCCGGCGGGCAGCGACGCCAGCGGCCATCAGTACCTTGATCACTTCCGCAAACACAAACCAGTACAAGCCAAACTTGACCGCCAGCGAAACTGAGTGCGTGAGCACGGCCAGCCAGCCCACTCCACTCGCGAACAGCACCAGTTCGGCAGCCACCGCGGAAATCGCAGCCCAGCCAAAACGACGCGAACTTCTTTTCGAACTCTGCTCGTAGATCCAACCCGCAACGAATGCCACCAGCGGATAGGCCAAGAGAAATCCGCCCGTTGGGCCAAGTATCCGTGCAATTCCGAAGCCGAGAACCACAGAGGGGCTGAACACAGGCAATCCACACGCGCCTTCAATCAGGTAGAGCGCAAGCGCGGCAAACCCGCGCCGCGAGCCGAGCAGCAAGCCCACGGCAAGAACTCCGAAGTTTTGCAGCGTCAGCGGAACCGGCGTGAAGGGCAGCGGCACGCTCACACGCGCGCACAAAGCAACGAAGAGGCTCGCTGCGACCACGATGGCCGCCTGCTTCGCCCACTCTCTTCCCCGATCGTTTCCCCGATCCTTGGCTCGATCACCGGCCAGGGTCTGCTGTCCCAAAATTTGCGCCGCTGCTCTCGACATGGCGTTCCTTTCTTCTGCTCTGCTCTTCCGCGCGGTTCTTCTCCGCGGTCAACCCGGGTCCAACTCTTGGTGGCGGATCAGGCCTCAGGCGACGAGTGGTCGAGGTGGTCGGTTTCCGCTTTGGCGGCTGCCGAGCGCGTCATTTGCCGCCGCACTCGCATATAGAGAGTCACGGCAACCGACACCACCGTCACAGCACTGACTCCCAGGATAAGAAACCACCAGAGCATCCGCACAACCTGTTAAGGATAGCAGATGGGCGGCGGCGGAACTGTGCCCCGAATCTCCGAACGATCCGAACGATCCGAGAACGCGGGCGAGGTTAGCTCTTCTTCGCGGACTTGGCCAGCGTTTTGCGGCGATTCGCCACATTTTTCGAGACCAGTTCCAGTCGCTTGCGCGCGGCCTTCGATCCGGTAGCCACTTTCTCGATGTTCGACCACGAGCTGGGATTATTCATCTTCTGGCGCAGTTCTTTCAGAAATGGATGGATCTTGGCAAAAATGAAGAACATTTCAGCGCTGCAACCAGGCTGCACAAACAGCTCTTCGTGCAGCGCCCCCTGCAACACCAACGATGCTGCCATGTCCCAATAGCTGCTGACCTGGCGGAGCCAGGAATTCTCCTGACTGGGAAACGCGTTGGCGACTTTCAAGAAGTCGTCGGCGGTCTCAGGCCAAAATTCTGCCGTGAACCAGTGCCTCGCCTTGCGCATCTCCGCTTCGCGGCGGAGTTCATAGAGTTTCAGAATCAGCTGTGCATCGTGCGCGGTCGCTTTCTTTGCCATGGTTTCGCCTCATTAAAGTGTCAATTGAAGTTTTACTCCTGACGCATTTGTATGTAGGGAAACTCCGATTAAGTTCCGGTTTCCCCAGTGGGCCTCTGTGTACCCTGTGGTTTATGCTTTTTGCCGACACCTAATCTTAGTTTCCCTAGGTCTTTGCGACTTCCGGCGCCGCCCCATCCACCGCCCGCTCGTAGTCGCATTCCTTGTTCGGACACGCGATCACCGTTCCATCCTTGCGGATTCGTTCCACCAGGTACTCATGTCCGCAATCCGGACACTTCTCCGGCACGGGCTTGGCTGCCGAGGTGAACTTGCACTTCGGATAGTTTCCGCATCCGTAGAACGTATTGCCCTTGCGCGCCCGCTTTTCGACCAGTTCGCCGTCTTTGCACTCGGGGCACTTCACTCCGATAAAGTTCTGCTTTACATACTTGCACTCGGGATACCCGCTGCACGAAGTAAATTCGCCGAAGCGGCCATGCCGCAGGATCAGGTTGCGCTTGCACAGCGGGCAGGTTTCATCGAGCGGGATGTCGGGCACTTTCTTGCCCTGATCGAGCCGCCGCGTCGTCTTGCAATCGGGATACCCGGTGCAGGCCATAAACTGGCCAAAGCGCCCCCGCTTCAGAACCATCACCCGGCCGCAGTTCTCGCAGTATTCTTCCTGCGCCGTCTCCTGTATGTCGGCCGAATCGAGGTCGGGCAGATTGATGGGATTCTCTTTCGTGAACTTGCAGGTATCGGGATTTTCCTTGTCGTAGGTGCTGCAAGCGTAGAACGAGCCGTGCTTGCCCCACTTGATCACCAGCGGCGCGCCACAGAGCTCGCATTTTTCGTCTGTCGGCTTCTCCATACGCTTGATGTTTTCCATGTGTTTCTCGGCGTATCGGAGATCCTTGGCGAACTTTGCATAAAAATCTGACAGCGCTTCGTTCCCGGTCTGTTTGCCTTCTTCAATCTCGTCCAACTCTTCTTCCAGGCGCGCGGTGTATTGGAAGTCGAAAATATCCTTGAAGTTCTCGACCAGCAGATCGGTGACCACCAGTCCAATTTCGGTGGGCACGAACTTGCCGCCGATCTTCTGCGCGTACTGCCGCTCCTGAATGGTGCTCAGGATCGTGGCGTAAGTCGAAGGCCGGCCGATGCCGCGCTCTTCCAGTTCCTTCACCAGTGACGCTTCGTTAAACCGCGGAGGCGGTTCGGTGAAATGCTGCTCCGGCAGCAGCGACTTCAACGTCAGCTTCTGTCCGGCTTCGAGCGGCGGCAGCTTATGCTTCAGTTCCTCGTCTTCCTCATCCTTATTATCTTTCGATTCTTCGTACACCTTGAGGAAGCCGTCGAACTTCATCACCGAACCGGTCACGCGGAACCAGAACACGTCCGTTCCCGATTTCGCGTCGATATCCACCGAGGTCTGATCGAACACCGCAGGATTCATCTGCGAAGCCACAAAGCGCTGCCAGATCAGCTTGTAAACCTTGAACTCGTCTTCCTGTAGATATTGTTTGACCTGGTCAGGATGCCGCGTAGCCGACGTCGGACGAATCGCCTCGTGCGCCGCCTGCGCCTCTTTCTTCTCCTTATATGTATTGGGAGAACCCGGCAAATAAGGCGCGCCGTACTCGCTGGTGATGTACTCGCGAACCTCGGTGATCGCCTCGGCGCCAACGCGGACGGAATCGGTTCGCATGTAAGTAATCAAGCCGACCAGCCCCTCGTCGCCCAGTTCGACGCCTTCGTAAAGCCGCTGCGCGATCATCATGGTGCGCTTCACGCTGAAGCGCAGCTTGCGCGAGGAATCCTGTTGCAACTTGCTGGTCGTAAACGGCGGAGTCGCATTTCGCCGCCGCTCTTTCTTTTCCGCCGAGCGCACAACCCAATCGGCCTTTTCCAGCGCCGCTCGGATCTGTTCCGCCTGTTCGCCATTGGTGACTTCGATCTTCTCTTCGCCCTTGCCGAGAAACCGCGCGTCGAACGCCGGAGGTTTGCCAGCCGCCAGATTGGCGTCGATCGTCCAGTATTCCTTTTTCTCGAAAGCCTTGATTTCGCGTTCGCGATCGACGATCAGCCGCAGAGCAACCGTCTGCACCCGCCCTGCCGACAAGCCGCGGCGCACCTTGTCCCATAAAAGAGGAGAGACCTGGTACCCGACAATCCGATCCAGCACGCGACGCGTCTGCTGCGCGTCGACCAGATTGCGGTCGATGTCGCGCGGATGCTCGAAAGCCGCCTTCACCGCGCGCTGCGTGATTTCGTTAAAGGTCACGCGGCGAATGCGTGCTTCGTCGCCAACGTCATCTGTCTTCTTCTTGGCGGCCTTCTTGCCCTTCTTCTTGCTCGAATCCTCGCCCAGTTCATCGGCAAGATGGGCGGCGATGGCCTCGCCTTCGCGATCCGGATCGGGCGCAAGGTAAATGTGGTCGGCCGCGAGCGCCAACTTCTTCAGCTTGGCCAGCACCTTCTCTTTCCCGGGGATCACGACGTACTCGGTTTCGAAGTCATTTTCGATATCGACACCGAGGCTGCTCTTGGGTAGGTCTTTCACGTGGCCGTAGGAAGCGTCGACCGTGAATCCCTTCCCCAGATACTTCTGGATGGTTTTCGCCTTCGCGGGCGATTCGACTATGACTAGACCTTTAGACAATGTTCCCTCAGTTTCGCAGTAATGGAATTGAAGCTAGCACGAATTGGCGGATTGCAACAACCGGTTGTCAGTTCTCAGTTCTCAGTTTTCACTGAACGGCCTTCACTTTCTGCATCAGGGACGAGAGCATCCGCTTCACTTCAACTGCCTGCGCTGTAAGCCTTTCGTATTCCGGATTCTGCAAATAATCGAGGTCGCGAGCCAGCAGAAGCTGGTATTCAAGCTCACTTGCCGACCCCATTGCCATCTGCAGGAAACGAGCCATCTCCACATTGCCCTTCCGGCAACAGCCCTCGGCGATGTTCATTCCAATCGAAGCCGACGCTCGCCGCATCTGGCTTGTCAAACCGTATGTTTCCTCTCGAGGAAAACCCTTACTGCGTGAGTAAACATCCAAAGTAAGCCGGTGTGACTTCTCCCAGACGCGAAGACCACGGAAGCTTTGCACAATCCCCCCGTTTTAACTGAAAACTGATAACTGATAACTGACAACTAAAAGCTCTTCACAAAATTCTTCCCCGGCAACTGCCGTATCTTCCCATTCAGCTCCAACTCGAAGAGTGCGGCAAAGATCTCCGACGACGACATTTCGTTTTCCAGAAGCTCGACCAGTTGATCGATGTGCGTCGATTCATCCGCCTTCAGCAACTTTAGGATCTTGATCTCGTGAGGCGACCTGGCCTCGTCCGGAAATAGAGATGCGGGTTCCGGTTCGGCGGATTCATTTCGCGTGGCGCTGAGCGCGGCTTGTATGTCTGTCGGCAACTCTTCCCACACGTCTTCCCACGTTGCCACCAGCTTCGCTCCCTGCTTGATCAGCGTGTTCGGTCCCCACGAATTCTTGTTGGTCACGTTCCCCGGGACGGCATACACATCGCGGTTCTGTTCGAGGGCCAGCCGCGACGTAATGCGCGTGCCGCTATACTCCGCTGCCTCAACCACCAGCACGCCCGCCGACATGCCGCTGATGATCCGGTTGCGAATCGGAAAATTTTGCGGCGTCGGCGGCGTTCCTACCGGAAACTCCGTGATCAGCGCTCCCCCGAGCGCCACAATCTGCTCCGTCAGCCGCGTATTTTCCTTGGGATACATGATGTCGATTCCCGTGCCCAGCACCGCGACGGTTTTGCCCTTGGCCGCAACCGCGCCGCGATGCGACGACGTATCGACTCCGCGCGCTAATCCACTGATGATCGCCAGGCCCCGCGCCGCCAGGTCGGTCGCGAGCCGCTCCGCCATGCCGCTGCCGTAGGGCGTCGGATGCCGCGTCCCCACCATCGCAATGCCGGGCTGCGACAGCACTTCCACGCTTCCCTTCACGAACAAAATTACCGGTGGGTCGTAAATTTCCTTCAGCCGCGACGGATACTCGGAATCGCTGAGCGAAACGATTCGCGCGCGCGCCTCCACCGCCTTCGCGCATTCTTCCTGCGCCATCTCCAGCGACTTCCCCGTGGCGATCGATTGCGCCGAAACTGCGCGCATCCCCGTGGCTTCAAGCTCGGTCAAGCTGGCCTGGAACACGCGCTCCGCAGTGCCATACTGTTCAATCAGCTTCCGAATCCGCGCCGGCCCCAGCCCCGGCGTCAAAGCCAGCGCGAGCCAATAGATACCTTGATGCGACGCCGGATCGGAACCAGCAACAGCAGCCTTGGACATCTCTAGGTCAGTCGCCATATTTCGTGACCCTAGCCCGTGGCGCAAAACGCTGTCAAGGATGGCGCGCACATCACTTTTGGTAGAATTCGTAAATCAATGAGCCGGTTAAAGATCTCGGCAATTTCCTATCTGAACACCGCGCCTCTCATGTGGGATTTCGAACACGCTGCGGCAGGTGCCGGCCAAGTTGCGGGCCTTGCAGCAGACCTGGCTGCGAATTACGAGATCTCCTACACCATCCCCTCCGCCTGCGCCGAAGCCCTGCGCGCCGGAACGGCCGATATCGGCATCATTCCCGCCGCCGCTTACACCACGGTTCCCGATCTCGTCATCATTCCCGACGTGGCCATCGCGGCCAAGCGCGCCGTGCGTTCGATTTTGCTGGTCAGCAAAAAGCCGGTCGATTCCGTGTCGCCTGATTCCCTGTCGCTTGACTCCTTGTCGACCGCGCAATGGGCAACGCAGGTGCGCACCGTAGCGCTCGACACTTCTTCCATGACGTCGGTGGCGCTAACCAAAATTCTGTTTGCCAAATGGCTCGGCGGAGCGCGCGACTATAAGCCAATGGCTCCCCATCTCAACGAAATGCTAGCGGCATGCGACGCCGCCTTGCTCATCGGAGATCCCGCCCTGCAAGTCGACCGCACCCGCTACTTCACGCTCGACCTGGCCGAAGAATGGAAGGCCCGCACCGGCAAGTCCTTCGTCTTCGCCTTCTGGGCCATCCGCAAACCAGCGCTCGCCGGACGAGACGCAGCGGCCATTGCCCAGACATTCAAAAAGTCCCGCGACCACGGCGTGACCCCAAAGAATCTAGAGGTCATCGCGCAAGAGTGGGCGCCTCGCCTCGGCCTGTCCCTCGAGGCCATCCGCGTCTACCTGACGCAAAACATCCATTATTATCTCGACCCTCCCTGCCTCGACGGCCTTGCCCTCTACTACCGCCTGGGAGCCGAGGTCGGAGCACTGCCGCCGGCGACGGAACTGCGCTTTGTCTAGAACACCCTGGCCGCAAAAAAGAGCACACCGAAACTCTCAATGAGCGTTGTGGCCTGATACGCCACAATCTCTTTGCAATGTCAGTTTGCCCAACGAGCCGGTTGACCCGCGTACTCGCAGGACCACCTGTCCTCCAGGGGTTTTCTCTCTCGCCCTTTGGGAGAACTGGAGAACTCTGCGAAAACTCTGCTGAAACTTATTCTGCCGCGGGACCGTATCCAAGTTCGAGGGGGAGCCACAAAGGTATGGCGACGGTGATCGAAGCGAGGAGGAAGCAATGACGATCAACGATTTACCCGCGGTCATGGGAACGGTTCTGATTGTTGCCGGGCTCGCTTTGGTAGGCATTTACACACGGTTCCGTACCGAGGGCAGTGAAAATAGCGTTCAGGCCGGGGCTCTTCTGATTGTGGTCGGTGCAGCCCTCTTGGGGCTGTCTCTATTCGTACCCCACGCAAAATAGGACTCAGCTCCCCGCAAGTAGCCTACAAAACAGTAGCGGTCTCCGTTTTGCCTTCGCTGGTTGTTGCAAAATCTCCTTTACACTCAAAATCCCACTGCGAAATCTCGGATGGACGAACAAACAGCGCAAGCTTGTGAGAACGCCTGATTACAACAGTTACCTACAAACCACTGCTCAATTAAACCTACAATCGAACTCAAGAGGCCGGGAGGGAACGTATATGCGCAAGACGTGCGAGGTGTTCGGTGCCGTCATTTGCCTATTGGCTTCGCTGTGCGCCACAGTTCAAGCGGAGGCGGGTACGCGCAGAATAGTTCTACCGAATCCTCAATTGATTCATTGCCGCTCAGCGAACTGCTCGCAATTGTGGAAACAGGATTCGGACGATGGCGGCGTTGTTTATCCCGCGCAAGTCCTGACAGACTTCGTCAATGGTGAGGTTGTCGGACTCACCGCCGTCTATGACAAGTCCGTGTCCGCAGAGGAACTCCGGGCCGCGATCTCCAAGCTCTACGGAGATCGGTTTCTTATAGTTCATAGCAACGCGATGTCAGTATGGCGAATCGAATCGGAGCAGTTAGCCATCTCGGAGAGTGATGGTATCGACGGGGCAAAGGAAGTGATCTATTTGAAATTTGCACCATACTCCGGAGCTCCAGGGTACTCCCCCTCTCTTGTGCCCTCGGCGCACCTCGATTGCCGGGAAAGGAAGCCGTGGTGGCGTATCTGGTAGATCACGCGCAACACGCAGTTCAAATGTTCAAAGTCAGCTGTCGTAACATCGCCATTTCACTCACAACCCTGCCCCTGTAGGGGTTCTGAGTGCAATCGCCTTGGTTTCGCCAGCTAGGAACTGACCATAATATAATCAACGGGTTTGGAACTTAGGGCATTCAGGGGGTTGAG
>Ga0302144_10001143_pt1 | contig 9367 bp, 5 predicted proteins | sample I_Bog_E2_2_FD_192436 | JGI IMG/M metagenome (GOLD analysis project Ga0302144, IMG submission 192436) | Peat permafrost microbial communities from Stordalen Mire near Abisko, Sweden - I_Bog_E2_2 | ecosystem: Environmental > Terrestrial > Soil > Wetlands > Peat | place: Sweden: Abisko, Stordalen...
GATCTCGCCCATCCGATTGGCGCCTGGAAGCCCATCACCGCGTGGTTCGGCTACGACGAGTTGAACTACACCACCACGCCGCATGGCCGCGCGCTTCTGAGCGAGTTGCACGACGCATATCCGGTCCCCGTTTATATCCGCGCGCATCACCTCTTCACCAGCGGCGACGGCAAGCCCGCGCTCAAGTGGAGCTCCACCAATATCTACACACTCGACGCCGCCGGAAAGCCCGTCTATGACTTCAAGATCATCGACCAGACCTTCGACGCCTACCGCGATGCCGGAGTTCGTCCCATGGTCGAGCTCGGTTTCATGCCCGAGGCGCTCGCCTCCGGCACGAATCCCTATTACCTCGCGTATCCGCACACGATTGAGGGAAGCGTACAGAGCCCGCCGAAGGACTTCGCCGCCTGGCGAGAGCTCTGCCGCGTCTTCACCGCGCACATGGTCGCGCGCTACGGCCGTGCAACTGTCGCGCAGTGGTACTTCGAGGTCTGGAATGAGCCCAACATCGGCTACTGGCACGGCACCGAGGCGCAGTACCTCGAACTCTACGACTACGCCGTCGCCGGCGTCCGCGCCGCGCTGCCTGAGGCCCGCGTCGGCGGGCCCGCAACCACGAGCCCGCGCTCGGAGAAGGCCGCTGCCTTCCTCAAGGCTTTCCTCGATCACGTTGCGCACGACCGCAGCGCAGCTAACGGTAGCCGCATCCCGCTGGACTTCATCTCATTTCATGCGAAGGGCTCGCCGCGCCTCATCAAAGATGCTGACGGCACGAGCCACGTCCGCATGGGAATCAGCAGTGAGCTCAACGACGCCGACAAGGGCTTCGCGCTCATCGCATCCTACCCGCAGTTCCGTGCGCTGCCCATCATCCTGAGCGAGGCCGATCCCGAAGGCTGCGCCGCCTGCTCCGCGAAGGAGAACCCGGCCAACGCCTATCGCAACGGCCCAATGTATCCGGCCTACACCGCGGCCGTGATGAAGGGCCTCTTCACGCTGCAGGACAAGTACCGCGTGAACCTGCTCTCGATGCTCGATTGGGCGTTTGAGTTTGAGGACAAGCAGTACTTCGAGGGCTTCCGCACGCTCGCGACCAACGGCGTCGACAAGCCGGTGCTCAACCTCTTCCGCATGGCCGGCCTGATGAGTGGCCAGCGCGTGGAGACCACCAGCAGCGCCGCCGCTCCGCTCGAGAGCGTCCTCGCCGCCGGTGTTCCGCCCTCCGCTGGCCTCGACGCGCTCGCCACGCGCAATGGCAGCAGCGCCGCCGTCCTGCTCTGGAACTACCAGGACGACGATCTGCCTGCCGCGCCCGCAGCCGTGCAACTCACCATCGCTGGCCTTCCCGCCACGGTACATCGCGTCCTGGTGCAGCATGACCGCATCGATCGCGACCACAGCAACGCCTACACCGCGTGGCTGACGATGGGCTCGCCGCAGCAGCCCACGACCGCGCAGCTAGACCAGCTTCACTCCGCCGGCCAGCTCCAGTCGCTCACCTCACCGGCTTGGCTCCCCGTGGAGAACGGCCGCATCACGCTGCCAGTCTCGCTGCCGTCGCAGGCCACGTCGCTGCTGCGACTCACCTGGCAGTAGACAGACCCGCGCTGCTCACGGAAAATCGCATCATGCCCATCGAAAAGACCGCCATCTCCACCAACGACGCACCCGCGGCCATCGGTCCTTACTCGCAGGCCATCCGCGTCGGCGACACGCTCTTCACCTCCGGCCAGATCCCCACCGATCCGGCGACCGGTGCGCTCGTCTCCGGCGGCATCGCCGAACAGACCACGCGCGTCTGCCGAAACCTCCAGGCCGTACTCGCCGCCGCCGGCCTCACCTTCGCGCACGTCGTCAAGACCACCGTCTTCCTCAAGAGCATGGCCGACTTCGCCGCAATGAACGAGGTCTACGCCACATTCTTCGCACCCAGCGGCACGGTCCCGCCCGCGCGCTCCACCGTGCAAGTGGCAGCCCTGCCCAAAGACGCCCTCGTCGAGATCGAGTGCATCGCCAGATATGCCTCGGAATAGAACTGGCCTTTGCTTTTCTGGTTATCATCCTGAGCGGAGCGAAGGACCTGCTTCTCGCCGCTCCGTCGCGCATCCAATCCACGAGGAGTCACACCGTGCCCACCAAAATCCAGAAGTCTGACGCCGAATGGCGCGCCCAGCTCACCCCCGAGCAGTACCACGTGCTCCGCGAAAAAGGCACCGAGCACCCCTTCACCGGCGCCCTGGTCAACAACCACGACGACGGCATGTACCACTGCGCCGCCTGCAACGCTGCGCTCTTCCCGGCCGGCACCAAGTTCGAGTCCGGCTCCGGCTGGCCCAGCTTCTTCGATCCCATCAGCAAGGACGCCGTCGAGCTGCACGAGGACCGCACCTTCGGCATGAAGCGCGTCGAGGTCACCTGCGCCACCTGCGGCGGCCACCTCGGCCACGTCTTCCCTGACGGCCCCCGCGAACACGGCGGCCAGCGCTTCTGCATCAACTCAGCCTCGCTGGCGTTTGAGAAGAAATAGCTTCTAGCTCTTAGCCGTTAGCTTCTAGCAAGACAAAGCCCCGGCCGCATATGCAGTCGGGGCTTTATCGTGTTTGCTAGAAGCTAGGAGCTAGAGGCTAACAACTAGCCTTTGACGACTTTGCCCGTCTTGATGCAGCTCGTGCAGACCTTCATCCGCCGGGAGTTGCCGTTAGTCACGGCCTTCACCGACTGCAAATTCGGGTTCCAGCGCCGCCGGGTGACGTTGTTCGCGTGCGAGATGTTGTTGCCGAACTGCGGCCCCTTGCCGCAAAGCTCACATACCTGTGCCATAACCTGCTCCGTTACTGCTTGAGTTTTCGCTTGGGGATGACCCTGCGCCCGGTTGCATCTGGGGGCTGAAGTCCTGACCCACGGAGACAGGCGCTTTGTACTGGCCTCGGCCGCAAAGCAGCCCTCCGACGAACCTTAATCATACCACGCGGCGGCCCCCGGAATCGCTCCCGGGGCCCGCTCCGCGCTACTGGTGGTCAGCGATAAACACCGACGGGTTCTGGCCCGAGCTGTTCTGCATCAGAATGGCCTGCGTCGGCGACACGATGTAGCCGACCACCTGGCCGCCGATGGTGAACCGCCCCGCGCTCGCTCCATAGGTGCTGTCAAAGACCCAGGGGATGGTATTCGACTGGGCCGTCGAAACGTATGGAATCGTGCCGGGCGCCTGGTCCTCATCCTGTACCAGCGCCAGCGACCCGGAGCTGAACGTACCGCTCGCGGCAAAGATGTCCGGATACGCATTGCCGCTGCTCGTCCCGGTGCCGCTGCTGCTGTAGGCCAACGGGTTTACCGTGCCGATGCCATAGCTGCCGCTCAGGCTCGACGCCGTGAACGAACCCGCGCCGGTCTGCGGCACCATCACCCACAGTCCCACATTGTTGCTGCCGTCCAGGCCAAACCCGGCGGCCGGCGCGTACAGATAGAAGCTCGGCGTATGGCTGCCGGCGTTGGTGATCGTCAGATAGCCCGTCGGCGTGACCGAGTAGTTGGCCGTGGCGAAGCCGCTGGTCGGCGTAATGGTTCCGCCGTCGTTCTCATCGTCAATGAAGCTTAGGTTGCCGCTGCCATCGAAACCGATCTGCCCTATCTGCGCGTCGTCCACGCCGGTCCCGCTCGTGCCCGAGGTGTCCAGCCCGTCCTTGCGGAAGGCGCCCTTCCCCGCCGCGATCGCCGTCGTAAAGCTCGCCCCCATCTGCTGCACCGCGTACCCCGTCAGCAGCGTGTTGGTATTGATGTTCGCCGACGACAGCATGAAGAAACCGCTGACGAAGGGGTTGCCGAACTCATAGACGATGAACGTTGCACCACCCCCGCCGTTGGAGATGCTCAGCGTCCCACGGCCGCCGCTGCCAAGGGAGTAGGTCCCGCCGGAGCTCAGCGTCGCTGCCGCCTGGTAGCTCGTCGAGTTCGAAGAACTGTTGTAGGTCGCGATATCGACCTGCCCGCTGCTCACGCCTCCGCTGCCATTCAGCGTCAACTGCCCCACCACTCCTCCGCGCTGCAGCGGCGTCCCCGCATTCACGCCCTGCACTCCGAACGCAAATCCGCCGTTCAGCGCGGCCGTCGCGAAGTCCGCGGTGTTCTGGATCTGGAAGACCCCGGTCTGAATCGACCCGTCGCCGGTTGCGTCGATCACCCGCCCACTGGTCGCCACGCCGCTGACCACCGTGTCTGCCGCGAAGCAGAAGTACTGCGTGCTGGTGTCGTTCGATGCGCTGATCACCATCTGGCCGCGCTTGTCCGTGCTGCCGATGGAGTACGTCCCGCTGAACGTATAACTCTGCTCGCCCGCCGTCGCGTTACCGCTGTTGTTGGAGTCGCCCAGTCCGTTCGTGATGCTGCCCGTACCGTTGGCCTGGAAGGACCCGATCTGGTCGAGCACGTTGCCGCTCGAGTCAAACCCGGTCAGCAGGAACGCATAGTGCCCGTTCAGCAGCCCATTGCCGCTGCCGTCATGCGTGCACTGGCTGAGCACCGGGTTGTTCGCGATAAACGTGAACGGCGCGGTCGCCGTCTGCCCGGTCGCGAGATCCGTGACCTTTACAGTGAACGATATGCCCGTCGTTGTTGCGGTCGGCGTGCCGTTCAGGCTGCCGGCGTTGCTGAAGTACACGCCGATGTTGCTCAGCGCCGTCTGTTGCGTTGAACTCGTAATGGACCACGTATAGCTGCCGCTGCCGCCCGTGGCCGCGAAGCTCTGGTTGTAGTTCACACCCACCACCGCCGCCGGCAGGTTGGTCGTCGTGATGCTGAGCGTCGTCAGCGCGGTCACCGTCAGCGACAGCGTCCTCAGGGCCGTATTGCCCGCTGAGTCCGTCACGCTGAAGCCGATGGATGCCCCGCTCACCGTGCCATTCAACGTTCCGCTCAGCAAACCGCTCGAAGACAGGGTTAGCCCCACACTGCTCAGCGCACTTTGGCCCGCAGTCAGGCTCCATGTATACCCAACGCCCGTCCCTCCGCTGGCCAGCAACTGATAGCTGTACTTCGCCGTCTGCACGCCCGTGGGCAACGAGCTGCTGGTCACGGCCAGCGTGGTGCCCGGGGAGCTGCCCGGCCGCAGACCGATGATCCCCTGCTGCGCCGCCACAGCCAGCGGCTCCACTGTCGGCACCCCAAGCCCGATGAACTCCGTCACATAGGCGTTTTTGTTGGAGGAGATAGGAATGGGCGAAAAGTCCCCCACCCACACGTTGCCGGACTGGTCGATCCGGGCCACCTGCGGGGTGTTCAGGTTGGCAGTCGAGCTGCCGGTGATCGTCTGCAACGGCCCTTGATATCCGCTGGCTGGCGAGGCAACGGTGCCGCTGGAGTTGATCTCCACCAGACCGGTTGAGGGCGGGTCCGGCACCCAGATATTACTTGCCCCGTCCACTGCGTCATACGCGCCATTGGTGCGGAAGCTGCCGCCCGGCGACACCGTCGCGGACTGCGATCCGCTGCTGTTGAACTCCACCACGGTGGCGCTGTCGCTATTGTCGATCCACAGATTGCCGCTCTGGTCCACCGCAATTCCCTGCGGCGTAGCCAGGCCGCTGCCCGTACTGTTCGACAGGCTGCCGGCCGGAGTGATCTTGGTGAGGCTGTTGCCGCCCCAGTTTGTCACCCACGCATTCCCGCTTTCATCAATCGCCACATCCCACGGATTGCTCAGGTTCCCTCCCGTGTAACCACCGCTCGGTGAGATGGCCGCGCTGGTGGCGCCGGCGTTAGACATCTCGGTCACCGAGCTGGAGCCGGAGTTCACAACCCAGACGTTGTTGTTGTTGTCCACGGCCACGCCAATCGGAGTGGAGGTCTCCTGGAACGAAAACGGCCCGAAGATGGAGCCGCCGCCGGGAGGAACCTCTACGATGTGCGCTGTATTCGCGTTCACTACCCACGCATTGCCGCCGAGGTCAATGGCGATACCGTCAATGCCGGAGTTGCCGCTGAGGTAGGGGCTGTTCGCGAACGGCACGCCCAGGTTGGTCAGCTCGCTCACGCCCCCGCCGTTGCCGTTGATCCCCGTATTCGCGGTCCAGATGTTCCCGCTCGCGTCGATCGCCAGGTCCTCAATGCCGGGGCCTGCGCTGGTGTACAGCACGGGCAGAGCCCAGTCATTCGGCTGGGACGCAAGCGTCGGCTGGAATGGCCCATTGGTAGTCACCAGACTCCACTGCCCGCTGGGATTGTTCGCCGGTTGCAGCGCAAAGTTCAGAGCGGTCTGCAGCGTGTTCGCCGGATATTCAGGGGATGGCACCTGAGCGAACAGTGCGCCGCAGGCCGTGTCCGTTGTTGTTCCGCCGCTGGAGTTCACGCACAGGGCCAGCAGGTTGGCCAGCGTGTTGATCTCCGCCTGCGGCACCAGGCCGTTGCCGTTCGGGGTGTACTGGTAGGCTTGGCCGGTGCTGATGTTCACCAGGTTGTTCACCGTGGCAAACGCGTTGGTAATGCCCACAGTGCTGGGTGCCAGATAGCCTACGCTGACGCCGGGAGCGCTGTTGTTGGTGAGGCCGTAGGCCATGAACTTCGCCAGCGCATAGACGGTGGCCACCGTCGTAACTTCGTTGACATTGACGTTCGTGCCCGCCGCGCCGCTGCACGGCCCGATAGCCGCTATCAGGGAGATCTGCGCATTGGCCGGGTTGGCCGTCCCGCCGGGGCTGCCACCCACGGCCGTCAAATAGGTCAGCTCGCTGGCTTGCGCGCAGCTCGGCGCCGGAAGCGCAAAGTTTCCGCTGTTGTCAGTGAACGTCGAGGTGAGTTGCACTGGGGACAAGCCATAGCCTGTGGTGCCTACGGTCCACAGCGAAACCTTTGAGCCCGCCACCGGCTGCTGCCCGCCATGCACTTTACCCTGTACCACCAGCCCGCCGGCGACCGTTCCGCCGCCTGAACCCGGAGCGCCGCCAACCACTCCCATGCCGCAACCGGACAGAACCAGAACCGCCAAGGAAAGGACACCGACGCAACCCTTCATACCATCTCCTTAAATAAACAAAGAAACAGAAGGCCCGGGGGCAATGCGCTGCTCCACTTTTCCCCATTTGAGAATCGAAAACATTCTACATCCATCTCATAGCCGCGTAACGGACTTATTCTGCGCTCACAATGCTGCTCAAGAGGCTGTTTTGTGCACCAAAAAGCAGCTCAAGGAACCTCGCGAAACCAAGGATTTTGAGCGAAACCGAGAGCAATCGTCTTCGTCTTAAGATAGTGCCGTCTTGCGTCATTCGGCTCTACGGCGCGCCGGAAATCCAGTCATAACGCAAACAAATGAGTGCGCGATTCCACCCGCGGCCCTACAATAAAAATCGCAAATCGCAGGAAAATCTAATGAGTCCGACCTAGGGTCTATGGTGACCGCAGAGATTGTTGGCGCATGTCTGGACACGGGCAATGAAGCTGCCTGGACGGCTTTTGTCCGGCACTTTCAGCCGCTCATTGCCTCCAGCGTCTCTCGCGTTGCGCGGCGGTATGGCGCGCCCAGTCCTGCACTGATCGATGATCTGATTCAAGACACCTACCTGCGGCTCTGCAAGGACAACTGCCGCAGCCTTCGCGAATTCCGCGCGCAGCACGAAGAGTCCATCTTCGGCTACATCAAGGTCGTCGCCTCCTCGGTTGCCCTCGACCACTTCCGCGCCCGGAGCACCCACAAACGCCGCGCTGAGATCGAAGACGACGGCACGAGCAAGGAGGCCAGCCAGTCCTCTTCCGCCATCGAGCACTCTGCCCTCATCGGCGAGATCGATCAGCGTCTCGCCGCCACGGAGACCGACCGGGACCGAAACATCTTCTGGCTCTACTACCGCCAGGGCTATACGGCCAGGGACATCGCCTCCATCCCCAACCTTGGCCTCACGCAGAAGGGTGTCGAGAGCTGCATCTACCGTCTGACGCAATCCGTTCGCAACACCGTCGCCGGCAGCGCGACGGGCGCTGGAAAAGGATTACCACCCCAAAACACGTTAGGAGTAATGAAATGAGATCGCTGGAAGATCACCTCAGCCCGCACGAGCTGGCTAGTCTTCCGGAATCACCGGAGGCATTGGCCTCCGGCGGCCCCGAGCAGCAGCCGCTGTGGCAACACCTCCAGCAGTGTGAGGCGTGTTCCGGCCTTGCGCAGACGTTCTGGAGCCTGCGCAGCGGGCAAGTCTCGCCAGCGTCTGCGCCCGGCAGCAAAGATTGCCCTTCGCAGACCGATTGGCTGGAGTTCGCGGCAGGCCTGCGTTCGGATCAGACCTCGACGTTTCTCTCCCACGCTGCCACATGCAGCCACTGTGCGCTCGCCCTGCAGGAAGCCATGCAACTGATGCAGCCCGACCAACTCGACTCCGCCCATCCGGCAACCGAGCCGCCTGTCGAAGGTCTCGAGAGCGCCCAGCCCGCGTGGCAACGGCGCGTCGCAGCGCAGTTGATGTCAGCCTCTGGCGTTTCCGATTCCGCAACCAGGACTTCCTCGCCGCACAAGCTCACTCTGATCGAGCGATTCCGTCTGCAATCTATCTGGATCACTTTTCCCGCAGCCGCGGTCATCCTCTTCGCGGTGATCTTCTCCGGGATTGCGCTCTGGCGCTACGAAAACCCCTCCGACGCGCGCCTGCTGGCACTCGCTTACAACAAGCAGCGAACGCTGGCGCTGCGCATCCCCGGTGGCGACCCCGTTCCGCTAGCCTCGATCACGCGGGGCGCAACAAGCGGTCTCTCTGAGAACACGGAGCTCCTCCAGCTGCGCGTCCGCGTCCAGCAGCATCTGGACCAGACCCCCAACAGCGCCTACTGGCATCAGGTCCTCGGCGAGACCAATCTCCTCGAGCAGGACGGCGTCGCCGCCCGCCGCAACTTCGAGATCGCGCAGGCGACCGACGACTCGCTCCCCAACCTCCTGCCCGACCTCGCCGCCGCCTGGTTTGAGCTCGGCGATGCCACTGGCACCTCCGTCGACTATGCGCAGGCCGCCGAACTCTATCTCCGCGAACTCCACAACCTCAACGACGGCCATCCCCACCCCACCGGCCCCGCTCTGCTGCACTACAACCTCGCCCTCTGCTGGGAGCGCCAGAACCTGAATGAGAACGCCCTCGAAGATCTTCGCGCAGCGCTGGCTGCCGAGCACGACCCAGCCTGGCGCACGGCAATCCAGCACGAGATTGACCGCCTCAGCAACCGCTCGTCCCTGCCGCGCTCCGCCGACCCGCTGGAGAGCGATGGCTACGAGGCCGCGCTCGCCGATGCCATCGCCAACGATCTGCCACGCTGGCCGGAGTCACGGGCGAAGCTCGCGCCCATTGCCGCGATGGGACTGCGCCACCACGACCGCTGGCTCTCGGACTGG